>Ga0070681_10007074_pt1 | contig 10924 bp, 10 predicted proteins | sample KBSC83BmetaG_FD_65650 | JGI IMG/M metagenome (GOLD analysis project Ga0070681, IMG submission 65650) | Corn rhizosphere microbial communities from Kellogg Biological Station, Michigan, USA - KBS C8-3B metaG | ecosystem: Host-associated > Plants > Roots > Rhizosphere | place: USA: Michigan...
CGGCCGGGGTGAGGTGCTCGTGCTCGACATGGGCGACCCGGTGCGGCTCGACGACGTCGCCCGCCGGCTGATCGACGAGTCCGGCCGGGCCGTCGACGTCGTCTACACCGGCCTCCGTCCCGGCGAGAAGCTCCACGAGGACCTCTTCGGCGAAGAGGAGCAGGTCGTGCGGCGGGCACATCCGCTGATCTCCCACGTCGGCGTCCCGGCGCTGGAGCCGCAGGCGGTCCGGGCGCTCGATCCGGCCCTTCCGCCCGCCGCCGTCATCACCGACCTGCGGGGGCTGTGCACGACAGCGATGCCTCGGCGCGACCGTGAGGTGCCGGCCGCCTCCACCGGGCGCCAGGCGGCACGGCCCGGGGCGGCACTGGCCACCGCTTCGTTGTTCCCGGCCACGACGTCGCTGTTCCCTGCCGCGCCGGCGGCGCCCCGCAGCCGGCCGTCCCCCGCCCCGCCCGTCCGGCCGGCCCGACCCCGGGGCCTCGGCCTTCTCGCCCCGGTGTGCGGCGGTGCCGTGAAGCGGGCCTTCGACATCGCCGTGGCCTCCATCGGTCTCGTGGTCGGCCTGCCGGTGATGATCGTCGTGGCCGGCCTGGTGCGGTTGCGGCTCGGCCGGCCCGTCCTGTTCCGCCAGTGCCGCCTGGGGGTCCACGCCCGGTCGTTCCGGGTCGTGAAGTTCCGCACGATGACCGACGAGCGCGACGCCGAGGGCCGGCTCCTCCCCGACGACCAGCGGCTCACGGCGCTCGGCCGGCGCCTGCGGTCGTGGAGCCTCGACGAGCTGCCGCAGCTGTGGAACGTCCTTCGCGGCGACATGAGCCTCGTCGGCCCCCGGCCCCTGCCGGTGACCTACGTCCAGCGCTACACCCCGGCCGAGTACCGCCGCCACACGCTGCGGCCGGGCCTGACCGGCTGGGCGCAGGTCAACGGCCGCAACGACGTCGGCTGGGAGGAGCGCTTCGCCCTCGACGTCTGGTACGTCGAGCGCCGTTCGCTGTGGCTCGACCTGCGGATCATCGCCCGCACGGCGATGGCGCTGGCCCGCCGGACGGGGATCAGCGCCGAGGGTCAGGCGACGATGACGGAGCTCCGTCCGCCGGCGCCGGCGTCCTCGTCGCCCGTCGTGGCGCCGGGGGCCGCCCCGGCTGCGGCGGCGCCGGTCGCCGCCCTCCCGGTCCCGCCGACTCCCGTCGCCGCCACGGCCGCGTCCGGCCGCATCTGGCTGTCCGCCCCCGACGTCCGCCCCGCCGAACGGGAGGCGCTGCTCGCCGCCCTGGAGTCCGGCTGGATCGCCCCGGTCGGGCCCGATCTCGACGCCTTCGAAGCGGAGCTGGCCGAGCGCTGCGGCGTCCCCCACGCCGTGGCCCTGTCGTCGGGAACCGCCGCCCTCCACCTCGCGCTGCTCCAGGTGGGCGTCGGCCCCGGCGACGACGTCCTGCTCCCCACGGCGACCTTCGCCGCCACGGCCAACGCCGTGGCCTACTGCGGCGCCCGCCCCTGCTTCGTCGACGCCGACCCTCTCAGCTGGCAGATGTCGCCGGCGTTGCTGGCCGCCGAGCTGACCGACCGCACGCAACGCGGGCTCCTCCCGGCCGCCGTCGTGACCGTCGACCTCTACGGCGCCTGCGCCGACTACGACGCCATCCTCGCCCTGTGCGCCGAGCACGGCGTCCCCGTCGTGGAAGACGCCGCCGAGGCCCTCGGCGCCACCTTCGCCGGCCGCCCCGCCGGGTCGTTCGGTGCCGCCGGCGTCCTGTCCTTCAACGGCAACAAGATCATCACCACCTCCTCGGGCGGTGCGCTGCTCTGCCACGACCGGGGCTCCGCCGACCGGGCTCGCTACCTCGCCACCCAGGCCCGTCAGCGGGCCGCCCACTACGAGCACACCGAGGTCGGGTTCAACTATCGCCTGTCCAACCTGCTGGCCGCCTTCGGGCGAGGCCAGCTGGCCACCCTCGACGAGCGCATCGCCCGCCGGCGCGCCATCCAGGCCCGCTACCGGGAGGCCCTCGCCGACCTCCCGGGCGTCGCCTTCCCGGCCGCCGACTCCCGGAACAGCACCAATGCCTGGCTCACCTGCATCACGCTCGAGCCCGGCGTGGCCGCCCTCCGGCCCGACGAGCTGCGGATCGAGCTCGAGGCCCGCAACATCGAGTCCCGCCCGCTGTGGAAGCCCATGCACGCCCAGCCGGTCTTCCGGGGCCACCCCGCCCGCCTCGACGGCACCGCCGACCGCCTCTTCGACACCGGCCTGTGCCTGCCCTCCGGCAGCGGGATGTCCGACGCCGACCTCGATCGCGTCATCGACGCCGTCCGCTCGGTGTTCTCGAACGCCGATCGCGCCCGGCGAGTGGCGCTCGGCAGCCTCAACCTGGCCCGCGCATGAAGCCGCCGCGGCACGGCCCGACGGGCGAGACGCTGTCCGTCCCCGAGCGCCTGATCGTGGCACCGAGCACCGGGGTCTTCCGCCCGCTGGTCAGCCCGGGACAGCGGCCGGGGACCGCCATCGAGCGCGGCGACATCATCGGCGAGGTCCGGTCGCTCGGCATCTGCACCGCCATCCGTAGCCCGTTCGCCGGGGTCCTGGTCGACGTGCTCGCCGCCGATGGCCAGCGCCTGCGCCCCGGCCAGCCGGTGGCCTGGCTCCGGATCCGATAGCACCGGCGCACCGACGGCGCCGGTCGAGCGTCGTCAGCGGTTCGACCACGTTCGACCGCTCGACGGCCTGCGGGCGGTGGCCGTGCTGCTTGTGCTCGGGTACCACGCCGGCGTACCCGGCTTCGTCGGCGGGCGGGCCGGGGGGACATGTTCTTCGTGCTCTCGGGATTCCTCATCACCTCGCTCCTGCTCGACGAGCATCGCCTGACGGGCGGCATCCGCCTCGGCGCCTTCTACGCCCGCCGGGCGCTCCGGCTCTACCCCGCCCTGCTTGTGGCGGTGGCCGGCGCCCTCACCCTGGCCTTCTTGAAGATGCCGTTTTCCACGCTTCGGCCGCCAGCCTGCGAGAGACGCTCCACGGCACACCGTTCACGCTCTTCTACACGATGAACATCGCCCGGGCCACGGGCTGGACGAACGGTGGACTCCTCGGCCACGCCCGGTCGCTGGCCATCGAGGGCTGGGCCGGCGCCGCCGTGACCGCCGCCGCGGTGGTCGCCACAGTGGCCGTGATCGCTGCGGTCCTCACCCGACCGGGGTCGCGACTCGCCGCCGCCTTGTCCTCACCCCCCGCGGTGGAAGTCGGCCGCCGCTCGTACGGCATCTACCTCTACCACTGGCCCATCTTCATCTTCCTCGGCCTGCGGACCCCGGCGAAGGCACTCGGGCTGGGAATCCCGCTGTCCCTGGCGGCGGCGTGGATCTCGTACGCCTTCGTCGAGAGGCCGTTCCTGCGGCTGAAGCAGCGCTGGTCCGCCAATGACCCTGGGCGCCGAACCTGCGAGCTGACGGGGATACCGGTGAGTCACCGCGTCGTCGAGCCGGATCTGCACGCCGGCGTGTCATGAACGGCGTGGCCAAGGGCCCGGCCCACGGCGGCGGGTCCTTCTGGTTCACGACGGTCTGATCGACGCGTCAGGTCGCTGATCGATCGTCGAACAGCCGTCGATTGACGAAGGTACAGTCGAACTCGATCACCCGCAGGCCCCGGTCGTAACGGTGGATGGGGAATGCCCCGGTGAGCTCGAACCCGTAGCCGGCGACGGCGGCGAACACCTCGGCGACGACCGGCGCCCCTTCGTAGAGCGGTTCGACGGCGACCTCGAGGAGGACGGCGGGGAACTCCGTCATCAGGTCCCCGGCGCCGGCCAGGACCTCGAGGTCGTAGCCCTGGGTGTCGACCTTGAGGAACGTCCCGCCCGGCTCCGCACCGAGCTGCGGCCAGACCGCATCGAGCCGTTCGACGGTGACGGGGATGGTCTCTTTCAAGGCCAGATCGGCGTTGTACACGGCGGCATGGGGGCTGAGGGAACGCAACGAGTCGAACTGCCCATCCCCCTGGTAGTGGTGGAACTCGGCGACACCGGGCTCGGCGCCGAGGGCCACGTTCATCAACGACCACTCCGGATCGGCGGCGGCCACGTCGCGCAGGTCGCGGTAATGGCTCGGCGACGCCTCGAACGACGTGATCGGGCCCCGGTAACCGACTTCCGTGCGCAGCCGGTGGCCGAAGCCGCCGCGGTGGGCGCCGACGTCGACGACATGGGTGACGCCGAGGCCGGTGAGGAGTGCCTTCAGCTCGGCCGTCAACGAGTTCGGCAGCGGCCAAGGAGCCATGGCCCAACCGGTCCTCCGCCCGACGGCGATGTTGGCCCGGGACAGCCGGTTTCGGAGGTCGCGGCGCAACGGCGGCATCTCGAGAGGATACCGTCGGCTCGGTTCGGGCGGCGCCTGCACCACCTCCGCCAGATGGTCGCTCAGGGTCCGTTCGATCGTCGACCACCGCAGGGCGGCGGCCCGGACGGCTCCGCCGGCGATCAGACGATCCCGCAACGCCCGGTCCTCCACGGCCGAGGCGAGGGCGGCGGCGAAACCGTCGCCGTCGTCGGCCAGCAGGATGTTCTCACCATCGAGCCCGCCGAGACCGTAGGCTCCGAGCGACGTCGACACCACCGGGATGTGGTTGGCCCACGCTTCGATGATCTTGATCCGCGTTCCCCCGCCGGCCCGCAGCGGTACGAAGGCCACGTCGGTGGCGGCGAGGTGGGTCGAGAGGTCTTCGACGAATCCGGTCGCCGTCACGGGGCCGTCTTCGGGAAGCGTCAGCGACTCCCCGCCCCCACCGATCAGCAGGACGCGGACGTCGGGAACCCGGCGGAGCAGACCAGGCAGCACCTCCTTCAGGAACCACTGGGCGCCATCGCGGTTCGGCCGGTAGGCCATCAGGCCCCAGAAGGCCACGGTCGGCGGGCTGTGTACCGCGCCGGAGCCCACGGGCGCACCGCGCAACTCGAAGCCGTTCGGGACGACGACCCCGTTATCGGGATACCCGAAGCTCGTCAGATCCTCGTGGCTGGCGACGAGGACGCTGTCGGCGCGGCGCAACACGAGCCGCTCGGCCCGGCGCCAGCGATACTCGTCGAGCATGAGGTAGAGCTCCCGCCCGGCCTTCCTGACGCCCGAGAACGTCCTCGCCGCCGGACCCGGTCGAGCGCCGTCGTCGCCGGCCCGGCGGAGCAGCGGGCGGATCTGGCGCAGGACGTCGCTCTCCCGGTCGTCGAGGTCGACGACGACCGGCTCCTGGAGGACCGGGCCCAGGATGAGGTAGTCCTCGACGCGCTCGACCAGCGTGAGGTCGTACGTCGACATCCACGAACGCACCGCCCGCCGCAACAGCGGCCAGTCCCCCCGGCCGACCCGTGTCGGCGATCCGGCGTGTCGCACGGAGCGGACGAGCGCCGCCGCGCCGGACGCTGGCGCGGCGGTCGGCGGGGCCGCTCCGACCCGGGCGCCGTAGAGCGACGCCATCTCGCTCCGGGCCTCGTCGTCGAGTTCGCCGACCACGAAGATTTCGAGGTCGGCGACCCGGCCGACCGCCCGCAGCAGGTGGTGGCGGCGCATCCCCACGCCACTCGTCGATCGGTCGGCCGACCGTCCGCCGACGATCACGAGGGCCCGGCCGGTCACTCCGCCCCGGACACCTTGTCGAGCCGGCGGTGGTACCGGTATGTGACGGCCTCGTTGAAACCCGTCCGCACCCCGGCCAGCAGCATCCGCTTCCACAGGTTCCAGTCGTGCGGGTCGCGGATGCGCCAGCACTCGGTCTCGTACTTCATGAACCGCAGACCGAGGGAGTACAGCACCGCCCCCCGGGCCACGACGGCGTAGCGCAACGGTTCGCTGCCCCCGATCCGCACCGTCGGCTCCGTTCCCGGCGGACCATCGGCCCTCGGGTAGTCGACGACTTCGAAGCGGCTGTACACCATCTCCAGCCGGCGGCGCTTGGCGTCGCCGAGCAGGACCTCGACGTGACGGGGAAGTAACTCGTCATCGTCGTCACAGCTGGCGATCCACGCTCCGGCGGCGAGGTCGATCCCGACGTTCATCGGTGTCGATCCCGAGACCAGCCCCCCCAGCCCGGGATCGACCGGGTAGATACCCGGGTGAGCCAGGTTCACGAAGCGGAGGCGGGGGTCGTCGAGCTTGGCCAGGATCCGGGCCGTCTCGTCGTCGGTGTGGTCGCCGACGACCAGGATGTCGAGGCGTTCATAGGTCTGGGCCCGGGCCGACTCCACCGCGCGCTCGATCGTCTCGGGCCGACGATAGGTCGGGATCACCACCGTCACCAGCGGCTCGGGGTCGTCCCCCTCGATCCAGCAGACGTCGCGGCCGGCGCGCACCTGCTGCAGCAGTTCCCGCTCGTTGCGCTGCCCGAGCCACTCCCGGAGGAACTCCCGCCGGTCGTACTTCCGGGCCCGCAGGTACGACACCAGCCCCGGCCGACCGGCGAGGCGGCGGTAGAGCTTCCAGCGGAGATCGGCGCTCAGTCGGGGGGCCACCGGCCGCTCTCCGTCATGGTTCCCGGGAGCGCGTCGGGCCCGGCTGCGGCCGGGCGGGCACGCCGACCACGGTGAGACCGGCCTCGACGTCGTCGACGACGGCGGCCCCGGCGCCGATGCGGACGTCGTCGCCGATCCGGACGCCCTCCCGGACGGCGGCGCCGGTGCCGACCAGGACCCGGACGCCGGCGACCACGTCCCCGCTCACGGCGGCGTTGGGCATCACGCCGGCGTGATCGCCGAACGTCGAGTCGTGACCGACGGACGCCAGGTAGGACACGACGGCGTGGACGCCGAAGCGGACGAAGGGCGAGAGATGGGCGTGGGCGAACACGACGGATCCCGGCCCGAGTTCGACCCCCACGCCGACGTCGGCGGAGGGATGAACGATCGGCGGCGCCGGGTTCCCCCGCTCGCCGATGCGCCGCCCGACCGCGTGCCGGGTCCACGGCCACCCGAGGCACAGCACGTAGGCGGCATCGACGGCACCGACGTCGTCGACCGGACCGATGTGCTCAACGCCCCGGCCGGTGAAACGGCGGCCGTCGACGTCGTGGTCGTCGAGGATCCCCACCACGCGGTACGTCGGACGGGCGGCATTGACGGCCTCGATGACCTGGAGGACGTCGCTGGCGTGACCACCGCCGCCGACCAGCACGAGCGGCACCAGGGTCACGTGACCGTCCCGGCGTACCGGCGCCGGTTGCGCAGCGTCCGGAGATCGTCCTCCAGCGCCATCCCGCCCGCCGCCTTCCGCCGGAACCAGCGCATTCCGTCGCCCACCTGCACGGGGGACCGGCGGAGGCGGTGGAGATCGGTCCGCCCGTAAGGGTTCGGTCGCGTTCCGGCGACGGCGGCCGTCCGGAACCGCCGCCGGACCTCGTCCTGCGCCCCCGGGGAACCGAGCAGCGCCTTGGGATAGGCGAAGTGGTCGCAGGCCACGCCGAGGCGGTCCTCGATCAGGCCGATGGACCGGTCGAGTTCGACGGCCGCCTCCGGGCCCGGGACCCGGTCGAGGAGCCGGTGGGTGTGGGTGTGGGAACCGATCGTCACCAGGCCGGTGGACACGGCGTCGCGCAGCCCGGCCCACGACACCGGCCGCCCGTCGTCGGGGAACTCCCGGCCGCTTTCGACGTGGTCCGTGGCCACGAAGAGCGTCGCCGGCAGGCCGGCCTTCACCAGTTCGGGGAGCGCCTCCTCGACGAAGTCGACGGTGCCGTCGTCGAACGTGAGACAGAGGCGGGGCCGGCCGGGCGGGGTGCCGGGGCCGGCGAGCAGCGCGGCCGCCTCGTCGAGTCCGACCGGCGTCCATTCCGACGCCAGGACGGCGAGCTGTTCGGCGAACAGCGGCCGGGGCAGGTCGACGGAGACGGCGGTGCGGGCCCCGACCCGGTGGTAGATCAGGATCACCAGGCCCCGGGGGCGGCGCAGGGTGTCGGCGGCGGCGGCCGTCCACTTCACGAGCGGCTGGATCCTGACGGACATCTGCCCACCATCATGCCCGCCGCCGGGCGATGACAGCCACGGCCAGGCCGGCGGCGGCCACGACGGCCGCCCGGCCCCACCCGGCGTCGGGCGTCACGCCGATCCAGCGGGCCGCCACGGCGACGAGGGCGGTGTGAGCGGCGAGAAGCGGCGGGCCGGCGGGCCGGCCCCGCCCGAGGCGGACGGGCGGGACAACAGCGAACCAGGGTGCGAGACCGGTGCACAGCGCTCCTCCGAGCGCCGCCCACGGCCGCCCGGCTGCGCCGCTCAAGGCCGCCCAGCCGATCACGCCGGCCGCCGCGAGGCCGGCCGCCGGCGCCCAGCGGCCGCGGGTTGCCACGGCGACGACCGCGAGCCCGCTCAGCGCACCGCCGGCCAGCAGCGCCGGCGCCGTCTCGGGCACGCCGGCCCAGACCCCGGCGATCGACACCAGCGAACCGGCCGCCGTCCACTGCCAGCCGACCGCCGGGTCGGCGAGCAGCCGGACGCCGCCGACGCCCGCCAGCCCGGTGACGACGAGCCCGGCCGCCACCATTCCGCTCCATTGCGGCCAGTCGGAACGGCCGGCGTACCGGGCCGCGCCGAGCACGGCGAGCACGAACGGCGCCGCACCGAAGCGGTGGCGCCCCGCCGCCCGCCAGGCCAGCCCGAGCGCCGCCCCGGCAACAAGGCCGGCCAGGCCCAGCCGGGTGGCCTCGGGGGTGAAGTACCGTTCGATCGTGACATCGTGGCCCGGCCGGTGAAGATCTACTGGTATTGGCCCTTCGCCCGGCCCGAGGAACTCCCGCTGGCCTGCGCCACCGCCCGCTGCGACGACGAGATCACCGTGCAGGCCATCGACCGTCAAGAGGCGCCGGCGGTGTCGCCGTGCCCGGCCGTCGTGCTACGGCGCGATCTCCCCGACGTCCGCCGGGACGTCGGACGGGCCCCGGCATGGCTGGCGTCGCGGGCGGCGACGTACGCCGGGCGGGCGTGGGCCCGCGAGCGGACGGTGGGCCGGCTGCGGCCCGACGTGTGCCATCTGCACTACCTCAACCGGTTCACCGATTGGGCCTTGCCCCGCCGGCGCGGCCTCCGGCTGGTGATCAGCGTCCACGACGTCGTCCCCCACGAGGCCCGCCTGCCGATGCCCGTCGAACGGCGGCTGCTGGGCGTCACCTACCGCCGGGCCGACGCCCTGATCGTCCATCACGACCGGCTCCGGCGGGACCTCCTGGCCACCTTCGACCTCGACAGCCGCCGGGTGCACGTCATTCCCCACCAGGTGTTCGCCTACGACAGCGCGCCTCCGGCGGCGTTGCCCGAGCGGCCGTCCGTCCTCTTCTTCGGCGCGCTGCGGGCCAATAAGGGCGTCGACGTCCTGCTCGACGCCCTTGCCGCCCTTCCCGCCGGGATCGACGTCGAGGTTGCCGGCCGGGGCGATCGGGGGATCGAGCAGCAGCTGCGGACGGCGGCCGGCGCCGATCCCCGCCTGCACGTCGAGCTCGACCACGTTTCGGTCCCCCGCAAGGTCGAGCTGTTCCGCCGGGCCAGCCTCGTCGTCCTCCCCTACACGGCGTTCTCCTCGCAGAGCGGCGTCCTCCACGACGCCTATGCCCAGGGCCGGCCGGTGATCGTGACCGACGTCGGTGCGCTGGGCGACACCGTCCGCGAGGACGGGACGGGCATCGTGGTACCGCCCGGAGACGCCGCCGCCCTGGCCGAGACGGTCGAACGGCTGCTCTCCGACCGAGCCCGGCTCGCCGGCTACGCCGAACGGGCCGTCGCCGTCCGGGAGGCGCGATCCCCGGCACGAATCGGCCCGCTCCTGCGGATGACCTACGAGGCCGCCGGGCGATAGGCGACCTCGGTCAGAAGAGCTCCAGGTCGCCGAGCCGGAAGCCGATGTCGCGCCGGCCGGGAACCTCGGCCCGGGCCAGTGGGCGCCAGGTCACCACCGGCCCGAGGCGGGGCAACGGCGCGAGCCCGTGGACGACGCCGAGGTCGGCGGCCATGACGTAGTCGCCCGCCGCCCGGACCAGACGGCCCAGGGCCCTCCGATCCGGTCCCGGCGCCAGCCATTCGCAGAGGGCGACCTCCCGGCTGGGACCGCGGCGCCGCACCCGGAAGACGGCCAGCCCGCCCCGGACCTCGACCGCCCGGTAGTTGAGCGGCTCGAAGCCGTAGCGCCAGCGCAGGAACTCCGCCGTCCGGGGTGTACTCCAGCGGCCCGGCGGGCGCAGGCTGGCCAACAGCGACTCGAGCCCGGGGCTCGCCAGGGCCTCGAGGGCCGGCCGGCCGACCGTCGTCGGCTCGGACCACTTCTCGGCCGCCGCCCGGGAGCGGGCCATGCGCACCGCGGCCAGCGGGCCCCGCGGCCGGGCGGCGATGGCCGGCCGGCCCAGCACCGTCCAGCCCATCTTCAGATAGCCGGGGCGGCTGGCGGCGTTGGGGGTGTTGAAGACGGCGTCGTACCCGGCGGCGGTAAGTTCGGCGACCGCGTTGAGGGTCAGCCGGCGGAAGATCCCCTTGCCCTGATGGTCGGGGTCGACGGCGGTGTCGACCGCTCTCACCAGCCGCAGCCGCTGGTCGCCCCGCGTGAGATCCCACCGGAGGAGGGTCCGGAATCCGACGATCGCGTCGTGGTCGGTGGCCACCCAGGCCGGCGACGGCCCGAACGGGTTCGCGTCGTGCTTCCAGGCGAAGAATTCCCGGTCACGGTCGTCGCCCCGCCAGCCGAGAGCCCGCACGGCGACCCGGAGGGCGCCGGTCCGATCGTCGGGCCCGGCCCGGCGGATTGCGAGCGCGTCGGCGTCCACCGTCGGGCATCATGCCGCATATGGCCGGTCGGCAGGCACCCGTCCGTGTGCTGTGGTTGACCAAGGGGCTTGGGCCCGGCGGGGCGGAGCGTCTGTTGGTGTCGTCGGCCGCCGTCGCCGACCGGGAGCGTTTCGAGCTGCAGG
>Ga0070681_10007076_pt1 | contig 10923 bp, 7 predicted proteins | sample KBSC83BmetaG_FD_65650 | JGI IMG/M metagenome (GOLD analysis project Ga0070681, IMG submission 65650) | Corn rhizosphere microbial communities from Kellogg Biological Station, Michigan, USA - KBS C8-3B metaG | ecosystem: Host-associated > Plants > Roots > Rhizosphere | place: USA: Michigan...
GGTTCATCTGGGAAGTGCTGCTGCAAGGTAAGGTGATTTTTGACCGGCCGCTTCCGGGGATCGCGCACGCATTCGTTTTCTGGGGATTTTGCGCTTTCGCATTAGTGACCCTCAACCACTTGGCTTGGGGATTCGGAGTGACTCTCATTCCACGCATGAGTATCTTCGCCCAGGTCTATTTCGGATTTGTCGCGGTTTTTGCGGCGCTGGTTGCCGTATCCATCGCGGGCCTCGCCGCACGGCGATATATATCGAGACCCGTATGGCTCGGTAGAGTCTCCGCCGAATCGGGCTTGATCGCGCTGCTGATTTTCATTTTGATGGTGACCTATCTCGCCACCTTCCGGCTGGATGAAAATACAACAGCCGGACATGTGAACTGGTGGATCCACACGCTGACGATCCTGGCGTTTCTGCCCATCGTTCCCCACACCAAGCATCTGCACCTGATACTCAGCCCGTTCACGATCTTTGCCCGCCGCGACGGTTTCAGCCAGATTCCACCACTCGCGGATGATGAAGACTTCGGCCTCGATACCGGGAAAGACGTCACAAAACTGGCCGCGCTTCAGGCGTACAGCTGCGTCGAGTGTGGCCGCTGCACCGAATTCTGCCCGGCCTACAACACGGGAAAAAGACTGAATCCAAAGGAAATCATTCTCGGGATGCGCAGTTATCTGAACGCGCTGGGCCCGAAATCGGATCAGCCGCTGCTTGGCGAATACATTTCCGCCGAAGCCGCGTTTCAGTGCACCACGTGCGGCGGATGCGAGTACTCCTGTCCCGTCGGCATTCAACATTTGCCCATCATTATCGGTTTGCGGCGAGGCGCCGTTAACACCGGGAAGTGGGAAGACGAATACGGCACCAAGTTATTTCTCGCGCTCGAGCGCAACGGGAATGCACTGGGCTTTCCCGCAAGCGAACGTCAGAAATTCATCGAAAAAAGCCAGTTTCCCATCTACGATGGCAGCCAGGAATATTGCTTATGGCTCGGATGCATGGGAGCGTATGACCCGCATGGACGCGACATCATCCTCGCGTTTACGCGCGTGCTGCGGCACCTGGGCATCACTTTTGGCGTGCTGCGCAAAGAAAAGTGTAACGGCGACCCCATCCGCCGGCTTGGGAATGATTACCTGTTCTCACAACTGGCGGAGCCGAATATCGAGCACCTGAAGGAGAGCGCCGTTAAGAAGATGGTTTCCATTTGTCCACACTGCGTCCGCACGATCGGTGAAGACTGGAAAGAGTTCGGCGCCTCATTTCAGATCGAGCATCACAGCGAGCTGCTGGCACGATATAAGGAACGCCTGCCGTCTGCGGACGGAACGAAAGAGACCGTCGTGTATCACGACCCGTGTTATCTGGGCCGCTATCGCAATATTTATGACGAGCCCCGCGCTGTTATCGAACGCTTTGCGAATCAAACTGACCCGCCCCGCGCGCGCGAACGTTCTTTCTGCTGTGGCGCCGGAGGCGGGCAGATGTTCCTGGGTGAGGAAAAAGGCAAACGCGTCAATATCGCGCGCGCCGAAGAATTGGCCGCAACCGGCGCGGACACCGTCGGTGTTGCTTGCCCCTTCTGCCAGTCCATGTTCCGGGACGCACTGGCCGCAGTGTCGGACAAGCCGCCAAAATTGTTGGATATTGCGCAGATCGCAGCGGCTGCGATTCGAGATTAGGCGGGAGGCGGGCTGGGACGCCGGCTAATTCCATCGACGACAGAGATCAGAGCGTCCAGTTTCTCGGTCACTTCAGCCAGCCTGATATCCACTTTTGCCAGCCGCTCGTCGCTTCCGCGGAACAGCTTCGTCCCGGTGTCCATTAATGTTTTGATGCGCTTGTCGAATCGCTCATCACGTGCCTTTAACCCCGCTTCGATTCGCCTGTCGCGGATTCTCGACTGCGCATCAATTCGCCGGAGACGTTCTTCGTCTTTGCGGGCGCGGACCTCCGCCGCTGCCTGTTGTCGGGCGACCGATGCCAGCGTCGCCTCGATTTTTTGAAACCTTCTGCGCGCGCTCGCTTCCATTACGATTGCAGCGTAACAGATGGCTGCGGCCCTCCGCGAAACGCATACCGAAACCCGTTCTCTGCAATCCCACGCAGCTCTTCCTCCGAGAATCCGAACTCGCGTGCGGCGAGCTCGTACTCACCCTCGAGCGTCGTACCGAACATGCCGGGGTCATCCGTATTGAGCACGATCGGCACGCCCGCTTCGTACAGCTTTCTCACGGGATGTTCGGCCAGCGATCGAACGGCGCCCGTCGCGACATTACTCGAAATGCAGATCTCCAAGGGAATATTCGAATCGCGCAGGTGGCGCATCAGCGCGGGGTCGTCAATCGCGCGAATGCCGTGACCGATGCGCTCCGCCCCCAGCCGCAGGGCGCCCCAAATGGATTCCGGGCCGGTGGTTTCACCCGCATGCGCCGTCAGGCGCAGTCCCTTCTCGCGCGCAAAGCGATACACATCCGTGAACCACTCAGCCGGACCGCGCGCTTCATCGCCGCCGATACCAAATGAGATCACTCCGTCGTTTACTCGCTCCGCAGCCAATCGCGCCACCTGCATCGTATGCTCCACTCCGAACTGCCGGATCGCATCCAGATTCCAATAAACCTCAACCGGCGATCGCGACGCCACCTGCCTGACCGCCTCGTATATTGAGCCAAAATCGTCACCCTTCCAAAGCACAACGCCTGCCGAGAGCGTAATCTCGGCGTAACTCACATTTTGCAGCTCGAGTGACTCCAAAAGTCGCTGCGCCACGAGCCCATAGTCATCCGGACCGCGCAAATGCTTGACCACCCATGTGAAGCACTTCAGAAACGCATCGAATGTACAAAAGGCGAATTGTCGACGAATCTCTTCAACCGCCGCCTCCGGCGCCAGTTCCTCCATAGTATCCGGCGTAACCGATCCCTCCAGATGTAAATGCAGTTCCGCTTTGCGAAGTTCGTGATATCCGGCCATCCCTGCAATAATAAAGGCTCGCGTGACCGTTGCGGATATCGAAGCGATTGTTGGTGGTTATCACGGCGATGCATTCCGTGTACTTGGGCCGCACAATCTCCAAAAGGGAGAGAGTCCGGCGGGTTGGGAGGTTCGAGCCTTCTTACCCCAAGCCGAGTCCGCCGAAGTGTTGATTGGCGACGCCATCAGGCCGATGGTCAAACGGCACAAAGAAGGTTTTTTCGTTGCGCGGCTCGATGGCACTCAGCAGCCATATCGTATTCGTATCCGGCTTTACGATGGCGCGTCGGCTGAGTTGGAGGATCCCTACCGCTTTCCCCCGCTGATCTCCAGCTTTGACCTGCACCTGCACTCCGAGGGGACAAATTACGAAACCTACAACATGCTGGGCGCGCATTTGCTGGAGGTGGAAGGCGTGCAGGGCGCGCGCTTCTCCGTGTGGGCTCCCAACGCAGAGTCGGTGTCGCTCGTAGGAGATTTCAATCAGTGGGATACGCGCCGGCATCCCATGCGGCTCCGCGACGGCGGAATTTGGGAAATTTTCATGCCTGCCGCGGACGAGGGCTTCGCATATAAATACAACGTGCGCTCACGGCATCGAGCCTACCGGCAACTCAAAGCCGATCCGTATGCCTTCTTCGACGAGAAGCCGCCTAAGTCCGCCTCGATCGTCGCCAATCTCGACAAATACCAATGGGAAGATCAAGGCTGGATGGAATCGCGCGCCGGCAAAAACTGGCTGCAGCAACCGATTTCCACTTATGAAGTGCATTTGGAAAGTTGGTTTCGCGGACCGCATGGCGAGAGTCTGACTTACCGCGAGATGGCCCAGACATTGGTTGGTTACGCCAAGCGCCTTGGCTATACGCATCTGCAAATGATGCCGCCGATGGAGCACCCGTTCTCCGGTTCCTGGGGTTACCAGGTAATTGGATACTACGCGCCCACGTCGCGCTTTGGCGCTCCCGAAGATTTCATGTACTTGGTCGATTGCTGCCACCGCGAAGAAATCGGCATCATCATCGATTGGGTGCCGGCCCATTTCCCAAAGGATGCGCACGGCCTGGTTTACTTCGATGGAACCGCCCTCTACGAACATGCCGATCCCCGCAAGGGCGAGCACCGCGACTGGGGCACCCTAATCTTCAACTATGGCCGCAACGAGATTCGTGAATTCCTCATCTCAAACGCCCTCTTCTGGCTGAAGAAATACCATATCGATGGATTGCGTGTGGACGCCGTGGCTTCGATGTTGTATCTGGATTACTCGCGCGAGGCCGGTCAATGGATTCCCAATCAATACGGCGGCAATGAGAATCTCGAAGCAATGGACTTCCTCCGCCGGTTCAATGAATTAGCGCACCAGGTGCCCGGCGCTGTCACCATCGCCGAAGAGTCCACCGCATTTTCCGGCGTGTCGCGGCCCGTCTATCTCAACGGCCTCGGCTTCACCATGAAATGGAACATGGGCTGGATGCATGACATGCTGGAGTACTTCAGCAAAGAGCCCGTCCACCGCAAGCATCATCACCACAGCATCACTTTCAGCATGCTGTATGCGTTCACCGAAAACTTCGTACTGCCGATCTCTCACGACGAGGTAGTCCACGGCAAGCGGTCGCTGTTGAGCAAAATGCCCGGCGACGAATGGCAGCGGTTCGCCAACGTGCGCACTTTCCTCGCGTACATGTACGCGCATCCCGGCAAGAAGCTGTTATTCATGGGGTCGGAAATCGGGCAATACGAAGAGTGGAATTACGCCGCGAGCATCCCATGGGAGTTGATCCAGTTCGACTACCACCGGAAGTTGCAGAATTTCGTGCGCGAGTTAAACCTCTTCTATCGCGAAAATCCAGCCCTCTACGAAGTCGATTTCCATTATTCGGGGTTCGAGTGGATCGATTTTCACGATGTGGAAAATTCGGTGATCGCGTTTCTCCGCAAAGCCACCGACCCGAATGATTTTCTACTGTTCTGTTGCAACTTTACCCCCGTGGTGCGCAGCGGATATGAGTTCGGTGTGCCGGCCGCGGGGATTTACGATGAGGTCTTCAACACTGACGCGGAGTGCTTCGGCGGCGGCAATGTGACTAACGGCGGCGGAATTGCATCCAGGCCAGTGGAGCGCCACGGCCGGTCCCAAAGTATCTCGATTACTCTGCCACCGCTGGCGGTCATTGCCTTCCGGCGGCGCATATGATTCTGAAACGCACCTCATGAGCGGAAATAAATTCGACGCAATTATTATTGGCGGCGGTCACAACGGGCTGGTCACCGCCGCGTATTTAGCGCGCGCGGGCCGTAAGGTCCTGGTGCTTGAACGGCGTGAACTGGTTGGCGGTTGTTCGGTTACCGAAGAGATCTGGCCTGGTTTTCGCGTCTCGACCGCGGCCTACCTGGCGAGCCTTTTGCAAGAGCGAATTGTCCGCGAGCTCGACTTGAAGCGGTTCGGCTATGTAATCGACGCTAAGGATCCCGCATTTTTCTCTGCATTTCCGGATGGCCGGCATTTTTTCATGTGGCAGGACGAGCAAAAGACTCTCGCCGAGATCGCGAAATTTTCCAAGCGCGATGCCGAAATTTATCCTTCCTACGAACAGCACCTGGAAAAGCTCGCACAGGTGGTGGAATCCCTGCTGCTGACCTCTCCTCCCGATTTTCCCCCGCGCGGTGTCGGGGATTTCATCGAATACCTGAAGCTGGCCGGCCGCATGCGCAAGCTGAACCGCCGCGAAATGGTTGGTCTGGTGAAGATTTTCACCCAGAGCGCCGCGGATTTCCTGGATGAATGGTTCGAGTCACCTGAAGTGAAAGTTACGCTAGCGACCGACGGTGTTATCGGCGCTAATGGCGGACCGCGTTCGCCGGGTACGGCTTACATTCTCCTGCACCACTGTATGGGAGGGGTGGGCGGCAAGCGCGGCTTGTGGGGATTTGTGCGCGGCGGAATGGGCGCCATCTCCGAAGCAATTGCCCAGTCGGCCCGCAGCCACGGTGCTCAGATTCGCGTCTCAGCTGCCGTGCACCGGATTCTCGTCAATGATCGCCGTGTGCGCGGAGTCGTGCTCGAGAATGGGGAAGAAATCGAGGCTCCTATCGTTGCTTCAAATGTCGATCCGCACGTCACGTTCCTCAAACTGGTGGATGAACGGGATATTGACTCCGAGTTCCGCAAGTCCATCCAGCAATTCCGCACCGAAGGAACGTCGCTCAAGATGAACCTCGCCCTTTCGGGCCTGCCGGATTTCCGTGCCTTGCCCGGCGAGGGCCCGCACCACCGCGCCACCATGCACATCTGCCCGTCGATCGAGTATGTCGAGCGGGCCTGGGATGACGCCAAGTACGGCCGGCCTTCCGAGCGGCCTTTGCTCGAAATGACGATCCCCACCATGTATGACGCGTCGTTAGCTCCTGCCGGCCGCCACATCATGGGAATTTTCCTGCAATATGCGCCTTATACTTTGCGCGGTCTCAAGTGGGATGACATTCGCGAAACGTACGCGGATCACGTGCTCAGCATTATCGAAGAGTACGCTCCTAATATTCGGTCTATCGTGACTGATCGCCAGGTGCTCTCGCCGCTCGATCTCGAACGCCGCTTCGGCATCACTGGCGGAAACATTTTCCACGGCGAGATGAGTCTGGACCAGATGTTTGTCATGCGGCCGGTCGCGGGCTGGGCGCGTTATCGGATGCCCGTCCCGGGCCTGTATCTCTGTGGCTCAGGCGCCCATCCGGGCGGCGGCGTCATGGGGGCGCCAGGTTACAATGCTGCGCGCGAGATCCTGAAGTTCGGAGTGGAAGCCGAGCCGCGCAAAGTTTCGGTCTGGTCCTCGCCAAAATCATAGAATCCACGCCTGCGGATGATGCCGGAACCCGATGTGCGGATAGTAATCCGCCGCTTTGGGCGCGGATAACAGGATCACAGTCGTCTTCGGCCCCGATGCTTCCTTGGTGCGCCGCACTAATTCTTTGCCAATGCCCTTCCGCTGATGTGACTCCCTCACCGCGAGATCCGAGAGATACGTGGCATATGTGAAATCCGTCAACGAACGTGAAATGCCCACCAGCAGTTCGCCATCCCACGCCGTGATCACCAGATTGGCATTACGCAGCATCTCCCCCATACGTTTGTGATCGTCCACCGGCCTTCGCTCGCCCAATGTCGAGGCGTGATACAGCTCGATCACTTCGTCCAGCTCCACATTGTTACCAATTCTGTATTCGATCACGAAGCTCGATTCTACGTCCTGGTTGCGGCTTGTCGCAAGACGCTCGTAGTGGCCGAGCACGCTCGGCCCTGGAAGGTAGGATTAGGCATTCCTGCCTGTCCATTGCATCTTTTTGCGTGCGATAAAGTAGACGTAGCTCTTCCATGCCGGAACTCCCGGACGTCACCGTTTATATAGAGGCACTCGAGTCTCGCATTATGGGTGAGACGTTAGAGCGCGTCCGCCTGGCGAGCCCCTTTTTATTGCGAACCATCGAGCCGCCCCTCACCGCCGTGCACCGAAAAAAGGTCCGAAAACTAGAGCGTGTGGGTAAACGAATCGCGATTGGCCTGGAAGACGATCTTTGGCTGGTCGTGCATCTCATGATCGCCGGCCGCCTCCACTGGCGCGCGCACGGAGCGAAGTTGGCGCGCAAGAACACCCCCGCGGCGTTCGATTTCTCAAACGGCACTCTCGTCCTGACCGAAGCTGGTTCGCAGAAACGCGCTTCGCTGCACGTCATTTCGGGCGAGGAAAACGTGCGCGCTCTGGACGCCGGCGGCATGGATGTGCTCGCGGCGGATCTCAACACGTTTTCAGCCGCCCTCACCTCGGCCAATCACACGCTCAAACGCGCACTCACTGACCCGCGCCTGTTCAGCGGCATCGGCAACGCGTATTCCGACGAGATCCTGCATCGCGCCCGCCTGTCACCCGTGGCTCTCACGCAGAAGCTCGAGCGCGGCCAAATCGAGCGTCTGCATCATGCAATCAAAACCACGCTTGTCGATTGGATCGATCGTCTGCGCGCCGAAGCCGCAGGTGAGTTTCCTGAAAAAGTCACCGCATTCCGCGATGGCATGGCCGTGCACGGCCGCTATGGAAAACCCTGTCCGGACTGTGGCGCAAAAGTCCAGCGCATCCGCTACGCCTCCAATGAGACGAACTACTGCGCGGCGTGTCAGACCGGCGGCCGCCTTCTCGCTGACCGCGCATTATCGCGTCTGCTCCGCGAAGATTGGCCGCGCACACTGGAGGAGCTGGAAGCACTTCCCCGCCGTGCCGGGCCCAGTTAAAATCTACTTATGAGCGCACCTTCCCCGTCTCCGGCGAATCCTCCTGTAAATGCGCAGGCACTCCCCGACCGCACCGTTTTCCGCGTTCTCGAGGAGACCGCCGAACGGTATGGAAGAGCGCCTGCCCTTCATCAGCCTCTCACCGAAGACGGCAAACGCAAGCTGCGGACGCTGAACTGGATCGAATACCGCACGGCCGTCGAAGAGATTGCCGCAGGCTTACGCACGCTGGGCATTGGGAAGGGCGACATCGTCGCGCTCGATTCCGAGACGCGCATGGAGTTCTATCTCGCCGACCTCGGTATCATGGCCAACGGCTCCGTTTCTGCGGCGTTGTATCCTAGTTATCCGCCTAAAGAACTCATCCGCACGATTGAGGACTGCAATGCGCGCGCAGTTTTCGTGGAAGATCCCAAGACCCTCGAGCGACTCAGAGAGGCTCCGATCGCAAGATGGATTTTGCTGACAGGCCAGGCACCCGGCGCCATTACGCTCGATCAGCTCCGAACCTCCGGCCGCGAAGCCATAGCCCGCGATTCGCACCTGCTCGAGACTCTGCGGGCAGAGGTCCAACCTTGCGATGATGCCATTCTTTATCTGACCTCCGGCGCTACCGGCGAGCCCAAAATGGTCATGGTGAGCCATCGTGCACTCGTGTCGAATATCGATATGGGCCCCGCCGTTCTCCCTATGGGTCCGGATGATCGGACCGTTGCGTTTCTGCCTTCGGCGCACATCGCGCAGCGCGTCGTCGTCGAACTGCTGCCCATGCGCAGCGGCATGCCCGTCACTTTTACCGAAAGCCTCTTGAAGCTGCCGCAGGACATCAAAGCCGTGCAGCCCACCATCTTTCTCGCGCCGCCGCGGTTGTGGGAGCGCATCTATTCCACCGTCTGCACGGAGCTGAAAAAGCGCCCGGCCGTCGCGCAAAAGCTCTTCTACACCGGACTCGCGCTCGGTCTCGCCGCTGCACGCCATCGCCGCAAAGGTGAACGCGTGCCCATCCGCATTCGCGCTCCGCTGGCGGTCATTGACCGCATCGTGTTTGCAAAAGTGCGCGGGCGTTTCGGAGGGAAGATGCGCGTTGCAGCCTCCGGCGCCGCGCCGCTTGGCACGGATCTCGCCGAATTCTTCGAGGCCATCGGTATGCCCATCATCGAAGGCTACGGCCTCACAGAAGGCGGCGTGGTCGCGTTTAATCCTATCGAGCGTTCCAAACCCGGAAGCATTGGGAAACTACTACCTCGAGTCGAGGTGCGCATTGCAGAAGATGGGGAATTACTGGTGAAAAGCCCTTGCCTGCTCTCGCGCTATTACAAAGATCCCGAAGCTACGGCCGCGGTGTTAAACGACGGATGGCTCCGCACCGGCGACATCGGATCCGTGGACGACGACGGCTATTTCTATATCACAGGCCGCAAAAAGGAGATGATCGTTTCTTCGAACGGCAAGAAGATTTATCCATCCCGCGTCGAAAGCCTTTTCAAATTCGAGCCGTTAATCAGCCAAGTGATCCTCATCGGCGACAACCTGCCATACCTCGCCGCGTTGTTCACTATCAATACGGCTAGCGCCGAGCTACTGGAAGGGATGAAGGATTATCACGGGCGTCCGGCTGCCGAGATTGCAGCTGCGCCACCCGTGCATGCCGAGCTGAAGAAGATCGTGCACCGCGTCAACATGCAGCTCGCTCCGTTCGAGCAGGTCCGCAACTTCCGCGCGCTGGCGCGCGAGTTTTCCATCGAGGAAGGCGAACTGACCGCCACCATGAAAGTCCGCCGCACCCGCGTCATCGAGAACTTTCGCGACCACATCGATGAGTTGTATAAGTAGACGACCGCTCGTTCACATGTCTGGAAATGCGTCGGGCACGCCCGACCCCTACGAGCAAATTGCTTGTAGGGCCGAGCATGCTCGGCCATTCTGCGGACTTGTTTCTGAGCCGCGACGGTTAAATACGTCAACGGCCGTCATCGCCCCAGCACGACGAAGTGGCTGATCGCGTAACCCATAACGCCCCCAAAGAAAATATCCGATGGGAAGTGCGCCAAGTCGGGGAGACGCGAGAGAGACAAGAACGTCGCAGCGCCATAGCACACCCACGGCACCCACCGGTGACGCCGGTATTGTTCCGCGATCACCGTGGCTACCGCAAATGCAGACGCGGCATGGCCGGAAGGAAAGCTGCCGCCATTTGTGAACGTGCCCTTGTACTTGAACCACGTATTGCGAAAATCTCCGTTGGGCGGTATTTGGCTGGGTTCCAGCCGCCCGGCGATATGCTTCATCACCAGGCTGAGGATTTGCGTGTCTGCGATCGCCTCCGCCGCCAGTAGCGCGGTGCTCTGCGCGTGCTTGCTATGTTTGGCCAGCCCGGTCAAATAAAAAGCTACCGGCGTGAGCGTGACTGCCAGAGTCGTGTTCCGTCCCCGCAGCGGCCCAGTCTTATAAGTTGTGAAGTGGGAGTTGTTCCGAAAATACGGCTCTGTATACGGATCGGCAATCACCAGCGCGGCCGTCCCTAGTGCGACGCCGAAGAAGGATTTCCAGTGCTCGCCCCGCGCAACATGCAGCGGGAAAGTCCAGATCGGTTTCTGCTGGCGCAGGATATCCGGTACCAGCGACTTCAGCGTAGCGCAGCGTTCCCCCGTGTCAAC
>Ga0070681_10007077_pt1 | contig 10922 bp, 11 predicted proteins | sample KBSC83BmetaG_FD_65650 | JGI IMG/M metagenome (GOLD analysis project Ga0070681, IMG submission 65650) | Corn rhizosphere microbial communities from Kellogg Biological Station, Michigan, USA - KBS C8-3B metaG | ecosystem: Host-associated > Plants > Roots > Rhizosphere | place: USA: Michigan...
TGCCTTTCTTACTTGATTTATATCATGAGTGATGCCATTGTAGCATAAAACGAAGCATAACAATAGGAAACGGTTGCACAAATAATGTCAGCGCGATACATTGAGGCTACATGTAACACAAAGTGAAAAATTAATAATGTCATTCGTAGCCCAACGGCTTGAGCATTTCGATAGCAGTGATTTCCGCGACGCTATCCGCAAACAAGCCCTTCTCATCAACCCCGTCGACCTGAGTATCGGCGTGCCGGAAGAGTTAACGGCTGACCATGTCAAAGCGGCGGCCATCCGGGCCATTATCAACGACAAAACCACCTATACGCCCAGCAACGGCCTGCCTGAACTTCGCACCGCCATCGCACACAAGCTCAAGCGCGACAACAACATCACGCTCGAACCAAGTGCCATCACCGTCGTTCCCGGCCTGACCACCGGCCAGCTCCTCGTCTATCTCGCCGTGCTCGACCCTGGAGACGAAGTCATCGTCTTTGACCCGTACTACCCGCCTTACCCGCACCTGGCCAGCATGGTCGGCGCTCGCGTGGTGTACGTCTCTACCCTGCCGACTTTCCAGCCGGACCTGGCCCAGATTGAAGCCAGTATTACCGACAAGACCAAGCTGATCGTCATCAACACCCCCAATAACCCCAGTGGTGCCGTGTACCCCGAGAAGACACTGCGTGCCATCGCCAAACTGGCCGAACGAAACAACATCCTGCTGATATCCGATGAAATCTACGAACACTTCGTGTACGAAGGTGAGCACTTCAGCGTCGGCAGCATCTACCCCAACACCATTACCATGAACGGCTTTTCGAAAGAGCACGCCATGACCGGCTGGCGACTGGGCTACATTGCCGGCCCACAAGAGATCATCGACGCCATCAATGAGCTGCAGCAGTACATCGTGATGTCGAGCTCATCGATTTCCCAGCACGCCGCGCTAGCGGCCCTAATGCACAAGCCGACCCAGCTGGTCGAAAAATATCGCCGCAAGCGCGACCTCGTGGTAACGCGCCTGCGGGCGGCCGGCTACGAGCTGCACGGTGCCGACGGCGCCTTTTACGCCTTTATGAAAGCGCCGCGCAACTTAACGGATGTCGAGTTCGTAGACCGTGCCACCGAGCGCGGGCTGATCATCGTGGCCGGGCGAGCGTTTTCACAGGCCCACGGCTACATCCGTATCTCGTACGGTGCGGACATCGCCAGCCTGGAGCGGGGCATCACCATTCTCGAGACGCTGGCCCGGGAATTACAAATTCAGCCGACGGCGAGTAATCAGCCGTCTACCAATACGGCGACTTAGCATATACTATTACTTAAAGAACCGAGCGCTCGACGAAGCGCCTAACACTGTGGGGATCACTGGATGCAAAAAATAGCAATTATCGAAGACGACCAAGCCATCGCCCAAATGTACCGGATCAAGTTTGAGACCGAGGGCTACGAAGTTGAAACTGCCGGCAACGGCCGTTTAGGACTGGAACTGGCTGAAAAGATGCAACCCGATATCATCCTGTTGGACCTGATGATGCCGGAGATGAACGGCGACGAGATGCTGACCCGCTTACGCAAAACCACCTGGGGCAAAGACATCAAGGTAATTATCTTGACCAACATGGGCGAGCAAGAAGCACCGGAGAGCGTCAAGCACCAGGCTGTGCGACGGTTTATCGTGAAAGCGGAAATGACCCCTCGCCAAGTAGCGGAAATGGTAAAGGCCGAGCTGACCGCGGCTTAAAGAGGTTACTATGGATCGTTTGAAAGTTGCACTTGTCGGCTACGATACGGAAGGCCGAGCCTCCTATGATTACTACAATGTAGTGGGCGCCGACATTACTATTTGTGATCAAAAAACCGACCTCGCGGTGCCCGCGGACGCCGCCACACAACTGGGCGACGGCTACCTCGACGGACTGGACCGCTTTGACGTCATCGTGCGCACCGCCGGCCTGCCGCCGCGCCTGATCTTAGAGAAAAATCCAGGCGTAGCCGGCAAAATCACCACCCATGTCAATGAATTCCTGCGTGTCTGTCCGACCCGCAATATCATCGGCGTCACCGGCACCAAGGGCAAAGGCACTACCTCCAGTCTGATCGCCGGCATGCTGGAGGCCGCCGGTAAGCAAGTGCGCCTCGGTGGCAACATCGGCCTGCCGCCGCTCACTTTCCTCGGCGAACTGACCGCTGATTCGTGGGTGGTACTGGAACTGTCCAGCTTCCAGCTGATCGACCTGGAACATTCACCCCACGTGGCCGTCTGCCTGATGGTCGTGCCCGAGCATCTGAACTGGCACAAAGACATGGCCGAGTACGTAGCCGCTAAGAGCCGGCTGTTCGAGCAGCAGACGTCCGACGACGTAGCGGTGTACCTGGCCGACAATCCCATCTCGACCGAAATTGCCGCCGCCGGCGCCGCCCAAAAGATCCCCTACTTCCGCAGTCCCGGCGCTTTCGTGAATGGCAACCTGATTACCATTGACGGCCAAGAGGTCTGCACCACTGACGAACTACAGCTACTAGGCCGTCACAACTGGCAAAACGCCTGTGCGGCCGTGACCGCCGTTTGGCAAGCCGGCCTGCGTGACCTCGCCGCCATACGGGCGACGCTGACGAGCTTTAGCGGCCTACCGTACCACCTGGAACTCGTCCATGAATTGGGTGGCGTGCGCTACTACAACGACAGTTTCGGCACCACACCGGAAACGGCCATTGTCGCCTTGGAAGCTTTCACCCAGCCCAAGGTAGTGATACTGGGCGGCTCGGATAAGGGCGTGCCCTTTGACCAGCTAGCCGAGGCGGCACGGACGAACAACGTCCGGCATATCGTGCTGATGGGCAATAGCGATAACCCGCACAACCCAAGCGTCAGTCCCAAGCTGGAGGCCACCCTGCGGGCGCATGGCTTTGAAGCCATCACCTCGCTGATAACCCCGGGCGGCCCAAGCGTAAGCGAGGTAGTCGCCGCCGCCCAGGCCCAGGCTCAGCCCGGCGACGTCGTGCTGCTCTCGGCCGGTTGTGCCAGCTTCGATATGTTCCCGAACTACAAGGCTCGCGGCGCCGCCTTCACCGAAGCCTTCCAGGCCTTAGGCTAGGTGTAAGACTCGTTTGACCTGTGCCACGACAGCGGTTTCCGGCTGGATGACCCGGGCCCGGCCACGAGCAAGCTGTTTTATCTCGCGTTCAATCCAGTGGTAGTGCGTGCAGCCCAACACGATGACATCGGCGCCAGCCTCTAGAGCCGGTTCGATGGATTGAGAAATCCGCGTCTCGTTCATTTGATTGTGCTCGATCAAGGACGACCAGTCGGCACAATCCGGTTCGATAAACGTACAAGCGGCGCCGTAGGTATCTTTGAGCCAGGCATAGCGTTCGCTACCCAAGGTAGTCGGTGTGGCGCAGACTGCCACCACCCCGGATTTCGTAAGCGCGGCAGCCGGTTTTACCATCGGCTCCAATGCTACCATTAGCACGTCAAAGGCGCCGCGCAGACGACGGATCAGTGTCGTGCTGACGGTGTTACAGGCCACCACGATGACGGCGACGCCGGCATCGACCAGCTCCTGGAAGATCGGTATGATAAAGCCGTAAATCTCATCTGGTGACTTGGTGGCGTACGGAAAATGCGCTGGGCTATCGTACCGGAACAACACTTCGGCATCTGGCAATTCCTTTTCGATGGCCCGGGCAACGCTTAAGCCTCCCACGCCCGAGTCGAAAACGCCAATCTTCATATGGCCTACGCGGTAGTCGCCCGGGCGGCCCGAATGACATTATCAAACAGCGCACAAATAGTGAGAGGCCCAACCCCGCCCTTGCGCGGCGTAATAGTCAGGTCGTCGCGGTCATAAACATCGTCAGCCAGATCGCCGACAGTCTTGCCTTGCTCACCGGCGACGCCGGCATCAACCACCGTGCAACGCTCTTTAATCATGGACGAGGTAATCAGACCCGGCACGCCGGTAGCAGTCACCAGGATGTCCGCCTGGCTCACCACACCAGTAATGTCCGGGGTCTTGCGGTCGACCACTTCGACATCGTATTCAGAGGTACGCAGCAGCCGCTCCAGCGGCGCTCCCACCAGCTTGCCGCGGCCCACCAACACAATCTTCTTGCCGCGCAACTCTACGTTGTAGCCAGCCAACAGCCACATGATGGCGAGCGGCGTGGCTGGATCGAGCGTGGCGCCGACCCCGAGCGCATCAACGTCCTTGGCGGGCAGTACCAGGTCCACAATTGCATCGGTCTGAGCAGGGTCTTCCAGCGGCAGCTGGACAATGATACCGTGCACGCTGGCGTCGTCGTTCAGTTCGGCAATCAGCACTGGCACCTCAGCCTGCGACACGCGGTGCACTTCCACGTCCACCAGGATATCAGCCCCGTAGCGCTGCTTCATGCGCACGTAGGTACCGATTGCCGGATGCTCGATGGTCACGATGATGGCCAGTTTTGGCTGGATATCATGAGCCTGGCGCAGGCTACGCACCTCGTGCGCCTGGCGCTCTTTAATAAATTCGGCTAATTCCGAGCCATTCAGTACTTTCATGTCTAGTATTGTAACAGAGGAGGAGCGGAGATATGAGCAAACCCAAACGGAGCTGTTATGATAGAGCTACCATGGACGACCACCTCGCCGCCTTAACTACCTACATCAGCCAACAGTTGCAGGGTGGCCACCGCCCCGATGACATTGCCGCTGGCCTGCGGGCCGCCCAGTGGCCAGAAGATTATATTCAGCGCAGCTTTTACGCCGCCCAAGCCGCCATGCTGCCCAGTGATTTCACGCCGAGCACCCCAGTCGCCGCAGTCACCCCGCAAGCCACTGCGAAGCGCCGCGGCCGTGTCCGCACTGGCTGGCAACTTTTTAAGCAGAGCGCCGCTATCTTGCACGCCAACCGCTACTTGCTGCGTTACCTCGTCATGACCTGGGTCTGGGTGTTTGGCATTACTGCCGCCCTGGTCGCCATCTACTACTTTTTTGACGGCGCCCTGTACAGCTCGACTGACGGCAATGCCCTCAGCCCCCTTGGCTACGCCCTCGCCTTTGTCGATTGGCTGGCTATCAGCTTTTTTATCAATCTCTACGCCGCTGGCCTGACCGCGAATGTCTTCGATTTATTTGATGGCCAGCGCCAGCCCTACCGTGTGTACATGCGGCGCGCCTGGAGTAAGGCGCCCGCTCTCCTCACTTTTTCGCTCATCTCTGCCACGGTCGGCTTCGTGCTGCGCTATGTCGTTGAACGCGTCCGCTGGGTTGGCTGGCTGCTCGCGTGGCTGCTTGGTACCTTCTGGTCGCTCGGCACATTGTTTGTGGTACCGATCATCATGAGCAGTGAACGGCCAAGCGGGGTGAGTTCGATCAAGCAGTCGGTGCGTTTCTTTAAACAAACGTGGGGTGAAAATATTGTCGCTAAGGCGAGCGTGAACACGCCGGTTTTCCTGCTGCAGTGCGCCCTGCTTGCTACCGCCGTCTTCAGCTTCTTCGCAGCCGTAACAGCAGCGGGGCTGATAGGATTTATGATCGTCATATTCCTGTACTTTGCCGCCTCGCTCACCCTGAGCGTCATCGGCTCGTTTGCCAATAGCATTACCAACATCGCACTATTTTACTTCGCGACCACCCACCGCGTGCCGCCAGCTTTTAGCGCCGAGCTGCTCAACCAAGTGTTCGTGCAGCGGCGGCGCAAGCGTAAATCTAGCGAAGTTGCTACGCCTAGCGCCTAAAATCAGGTCTTGCCAAAACAGCGTTTTTTTGCTAAAATTGTTCCCGTTGTGTCCGTACAGCCAAGCGAGCAATCGCCGGCTCCGCGAACCGATTAACAGTTCGGGCTAGTAGCTCAGTTGGTTAGAGCGGCTGCCTCTTAAGCAGCATGTCGTGGGTTCGAGTCCCACCTGGCCCTCCAAATAAAACGCCTCACCTTGTGTGGGGCTTTTTATTTGGACGATTAGACGAGACTATTGGACGGGTTCGCCAAATCGGCCGGTATTGGAACGATGCGAAGCAAGAGATTCTACCTGACTCCAAATTGGATTTGAAACACCCTAGCAATAGGGAATTTTTGCTATTATTACCCATAGTCAAATAGGTCTCGAACTCCGGCGGCACGGGGCACGGCCCAGACGTAAAAAGAAGGTAGCGACATTATTGCGGAGCAATGAAATTATGACCAACGAGCAAATTATTGAGAAGACCAGACAGTTCGTAGAGGAGAAATTTACCAGCGAAGGCACGGGACACGACTGGTGGCACATGTACCGGGTTTGGAAGTTAGCCCAGCGCATTGCCGCTGCGGAGTCGGACATCGACCCTTTCGTAGTGGAGCTCGGAGCCCTGCTCCACGACATCGCCGACTGGAAGTTCCATGACGGCGACATGGAAGCTGGCCCGAAAGCGGCTCGCGCCTGGCTGGAGAGCTTGCCGGTGCAGGCAGACATCATCGTGCAGATTGAAGATATCGTACGCAACGTGTCCTTCAAAGGCGCGAACGTCAAACAGACCATGCGCTCCAAAGAAGGCCAAATCGTGAGCGACGCCGACAAGTTGGACGCCATTGGCGCCATTGGCATTGCCCGGACGTTCGCTTACGGCGGCGCCCACGGCCGGCCGATGTACGACCCCGCCGTCAAACCAGAGCTGCACCAGACTTTCGAAGCTTACAAAAACAGCGACTCGCCGACCATCAACCATTTTTACGAGAAGCTGTTGCTGCTCAAAGACAAACTGTACACCGCCACGGCACGAGAAATTGCCGCCCATCGGCACCTGGTCATGGAGCAGTATCTGGAGGAATTTTACCAGGAGTGGGAAGGCGCTCGTTAGCACGCTGCAACTCGCCCCCAGCCTACCCCGTAGCTCGGAGCCATCCGAAGCCTCTTACGCTGCCTGTCAGAAACTGCTTCGAGAGCTTTCTGCCTAAAAAGTCGCCGGTCACTGGGCGTGGCTTGACGCCAAGGGCAGCGTACAGGCAAAGCTGGAACCAGATCGGGAGCTTTTTACTAACCGTAGGTCTCCGCCATGTAACTCTACGACCTGTTTTGCCCAGTAGAGACCAAGGCCGGTACCGGCTATCTGCTTTGTCTTATCGGTTTGAACGCGAGAAAATTTTTTAAACAGCTTGTCCCGATCTTGCTTCGCAATACCAAACCCATGGTCCATAACTTCTACCGTTACCCAACTCTTGTCCGAAGATACGCAGACCTCTATGCTGCTGCCATCCGGAGAATACTTACGGGCATTGTCGATAAGATTTTCCAAGACCATGCGGATAAGGAACGCATCTACCGAAACGTCAAACGGCCCGGGGCCCTCACGTCGAAAGGAGATATCTTGATGCCGAGCCCTGCCTTTGATACCCTGCTCTTCTGCCACATCCGCCGCCAGCGTATCGAGACGCGTGGCTGTGGCGTGCACTTGCACCATGCCGGCAGCCTGCGCGGCACTGAGCAAATCATCCACGATGCGGATCTGCCGATCATTAAGCTCGCTGGCGGCTTGGAGAAGCTGCCGCTGCTCTTCAGAAAGCGGACCGACGTAATCTTGCAGCAGTAGCCCGATATACTGGCCCACCCCCGTTGCCGGGGTACGCAGCTGATGGGAGGCGATGGAGACAAAATCGTCCTTAGCGTTGTCGATTAGCTGCAGCTGCTCATACTCTTGCCGGAGCCTCGCCCGACTCTCTTCCAGCCGCCTAGCCGATTCCATCAACTGAGCCTCATAGGCCTTTTGGGCATCGATATTTACGGAAGTACTGACGACATATTTCATTCTGCCATCAGGAGTTCTGCTGTACACGCTGGAGTCCGAATGCAACCAGACATAGCCGCCGCCTTTGCGCAGCAGGCGAAACTCCACGGTTGAGAACGGCTTGCTATCATCCACTCCTGGGCCTAGTTCGGCGGCAGCCTGACGGTTTTTTTCGCTCTCATATATCACCTGATCGCGGTCTTCGGGGTGGATTATGGACTGGATGTTCCGTACGCCTAGCTTTATCCAATCCTCAGGCGTATGCCCGGTGACGTAGGCGACCGCATTGCTGACGAACACATATTGGTACGTCTCGTAATCCCAGACATCAATCATGGCGGTGGCGTGATCGAACATCGTCTCTAGGTTCACTGGTAGTCTATTCGTAGATGAACCTTTCGGCGACTGGGGAGTTTTGTCTGATGGTTTATGCAATGCCCTTGACTCCAATTTCATGCCCTCACAATCTAAACTACTCGGCGGAAGCGGACAGTAATATATCTACCACAAGCATTGTTTAGCCCTTGACACCGCCTAGCTCGCACGCCGCTCGAAAACAGGACTCCGTAAAAGACTTCGCGGAGAAGCTTGCAGCAGTAGGCTGCGCCCGTCTCCCCTGCTACCATAGGTTGCATGACCGACCGACTACAGACCATGCCCCCAGACCCATTGCCAATTGTATGTTGCTTTATTTTTGATGACCGCGGCCGGATCTTACTGCTCCAGCGCCACTCTGATGACTTAGGTGGTGGCCTGTGGGCGGCACCAGGTGGCAAGCAAGAGCCGAACGAGGACCCGTGGCAGACCGCACAGCGCGAAACTCAAGAGGAAACGGGCCTCGCCCTGGAGGCGCTTGAATTATTGGGCAGCCACGAGATGCGGATGCCGCATGGCGTGGCCCACATGACAACTTTTAAGGCTTGCGTACGCGGCGAAACGATTATCACCATCAACCCCGAAGAGCATGAGGCTTACCACTGGTTCGACCTCAACAGCCTCCTGCAGGAAAGCGACATCATTTGGGGCTTACCTACCCAACTTTTAGACTTTGGCTTTCTCGAACCCTTTGCCACTGACCCCACTTTGGCCGATGGCAGCGAAGCGATACTTTTAGAGCTAACCAAGCCATAGCCACCGCTTCGCACACCTTGTGCAGGGCTTGTTATTTGCGTCAACCCGATGATGCATTAGGATGGGAGCATGCGCATCATGTACTCAAATATCAGTGGCGGGCTCATCTTTGCCGGCCAAACATACGGTGAAATGTTATTTAGCAAAGTTTCGCTTGAACACTATGTAGACTTTTTTAATGCCAAAGACTTGGATATTCTGTGCCTCAGTGAAGTGCACTTAGAAAACGAACGGGACAGCGAAATGGTCGCTCACTTGGCGAGCAAGCTGAAACTTCCTCATCACGCCACGCTTGCCTTAAGCGCCTCGCACCTCGACACCAGCAAGCAGTTGGGCATGGCCGTCATCAGCCGTTATCCTATTCTGAGACAAGAACGATTCACCATTCCGAGCCCGGGCTTGGAAATCGACCGGCCAAATGGTGATCACTGGAAAATGTTTGATAAGGGCGCCCAGCGCGTATACATGGACATCCACGGCACTACCGTGGCGATCGTAAATTTTTCGTACTTCCCTTTCCACCATTTTAAGCGCCGCGTGGTTGAGCCGGAGTTTAAACCACTGCGTGAACAGCTACTGTCCATTTTGTTGGCTGAGGGCGACACACCGACGATCGTAACCGGCGATTTTAACTGCCAGGGCTACGCGGTCAGTGAGGCCTTCCCGGAACTTTTCGAACAACCGGCGCTAGCACAAGCCGTACGGACACAGACTACCGTCGTGGGCGCCACCGAGGAGCTCGACCACATCCTGTACCAGCCCCAGTATTTTAGGAGCACTCAGGGCTTCGCCGAGAAAAACGGCTCCGACCACCTGGCGATTGGCGCCACCATCCAACTGCGCTAGCTCACCGGCTACGTCGGACTACATAATATTAGTCCTTATGCATGCATCGCTTGCAAGTTGAGTGTATAATCTACATTTGTTTTCAGGCGCGACCCTGCGACTGTGAGGTTCGGATGCAGCAGCAAACAGGTATATTGGTCTACAAGTTTCAGTTTCTTATTGCCGGCATAGCGGTCATTGCTTTCCTTACGCTCACTTCGGCACTCGTCACTGCCGTTGGCTCACACAGCATTCTCGACTCCCGTACCGGTGCCTCAACTAGCAGTGCCACTCTCAGCCCGCCCGACAGCCCAAACGCCATCGCGAATGCCACCTACTCACTTATGGGCGGCGCCCAACGTGCACTGCTTGCTACGGGCATTACCGTCTACAGTACTTGCCGCTCGATCACCAGCACGACCGCCCAGACCGGCCGGGCCGTCGCCCACGGCAGCGCTACCACAGTGCACGCCACCTGGAGCGGCGTGCTGTTTGCCTTACGGGGGACTGGGTACGGCATCGCTTCCATCGGACGTGGCATCGGCAGCGGCGTTATGTTCACCGTCCATTTACCCGGCAAACTCGTCCACCCCTTTGCGAGCGGTCACGCAGTGGCGAGCATTATCCGCCCCTCAGAAGACGATAGGCTGCCGGTGATCGATTCGGAGACCTCCGATGCCGTGTTAGCTCAGCTCAATACCCAGCAGCGCCAAGTCATTGCCGACCAGCTGGCTGCCCAGGCAGCCGCCAACCGCGGCCTCGGCGGCGCCATCGTGGCCGGCGATCCCAATCATGGCGGCTACCCCGCCCGCTGGGACACTCCCGTACGGCAAGATTCCATGCTCGACAGCTGGGGCATGTACAACCGCGAGTGCGTTAGCTATACCGCCTGGAAGGTGTACCAAACGTATGGGCACATGCCTTACTGGGGTGGTGTCGGCAACGCGAATCAGTGGGTACGCGACGCCCGTCGGGCCGGTATTCCGACCGGTTCCACCCCGCTAGTGCACGCCGTCGCTATCTCAATGCGCGGCTACTATGGCCATGCCATGTGGGTTGAAAAGGTGGTGGGCAACATGGTCTACGTCAGTCAGTACAACTACGACCTGCACGGTCACTACAGCGAAATGTGGGTCAATGCTAACTCTTTCACCTACATCTACTTTAAGTAGCAAGCCCGACGTTTGCTACCATTGATAGAGATGAAAGCTTTGACCCGGGAACA
>Ga0070681_10007078_pt1 | contig 10921 bp, 13 predicted proteins | sample KBSC83BmetaG_FD_65650 | JGI IMG/M metagenome (GOLD analysis project Ga0070681, IMG submission 65650) | Corn rhizosphere microbial communities from Kellogg Biological Station, Michigan, USA - KBS C8-3B metaG | ecosystem: Host-associated > Plants > Roots > Rhizosphere | place: USA: Michigan...
GATGGAGGTGCCAATCGTCGGGGCGCACGAGCCGGATGCGGCGAGGTGACATCGGAAGCCCTTGTTTTTCAACCATTGTAGCGGCGCCCGGCCTTGCGCCGGCCGCCCACCCATGGGTCCATTGCGGATTCGCTCGCGAACCCGGGGCGGGCTATAATGCGCAATTTCGTGCGGGCGCCTCTCGATTTGCTCATGAGGGGATTGCAATGACGGAAGTCGCACCGGTACGAAGTTCAAGGATGGAACGAAGCATGGCCGCCAAAACTGCAATCGCAGTGAAAAAACCGCCGCGCGAGCTGACGGAGGAGGATATCCTCAAAGCGCCGGAAAAGGATTACATGAACGAGGCGCAACTCGCCTTCTTCAGGAAGCGGCTCGAGGACATTCGCGACCAGATCCTGCGCAACGCCGACGATACCGGCGAGCATCTGCGCGAGAACGAGATCACGACCGACCCGTCGGATCGCGCGACGCTCGAGGAGGAGTACACGCTCGAGCTTCGCACGCGCGACCGGGAACGCAAGCTGCTGAAGAAGGTCGAAAAGTCCCTGCGCATGATCGAGGATGGCAGCTACGGCTACTGCGAGGAAACCGGTGAGCCGATCGGCGTGCCGAGGCTCATCGCGCGCCCGATGACCACGCTGTCGATCGAAGCGCAGGAGCGCCGGGAGCGCGTGCAGAAGCTGTACGGCGACTGACCGTCTTCGGCGTCCGATCGCAGAATGGGCCGCGCATGCGGCCCGTCCTGTTTCATAATCCCGTACAACCGATCGAAGGAGCCCGACGCCATGTTCACGCTGCCCCCACTTCCGTATCCCGAAAACGCGCTCGAGCCGGTCATTTCGGCGAACACGCTGTCGTTCCACTACGGCAAGCACCACAAGGCCTACGTCGACAATCTGAACAAGCTTGCAAGCGGCACCGAATTCGAATCGATGCCACTCGAGCAGGTGATCCGCAACACCGCCGGCAAGGCCGACAAGGTCGGCATTTTCAACAACGCGGCGCAGGTGTGGAACCACACGTTCTTCTGGAATTGCCTGCGCAACGGCGCCGGCGGCAAGCCCACGGGACGCCTCGCGCAGATGATCGACAGCGATCTCGGCGGGTACGACAACTTCAAAAAGGAATTCGCGAACGCGTGTGTCACACAGTTCGGCTCGGGCTGGGGCTGGCTCGTCGCGAGCGGCGGCAAGCTCTCGATCATGAAGACGCCGAACGCGGAAAACCCGCTCGCGAAGGGACAGACGGCGCTGCTCACGATCGACGTCTGGGAGCACGCGTACTACCTCGACTACCAGAACCGGCGTCCGGATTTCGTGAACGCGGTGATGGACAAGCTGCTCAACTGGGACTTCGCGGCCCAGAATCTCGGCCGCGCGTGACGACGGCTCGGGCCCCGCGCCAATGGCGATCTTCGGCAAGCCGACGCCGCGAAAGCGCACCAAGCGCGCGGACGCGGACGCGAAGCGCGAGCCGAAGGTGATGTCGGCCCGCGAGCTCGCCGCGCACGCGGCGAGCCGCAAGAAGAAGCTGCCCGGCGTCGAGCCGCTCGGTGAGACGAGCATGCGCGGCGCGAGCGTCATCAACTGGTCGACCGCGCCGAAGGCGATCGAAGTCGCGCAGGCCAATCCGGGTCTCTGCGCGATGCTCGAGAACGCGGCGTTGCTCTTCGCGAACGGGCAGGACGCCGAGGCGCGCTCGATTCTCGAGGAGGGTGTCGCAGGCGATCCGGAAGCCAAGCTTTCGCCGCTCGCCTGGCTTGCGCTCTTCGACCTGATGCAGCGGGCCGGCGATCGTGCCGCATTCGACCAGCTCGCGATGCAGTTCGTGCTGCAGTTCGAGCGTTCGGCGCCGTCGTGGGAAGAAGCCGCGAAGGCGCGCGCGAGCGAGGCGAGCGGCGCGGCCGGCGGCTACATCGCGATCGCGGGGAAGCTCTCCGGCCGCAACGCGTCGCAGCTCGAGGGACTGAAGCGCGCGCTCGAGAAATGCGTGCCGCGTGCACGGATCGACCTGTCGTCGGTCAGCGGGTTCGACGACGCCGGCGCGCGGCTTTTCGCCGCCGATCTCGCGCGCGCCCGGAACCAGCGGATGGAGCTCGCGATCGAGCGGCCCGAGAAGCTTCGCGCCGCGCTCGAAGACGCGGTCGGGAAGGGACGCGAGAGTGGCGAAGGCGCGTGGCTGCTTGCCCTCGAACTCATGCAATGGACGCACGAGCACGCGGCCTTCGACGAGCGCGCGCTGCAGTTCGCGGTCGCGTTCGAGGTGTCGCCGCCGTCGTGGGAGCCGCCGCCCGGCGCCCGCCGCGGATCGCCGCCGGCGGCTGCCGAGTCGCCTGCCGCGTCGCGCGCGGGCGAGACGTCCGACGGCGATGGCATCCTGCTGGAAGGCGTGCTCGCGGGCGCGGCACCGCCGGTGTTCGCGAAGCTTTCCGACTTCGGCGCGCGCCATCCGCTCGTGCCGATCGACATGAGCGGCGTCGAGCGGATCGACTTCATCTGCGCCGGCGCGCTGGCCAACGCGATCATGCGCATCGAAGGCCAGGGCAAGTCGGTCCAGATCGCGGGCGCGACGCCGATCGTGCGCGCGCTGCTGCTCTTGATCGGCATCTCGCCGCGTCACTTCGTCAAGAAGAGCGACTGATCGGGCGCTCGACAGATGGCCGACGTTTTCCACGGCACGACGATCCTCTCCGTGCGCCGCAACGACGCGGTCGCGCTGGGCGGCGACGGGCAGGTCACGCTCGGCCAGGTCATCATCAAGGCGAGCGCGCGCAAGGTGCGCCGGCTCTATCACGACAGGATTCTCGCGGGCTTCGCCGGCGCGACCGCCGATGCGTTCACGCTGTTCGAGCGCTTCGAGGCGAAGCTCGAGAAGCACCAGGGACACCTGACGCGCTCCGCGGTCGAGCTCGCCAAGGACTGGCGCAGCGACCGCGTGCTGCGCAGGCTCGAGGCGATGCTCGCGATCGCCGACGCTTCCGTGTCGCTCGTGATCACCGGCGCGGGCGACGTGCTCGAGCCCGAGCACGGAATCGTCGCGATCGGCTCGGGTGGCGCCTACGCGCAGGCGGCGGCGAAGGCGCTGCTCGACAACACGGCGCTTTCCGCGCGCGAGATCGTCGAGCGGTCACTCGCGATCGCCGGCGAGATCTGCATCTACACGAATCAGCAGATCGTCATCGAGACGCTCGAGGCCGCCTCGTGATGGCCGTCGAGCACAGGGACGTGCTCGTCGCCGGGGCGGGCCTCGTCGGCCTCGCGCTGGCCGCGGCGCTCGCGCGAACCGGCCTCACCGTCGTGCTGCTCGATCGCATGCAGCCGGCGGCCGGTGCTGCCGATCCCGAGAGCTGGGATGCGCGTGTCTATGCGGTGAGCCCCGGCAGCGCAGCCTTCCTGTCGCGGATCGGCGCATGGCAGGCACTTGCCTGCGAGCGGATCGAGGCGATCGAGTCGATGCGCATCTACGGCGACACGGGCGCGACGCTGCAATTCTCCGCCTACGAAATGGGCGAGCGCGCGCTTGCATGGATCGTCGAGGAGCGGTCGCTTCGCGCCGCGTTGCTGCCGACCATTCACGTTCCGGGCATCGACGTCGTGACCGGCGTCGACTTCTCGTCGCTCGCGTGGTCCGCCGATTCCGCGACGCTGACGCTTGCCGACGGTCGTCAGTTCGCGGCGAGCCTTGTCGTCGGGGCCGACGGCGTCAACTCGTGGGTTCGCCACGCGGCGGGCATTCTGGCGGAACCGAAGCCTTATGGACAGCAGGGCGTCGTCGCGAACTTCGAATGCGACCTCGCCCATCACGGCTGCGCGCGCCAATGGTTCCGCGACGAGGGCAGCGTGCTCGCGTGGCTGCCGCTGCCCGGCCGCCGGATCTCGATCGTCTGGTCGGCGCCCGACGCGCTGGCCCGGGAACTGCTCGCGCTGTCGCCGGAGGCGCTCGCGACGCGCGTCGCCGAGGCGGGCGTTCGCGCCCTTGGCGAGTTGCGGTCGATCACGCCGGCGGCCGCCTTTCCGTTGTCGTCGCTTAGGCTGCCCACGTCCATCGCCCACCGGATGGCGCTCGTCGGCGACGCCGCGCACGGCGTGCATCCGTTGGCCGGCCAGGGTGTTAATCTCGGCTTCGGCGACGCCCGCGCGCTGGCTTCGGTGCTGGCCGAGCGCGGACCGATCGGCGATTCCGGCGCGCCGATCCTGCTCGAGCGCTTTGCGCGCCGTCGGGCGGAGCCGGTCCTTGCCATGCACGCGGTCACCGACGGCCTCGTGCGTCTGTTCGGTCCGCAGACGCCGTGGCTGCGGGCGTTGCGCAATGCGGGCCTTGCGGCCGTCGACCGGCTGCCGATGCTGAAGCGCGCGCTGGCGCAGCCGGCGATGCGATAGCGAAATCAACGGCGTTTTCCTGGAGAATCGAATGCAACGAATCCAAAACCGATGGTCGCAACGGGTCCGCCGGGCGGCGTTCGCCATCGGCATCGCCGCTTTCGCTTGCGCGACGCCCGCGCTTGCACAGGACGCGTCGTCGGCCCCGGCCGCGACGCCGGTCGCGAACGCCGCGGAAACGCCCGAGGCCGCGGCGATCCGGAAGGTGCTCGAGCAGCGCTTTCCCGGCGCGCACATCAGCCACGTCGCGAAGTCGAGCTACTTCGGCCTCTACGAGGTGATGCTCGACGACAACCTGGTCTACACCGATCCGGCGGCGGCGTACGTGTTCGTCGGCTCCATGTACGACACTGCGACGAAGCAGAACCTGACCGAGGCGCGGTCGCGGAAGTTGAATCGCGTCGCCCTCGACAAGCTGCCGTACGAGCTCGCGTTCAAGCGCGTCAAGGGCGACGGCTCGCGCAAGCTCGTCATCTTCTCGGACGCCGACTGCCCGTTCTGTCACCGTCTCGAGACCGAGATCAGGAACCTCGACAACGTGACGATCTACACGTTCCTGTTCCCGATCGACCAGCTCCATCCGAAGGCCGCGCAGAAATCGAAGCAGATCTGGTGCTCGGCGGACAAGGCGAAGGCGTGGGACGCGTTCTTCGCCTCCGGCAAGCTCCCCGACAACAAGGGCGATTGCGGCGACCCCGTCGCGAAGACGCAGGCGCTCGGCCAATCGCTGCACATCAACGCGACGCCGACGCTGATCTTCGCCGACGGCACGATGATTCCCGGTGCGCTGCCGCTGCCGCAGATCGAGAAGGAAATGACGAGCGCCGAAGCGGAAGCGAAGAAGGTCGCGGCCGCGCCGCCAAAGTAAGCCGAAGCGAGGGTCAGCCGATGGCCATTCTCGATTTCATCAGCAAGCAGTTCATCGACATCGTCGAGTGGACGGACGACTCGCGCGACACGCTGTCGTATCGCTTCCCCGACGAAGACAAGGAGATCAAGAACGGCGCGCAGCTCGTCGTCCGCGAATCGCAGACGGCGCAGTTCGTCTACCTCGGCCAGTTCGGCGACCGCTTCGGCCCCGGACGCTACACGCTCACCACGGACAACATCCCGATCCTCACCGATCTCAAGGGATGGAAGTACGCGTTCGCGAGCCCGTTCAAGGCCGACGTCTATTTCGTCGTCACGCGCCTCTTCACCGGCAACAAGTGGGGCACGGCTAACCCGGTGATGATGCGCGACCAGGACTTCGGCATCGTGCGCCTTCGCGCATACGGGACCTACGACTTCCGCGTCGCGGACGTGCAGAAGTTCCTGAAGGAAGTCGCCGGCACCGACGATCATTTCCGGCTCGACGAATTCAACGACACGATGCGCTCGCGCATCGTCAGCGTGTTCTCCGACGCGCTCGCGCAGGCGAAGATCCCGGCGCTCGACGTCGCCGCCCGCTACCAGGAGCTCGGGGAGGCGCTGCTGCCGGTGATCAACCCGATCATCGGCGACAAGTACGGGCTCGCGATGACGTCGTTCATCGTCGAGAACGTATCGGTGCCACCCGAAGTCGAGCAGGCGATCGACAAGCGCTCGAGCATGGCCGCGGTCGGCAACCTGAACGACTACGTCAAGTACCAGATGGGACAGGGGATGGCGGCAGGCGGCACCGGCGGCGTCGCCGGCGTCGGCGCCGAGATGGCCGTCGGCATGGCGATGGCGCAGCAGATGGTGAACCAGCCGGGCGGCATCGCCGCACAGGCGACGAAGGGCATCGCGGCTTCCCCGTCCGCGCAGGGCGCCAACGGCGGCATGCCGGAACTGCTCGATCCCGCGCAGGTCGCGCAGATGCTGGGCGTTTCCGAATCGGACGTGCTGACGAGTCTCGAGTCGGGCGACATCAAGGGCAAGAAGATCGGCACGCAGTGGCGCGTGCCGAAAGCGGCGGTCGACGCGTTCCTCGCTTCGTGAGCGACGCGGTACAGGCCGCGCGCGAGAAATTCGCGTGCCCGGCCTGCGGTGGCGAAGCAGCCTGGAATCCGGCAAAGAGCGCGCTCGTCTGTCCGTTCTGCGGCACGGTTTCGCCGGCGCATATCGACGCGACGGGCGCCATCGTCGAGCACGACCTCGTCGCAGCGCTCCGCGCGATTCCCGATGGCGCACGTCTCGACGCGACCGCGCGGCAGGTGCGTTGCCAGAGCTGCAACGCGATCTCGGTACTCGATCCGTCACGGCAGGCGCAGAACTGCCCATTCTGCGGCTCTGCGCAGCTCGTGCCCTACACCGAGACGAAGCCCGCGTTCCGCCCGGAAGCCGTGTTGCCCTTCGCAGTTGCCGAGACGAGCGCGCGCGACGGCATTCGCGCGTGGTACGGAAGGCTCTGGCTCGCGCCGTCGGCGCTCGAGAGAGGTGCGCTCACCGACATCGTGCGCGGCGTGTACCTGCCGTACTGGACGTTCGACGCGCAGGTCGAGGCCGACTGGAACGCCGAGGCCGGGCATTACTACTACGAGAGCGAGACGGTGTACGTCAACGGACAGCCGCGCGTGCGGCAGGTGCAGCGCGTGCGATGGGAGCCCGCGGCCGGTCACGTCTCGCACTTCTTCGACGACGACCTGGTCTGCGCTTCGGTCGGCGTCGACGCCGGGCTCGTCCGCGGCGTCGAGCCTTTTCCGACGCACGACGTGAAGCCGTACGACGCGGCCTACGTCGCCGGCTGGGTCGTCGAGCGCTACCAGATCGACCTCATCGGCGCCGCGCAGCGCGCGCGCGCCACGATGGACGCGAAGCTCAGCGCGCTGTGCGCAGCGCAGATTCCCGGCGATACCTACCGGAACCTGTCGGTGCGCGCGGACTACTCGCAGCAGACGTTCAAGCACATCCTCGCGCCGGTGTGGCTGTTGACGTACACGTACGGCGGGCGCCGCTTCCAGTGCGTGATGAACGGCGTCACCGGTGCGATCAGGGGCCAGTATCCGAAGAGCCCGTGGAAGATCGCGCTGCTCGTCGTCGCGATCATCGTCGTCGTCGTGATCATCAGCATGGTCGGAGGGAGACAATGACCGATCGCCCGGACGATTCCGCATCGACGACGCACGTCGTCGTCACCGGCGTATCGCAGGGCCTCGGCGAAGCGCTCGCGTTCGAACTGCTCGGCCGCGGCATGCGCGTGCTCGGCGTCGGACGCTCGTCGTCGCCCCGGCTCGCTCACCAGAGTTACAGGTTCCTGCGCTGCGACCTTGCGCAGGCGACGATGCTGCCGGCGGTGCTCGAGCCCGCGTTCGCGGCGATCGCGTCCGAGCGCCCCTCGTACGTTTGTCTCGTCAACAATGCCGCGACGCTGGATCCGGTCGGCGTGCTCGGCACGACAGAGGCCGATCACATCGCGACGTCGCTGACCGTCAACCTCGCGGCGCCGGTCGTCCTCGCGAGCGAGTTTTGCCGCGTGTTCGACGACGACGCGATCGAGCGGCGGATCGTCAACGTGTCGTCCGGTGCCGCGCAGAGCGTGATCGCCGGCGAGTCGCTCTATTGCATCGCCAAGGCAGGGCTCGAGATGCTGACGCGCACCCTCGCGGCCGAGCACGATTCGCCGCGGTTTCGTGCGATCAGCCTGCGCCCGGGCATCATGGACACGCAGATGCAGACGTACGCGCGCACGCGCGCGAAGGAGCGCCTGCCGAGCGTCGATCTCTTCAAGGGCTTTCACGCGGAAGGTCAACTGGTCGCGCCGGACGTCGTCGCGCGCAAGGTCGTCGACGGGCTCGTGCTCGCGGCCGTCGAGCAGGGTCGCACCTACAGCTACCGCGATCTGTAGGATTTCCGGGAGGGGCTCAGCGCCGCCTCGTCCGGTGGACGAGCAGCCGGGAGCCGATCGTCGCCGCCTCGGCGCCTGCCTGCCACGCGGCGCAATAGCGGGCGGGAACGAGCGCCTCGTAGATGTCGCTGTCGCCGGTCGAATGCGGACGCACGATCGGCGACACGACGACGTTGCCGTCGCGGTAACGGACGTCGAAGTCGATCGGCGCGCTGCTTTCGTAGCGGTAGTCGAGGCGGTCGCCCGTCGCGAGGTCGAAGCACTCCTCATGCAGGTCGTAGGGCGCGATCGGCAGGCGATCGACGGCGCGCGTATCGCTGCCGAGCGGCGCGCTTGCGCAGGATGCGACGCAGGCGACGATTCCCATCCGCGCAAGCGGTGCAACGGTGCGCATCGTCGCCCGCGTCAGCCGCGACGGCCCGCGAGGTAGCGGCGTGCCGCGCGGCGCTTTCCGGGCCAGTCCTCGGCGAGCATCGCGAAGCGAACGTGATCGCGCCAGCGCCCCGCGACCTTCACGTAGCGGCGCGAGTAGCCTTCGCGAACGAAGCCGAGACGCTCGACCAGCGCGATCGAGCGCGCGTTCGCGGGTTGCACGTTCGCCTCGACGCGATGCAGCGCGAGTCCGCCGAATGCGAAATCGAGCGCGAGCGAAAAGCCCTCCGTCATGTACCCGCTGCCCGCGAGCGCTGCGAACGCGTAGTAGCCGACGTACGCGCTCAGGAAGGCGCCGCGCACGATTTCCGAGAAGTTGATGACGCCGGCGAGCGCCTCGTCGTCGTTGCGCACGACGAGGAAGCCCGCGTGGCGCACCGCCGGGTCGATTCTGCGATAGCGCTGCACGTAGACCGCGAACGCGTCCGGCGCATCGGGCGCCTGCACCCAGCGCCGGTGCAGCCGTCGGCTCGCGAGCGCCTGCGCGATGAACGTCGTCTCGTCGCCTCGCCGAGGCGGCCGCAGATGCACCCGATTGCCTTCGAGCGTCGCCGCGTTCTTGCGCGTTGGCATAATCGGCATTTTAGCGGGAGAGGTCGATTGAGCGCGTGGATCGAGGGCAAGGTCGCGGGGCGTCGCGCGTGGAGTCCGGCCCTCTATTCGCTGCTCGTCGATGCGCCGCCGCTCACGTTCACCGCGGGCCAGTTCGCGCGGCTCGCGCTTCCGGCGCCCCCGGGCGCGAAGGAGCCGATGATCGGCAGGCCGTATTCGTTCGTGAATCCGCCGTCGCGGCAACCGCACGAGTTCTACTTCATCATCCTTCCCGAGGGTCCGCTGTCGCCGCGCCTTGCGCAACTCGGCGAAGGCGCGAGCGTCTGGCTCGCGCCGCGCGCCAACGGCTTCTTCACGATCGCCGAAACCGCCGAGTCCGAATCGCTGTGGTGCCTCTCGACAGGGACCGGCATCGGCCCGTTCCTGTCGATGCTGCGCACCGACGATCCGTGGACCAAGTTCGGGCACGTGATCCTCGTGCACTCGGTCCGCCATGCCGAGGAGCTCACGTATCGCGAGGAGATCGCGGCCATCACGCGTGCGCGCTCGGGCAGGTTCCATTACGTTCCGATGGTGAGCCGCGAAGCGCATCCCGACGCGCTCGCGGGCCGCATTCCGCAGGCGATCGAGGACGGGCGTCTCGAGGCGCGCGTCGGCGTGCCGCTCACCGCCGAGAACGCGCATGCGATGCTGTGCGGCAATCCGGCGATGGTCGACGACGTGCAGAAGGTGCTCGCGACGCGCGGCATGCGCCGCCACCGCCGCCGCGAGCCGGGTCACGTCACGCTGGAGACGTACTGGTAGCCGCGCGTTGAAAGGACTTTGCGATGGACGACGACGAACCGAAGGTGCAGAGCATCACGCCGGGCAAGGCAGTGACGACGGTGCAGCGCCTGCCGTACTTCGTCGGCATTTCGGGCCGCACGGTCAAGTCGAAAGGGCTGTCGATGCACCTCGTCGTGATCCCGCCCGGCGCGCGCGCAGAGCCGCACCGCCATATCGGCTACGAGACGGGCATCTACGTGCTCGAGGGGACCGTGCGCACGCGCTGGGGCGAGAACCTCGAGCACGACGTCGTGAGCAAGCCCGGTGAGTTCCTGTTCGTGCCACCCGGCGTTCCGCACGAAGCCATCAACCTGAGCGCGACCGAGCCGGCGCGCGCGGTCGTTGCGCGGAACGACCCCGACGAGCAGGACAAGGTCGAGCCGTACGTGCCCGGCGCGGCGAGCCGTCAGGCCTGAGCGCCCAGCGTTCGCGTCACCACTTCGCTCACGTCCGGCGACAGGTTCGCCGATCGCGCGATCCGCGCGAGGCAGCGATGCATCGTGCCGCGGCGCGGCTCCGCGAAGCGCTTCCACAGGTTGAACGCGCCGGCGATCGTCGAGGCGAGTTGCGGATTCGTCGCGTCGAGCACGCGCACCTGCTCGGCCGCGAACGCGTAGCCCGATCCGTCGGCCGCGTTGAATCCCGCGAAGTTGCCGAGCGCGAACGCGCCGACGAGCGAGCGCACCCGGTTTGGATTGTGCGCGTTGAAGCGCGGGTGCGCGAGCAGCGCGCGTACGGTGTCGAGCACGTCGCCGCGCAAGCTCTTCGCCTGCAGCGCGAACCACTTGTCGAGCACGAGCGGCTCGTCGCGCCATCGCGCCTCGAACGCCGCGAAGAGCTCGTCGCGCACGGCGGACGTCGAATCGCGCAGCGCGACGAGCGCGCCGATCGCCTCGGTCATGTTGTCGGCGCCGCGGTACTG
>Ga0070681_10007079_pt1 | contig 10921 bp, 10 predicted proteins | sample KBSC83BmetaG_FD_65650 | JGI IMG/M metagenome (GOLD analysis project Ga0070681, IMG submission 65650) | Corn rhizosphere microbial communities from Kellogg Biological Station, Michigan, USA - KBS C8-3B metaG | ecosystem: Host-associated > Plants > Roots > Rhizosphere | place: USA: Michigan...
ATTCTCTCGCTCGGGCTGCCGAGCTTTGTCATGGCCGCAACCTTTACGGTCACCGTGGGCCTGCTGATGCAGGCCGGCGTGCTGACACTTTATCTCGCCCTCCGCGACCGCGCCGTGCTGACCGCCATCGCGCGGGCCTGGCGGCCCTCGCTGTTTGCCGGTTTCATGGGCGCGGTGGCGTCGGAGTTCTGGTTCCTGGCGTTCGCGCTCACCAGCGTCGCCAACGTGCGCACGCTGGCGCTGGTCGAGGTGCTGTTCGCCCAGGCGATCACGCTGTTTGCGTTCAAGCAGGCCACCAGCCGGCGCGACGTGCTCGGCATTGTCCTGATCGTCGCCGGCTGCGCGCTGCTGATCTGGGTTCAGTAGGATTCGGAACGGCGGAAAAAATCAATTCCGCTCGTCGGGCAGCACCGGCAGCGGGTGCAGCTCCACGCCCTCGTCGAGCAATTCCTTGGCCTCTCGCGGCGTGGCTTCGCCGTAGATCGAACGATGCTCGGTTTCGCCGTAGTGCATTTTGCGCGCCTCTTCCGGGAAGCGGCCGCCGACGTTCTCGGCATTCTTGGTGAGATGATCGCGCAGTTCCTTGAGCTTGGCGCGAAACTCACGCTCCTGTGGCGACACCATCGCGACCGACGATTTGTTATCGGTCGGCGCGGGCGCTTCCGTCGCCGGCTGTTCAGCAACCGGCCCTGACGCGAGGCCCTTCTTGGTGCCGCTGCCGAGCGACGGCGCCATCAGCGCCTTTTCGACCTTGACCGAACCGCAGTCCGGGCACGCCACCAAGCCGCGCTTCGACTGCTTGTCGTAGTCGGCGGAATTCTTGAACCAGATTTCAAACCCGTGCTTGCGTTCGCAAACGAGCGAATAGCGGATCATGCCGGGCCTCTGACGGCGCGCAGATGCGTCGGCTCGGCCAGCGGCTCGACCAGTTCGAAGCGGCGGCCATGCTGCAGCGACGGCACGCGGGCTCGCGCGGCCGCCACAGCAGCGGGATCGATGTCGGCCAGCACGACGCCGGGTTCGACGCCGCCCTCGGCAACGATGCGGCCCCAGGGGTCGACCACAAGCGAATGGCCGAACGTCTCGCGTCCGTTCTCGTGGCAGCCACCCTGCGCCGCCGCAAACACGTAACAGCCGTTCTCGATCGCGCGCGCGCGGTTGAGCACATGCCAGTGCGCTTCGCCGGTCTGCTGCGTGAACGCCGACGGAATGGCGAGGAACGAAGCCCCGGCCTCCGCCAAAGCGCGATAGAGCGCGGGAAACCGAAGATCGTAGCAAATGGTGAGGCCGAGCCGGCCCCAGGGCAGATCGCGCACCGCGGCAATCTCGCCGGCTCGGTAGGTGCGTGACTCGCGATAGCTTTCGCCGCCGGGAAGATCGACATCGAACATATGGATCTTGTCGTAACGCGCGACGATCTCGCCTTGCGGATCGATCAGGAACGACCGGTTGGCCGCCTTGTCCGGCGTGGCCTTCACCGCCAGCGAACCAACGTGGAGATGGATCGCGAGCGTGCGCGCCAGTTCGCGGAATGTCGCCAGACTCGAATCCTGATCTTCCTCGACGACGGACGCCAGCAGCTTGTCGCGGCTGGCCTCCATCAGATTGGTCATTTCCGGAGTCTGCACGTAATCGGCGCCGCCGCTTTTGGCTTCCCCGATCAGCTTCGCGGCCGCATCAATGTTCGCGGCGACCGAGCGGCCGGACCGCATCTGGATCAAGCCGACACGAAACGTCGCGTTGTGCCCCATCGCGCTCATGATGCGGAGCCCGGAGCGTTCAACAACGGGTCCAGCCCGCCCGCGCCGTCCAGCGCATAGAGATCGTCGCAACCGCCGACATGCGTCGCGCCGATAAAAATTTGCGGCACGGTGGTGCGGCCATGGGCGCGCTCCACCATCTTGCCGCGCTGCTCGCGATCGCGACTCACGTCGATCTCGGTGAATTCAACGTTCTTCTTCTTCAAAAGAGATTTGGCGTCCAGGCAATACGGACAAAACGGCGTGGTGTAGATTTCGACAGGCGGCATGATTGTTTCAGCAATGTTGTTTCAGCAGCATTTCGACGTTGTGGCGCAGATCACTGCAGCGGCCATGTTATATGGGGGCTTGGATCGCGTCGACAACCCGGGCGAACACCAGCAAATCCACGCTTTGGGCGCCGGCCCGCAGCAACGCACGGGCACAGGCGTCGGAGGTGGCGCCCGAGGTCAGCACGTCGTCGATCAGCACCAGCCGCCGCCCGGCGACGGCCGCCCGGCACTCCTCCGGTACACGGAACGCGCCTTGAACGTTCCGGGCCCGTTCGGCTTGCGACAACCCGACCTGCTGAGCGGTGGCCTTGAAACGCCGGAGCACCATGTCGGCAACCGCGACACCGGTTTCGCCCGAGATCGTTTTTGCCAGCAGAGCCGACTGATTGAACCGCCGCGCCCACAATCGCCGCCAGTGCAGCGGCACCGGAACCAGCGCGTCGGCATCGCTCAGCAATTCATGTCCGGCCCGCGCCATCCAACGGCCCATCGCCGGCGCCAGGTCGAGGCGGTCCCCGTATTTCAGCGCATGGACCAGCGCGCGGGCGACATCATCGTAGCGCGCCGCGGCGCGCGCCCGATGATAGGCCGGCGGATCGGCAATTGCCTGCATCGACAGCACGCCCGGACCGGGATCGAACGCGAACGGGATACCGAGCCGTGGACAATACGGCGGCGCGATCAGAGACAATTTCGACCAACAGGATGCACATAAGCCGCTGCCGCTGACCGGCTCCCGGCAAGCGGGGCAAAGCGTCGGCAGCGCTACATCCAGCGCGCGGCCGAAGATCGCGCGAAACGGCGAGGCCAGGCGACGCAAGCGGTCCACGTTTACGGTTTTGGCCATCGCTCCCGGCATGGACCTGAGGCTACCGCTGTTATGATTGGGCCTCAACGGCAGCCCGCTCGAAACTGACAGCCGGCGACGTGAGCGCCTCGCACCCGCGCGGCCTTCGCCCTACAATAGGCCGATGCCACATCCCGTCCTCTTCGACCGCCGATTGTTGCGCGCGCGCCGCGCGCGGGCGGCGGCTGCACAACCCGCGACCTTCCTGGTGGATCGCGCTGCCGACGATCTGGCGACACGGCTATCCGCGATTCTGCGGACGTTCCGTCTCGCTGTCGACCTTGGTACGCCAACCGACGCCGTGCGCCGCGCCCTTGCCGATCGCATCGACACCGTGATCGCGGTCGATCGCGCGGTGCCGCCCCTTGCCACCAACACCCTGGCGGTCGTTGCCGACGAAGAGATGCTGCCGTTTCGGGATGAATCGGTCGATCTCGTGGTGTCGGCCCTGGCCCTGCAATTTGTCAACGATCTGCCGGGAACGCTGGTGCAAATCCGCCGCGCGTTGAAGCCGGACGGATTGTTCCTGGCTGTCCTGGTTGGCGGCGAAAGCCTGAACGAGTTGCGAACGGCGTTCGCCGAAGCCGAAGCCGAGATCGAAGGCGGCGTCTCGCCGCGGGTCGCGCCGTTCGCCGATCTGCGCGATCTCGGCGCCTTGCTTCAGCGCGCCGGCTTTGCCCTGCCCGTCACCGATGTCGATCGCCTGACGGTTCGCTATGCCTCCCCGCTCGGGCTGATGCGCGACCTCCGCCACATGGGCGCGGGCAACGCGCTCGTCGAGCGCCGCCGCTCGCCGCTCCGGCGCGCCACCTTACGGCGCGTGTTGGAAATCTACGGCGATCGGTTTGCCGATGCCGATGGCCGCGTACGGGCCACGTTCGATCTGATCTGGTTGCTGGGATGGGCGCCGCACGAAAGTCAGCAAAAGCCGCTCGCGCCGGGCTCGGCGCGAACGCGACTCGCCGATGCTTTGCGGGTGCAGGAGCTTCCGGCGGGCGAAAAGGCCGGCCGGTAGCGAAACCGGGGACGCCGGCTTTAAGGCGTGATCTTGATCTTATCGTAGAACACGGTCTTCAGCGTCGAACCCAAATTCCAAACCGTTCCAGCAATCGCCACGCTGACTCCGCTAGCGACCAGCGCATATTCGATGGCTGTTGTACCGCTTTCGTCAGCGCAAAAAAGCGAAAGCTTCCGGACGATCCGCGAGCAAAGTGTATCGAACGGCGACATGCTTTTGTCTCCTCACAGCAGCGTCGTCAGATGCGCAACCAGTGGTTCGTCGGCGGGCGGCATCTTGTAATCCCGAAGTCTGTTTGGCCGAACCCAAGCAAGCCGTTGACCTTCCTGCGGCACAGCAGTCCCTTCCCATCGCCGGCACACAAACAGCGGCATGAGAAGGTGAAAGTCGGGATAGGCATGGCTCGCAAACGTCAGCGGCGCCAAGCACGGCTCCCGTACGACAATGCCAAGTTCCTCCTGCAATTCACGAATCAACGTTTCCTCGGGCCGCTCGCCAGCTTCGACCTTGCCGCCGGGAAATTCCCACAACCCCGCCATCGTCTTGCCGGCGGGCCGCTCGGCGAGCAGCACCCGGCCATCGGTATCGACAAGGGCACAGGCAGCAACAAGAACGAGTCTGACACTCACGGACCGAGCCTCGACGGTAGACTTTGCGGGGTTAAGGCCAACTCAACACAATTGTAGAGACTCGCCCCATCGCAAGCCTGGTTAACGGTTGCTCAACACGTATGGCCAAATCAGGAGCGATAGTCGCCGTTGATCGCCACGTATTCCTTGGTGAGATCGCAGGTCAAAACCCGGTCGGCGCCACGGCCCAGGCCCAGCGCAACCTTGAGCGCGATGGTCGGGCTTTTCATTGCCTTTGACACCACCGCTTCCTTGTAGGCGGGATCGCGCGCGCCCTTGTGCGCCACGCGAATGCCATTGAACCAGATCGACAGCTTGTCGCGATCGGCCGGCTCCCCCGCCTTGCCCACCGCCATGACCACGCGACCCCAATTCGCGTCCTCGCCGGCGATGGCGGTCTTCACCAGCGGCGAATTGGCGATCGACATGGCGATCCGTCGCGCGGAGGCTTTCGATGTGGCGCCCTCGACCTTGATCTCAACCAGTTTGCGCGCGCCCTCGCCGTCGCGCGCCACCTGTTCCGCGAGGTTGGCAAGCACGGCGTTGAAGGCCGCACGGAATGCCTTGAGCCGCGGGTCGCTGGCCTTGGCGATGCGCGGCGCGCCAAGGGCGGCCGCGGCGCCGGTCGCGAACACCATCAGCGTATCCGAGGTCGAAGTGTCGCCATCGATGGTCACGGCGTTGAACGTATCGGTGACACCCTCGCTGAGCAGCGTCTGCAAGGCGCGCGCGCCGATCGGCGCGTCGGTGAACACATAGGACAGCATCGTCGCCATGTCGGGGGCGATCATGCCGGCGCCCTTGGCAATGCCGTTGATGGTCACGGTTGCCTTGCCGAGCTTGGCGGTCGCGGTCGCGACCTTGGGAAACGTGTCGGTGGTCATGATCGCCTTGGCGGCGTCGAGCCACATCCCCGGCCGCGCGGCGGCGAACATGCCGTCCATCACACCATCGAACGCCTGGGCTTTCAGGGGCTCGCCGATCACGCCGGTCGAGGCGAGAAACACATCGGCAGGGCGGCAACCGACGGCGCGGGCCGTGATGTCAGCGGTGAATTTGCAGGCTTGGCGGCCGTTCTTCCCGGTGAAGGCGTTGGCGTTCCCGGAGTTGACCACCAGCGCGCGCGGCTTGGCGCCCTTGAGATGCGCGCGGCACCATTCAACCGGCGCCGACGGACATTTGGAACGCGTGAAGACACCGGCCACCGTGGTGCCCTGGTCAAACAACACCAACAGCACATCGGTGCGTCCGGCGTATTTGATTCCGGCTGCGGCGGTGGCGAGGCGAACGCCCGCGATCGCCGGCATGGTGGGCGTGGATTTCGGGGCGAGAGGAGAAACGGGAGAAGTCATGGGCTCTCTGGCTGGTCGTCGTGATTCGGCAATCGTTTGCGATGAACGAAGCGAGGATGAAAGGGCGGGTCTAGCCCGCCCGAGGTGACACTATATTCCCGGCGTCATCTCCATCAGAAGAACGCCTGGATCCCGGTCTGCGCCCGGCCGAGGATCAGCGCGTGGATGTCATGCGTGCCCTCGTAGGTGTTGACGGTCTCGAGATTGCACAACACGCGCATGACGTGGAATTCGTCGGAGATGCCGTTGCCGCCGTGCATGTCGCGCGCCAGCCGCGCGATGTCGAGCGCCTTGCCGGCGTTGTTGCGCTTGAGCAGCGAGATCGCCGGCGGCGCCGCCTTGCCTTGCTCCAGCAAACGGCCGAGCCGGAGCACCCCGTGCAGCCCCAGCGTGATCTCGGTCTGCATGTCGGCGAGCTTCTTTTGCACGAGCTGATTGGCGGCGAGCGGCCGGTTGAACTGCTTGCGGTCGAGCGTGTACTGCCGTGCACGGTGCCAGCAGAATTCCGCGGCGCCCATCACGCCCCAGGCGATGCCGTAGCGCGCCATGTTGAGGCAGCCGAACGGACCGGCGAGGCCCGAAGCATTCGGCAAAAGATTCTCCTCCGGCACCACGGCGTCTTCCAACACAATTTCGCCGGTCACCGAGGTGCGCAAGCTCAGCTTGCCCTCGATCTTCGGCGTGGAAAATCCTTTGGTGCCGCGCTCGACGATGAAGCCACGGATCTTGCCATCGAGCTTGGCCCAGACGACGGCAAGGTCGGCGATCGGCGCGTTGGAGATCCACATCTTGGCGCCGTTGAGCTTAAAGCCGCCGGCCACCTTTTCGGCGCGCGTGACCATCGAACCCGGATCGGAGCCGAAATCGGGCTCGGTCAGGCCGAAGCAGCCGACCCACTCACCCTTGGCGAGCTTGGGCAGATACTTCTTTTTCTGCGCTTCGGTGCCGTAAGCGTAGATCGGGTGCATCACCAGCGAGGATTGCACCGAGAGCGTCGAGCGATAGCCGGAATCGACCCGCTCCAGCTCGCGCGCGATCAGGCCATAGGCGACGTAGCCCAGCCCCGCGCCGCCGTATTCCTCCGGGATCGTCGGGCCGAGCAGGCCGAGCGCGCCCATTTCCGGCAGGAGTTCCTTGTCCGCCCGCTCCTCGCGCCAAGCCATCTGAACGCGCGGCATCAGTTTATCTTGCGAAAACGCGCGGGCGCTGTCGCGCACCATGCGCTCCTCTTCGGTCAGTTCACCATCGAGACCGAGCGGATCTTCCCAATTGAAATCGGCATCCCTGAGGACCGGTGCGGACTTCGGCGAGGATTTCTCTCCGGGGGATGAGGCGGGCGACATGACAGACTCCGATCGAGTTCCAGGTTCGGCGTCATCTTAAAGCGTTTTCGTTCGCCCCGGGTACCCGCCCGCACGAAGAAATCGCCGCGAAATCGGATTCAACTCGACCGAGCGCGAGAAGGAAATTGACCGCGTCCGGCAACTCTGCCCGTGGACTCGGATGACCGCCGCCGAGAATTTGTCAGCCGCCGGTGCGGCGTGTCTTAGCTCGACGGCCATCCGTTTCATGAAGCGCCGCAGAGCTCCAGCACCTTATGCCAACCCTGGTGGTGTTGGGTCCGCGCATCTGCCGCTATGCGGCAGGCTTTATGCGCGCCCTAATGCCCTGACCCCGGCTCCATTTTGCCGTCGAAAATTTCAGGGTTTGCCGCTCCTTCCACGTGCAGGATGCCGATCAGTCCGCGTTCGGCCCGTGCCAGCGCGTGATCGACAAGAACATAGTTTCCCGGCACGTCGACCTTGAATTCGGTGATCACCGCGCCACCGGCCGGCACGAGGACGGTTTGAACGCCCCGCAACGGTTCGCTGAGGACACCACCGAAATTGTAGACCTTGTCGAAGATTTCTCCGATGACGTGGAAGGACGAGGTAAAGTTCGGGCCACCGACGCCGAAGAAAATACGGACGGTCTCCCCGACCTTGGCCTGGAGCGGGTGAAGTTTGGACAAGGCACCCACCGCACCATTGAAGACAAAATATTCGGGCCGTTCCCTCAACATCTTTTCGACATCGAACTCCTGACTGCCGTGCTGCCCGAACGGCGCCGCCGTGTAGATTTCGCCCTGCATCACATAAAATTCGCGATCCACTGGCGGCAGCCCGCCTTCGGGTTCCACCAGGATGAGGCCGTACATCCCGTTTGCGATGTGGTGCGCGACCATTGGCGTGGCGCAGTGATAAACATAAAGACCAGGGACAAGGGCCTTAAACTTAAAGCTCTTCTCGTCTCCGGGATTGGTCTGGGTCGATACGGCGCCGCCTCCGGGGCCTGTCACCGCGTGGAAATCCACGGAGTGGACCATTGCGCTGCTATCGGCGTTTTTGAGGTGGACATCCACCGTATCGCCAACGCGAACGCGCAGCATCGGGCCGGGAACCTTGCCGTTGAAGGTCCAGTACCCAAACGTCGTGCCTTCCGCCAACCGTCCTTCCAATTCCACGGTGGCGAGATCGACCCGCACCGTCTGCGGCGCGCGTTTGCCGATGGGCGGCGGCACGTCGGTGGCATTTTGTGAAATGTCAGCCTCGACGACAGTCTGCGCTGGAGGTTTCGGCGTGATAAGAAACTGGCCTTCCATGCCCGCTAGACGGTGTCCCGGAAGACTGCAGAAGTAAACGTAATCACCGGCCTTCGAGGCCACGAACGCGATGTTTGTACTCGCGCCTCTCCCCACGATGTGGGGCGAACTTCCCGCCGGCCCCTGATCGGCGAACACGATGTCATGCTCCGCGCCCTCGCCGTTGAGCAGCGTGACTTGCACGAGCTGGCCTTCCGCCGCCGAAAGCACGGGATTGATCTGCCCATCAATGGTGCCCCCGACCCCGATGAACACCATTCGGCCTTCACCGATGCCTGAACGCAGGGTGTACCGGATGCCGGGGATGTAGGTTGATGCGGGCCGCTCCGGCGCTGTTGTCGTGGCCGGCGGGGCCGCCGACGCCTGCGTTTGAGGCGCCTGAGCGTTCTGCACGGGTGATGCCGTTCCCGAGCTGACCGTATTGTCCGGTGACGAGCTGGCGACGAGGAAGGCAATGAGCGAACTGCGCTCGTTCTCGGTCTTAAGACCAGGGAACGGCATCTTATTGCCGGGAATTGTTTTCTGCGGATCGGACAGATAGGCGTCCAAAGTCTTGGTATCCCAGGTCAGATTGCTTGCTTTCACCGCCGGTGAATAATTGAAGCCGGGTACATCGCCAGCCTTTTTGCCGACGATCCCGGCGAGGGACGGGCCAACCCCGTTCTTGCCGGACACGAGCGAATGACATGCCTGGCACTTGCGAAACACCGAACGTCCCGCAGCGGCCTCTGCAGTTAAAGCTGGCGATGGAGCGGCAGCGTTCCCGGCCTGGGCGACGTTCTGAGCAACCGGCGAAGGATTGGGGGCGGCTGCGTGATGATGTTCCATCGGAGCGGCTGCCGCATGGGGCGCGGGCGCGGCTTTGTCCGTTGGCGTTGAAACCGCGCCGCCGGAGGAGGTCGGCGCTCGGCTGTCTGCTGTGCGCGCCGCAGCTGGTGAACCCTTCGCTTGAGCCGGGGCCGGCGTCTGTGTCGAAGCCTGGGTCGAAGGAGCCTGGGCACCAGGGGCGGCCTGCTGAGGATTATGCTCAGCAGATGCGACATTCGACTGACTGGGCTGCGAACCCGTGAGGGATGCCGCGGACAGACCCCCGCCCACCATAAGCAACCCAACAACCAAAATGAGCCATTCCCGCGTCTTCGCCCAAAGCCACTCGACCATCACGCCCTCGCTCGATCCGCGTGTTGGCTTTGCTTGCCTTCGCGGACGGATCACTCTCTTCCCCGAAAGCGCGCCTGTCTACCGGGCCTTCTACCGCAGGGAGACCGGCAGCACGATTGTGGGCGCCAGGCCGAGCAGCCATGAAATAATGGGACGGTGGCGCGCATCCGCTGCACGAACCACGTGCGGTCCGCGCGCGCCAACTCACCCGACGGTCGGAAGTTGGTTGAGCAGCTTGTCGAGCGTAATCGGGTAATCACGGACCCGAACGCCGGTCGCATTGTAGATGGCGTTGGCGACCGCCGCTCCGACACCGCAAATGCCAAGCTCGCCGACGCCCTTGGCTTTCATGGGCGACGACATCGGGTCGACTTCGTCGAGAAAGACCACGTCTTGATGCGGAATGTCAGCGTGGACGGGCACTTCGTAGCTCGCGAGATCATGGTTGATGAAGAAACCGCCGCGCTTGTCCACGACGAGATCTTCCATCAGCGCCGCACCTGCACCCATGGTCATGGCCCCGATAACCTGACTCCGCGCCGACTTCGGATTGAGGATGCGGCCGGCGGCGCAGACCGCCAGCATTCGGCGGATGCGAACCTCCGCCGTTGCGGCATCGACGCCGACTTCGACGAAGTGAGCACCGAAGGTCGACTGTTGATGGGTCTTGGCAAGATCGCCGTACTCCATCGCATCCTCGGCAGCGAGTTCCCCGTCGTCGGAGGCCTGGCTCAACGGAGCGCTGCGGTTGCCGGAATGAACCAGGCCGTCCGCGAAAGTGACATCGGATGAATTGAAGCCGAGCTTTTGCGCAACGGCCTCGCGCAGCTTGACGCAGGCCGCATAGACGCCAGCCGTCGAACTGTTGCCACCCCACTGTCCGCCCGAGCCGCTCGACACGGGGAACGAGGAATCGCCGAGCCGCACGACAATTTTGCTTAGCGGCAAACCCATCATCTCGGCCGCCGTTTGGCCGATGATGGTGTAAGAGCCGGTGCCGATGTCGGTCATATCGGTTTCGACCGTGACGATGCCCCGCCGATCCAGCCGCACGCGCGCGCCGGATTTCGTTGTAAGATTGTTTCGGAAGGCCGCAGCCACACCCATGCCGACCAGCCAGTGTCCCTCCCGAACCTGGCCGGGGGCCGAACGGCGCTTGTTCCACGCGAACCGGTCGCGGCCGATTTGGAAACACTCGCTCAGGTGCCGTTGCGAATACGGCCGTTGCGGATTCTCCGGAT
>Ga0070681_10007081_pt1 | contig 10921 bp, 8 predicted proteins | sample KBSC83BmetaG_FD_65650 | JGI IMG/M metagenome (GOLD analysis project Ga0070681, IMG submission 65650) | Corn rhizosphere microbial communities from Kellogg Biological Station, Michigan, USA - KBS C8-3B metaG | ecosystem: Host-associated > Plants > Roots > Rhizosphere | place: USA: Michigan...
GCCGCCCGGCACCGGCATCTGCCACCAGGTCAATCTCGAATATCTGGCGCAGGTCGTGTGGACGACCAAGGAGGACGGCAAGGACTTCGCCTATCCCGACACGCTGGTCGGCACCGATTCGCACACCACCATGGTCAATGGCATGGCGGTGCTGGGCTGGGGCGTCGGCGGCATCGAGGCGGAAGCGGCGATGCTCGGCCAGCCGGTCTCGATGCTGATCCCCGACGTGATCGGTTTCAAGATGACCGGCAAGCTGCCCGAAGGCGCCACGGCGACCGATCTCGTTCTGACCGTCACGCAGATGCTGCGCAAGAAGGGCGTGGTCGGAAAGTTCGTCGAGTTCTACGGTCCCGGCCTCGACAACCTGTCGCTGGCCGACCGCGCCACCATCGGCAACATGGCGCCCGAATATGGCGCCACCTGCGGCTTCTTCCCGATCGACCAGGTGACCTTGCGCTATCTCACCTTCACCGGCCGCGACGAGGCGCGCGTGAAGCTGGTCGAGGCCTATGCCCGTACGCAAGGCATGTGGCGCGATGCGAGCTCGCCCGATCCGGTCTTCACCGATTCGCTGGCGCTCGATCTCGCCGAGGTGAAGCCGAGCCTCGCCGGCCCCAAGCGGCCGCAGGACCGCGTGCTGCTGACCGACGCCAAGAAGAGCTTCGCCGGCACGCTTGCCGAGGGCGGCGTCACGGCGCCGCGCGCGGTCAAGGTGCAGGGCACCAATTACGAGCTGACCGACGGCGACGTGGTGATCGCCGCCATCACCAGCTGCACCAACACCTCCAACCCCAACGTGCTGATCGCCGCCGGCCTGCTGGCGCGCAAGGCCGTCGCCAAGGGCCTCAAGGTGAAGCCCTGGGTGCGCACCTCGCTGGCCCCCGGCAGCCAGGTGGTGACCGATTATCTCGAGAAGGCCGGGGTGCAGACCGATCTCGACATGCTCGGATTCAATCTCGTCGGCTATGGCTGCACGACCTGCATCGGCAATTCCGGACCGCTCGATGACGCGGTCGCGGCGGCGGTCGAGGCGGGCGACCTCACGGTCGCGGCCGTGCTCAGCGGCAACCGCAATTTCGAGGGGCGCATCAATCCGCATGTGAAGGCGAACTATCTCGCCTCGCCGCCGCTGGTCGTCGCCTATGCCATTGCCGGCAGCATGAATGTCGACGTCTCCTCCGATCCGCTCGGCACCGGATCGGACGGCAAGCCGGTCTATCTCAAGGACATCTGGCCGTCGGGCGCCGAGATCGCCCAGACGCTGGAGACGGCGCTGACGCCCGAGATGTTCAAGAAGCGCTACTCGAACGTGTTCGAGGGGCCGGCCGAATGGCGCAAGGTGCAGGCGCCGACGGGCGAGACCTACAAATGGAATCCCGGCTCGACCTATGTGCAGCACCCGCCCTATTTCGAGGGCATGCCGAAGCAGCCGGGCAAGATCTCGGATGTCATCGGCGCGCGGCCGCTCGCCATCCTGGCCGATTCGGTCACCACCGACCACATCTCGCCGGCCGGCTCGATCAAGCGCGACGGCCCGGCCGGCACTTATCTCACCGAGCATCAGGTGCGGCCCAACGATTTCAACTCCTACGGGGCGCGGCGCGGCAACCACCAGGTGATGATGCGCGGCACCTTCGCCAATATCCGCCTCAAGAACGAGGTGGCGCCCGGCACCTCGGGCGGCGTCACCAAGCACATGCCGGACGGCGAAGTGATGTCGATCTACGACGCCGCCGAGAAGTACCAGAAGGAAGGCGTGCCGCTGGTCATCTTCGCCGGCAAGGAATACGGCACCGGCTCGAGCCGCGACTGGGCGGCCAAGGGCACGCTGCTGCTCGGCGTCAAGGCGGTAATCGCCGAGAGCTACGAGCGCATCCACCGCTCCAACCTGGTCGGGATGGGCATACTGCCCCTGCAGTTCAAGGGCGACATGTCGCGCCAGACGCTGAAGCTCGACGGGTCGGAGGTGCTCGACATCACCGGCGTCGCCGGCGGCATCAAGCCGAAGATGGATGTGAGCTGCAAGATCACCCGCAAGGACGGCAAGTCCGAGACCATCTCGCTGGTCTGCCGCATCGATACGCTCGACGAGGTCGAGTACTACCGCCATGGCGGCATCCTGCAATACGTGCTGCGCTCTTTGATGGCGGCATAGTTCGGCGCAAAGCAGCAAGGGCGCGAAGGAGAGATCCTTCGCGCCCTTTTTGTCGGCCTATGCGCTCGCTACCGGGACTCGACCGATCGAGCATCATAAAACATCGACCGGCGTGCGTTGCATCGAGACGGCCTTGTTGTGCAGCGCCAGCACGGCGGCGCCACGCACCTGCTGATCGACCCAGGGAATGCGATTGAGCAGCGCCGCCGCCTCGGCGACGAGCGCCGTGTTGCACAGGACGCTCGCCCCTTCCAGCGCCTGGCTGCACAGAGTTTCGGCCTCGGCCTCGTCGCCGGCGGTGAGCTTCTGCTCGGCCTGCCGCAGCAGACGCGTGAGCAGGATGCTCACCGGAGCCGGATCATGCGCCCGCCGCCGGTTGGGGCGCCAAGCCGCCGCGCCGCGCCCGCTGGCTTTCCGATTTCAGCTGGCCGCAGGCGGCGGCGATGTCGCGGCCGCGCGGCGTGCGCACCGGCGAGGCATAGCCCGCATCATTGACGATGTCGGCGAAGCGGGCGATCGCCTGGGGATCGGAGCAGTCGTAGGGCGCGCCGGGCCAGGGATTGAAGGGGATGAGATTGACCTTGGCGGGAATGCCCTCGAGCAACCGCACCAGCGCCCGCGCCTCCTCGGGCGAATCGTTGACGCTCTTCAGCATCACATATTCGAAGGTGATGCGCCGCGCATTATGCACGCCCGGATAGGTGCGGCAGGAATCGAGCAGCTCGGCGAGCGGATATTTCTTGTTGATCGGCACCAGCACGTCGCGCAGCGCATCGTTGGTCGCATGCAGCGAGATCGCGAGATTGACGCCGATCTCCTCGCCGCAGCGCCGGATCATCGGCACCACGCCCGAGGTCGAGAGGGTGATGCGGCGGCGCGAGATGGCGATGCCCTCGTGATCCATCACGATCTTGAGCGCTGCCTTGACCGCATCGAAATTGTAGAGCGGCTCGCCCATGCCCATGAGCACGATGTTCGACAGCAGCCGGCCGTCCTTGGGCGAGGGCCATTCGCCGAGCGCGTCGCGCGCCAGCATGACCTGGCCGACGATCTCGCCGGGCTCGAGATTGCGCACCAGGCGCTGGGTCCCGGTATGGCAGAAGCGGCAGGTGAGGGTGCAGCCGACCTGGCTTGAGACGCACAGCGTGCCGCGGTCCTCGTCGGGGATATAGACGGTCTCGACCTCGTTGCCGTCGGCGAGGCGCAGCAGCCATTTGCGGGTGCCGTCGGCACTGAGCTGGTCGCGCACCACCTCGGGCCTGGCAATGGCGTAATGCTCGGCGAGGCGGGCCCGGAAATCCTTGGCCAGCGAGGTCATCGCGGCGAAATCCTGCGCGCCGCGGTGATAGAGCCAGTGCCACAGCTGGCGCGCCCGGAAAGCCGGCGCACCGATATTGCCAAGCTCGGCGGCGAGCGCCTCGCGGCCGAGCCCGACCAGCATCTTGCGCGAGGGGACGGGCTCGCCCGGCGCTTCAGTCATGAAATGTTCCATGGTGACCGGCTGGATATACGGATTTCCCGGCCCGAAAACAATGGCGGGCCAATCGACCGGCGCTTAGGACTTGGTTACTCTCTTGGGCTAGAAAGAACGATAAGACCCAGCGGAGAGGATCAATGGCGGGGACTGTCCAAGAGCTGCATCTCGGCCTGCTCGGCATCGACGAAGCCACCAAGGCGGCGCTCGCCTCCATCCAGGATCTGATCCGGCCGCGCATCGAAGGGGCGGTCGACGACTATGTGCGGGTCCTGATGTCGGCACCGGACATCGATTTCGGCCGCAGCGCCGATCAGATGAGGAAGGAGCGTCTCCTCCACTGGCGCATGCCGCTGCAGGGCCGGCTCGACGAGGATTATTACGCTTCGATCCGCAAGATCTGCGAATACCATTCCGACCTGGCGGTGGCGCCGCACTTCCACGATGCCGCGAGTGCCGCGCTGCTGCGCACCCTGACGACGGCGGTCATCGACGGATCGGGCTGGGGCAAGAAGCGGCTGCGCGACGGTCTGCCGGCGCTGCAGGCGGTGGTGTTGCTCGACATGGCGATCATGGCCGACTGCTATGTCGGGGCCCGCACGGTGCGCGGCACGGTCACGCGCAACCGCATCGTCGATGCGCTGGAAAAGCAGATGAGCGGCGCCTTCGACGGGCTGACGCAGGCGAGCCAGGCGATCGAGCGCGCGAGCCAGGCCATGGCCGCCACCACCGAGCAGACCAATCGCCAGGCGATCACCGTCGCCGCCGCGTCCGAGGAAGCATCCGCCAACGTGCAGACGGTGGCGAGCGCCGCCGAGGAGCTGAGCTCCTCGATCCGCGAGATCGCACGCCAGGTCGAGCATTCGTCGCGCATCGCCCAGAAGGGCGCCGCGGAGGCCAAGCGCACCGATGCGACCGTTCAGGGCCTCTCGGACGCGGCGCAAAAGATCGGCGAGGTGGTGCGGCTCATCAACGACATCGCCGGCCAGACCAACCTGTTGGCGCTCAACGCCACCATCGAGGCGGCGCGCGCCGGCGAGGCCGGCAAAGGCTTCGCCGTGGTGGCGAGCGAGGTCAAGAATCTCGCCAGCCAGACCGCCAAGGCGACCGAGGAGATCACCGCCCAGATCAGCGCCATCCAATCGGCGACCGACGAGACCGTGACCGTGATCCGCGGCATCGGCGGCACGATCAGCGAGATCAACGAGATCGCGACCGTGATCGCCGCCGCCGTCGAGGAGCAGGGGGCCGCCACCCAGGAGATCGCCCGCAACGTGCAGCAGGCGGCGGCCGGCACCCAGGCCGTCTCCAACAACATCCAGGAAGTGACGCGCGCCGCCTCGGATGCCGGCTCCGCCGCCGGCGAGGTGCTCACCGTCTCGCACACGGTGATGAACGAGGTCGGCGCCATCCGTCGCCTGATCGGCGAGGTCATCGATTCCGCCAGGCGGGTGAAGAGCTCTTAAATCACGCATTTTCGCGTCATCCTCGCGCTTGTCGCGAGGATCCACGCCTTTGCTTGCACGCGATCATCGCCTTGATGAAAGGCGTGGATGCTCGGGACAAGCCCGAGCATGACGTGGGTTGTTGTTCGACCGGTTCACCGGCGCGGCCCCGGCAGCGAGCGGAGCGAGCGCGAGGGGCTTGCCCGCCGGAGGCGGGCGCGCGAAGCGCCAAAAAAGGGGATCGCCTGGATTACTGCGCCGCGTGCCGTGCTGCGTCAGCGATTGGCAGCGTCCAAGCGTGGCGGTCCGGCTCGGTGCCGTACTGGATGGCGGTGATCGCGTCATAGAGGCGCTGCGCCATCGGGCCGGTCTTGCCTGCATTGATGAGGATGCGCTCGCCCTTGTAGCCGAGCTCGCCGACCGGCGAGACGACGGCGGCGGTGCCGGTGCCCCACACCTCCTCGAGCGTGCCGGCGCGATGCGCCGCCAGCACCTCCTCGATCGAGACCGGGCGCTCCGACGCCGGCACGCCCCAATCCTTGAGCAGCGTCAGCACCGAATCGCGCGTCACGCCGGGCAGGATGGTGCCGCCGGTGAGCGGCGGCGTGATCACCTCGCCGCCGATCTTGACCATGATGTTCATGGTGCCGACCTCGTCGAAATAACGGCGCTGCACGCCGTCGAGCCACAGCACCTGCGTGTAGCCCGCCTTCTTCGCCTCTTCCGAGGCGTACAGGCTCGCCGCGTAATTGCCGGCCGTCTTGGCGGCGCCGAGCCCACCCTCGACGGCGCGCACATATTTGTCGGCGACCAGGATCTTCACGGGATTCATGCCCTCGGCGTAATAGGCGCCGACCGGCGACAGGATGACGTAATAGATGTAGCTCTTGGCCGGCCGCACGCCGAGGAAGGCTTCCGAGGCGATGATGGTGGGACGGATATAGAGCGAGGTGCCGAGCTTCGCCGGAACCCAGGCCTGATCGAGCGCGATGAGCGCGCGGAAGCTCTCGATCACCTGCGCGCCGGCGAGCGGCGGGATGCAGAGACGCTCGGCCGAGCTTTGCATGCGCTGCGCATGGCGGTCGGGACGGAACAGGCGAATGACGCCGTCGCGGCCGCGAAACGCCTTCAGCCCGTCGAACACCGCCTGCGCGTAATGCAGCACGGCCGTCGCCGGATCGAGCGACAGCGGCTGGTAGGGCACGATGCGCGCATCGTGCCAGCCCTCTCCCTCCTGATAGTCCATCATGAACATGTGGTCGGTGAAGACCGTGCCGAAGCTCAGCGCCTCGTCGGCCGGACGCGGCTTCGGCTGGCTCGTGCGGGTAATGGAGATGGCGCTCAAGGATCGGTCCTCCAGCGAGCCGCGGGCCCGGGATGCGTTTATGGCAGTAATATTGCCCTATATTCTGCACCCGTCCGGGGCGTTTGTCACGCCCGGCATTGAAACGCCCGAGCGGGCCTGGGAAGACTGCGCCGCATGAATGATGACCAGCGCGACCAGGCGGTCGCCGCGCAATACGAGACCCTGCCTTACCCTTCCCGCGACCCGCGCGACGAGACAAGGCGGCTGATCATCGGCAGCCCCAGCCATCTCGCCGAGATCGAGCATTACCTGTTCGCCGGCCGGATTCCACGCGACCAGCCGTTTCGGGCGCTGGTGGCCGGCGGCGGCACCGGCGACGCGACCATCATGCTGGCGCAGCAGGCGGCCGATGCCGGGCTCAGCGCCGAGATCACCTATCTCGACCAATCCTCGGCCTCGCGCGCCGTCGCCGAGGCCCGCGCCGCGGCGCGGGCTTTGCGCAATGTCCGCTTCGTCTCGGGCTCGCTGCTGGCGCTGGACTCGCTCGGGCTCGGCCCCTTCGATTACATCGATTGCTGCGGCGTGCTGCATCATCTGGAGGATCCCGCGGCGGGGCTCGCCGCCTTGACCGCAGCGCTCGCGCCGCACGGCGGCATGGGGCTCATGCTCTACGGCACGATCGGGCGCAGCGGCATCTATGAGCTGCAGGAGATGCTGCGCGACATCGCCGGCGACGGGTCGCCACCGGCGCGCATCGCCCTCACCCGCAAGCTGCTCGCCGAGCTGCCCGCCACCAATTGCTTCAAGCTCAATCCGGCGCTGCGCAAGGAGCGCGACGATGCCGAGCTGTTCGATCTGCTGCTGCATGCCCGCGATCGCGCCTACACGGTGCCGGAGATCGGCGCGCTGCTCGATTGCTGCGCCCTCAGGCTGGTGAGCTTCATCGATCCCGCGAGCTATGATCCCGCCTTCTATCTCAAGGACGCGCTGCTGCTGCGCCGCGCCGCGGCGCTGGCACCCATCGCGCAGGCCGCCATCGCCGAGCGGCTCGCCGGCAATCTGCCGCGCCATGTCTTCTATGTGACGCGACGCGCGCATGACGTGTCGCCGATCACGCTCGAGCAGGCGGGACTCGATGGCGTGCCGGTGCTGCGCGATCTCGACGGGCCGCAGCTCGCCGATCAGCTCGGCAAGGATCGCCGCATCACCGGCACCAAGGACGGGCTCGAGCGCACCATCACGCTGCCGCCGCTCGGCGCCGCGCTGCTGCGCCTCATCGATGGCCAACGCTCCTTGCGTGAAATTCATGCCATGCTCGACAACCGCAGGCTCGACGAGGCCGGCTTTCTCGCGGCTTTCGCAGCGCTCTACCGGCCGCTCCATGGCATCAACTGGCTGCTGCTGCGCCGCGCCGGCTAGGAGGAAATTCTGACGGCGGAAGTCCTGACGAAAGACAGTTTTTCGCGGCAAGCGGCGATCTCGCCTCGCTTGCAAGACCGCTTTAGGAATTGCCTCTGTCGTGCCTTTCCGCCGCTGTTGAACAGTCCGGCGTTTGCCTGCTAAAGATCTAGCTTGGGTGTTTCCCGCGCTTGCGGGTCAGCGCCCGGATCCGGAATCCAGCCATAATCTGGAGCCGGACTAAGCCAGGCGGTGTGGGGATCGCCAGCCTGGCGTGGAGTGGGGACACTTGGCTGACATGCGAGTGAGAGCTCGGACGGGGAACGGCCGGTCGGCGGTCCGACGCTGGCGGATGCCGGCGCTGCTACTGCCGGCGCTGCTCGTCGCCGGCACCGCCGTGGCACAGGCGCCCGAAAGCTTCGGCGCGCTGCGGCCGGCCGAGATGTCGGTCTCGCATCCCGGTCGGGTATTGATCGATCCGACGGCTCGCGCCGGCCAGCTCAAACGTCTCGACACGATGCAGCGTCGCCGCTTGTGTCCGCCCGTCGCGATCGATCCCGACATGCCGCCGGTTCTCAAGCTCGCCGGCTCGGTCGATGAGACGCAGCACGGCTCGATCGACCGCTCGGCGCTGCCGTTCGCCATGGCGTTGATGCAGGGCACCGCGGCCGCCCTCAACGGCGACGAGCAGGCGGCGCGCAACACGATCAAGCTGCTCGACAATTGGGCGCGCGCCAATGCGCTGTCCGAGCTCGTCGATATCGGGCCCGAACGCAACAACTACGTGGCGCAATATTCGCTGCGCCGCGTGATGCTGGCGGTGTTGCCGAGCTGGGCGCTGCTCTATGGGCGCGCCGACGCCGACACCAGGAAGCGTATCGACGGCTGGGTGGCGCAGCGCATGGCGGCGACCGAGCAGCCGGTCGGCCCCGCCGATAGCCGCAAGACCGCGCATCCATCCATGGCCAAGATGGATTATTACCAGCTCATGCGCGAGGCGCTGGCCATGGAATATGCCGCCATGACCGGCAGCAACGAAGGCTTTCGCCGCGGCGTCACGGCCTATCTCACGACGCTGCGCCAGATGCGCGACGACGGCAGCCTGCCGCTCGAGACGGCGCACGGCTCGCGTGCCCTGTGGTACCAGCGCCATGCCATCGCGTCGCTGGTGACGATGGCGCAGATCGCCTCCGGGCAGGGCACCAACCTTTATGACGCGGAGGTCGACGGCAAGCATCTCGACCGCGCCATCAATTTCCTGCTGTCGGAATCGACCGACCCGCATCAGATCGCGTCCTACGCGCCCGAGAACCAGGATCTGGGATTCCTGCAGCGCCGCGCCGACGGGCGCGATTTCATGGCCTGGATCGAGCCCTGGATGGCGCATGCCAATGTCGGCCCGATCCCCGACGGCGATCCGCTGCAGGTGGCGATCAGCGACCGGCCGCTGATCGACGAGATCGCCGGCGGCAATGCCAGCTGCCAGATGGCGCCGGTGCGTTGAGCGATCTCGCCTTTCGCCGCGCGACCCAGAGCGACCTGCCGGCCATCGTCGCCATGCTGGCCGACGATCCTCTGGGGGCGGCGCGCGAGCAGGTCGCCGATCCGCTGCCCGCCAGCTATGTCGCCGCCTTCGCCGCGATCGACCGCGATGCCAACCAGCTGCTGCTGGTCGCCGAGCAGCACGGCGCGATCGTCGGCAGCCTGCAGCTCTTCTTCCTGCCGGGCCTGTCCTATCAGGGCGCCTGGCGCGCCCAGGTCGAGGCGGTGCGCGTGGCGGCGCCGTGGCGCGGCAAGGGCCTCGGCAGGCGCATGATGGAGCATGCCATCACCCTGGCGAAGGCACGCCATTGCCACCTCATGCAGCTCTCGACCCATAAGAGCCGCGGCGACGCCCACCGCTTCTACGAGCGGCTCGGCTTCGTCAAAAGCCATGACGGCATGAAGCTCGCGCTCGAATAGCGGTCGTCAGATGAAGGTGATGCCGGCCGGGCCGGCGGCGCCGAGCAGGGTCACCACCCCGGCGATCTCGATGGCGATGTCGCTGCGCAGCTCGGCCTCAGTCAGGCCGCGCGCCTTGAGCGCCATCTCGCAGGCGATGATGCGCACGCCCAGGCTGGCGCAGGCGGCGAGCAGCTCCTCGAATCCGGCGACGCCCTGGGCCCGGAACTGGCGGTCCTGGTCGGCGCCGTCGAGACCTTGCCAATCGGCGAGTGCCCGCAGCGCCGGGCCGGTGAAGAAGAGGATGGGCTTGCGGCCGATCGCGGCGGCGCCGCTCGCCAGCACCAGCGCGTAATGCACGCGCTCGAAACCCGGCGCATGCACGATGATCGGCAGCGGCGATGTGTCAGGCGGCACGGGCCGGCAGGCCGAGGATCGACGGCTGGTCGCCGCACAGCGCGCAGTCGGCGTGGCGCTTGAAACGCAGCTTGCGGAAGGTGGCGGAGAGCGCCTCGTAGAGCAGCAGCTGGCCCGACAGGCTGTCGCCGATGCCGAGCAGCTCCTTCACCACCTCGGTCGCCTGCAGGCTGCCGAGGGTGCCGGCGAGCGAGCCCAGCACGCCGGCCGAGGAGCAGGAGGGCGCCATATGGGCCGGCGGCGGCGCCGCATAGAGGCAGCGATAGCAGGGATGGTCGCCGCCCGCATGGGGTTTGAAGGTCGAGAGCTGGCCGTCGAACTGCAGGATCGCCGCCGAGACCAGCGTCTTCCTGGCGAAGTAGCAGGCGTCGTTGACGAGATAGCGCGTGTCGAAATTGTCGCTGCCGTCGGCGACGATGTCATAGGCCGAAACGAGCTCGAGCGCATTGGCGGCGTCGAGCCGCTGCGCGTGCGCGACCACCTGCACGTCGGGATTGAGCGCGCCGATCGCCGCGGCGGCGCTCGCCACCTTGGGCCGCCCGACGGACTCCGTGCCGTGGATGATCTGGCGCTGCAGGTTGCTGAGATCGACGGCATCGTGATCGACCACGCCGATCGTGCCGATGCCGGCCGCGGCCAGATAGAGCAGCAGCGGCGAGCCGAGGCCGCCGGCGCCGACCACCAGCACGCGGGCGCCGAGCAGCCGCGCCTGCCCGACGCCGCCCATCTCCTTCAGCACGATATGCCGCGCGTAGCGCCGGATCTGAGTCTCGGTGAGGTCGGTC
>Ga0070681_10007083_pt1 | contig 10917 bp, 11 predicted proteins | sample KBSC83BmetaG_FD_65650 | JGI IMG/M metagenome (GOLD analysis project Ga0070681, IMG submission 65650) | Corn rhizosphere microbial communities from Kellogg Biological Station, Michigan, USA - KBS C8-3B metaG | ecosystem: Host-associated > Plants > Roots > Rhizosphere | place: USA: Michigan...
CTCCGCCGGCCGCACAACTGGATCGAGCTCGCCAAGTTCGGCGTCGTCGGCGCGACCGGCTTCGCGATCAACATCGCCATCTACCAGGCGGCCCTCGGCCTCGGTGCGCACACCGCCGCGGCAATCTCGTTCGTCATCTCCGCGGGCAGCAACTACTGGTGGAACCGCCACTGGACATTCGCGCACCAGAAGGGTCACTTCGGGTACCAGGGGATGCGCTTCTACATCGTCTCCGGGGTCGCGTTCCTCGTGAACCAGTTCTGGCTGTTCGTGTTCCTCGACTGGCTCGGGTGGGGAAAGACCGTGTCGCAGATGGTCGCGATCGCGCTCGTCACCCCGTTGAACTTCATCGGGAACAAGCTCTGGTCGTTCCGCAACTGAGGACGCTCGCAGTTGCGGTCGCGGCACTGGCGCTCGTACCGGCGGCACGCGCAGGCACGACGACCACGACCACGAACCCGCTGACGCCGCCGGCCGTCCCGTCGGCGGCGAAGCCGCACCTCAAGCAAGCCGAGGTGCTCGCGCGCTTCCTCGCCGTTCCGAAGGTTCGCGGCTGGCTGAAGCGCTATCCGCCGAAGCCCGTGACCTACGCGACGTACAGCCTCGGCGTCTGGAACGTGGACGTGTTCTCGGGCAAGGCCGGCGAGGTCGCGAAAGGAACGGTCGACGACACGAGCGGCGAGGTCACCGAGGCGCTGACCGGCCCGCAGGTCGCGTGGGGCATGGCGCGCGGAGTGAAGGGCGCGTTCGGGAGCGACAAGATCAACGAGCCCTGGCTCTGGCTGACCTTCTGCGGCCTCTTCCTGCTCGGACTCGTCGACTGGCGCAGGCCTCTCGGCCTGCGCACCGTCGACCTGGTCGCACTCGTCTCGCTCTCCGTGTCGCTGTGGTTCTTCAACCACGGCCACCTCTTCGCTGCGGTGCCGCTCGCCTACCCGCCGCTCGTCTGGGCGTTCGCGCGCTGCGTCTGGATCGGGGCCACCGACCGCCCGTTGCGCGGCGCAACGGTGTGGCCGGTCTGGCTCCTGCTCGCGATGACGGTGTTCCTCGCCGGTTTCCGCATCGGGCTCAACGTGCGCGCGTCGAACGTGATCGACGTCGGCTACTCCGGCGTGATCGGCGCCGATCGCATTTGGCACGGCGAGAGCCCGTACGGCAACTTCCCGCAGGAGACCGTCGGCAACAAGGAACTGAAGAAGTGCGGTCCGGCCGACAGCAACGGCGAGGTGCGCGACCGCATCCAGGCGAACGGTCGCTGCGAGACCGCCAACGGGGAAGGAGACACGTACGGGCCGGTCGCCTATCTCGCATACGTCCCCGGCTACCTGCTCTTCGGCTGGAGTCACAAGTGGGACACGCTGCCCGCCGTCCACTTCACGTCGATCCTGTTCGACCTGCTTGCGCTCCTCGGGCTCGGCCTCGTCGGTCGTCGCCTCGGCGGCCCGCGAGTCGGAGCGGCCGCCGCGTTCGCGTGGGCCGCCTGGCCGTTCACGCAGTACGCGTCGAACTCGAACACGAACGACTCGATCGGCCCGGCGCTGCTCACCTTCGGCTTTCTCGCGCTGACGAGCCCGACCGCACGCGGAGCGGCGGTCGCCGTCTCCGGCTGGACGAAGTTCGCGCCGCTGCTCGTGCTGCCGCTTTGGACCGGCTATCCCGAGGCGCGGCGGCCGCGGTCCGCAGTGCTTGCACTGCTCGGCTTCGCGCTCGCGACGGTCGTGGTGTTCTTCGTGCTGTTCCTCGAGCCGTCACCGTGGCATGCGGCGCGCGTCTTCTACGACCGCACCGTCGCCTTCCAGTACGGCCGCGACTCGCCGTTCTCGCTGTGGGACTGGCGCCAGTACCACGCGAAAGGCCTGCCCGACCTCCATCTCGTGCAACGCGTGCTCGAGGGAGCGCTCGTCCTCGGCTCGCTCGCCCTCGCCTTCGTGCCGCGCCGCCGTTCGCCCCTCCGCATGGCGGCTCTCACCGCCGCAGTGCTGATCGGGTTTGAGCTCGTCTTGACCCACTGGTTCTATCTCTATCTGCCGTGGTTCTTCCCGTTCGTCGTGCTTGCGCTGATCGCACCGCTTCCCGGCGGCGAGCCTGAGCGGCCGGTCGCAGCAGTGGACTGACGCGCTCGCCGCCGCGGGCGTGTTCCTCGCCTGCTTCGGGCTCGTCCACACGTGGTTCTGGGCGCACGGCGAGCTCATCGACTGGCCGACCTACCAGAGGTACGGCTCGGCGATCGTCGACCAGCACCTCGTCCCGTATCGAGACTTCAACGTCGACTACCCGCCGGGCTCGCTGCCGGTGTTCGTCCTGCCGGCGTACTTCGGGGACTACGCGAGCGCGTTCCAGTGGGTGATGGCGGCGTGCGGCGTCGCACTCGTCGGCGTGCTGGCGTTCGTCCGGCGCGAGGCGGCGTACTACGCGGCGCTCGCACCGCTCCTCGTCGGCTCCCTGATCCTGTCGCGGTTCGACCTCTGGCCTGCGCTGCTGCTCACGGCCGCGCTCGGCGCGTTCGTCGCCGGCCGCGACTCGATCGGCTGGGCGTTCCTCGGCGCGGCGGTCGCTGCGAAGCTCTGGCCGCTCGTAGTCGTTCCGCCGGCGCTCCTCTGGTCGGTGCGTCGCGGCCACGGCCGGAGCGCCTTCACCGGTCTCGCGGTCGCCGCGGTCGCCTTCGTCCCGTTCGCGGTGATCGCGCCGCACGGTGTGTGGGACATGCTGAGCAGCCAGGGGTCGCGGCCGCTCCAGGTCGAGAGCCTCGGCGGGGCACTCCTGACCACGTTCGGGCATCCGACCGTGGCGACGACGCACGGGTCGCAGAACCTCGCGGGGCACGGCGCCTTCGGCGCCGCGCTGAGCGTCGTCGGAACGATGGCGGTGATCGCGACGTGGATCGCCTTCGCGCGTGGGCCTGCGACGCGCGACCGTTTCGTGAGGTACGCGGCCGCTGCGGTCTGCGCGTTCGTGGCGTTCGACAAGGTGCTCTCGCCGCAGTACCTCCTCTGGTTGATCCCGCTCGTGCCGCTTGTCCGCGGCCTGCGCGGGCTGGCTGCGGCGCTGCTGCTGACCGCAGCATGTGTGCTGACGCAGGTGTGGTTCCCGCAGCGCTACTTCGCGTACGCGTTCGACTTCGACCTCGCCTGGGTGGTGCTCCTGCGCGACCTCGTGTTCGTCGCGCTGCTCGTGGTGCTCGTCACGCCTCGACCGGCACGCGCACGGCCGTGCACGACGTAGCGCGGCCGTCGTCGCCGCACTCCACGAATGCGCCTTCGATACGCACGTCACCGGTGGCGGGCTCGAGGCGCAGCGGCATCCCGGTGACGAATCGCTTGATCGCGTTGTGCTCGTCGCTGCCGATCACGGAGTCGTGCGGGCCGGTCATGCCGGCGTCGGTGATCGCCGCCGTGCCGCCGGCGAGGACGCGCGCGTCCGAGGTCTGCACGTGCGTGTGCGTTCCGAGCACCGCGGTGACGCGGCCGTCGAGATAGCGGGCGAGCGCGACCTTCTCGCTCGTCGCCTCGGCGTGGAAGTCGACGACGACGACCGGTGTCGACCGCCGCGCTTCCTCGACGAGGCGGTCGGCGGCGAGGAACGAGCTCTCGAACGGGTCGAGCGCGAAGCTCCCGAGCAGGTTGATCACCGCGACGCCCCCGTGCACCGCCAGCCCGCGGCCTGGCGTCTGCGGCGACATGTTTGCGGGCCGGAGGACGCGGTCCGTCCCCGAGAGATACGGCGCGAAGCCCTGCTGCCCCCACGTCCAGTTGCCGAGCGTCACGATGTCGGCGCCGCTCGCGAGCAGCTTGTCCGCGAGCTTCGCGGTGATGCCGCGTCCGGCGGCCGCGTTCTCGCCGTTCACGATGCAGAAGTCGGCACCGAGCTCCTCCCGGAGTGACGGCAGGCGCGTCTCGACGGCGCGACGCCCTGGAGCGCCGAACACGTCGGCGACGAACAGGATCTTGATCGGAAGCCCTTCCTAGTCGAGGCCGAGTGTCGCCGAGGGATGCACCTCGATCGCGACGTGGTTCCCCGAGTCGTTCGTGTAGCGCGAGAGCGACTGATGCTCCGCGCGCGTGAAGTCGACGACCGCGCCGAGCTTCGTCGCGGCGGCCGAGAGTTGGGACCCGACGACGAGCGCCGGATCGATCTGAACGTGCGACACCGACACGACGAGCGACGGAGCGACCGCCGGCTGGATGTCGATGCGCGAGCCGAACGTGCGCCCGTCGATCACGACCTCGTCGATCGCGAGCACGGTCCCGTCGACGGGTGCGTAGACGTCGGTACCGGCCGGAGCTCCGACGTCGATCGAGGACGTCGACGGGCCCTGGCCGCCGGGCAGCTGGTACCAGCGGGGCGATCCGGTCGACGAGCCGACGATCGCGTGCACCACGCGCTTCAGGACGCCCTCGTTCGCCTGCGTGCCGAGCGGCGACAGCGCGAGCGCGCCGGCGGCGCCGCCCTGGTAGCCGATCGTCGTCACGCGCGACTGGCTGACCGGCAGTTGCAGATGCAACGAGCCGAGCCGGGCGACGATCTCGGGCGAGGGCGGCCCGGCCGGGAGCAGCCGCGCAGAGCTCGTCGGAGTGGGTGCTTGCAGGGCCTTTCCGTCGTCGCCGAACGCGGACACGAGCAGCACGACGAGCGCGACGACGGCGGTCGCGAGCAAGACGGCGAGGCGGCGCAAGCGCCGCTCGCGCTCCAGGTGCCGGCGGTGTGAACGCGCAGACCGCCGGTGGGGCACCGGGGGCGACATGGCGGGCACCGTAGCGAACGCGTCCTCTGGTTTCAACCGGGAAAACGCCCAGGGGTCGAGTGCGAGGGCCCCGTCGAAGGACGCAGTCCAGTCCCAGTCGGGTGGGCGAATCGGTACGACGTGGCCAGTAGCATCGCCTCCGTGACGCCGCGGATGCGGATCCCCCGCTGGGTCCAGCTCGTCGGGCTGCCGCTCCTCGTGCTCCTCGTGTGGGTGCTCGCGACGCGGGTGATTCACGTCGTCTTCCTGTTCGTGGTGGCGGCGCTCGTGGCGCTGCTGCTCGACCCGCTCGTCCGGGCGCTGCAACGGGTCAAGCTCCCGCGCGGCCTCTCGGTCGCGTTCGTGTACCTGGCGTTCCTCGCGGTGCTCGCGCTGATCATCTTCGCCATCGCCACCGCCGTGGTCTCCGAGACGAAGACCGCGGCGACCAGGTTCAACGAGTACTTCACGCATCCTCACGCCGGGTCCGGACGGACGTCCGCCTACCTCGACGTCGATCGCCTGCAGCGCTGGCTCGACCGCCACCACCTGAAATCCGTCAAGGTCGAACAGCGCGGCCACAAGCTCGTGCGCCAGATTCAGCGGCGCGACGTCGGCAAGTACACGCACCGCATCGTCACGTTCGTCGAGGGCGCGGCGATCTCGATCGGGAAGACGCTCTTCAGCGCGGTCCTCTTGCTCGTCGTGTCGATCTACATGCTGCTCGACGTGCAGCGGTTCGGCCGCTGGATCGACCGGCGGTTCCCGCCTCGACCGGGAGAGCCGTCGCTGCTGCGCGCGATGGAGAACGCCCTTGCGTCGTACGTGCGCGGTCAGGTCGCGTTGAGCCTCATCATCGGCACGAGCGCAGGCTTCGGCCTCTGGCTGCTCGCGGTGATCGGGTTGCTGCCACACGCGCAGCAGTACGCGTTGCTGTTCGGCGCGTGGGTCGCCGTCACGGAAGTCATCCCGTACCTCGGCCCCTGGCTCGGCGCGATCCCGCCGCTCATCTACGCGCTCGTCGTGCACCCGCTCTCGGCGCTCTGGGTCGCGCTCCTCTTCCTCGGCATCCACCAGATCGAGGGGCACGTCGTCGTGCCGAAGGTGATGGGCAACGCGCTCCGCCTCCATCCGCTGCTCGTGATCTTCGGGCTCGGGGCGGGCACGGAGCTCTACGGGCTGCCCGGAGCGCTCACCGCGCTGCCGCTGCTCGCGGTCGGCCGCGCGATGTGGGAGTTCTTCTCCGGCCGGATCCAGCTCGAGCCGTGGGCGCGGGACGAGCCCGCCGAAGACGTGCCCATGGAGCTCGTCGACCGCCGGTGAACCTTCTCCTCGCGCGCGGCGTGGGACGACGCTTCGGGACGCGCGTCGCCCTCGAGCCGACCGACGTCTCGCTCGCCGCAGGCGAGGTGGTCGCGCTCGTCGGCCCGAACGGCGCGGGCAAGTCGACGCTGCTCGCGATCCTCGCCGGGTCGCTGGAGCCGACGGAAGGATCGGTCGAGCGGCTCGAGCGCGTCGGCTGGGTGCCGCAGCGCGCGGCGCACTACGGGCGGCTGACCGCGCTCGAGAACCTGCGCCTCTTCGCGGCGCTCGAGCGCGTGCCGCCGGAGCGGGCGGACGAGCTCGCCGCCTCGTTCGAGCTGCCGGCCGACACGCGGGCAAGCTCACTCTCGGTCGGGAACCGGCAACGGCTCGATGTCGCGCTCGCGCTCCTCGCCGCGCCGAAGGTGCTGCTGCTCGACGAGCCGACGTCGTCGCTCGACCCTGCGCAGCGCGAGCGTGTCTGGCGGATCGCGCGGGCCGTCGCCGAGGACGGCGGCGCGGTGCTCGTCGCGACGCACCACTGGGAAGAGCTCGCCGGGCTCGCCGACCGGACGCTCGAGCTCGTGGAAGGGCATCTGACGTGACGCCCGTTCTCCTGATCCTGCGCAAGGACGTGCGCACGCTCTTGCGCACGCCGGCGCTGCTCGGCGTGCTGCTCGCGTACCCGGTGATGATCGCGGCGCTGCTCGGGTTGGTCGCGGGGTACGCGAACGCGAAGCCGCGGGTCGCGCTCGTCGACGAGGACGGCCTGCCGGCCCACATCGTCGTCGGCCACCACGATTTCAACGTCGAGGCGACGATCAAAGAGGTGTCGAGGAACGTCACGCTCGTGCACCTCGACGAAGACGAGGCGAAGCGCGAGCTCGCGGACGGCAAGATCGTCGCCGTCCTGACCGTGCCGCCGGGGTTCGTCGCGACGTTGCAGCAGATGGCGAAGAGCCCGACGCTCGAAGTCTCGGTGACGCGCGGCGGGACGTCGGGCCGCGTCCGGCAGCAGGTGCAGGCGCTCGTCTACACGCTCAACCAGAAGCTGCAGCGCGCGTACATCGACGCGAACCTGCAGTACGTCAAGCTGCTGCTGCACGGCGGCGACGGCAAGTTCCTCGGCGAGAACTTCAACGTGATCGGCCTCGACGGGACGAAGAAGGTGCTCGACTCCTTGCCGCAGAGCGAACGCGTGAAGCGCATCCAGCGGTTCGTCCACGACGCGCGCCTCGCGCTCGCGCAGACCGGTGACGCGCTCCACGCGACGGCGGCGCCGATCCAGCTCGTCGAGCTGCCGCAACGCGGACGGACCGCGTCGCTCTCCGCGCAGGTACAGAGCTATGCGCTCGGGCTCACGATCACGTTCCTGTCGCTCGTCCTCGCCGCGGGCGCGCTCGCGGGGGAGCGAGACGAGAACGTGCTCGGCCGGTTGGCGCGCGGGCTCGTTCTCCCGGGCCGGCTCGTCGCCGCGAAGGTCGCGCTCGCGGGCATCGTCGCCACCGTCCTCGGGCTCGGCGTCGCCGGTGCGTTCGCGGCGGTGATCGTGATCGGCGACGCGCCGGGCGGTGAGCCGTGGGGCCGGCTGCCGCTCCTCGCCGCCGGTCTCGCGCTCACGGGCGCCGCGCTGGGAGCCGTCGGCTCGCTCGTCGGCGCGCTGGCGCGCGAGGCGCGCACGGCGTCGCTCGTCGCCGTGCTGCTCGTGCTGCCGATCGTCTTCCTCGGCCTGATCCCGCCCGAGGTCTTCGCGGCCGCCGGCTGGGTGAGCGACGGGCTGCCGTTCGCCCACGGCGTCCGGCTCTTCTCCGCGACGCTCTACGACCTGCATCCGTGGGGCGCGGTCGCGCGCGAGACCGCCTGGCTCGTCGGGCTCTGCGCCGTCTTCTCGCTGCTCGCCCGCAGCGCTGTGCGACCATTCCGTCCATGAGCGTAGGCTCGACGGAGCTCGGGAAGTGAGCTTTCCGGCTACACGCCTCCGGCGCCTGCGGCGCACCGGTGCGCTGCGCGACCTCGCGCGCGAGACGACGCTGTCGGTCGACGACCTCGTGATGCCGCTCTTCGTCGCGCCGGACGCGCTCCCGAACGAGCGACTGCCCGGGCTCGGCCGGCATACGGTCGACGGCGTGGTCCGAGAGGTCGAAGAGCTCGTTCGCCTCGGCGTCCCGGCGGTCATCCTCTTCGGTCTGCCGGAGGACAAGGACGAGGAAGGTTCCGGCGCGTGGATCGACGACGGGATCGTCCAGCGCGCGTTGCGCGCGTTGCGGCCGCGTTTCCCCGAGCTCGTGCTGATGACCGACGTGTGTCTCTGCGAGTACACCTCGCACGGGCATTGCGGCGTCGTCGACGCGGACGGCCACGTGCTGAACGACGCCTCGGTCGACCTGCACGTGCGCACGGCCGCGTCGCACGTCGAGGCCGGCGCGGACGTCGTCTGCCCGAGCGACATGATGGACGGCCGGATCGGCGCCGTCCGCGAAGCGCTGCCGGAGACGCCGATCGTCGCGTACTCCGCGAAGTACGCCTCGTCGTTCTACGGCCCGTTCCGGGACGTCGCCGACTCTGCGCCGTCGTTCGGCGACCGGCGCGGCTACCAGATGGATCCCGGCAACGTCCGCGAGGCGCTGCGCGAGTGTGAGCTCGACGTCGCAGAGGGCGCGGACGTGTTGATGGTCAAGCCGGCGTTGCCGTACCTCGACGTGCTCCGCGCCGCGCGCGACCGTTTCGACCTGCCGCTCGCCGCGTACAACGTGAGCGGCGAGTACGCGATGCTGAAGGCTGCGGCCGCGGCTGGTGACCTCGACGAGCGCGCTGCGGCGACCGAGTCGCTGACCTCGATCCGCCGCGCCGGCGCCGACCTGATCTTCACGTACTGGGCGAAGGAATTCGCCGCATGGCTGTAATCCCGCTCCGGCGCCGCGCAGGTCGGCGCCTCCGCTCTTGAGCGGCTCCGTCAAGCCTGCGCCGCTGACCCGGACCGAGCTCTGGCATCGGGCGCTCGGCCTGATCCCGGGCGGCGTCAACTCTCCGGTGCGCGCGATGCGCGGTGTCGGCCTCGACGAGCCGTTCTTCGCCGTTGGCGGCGAGGGCGCCTACATCGACACGGCCGACGGCCGTCGCCTTGTCGACTGGGTGCAGTCGTGGGGGCCGCTCGTGTTCGGGCACGCCGACCCGGAGACCGTCGAGGCCGTCCGTGAGGCCGCGCTCGCGGGTACCACGTTCGGTGCGCCGACGGAGCGCGAGCTCGAGCTCGCCGAGGAGATCGTCGACGCGGTTCCGTCCGTCGAGCGCGTGCGTCTCGTCTCGTCGGGAACCGAAGCGGGGATGTCGGCTCTGCGGCTCGCGCGCGGCTTCACGCGGCGCGACCGGGTGATCACGTTCGCGGGCTGCTACCACGGTCACGCCGACCCGTTCCTCGCGCGCGCCGGCTCCGGCCTCGCGACGCTCGGGATCGCGAGCTCGCCCGGCGTGCCGTCGGGCGTCGTCGCCGACACCGTCGTCTGCGAGTACAACGACGTCGACGGCGTCGCCTCTGCGGTCGAGCGCTACGGCGAGGGACTTGCTGCGATCTTCGTCGAGCCGGTCGCGGGGAACATGGGCTGCGTCCCGCCCGAGCCGGGGTTCCTCGAGGCGCTGCGCCGGCTCTGCGATGCGGCCGGCGCGCTGCTCGTCTTCGACGAGGTGATCACCGGGTTCCGCGTCGCGCGCGGCGGTGCGCAGGCGCGTTTCGGGGTCACGCCCGACCTGACGGTGCTCGGGAAGATCGTCGGCGGCGGACTGCCGCTCGCGGCCTTCGGCGGCCGCGTCGAGGTGATGGAGCAGCTCGCACCGTCGGGCGCCGTCTACCAGGCAGGAACACTGAGCGGAAACCCGCTCGCGACGGCCGCCGGCGTCTCGGTGCTCCGCCGCCTGCGCGACCCGGAGGTCTACGACGTGCTCGAGCTGCGCGCGGCGCGCCTCGCCGAGGGGCTCGCTCCGTTCGGACGGGTTCAGCGGGTCGGCGCGATGCTCACGCTCTTCGCCGGCCGCGACGAGCCGGTCGAGCGGTTCGGCGAGCTCGACACCGACGGGTACGCCGAGCTCTTCCGCGGCCTCTACGAGCGCGGTGTGTACGTCGCGCCCAGCCAGTACGAGTGCCTGTTTCCGTCCCTCGCCCATACCGACGAGGTGATCGACCAAACCATCCACGCAATTTCGTCCTTCTACGAAGGCCGAAGTCGCTAGTGGACATCTGGCGCGGCATTGAGGACGACGCAGCTGAAGAAAGCTCCGTCTGGGCAGCGGCGCTGAGGCCTAGCGACGCGCGCGAGCGCGTTGCGGTCTGGTCGCCACTTGTCCCACACCGCCTTGGACTTGGGCTGGAGACGGTCTACGAGGCCTACCTCGTGCACTACGGGCGGCCGCGGCTCTTCGATACGACCGACTCCGACGAGGGCGTGCTGCTCGGCGACTACCTCTACGCGCACGGGCTCGTGCGGGTCGCAGAGGCGGGCGGCGTGCCCGCGGTCGAAGCGCTCGCCGAGCTGATCGCCCGTTGTGCCGCAGAGCGCGCCGACGGTCAGCCGGATGACGGGGCCGCGTGGGTCGACGGCGCACGTGCGCTCGGGGGGTCGCCCGACGACGACGCGGTTGCGCACGCGCTCGAGCTGCACTCCGCTAGAGTCGCGCCATGATCTCGGACGCTGCGAGCGAGGGCACCCACGTCATCCTCGGGATGCTCATCGTCGGCCTCATCTTCCTGTCGGTGATCATCCTCGGCGAGCTCTCCAGGTGGGCGAGCCATCGCCGCGCCGATCGCCGTCGCGCACGCCGCCAGGCGTACTAGTGCGAGCAGCCGCTGCGGCGGCTGGGATCGTCCTGCTTGCGACCGTCGCGTGCGGTTCGTCGCATCGGCC
>Ga0070681_10007085_pt1 | contig 10916 bp, 8 predicted proteins | sample KBSC83BmetaG_FD_65650 | JGI IMG/M metagenome (GOLD analysis project Ga0070681, IMG submission 65650) | Corn rhizosphere microbial communities from Kellogg Biological Station, Michigan, USA - KBS C8-3B metaG | ecosystem: Host-associated > Plants > Roots > Rhizosphere | place: USA: Michigan...
GCCGACATGTCCGAAGTGTTCGTAATGAACGCGGTACCGGCGTTCCAGCCACTCGCGAAAACCAGGTACCCAGCGGCCGGCTAGAGTTAGCACATATGAATGAAACGGGAGGCGTTCGAGTGCTTCAAAAAGTCGATGGATACCCTTTTGCGGATTGAGGGAACCGGCGTAGATGAAATGAATTGGGTGATGAAGATCCGAGCTTTCCCATTGTTTCGACCTTGCACTTACGTCCGTGCCATACGGGATCACGTGAATCGGGGTGCTCGTGGGGATTTTGTCTTGAATCGACATTTTTACCAGGCTGCTAGGGCATACGATCGCCGCAGCGGCCTCCAGTTCTGCTTGTTTCCGTAGTAACTTGTCTTGCGGCTCATTCAATGCGTCAAAAAAGCGGGCGAGTTCCGGCTGCCGCATTACCTCGAGCGCTAACCATTTTGCCTTTTCGGCAAAGTGAGCGGTGGGTAATTCATAAAATGCCGGCAGTCCGAGTTCCCGCGCACGTCGAAAACTGCGAAAAGCCCAGTCTTCATACGCGTAAATGGCTCCATCCGCGGCGGAAAGGCGATCCGAAACCCGAGCATCAAAGGCAGCGCCGGTACTATGCACCATTTGTGCCGAGCGCCCGTTCCATCGTGAGAACGGTACGACGGTCGAGACAAGTCGCGCGATTTCGCGTTGCGGATGGGTAACGATCGGCGCGCTGCGGAGACCGGGATGAAAACGACGTTCCGTGCCGAGGGGAGCAAACAGGCACGTGTGAAAACATGAGAGTAAATTCCTCTCATAGAACGCCAGAGCGGCGTTATACGAATTCGGATTGCCAAACGGATGACTGAGGGTTACCCGCTGCATAAGATGGTGATGTGGTTGGTAATTTCGGACGCATGGGCGTTTCGGCCGCCCGTAAAGTGACGCTTAAACAAGCGCCAATGAAAAACCACCAAAGAGCAGACCCATTATGGTCATACCACAGGCAATTCGTGAGTAAGTAAGTGGCGGCTGGTGTTATTGCGGCGGCGGCGATTCGGGCTTGATCGTTTTGCGTGCGCCATGCCCGGATTGCGATGGAGATAAAAATCCCAAGGGTGATCATCTGCGCGAGTATGGCGAGCCAACCGCCCTCAATCGCCATGCGGCTGCGGCCGTCCTCGATAAATTCGATCGCCGCCTGTTGTTCGGCAATGCGATAGTCGCTGACGTTTGATTCCTGGCCCATACCTACTCCAAACGGATGCTGAAGAGCGAGGCGAACGAATTCCAGGCCCGCACCGGCGATTCGTTGACTCGTACTGTCTCCCGCCTCCGTGAACCGTTGGTAAAACGACATGAATAATTGCTCTTTTGAGAAAGTGCAATAGCAGGCGATGACCACTCCCAGTAACGCGAGTATGCGGAGCTTACGCCGGATTTGTGACACCGCAATAGCCATCGCTAAGCCTAGAAAGCACTGATACAAGGGCGAACGGGACCCGGAAGTCAATGCGCAGACAAGACCGCTGAGCGCGCCGAGCGACGAGAATGCCCGCTCGGCAAGAGTCTGCGCATTGAGGAGTCGCCAGATCATCCAGAGAAATGCGAAGGATGCGAACGTGGAGTAACCCGAAATATATGAAAAAGTGCCGGTAGCGCGCACGCCGGCCGAAGCGCCAAATGTTGCGATTGGTTCCATGCGCCCCATGACATGCCACGCGTATCGATTGATCGGTGCGTCTATTGGACTGTTGAACTGAATGAAGCCCAATACCGCCATTGCAAACACCAGAATATTTAGGGCGCGTGTGACCTTACTTAGTGCGCTCCAATCGAACGAGACGGCCATGTAAATTGCGAATAGCGGCCATAGCACGGCGTTCTTGAAATTCATGACCGCGGCCGTTGGCGACCAGGTGAGGCCGAGCAAGAAACACGGCAGCAGTAGAAGCGTGATCAGCAGAACGCGGTCCCGAAGATCGGTAAGTATCTTAGAGGAGAGGCGAGAGTGATGAATGACGAAGGCAAGTGCCAGGATATCCTTGGAAGCATACGCGACCGGATGAAGCCAAGGTGGAAGAATCCACTTCCGCAGTCCACCTTCCAAAGTGATCGCCAGAAGAATGGAGATCAACCAACGCGTAGCCGCTCGACTCTGTTGAACGGTATCAGTCATCGGCTGTGCGCGAAGCGTTGAGAGCGGGAGCTTGATGTTTCTGCCAAGCTCGATTTCCGGCGGCAGCGGCTTCCCGCCGCCCATCCTGCGAGATAACTCCCGATGGCGCCGCGCAGAACGTCAAGTTCAAGCCAGACCTTTCGTGAACGTAGGGCAGCCGCAAAAAAGCCGATGACGCCGGGTACCGCCGCTGACCCTACACACACCAGGTACAGGAGGCGCACGGCACGAAATGGCTGCATGGAGTGCTTCGAAAGTACGAACGCATGGTTGTAGGCGGTATTCATTACCTTCAGCGCTAAGTCACCGTTTCGATCTTGTCTAAACACTGTATTCGTAGGATGGTGGTCGATCGAATTGCCGCAATCAAACATCACGCGGAAACCACAAGCCTTCGCCTGCAAGCAGACATCCAACTCAAACGCCTGCCAATAGGGTTTCAGACCGACTTCGAAATTAGAAAACGCGCTTCGGCGAAGGCTCATGTTGCCGGCTGCCAGATGATCCACTTCGATGAGCGGGCGGGCTGACCATTCTGGCGGATGGTCGAAAAGATTTCCGATCATGCGGCCGTAAAACCGCAGCCGCCCTAGGTGAGCGGGGCGGCGGAGCGGGTAGGGACTGCCATCCGGATTGTGATTTCGCACCGGTGCTCCGACAGCCCCGATAGCGGGGTCCGCGTAATGCACGAGGTGCCGTGCAATCCAGTTGGAGTGCGGCGACGTATCGTCATCCAGAAGCAAAAGGATTTCACCGCAAGCGTTGTCCAATGCGACATTCTCCGCGGGCACAATACCGCGCGCGGCGCTATGCAGCACTTTGAGCGTGTAGTTCACGCGATCGCAAAAATCGAGAGCGGCATCACGCGTTTCCAGGTCATTCTCTTGCCAGACGACGATCACTTCATCCGGCCGAACCGACTGTTGGTTCAGGTGGGCCAGGCACCCTTGCAGCATGCGAGGCCGGCGGTAGCTCGGAATCAGAATGCTGGTGCGCATGTACGTTCTCTTGCATGCCGCGCTAGCTCGTACGCAGCCCGGTGCTCGCCGGCCATCCGGCCTTCATGAAATTGCGCCTCTGCTCGGAGCCGCGCTCGCTGGCCCAATTGACGAGCGAGTGCAGGGTGTCGGATCAGATGGCGCATGCAACTGGCGAGCTGACCTGCGTTGCCGGGCGCGAATCTCATTCCAACGTCATCAACAATCTCGCGCAAGCCGCCAATATCCGACACCAGCACAGCGCGACCGCGCATCATCTGTTCGATGGCTGCGAGTCCGGCGGTCTCCTCACAAATGGAAGGGATAACTGCAACCCCGATATCGCGCGTTGCTTCCTCGAGTCGTTCCGCAGTGAGCCAACCTGTGAACGTCACTCTGTCATGCAGTCCAGCGGCATCGCACATGTTTTCCAGCCGCCAGCGTTCTGGGCCATCGCCGATCATGATGACTCGAAATTCCGTGGCCTCGTCGTGGAGCGTCTTCGCGGCGGATATCAGTACGGGCAGTCCTTTTTCCGCCACCATTCTGCCGATGTAGCCGAAACAAATCGGTCCTTTAGAAACCAATCCTGGCCGAATGTCGGGAATTCCGTGATAAATGACGCGCGTGTTCCCTAGCCGTAGCCGGGTTTGGACGTGCCGGCTTACCGCCAGGTTTGCGGCGACAATTCCGCACAATTTTCTGCGCACCTCGGTAAGGACGATATTCCTGAAGCTTGCGAATACGCCAACGCGAGCCGACTGGCATCGCAGGCAATCGTGATATTTACGTTGGAGAAAGCTGCCCTCGCAGAGAGCCGAATCGGGCTCATGCAGCAACAAGCCGTTCGGGCAACACGCTTGATAGCCATGATGCTCGACGACAGCCGGCTTCCGCAGTAAAGCACAGATGGCCATAGGTCCGATGCATGGGCCGGCTATGTGGATCACATCCGCGCCGGCAATCCTACGGAATAACTGATACAAATTCGGCTGCCGTACCGTAGCAAACGAGAGCGCGGAGTCGTCGAATTCGCCGCGGGCAGTCTGCGTGACCACGGAGGCCGGGAATCCCTCCGCTACAAGCCCCCGCGCCAGAACCATCGTATACGTTTCGACACCGCCGATATTTGGAGCGAAGCTATGCGAATAGATGAGGATCTTCATGGTTGCAGTAGGTACCGGCCGAGTAGATACGCTTGTAAGATTACGTAGGGAATAACAACAAAGAACTGGAAGACAATTGCACTCATGGTCGTGGCTGGGGGACTTAGAATTGCGCCCAAAATAATGCCGCTGAGAGCTGCGGGAATTCGCAGCCACTGATAACCGGTTCGGGAACGGGCGATCAGCGATAAATAAAAGCAATCTCCAAGGAAAACCACACCGGCCAGTACAATTGCCATCATCACCTCACGTTCCAGGGCTTGATATCGCCATCCTAGAATCCGCAACCACAACTGCGGCCAACACAACCCGGAAAGTATCAGCGTGACGGCTGCCACACCTTCCAGGATCGTGATCTGCAACAGCCGAACGCGGTAGGGGCCCTTGATGGGCAGGCGGGCGAGGTAGGGTTGCACCAGCAAAGCAACGGAGGTGTTCATCAATAGTGTGACTTGGCCGAGGCGGCCGAGGGCGCCAACTTCCGCGATGGCAGTGACAGGCGCGAATATGCCGGTGAGCCAAATCGTGAGTTGTCCTTGCGCCGCATAAAATAGATTGGCGGCCACAAGCGGGCGAGTGAAATCCCAGATCGCCTGCTGCTCACGCTGTCCTGAGCGAACGCCGCGATCCAGGTACGCCGATGCGCGCGCGCGATTGCCCGCGAACTGCCACACGCTGCCGAGCAGGTTGATGGATACGGCATTCAATGCCGTGATCCGGCCCACGCCCAGCAATAGCACGGAGGCGAGACGGATGGCGCCACCGAGTGCATCGATGAGCTGGAGTGGCGCGATGGCGAATTCCAGTTTCAAAACAGTTCCGTAAATCACGGCTCCGGCCTGGAGCCAAGATGCGATGAATACCAGAAGCGCGATGACAATGGCGGTGGAGAGCGGCCAGCCATGGCGCGCGAAGATCCACGGCAACGCGATAAACAGCGCGGGGGCAATTCCGTAAAGTAGTCTGCGGCGATAGCGCAGGGCTGCGTGGATCAGGCCAGTGAGGGCCGTGGAATCGCCTCGCCATTGTCCACCGATTCCGAGAACGGCCGAGGAAAGTCCGAGGTCCGTTGCCACGTTTAGCATCGCCAGCCCACTTGCGGCGAGTGTGTACTCCGCGTATTGCTGCTTGGTCATCGAACGCACCAGCAATAAGCCGGTGACCAATGCCAGCCCTTGTACGACTGATTGTCCGGCTACCAACTGCGCCACCCGCCCGAGCCACACACGAACACGCGCTTGCGTTCCGGATAAATCGGAAACCAGCGTTCGCGAAGCCAGCGCGCCCACTAGCGCACCATGTCGCCGTTTCTCTGGGCATAGTACGCTTGGTAATTCTTGTAGTCGTACCCGTAATGATTTAGCGCAGGGTTCCAGCCGTTCAAGATCGTGCCTAGCAGAGGTGTGCCGTCTTCCTGAAATCGCTGGCAGGCGGCCATGGCTACGTCACGCGTCGTTTCGCCGGCGCGCACCACCAACACTACCGCGTCCGACAATTTACCGAGCAAGCGCGCATCGGGAAGATGCAACATGGGTGGAGTATCAATCAAGATCGTGTCAAACACGCCGCGCATTTTGATCAACAGTTCAGCCAACCGCGGGGAATGCAGCAGGTCTGACGCGCCAGCTTCCATCGATCCGCTGGGCAGTGCGTAAAGCCCGGGCACGGCGGTGCGCTGTACCATCACGTCTACTGGATCCCTGTGCAGCGGGGTTCGCGCTTTCAGCAAATCTGAAAGACCGAAGTCATTTTTCAGATCGAAGAGCTCATGAATCCGCGGACGCCGCATGTCGGCATCGATCAGTAACACCCGCCTGCTGATCTCTGTAAGCGCAATAGCGAGATTGGTCACCACCGTCGTCTTACCTTCGCTGGGGTTAGCGCTGGTCAACACAAGCACGCGCGGCCGATCCCCGGCCGGCTTGGAGAAGAGGATGGAAGTGAGGGTTCCGCGGAAGGAATCCGCCATCATGGACGGCGTATGACGCCAGTTCACTACTTCCAGCGGTTCTTCGAATTGTTTGGTGGGTAGATTCCCCATGTGTCGATCGAGCCTCGCAGCGGGAATCAACCCTAATTCGGGGAGCCGCAGGCAGGCCGGCGCGTCTCCCGGCTGTTGCAATGTGCGATTGGCTTTCTCACGCATCAGAAAGAACGCCGCGCCGACGAAAAATCCTGTTAGAAGACCCATGACCGAGCTTCGCGGAACGTCGGGCCGATAAGGACGGCTGGGGGGAGTGGCGGGATCGACCACATGAATCCCGCTGGCGCGCATGGCTGAGGCTACGCCGGCCTCTTTGACGTGCTGCAGCGTGCCTTCGTATAAACGTCGGTTCGTATCCACCTCGCGTTTGAGGATGTTGTAATGAACTGCCTTGCCCGCTTGCTTGGATACCAGCGCGGATTGCGCTGAGTAATCCGCAGCAAGCAGCTTCTCCCGCCGCTGGGACGCCTCGAACTCATTGTGGATACGACTCAGGATATTCGTCCGGTTCCTTTTCAAATCCGCTTCCAGTTCCGCAATCTGTGCCTCTATTCGCTGCACCTTATAGTGAGCCGGGGTAAGCGCTGTCGTAAGCTCCGCACGCTGACGATGGAGGTCGGTCAATTTAATCTGAGAGTCACGGAGAGGCAGGTCATCCAGGACCTCTGGTAATGACTCGGCGGGAGCCGAGTTAGCCAGCTCTAATTTTGACTGCTTCGCTACGCGGTCAGACTGCGCTCTTGTCAATTCGGCTTGTAACTGGCGGAGCTTCTCTTCCGAGACGTTCTCTTTCTCCTGATCACCGGTAAACAAAAGGTGAGCGGCCTGTGCGTAGGCTTGTAACTCGTCCTCCGACTTCTCGAGTTTTGTCTTGAGGTCTGCGAGCTGGCGGGTCAACCACTCCCCAGTGCGCTCGGTCGCCTTCCAGCGCGCTTCGAGATTCTGCTCAATGAACTCGTTCGCCAGCGTATTGGCAAAATCAGCCGCGAGCTGTGGATCTGGTGCATCGTAGAAAGCTTCCACGATGCGATTGTTATTTGACGACCGGACGTGTAGATGCGCGGCGGCTGCCTCCACCGCCCGAGCGCGTGACACGGGCTGAGTGGACGACAGTCCCAGCGCACTCTTCCAGGTTGACAGTCGTCCGGAATCTCGAGCGAGCTCCGACTGTTTCTCTGTACCGAGCTTGTCCAGCACGCGCGCGGCGAGCGAGTGACTTTCCAGGATTCTGACTTGCGTCTGAATGTCGAAGTCGGGGTACGAGACACTCCCGGCCGAGGTCGGACTAAAGTCTTTCATGTTCAGGAAATTCTCATTGAGTCCCTGAATCTCAAGCGATACGCGTGCCTGGTAAAGCGGCGTCTGAGGCAGAGCGATAAACAATCCGGCGAGAGCCCCGGCGAATGCACTAAGCAATAATGCTCCCCGGTGCCGGTTCAGAATCCGGAAATAGCCGAGAAGTCCGAGGTCGCTTTCGTCCAGGCCTGATACTGCGCGCAAAACGCTCGGAGCCATTGAACCCGTTGGATTCTGAATCTCGTGGGGATTGTGCATGGACCATTGCCTGTCTTGCATAGCTCGTTTTACCGGTGATAAATCGCGATGCCCGTACCGATTTGTACGGCGGCTTCAAGCGACCGAATGGCAACGTTCTTACTTTTACTGCTTGGAATGAACAGAATGTCGTCAGGCTCGAGCCGTACGTCGTTCTCTTTTCCAGCGAGGATCTTTCTGAGGTCGACCGATATCTCCGTCCGCTTTGGGGCTCCAGGGCTCGCGCGGAGAACGCGCGCATTCTGAGGAGCTGCTGTGACATTGAGGCCCTCGGCCAGAGAGAGCGCCTGAAGTGTGGATAGCGATTCGCGCTCGCCTATCGTGAACCCGCCGGATTTCTTTACCTCGCCGATGACATAAACCATTTCCGCACGGGGAACGGAGATAACGTCATCCGGCATGATCTGGATATTTCCGGCCGGATTGCGCGCCTCTAGAATTTCCTTTAAGTTGATTTCCGCGACACTAAACCGGCCAGTCACATCGGACGCCGCTCCAGGGACGGGAATCGGACCCCATTGCAGACGTCGGGTGATCTTGATCGCATGCCCGGCGTCTTGCCGTACGCCTCCGGCAAGTGAAAGCATTTCAACCAGCGTCTTGCGGCCTTGGAGTTGCTGGACGCCGGGAGCGTTTACGGAGCCAATTATGGAAACGGGCTGGCTACGCTGCTCGACTACACTCACAGAAACTTCCGGATTTCGGATCAGAGGCTTTAAGCGAACCGCTAATGTGGCCTCCAGTTGTTCGGTGGTGAGGCCGCTGGCACGAACGTGCCCGACAAGCGGGAGCGTTATGAATCCATTCGTGCCAAGGCGAATCGGTTTGTCGGAAATCTCGTCAGCATCGAGCGCGCGGATGGTGATGACATCGCCCGCCCCCAGCACATACGCGGGGGCCGGCACAGCGTCGCCCGTCAGCGCTTGTGCGGCCGCTATGGCTGCGCATAAGCAAAACAACGTTGATGCGGTGACAAATTTTTGCGAAGCGTCGATGCGAATTATGACACCCACCGGGCACGCAGCCTCATAATCCCGCCGCGTCAAAGGTAGCCGGCTTGTCCGCATGCGCTTCCAGTCGTCCAGCTAGGCGCCTGACCTCTTCATCGATTGCGTCCATTCTTTCATTGAGCAAGCGCAACTGGGTCTCGAAATCCTTTTTCTGTTCGCTTCCGCTGCCGATCAAGCGATGAACCGCATCGCGCGCAATATCGGAGAGGCTCCTGGCGCCGGCAGTCAGGCAAATATCTCTTAAGCTTTCGTATTCTTCCTCAGAGAGACGGAAGCTCACCATTCTGCTTCTGCGTTTGAGTACGTTCATTTAGATTACCTCGCAGTTACGCCGCTTGTGCCGGCGGCGTTAGGAGATTTAAAGAGAGATTGCTGGGACGTGATTCAGTTGCGGCTGCATCAAAGTTACAGGATGCACAGACTCGCGATCGAGCTCTACTGCAACGGAGCGCTGCAGCAGACTTACGGAAATAACCACTCGATAGGATCCTTTGCAGCTAATGACGATGCCTTCCAGATCGCGCAATGGCCCTTGCTCGATTCTCAGCCGATGGCCTACTTGCAAGAAGGGCCACGGCGCGAGGCGAGCGCCCGATCGCGCCACCGCCTGTAAGGTGGCAATTTCAGCATCGTCTACGACAGCGGGCGTGTTTCCGATGCCCACAAAACGAATCGCTCCCGGCACCAACATTACGGGTAAACGCAGCTCGGCATGAAGACGGCAGAACAGATATCCTTCGAATAATGCAACTTCCGATTTCTTAATACGGTCTGACCAACGCCGATGCCGTTCATAAACCGGCAGAAATGTCTCGTATCCTTTCGCCAACAGCGACTGGGATACGAACTTTTCGAGCCGGGGCCGGACCTGTAATGCAAACCAATTTAGATCTTGCACGTAGTTAGGTAAGCTACCGCCAAGAAACTCCCATCTACTTAATTTTTTTGCGTTCTGTTGGACCAAGTAATAATGCAGCAGTTTTTATACAAATGTCAACAAAATCCTATCCAAAGTAAACATGATCCGAGCAAGATTTGGAGTAAGTCATACATATATATGATATGTAAGCACATGAATCGAAGCCCTATTTATCATGCATTATTACTGGAATTAGCTCGGGCGCGTATTGTTGTGAAGTAGCTCTTTGCGTAAACATTGTGGCGCTCGTTTCAATCAAGTTAAGGCAGGTCGCGAACCGGAATCCGAGTCTGCAAGGGCCTGCGAAAAAAAAACCTTCCGCTATGCTATTTTCCCTAGTCCTCCGGGGCTCTCGCGCCCCGACAGCACTTCCTGTGTCATAATCTCGGCAGCAGATGGCCCAGTATCAGCTTCCTCGCTCGCCGTCGCGCATGCGTCCGCGCCGCACCGCCCGCATCACGATAATCGTCGTCATTATTCTCATATTGCTGGGCGCGCGCACGCTGGCCGGCATTGCCATCGACTATCAATGGTGGAAGGAAGTCGGGCAGTTGGACACGTGGCTGAACATGTACCTATTCGCTGTCGGCCCGCTGGCAGTCGCCACCGTGATAGCGTTCGCCGCTCTATGGATCACCCACGCGCGCGCCATGAAATTCGCCAAGACGGCTCTCTCCGAGCACGGTGGTTACAGCAAGCTTTCGGCTGTCGCGCTGCTGTTTATCGGATTTTTGGTATCGAGCGCTTCACTCGATACCTGGACGGTCGTCCGTTTCGCCGGTAGCCGCCACATTCCGGTAACCGCTGCTGCCTGGCGAGATCCGGTGTTCGCCCGCCCGCTGGCTTTCTATTTATTCGATCTTCCTTTTTATTCGGATTTGCGCCACTATGTCGGGGTTCTGACCGTCGTCTGTATCCTGCTGTACTGGATCACGGCGCGTGCGTGGCAGTTACGGTATCGCCTTGCGGAATTCCGCGAGATGCGCGAGATCGACCCTCGAATTTTCCGTCTGGAGGGCGGCCTGGAATCGAGATTTCTGCGCGGCGCCGTAGTTGTCGCACTCATCGGTTTGGCATTCCGCTTCTTTCTTGGCCGCTACGAAATGGTTCTGAACCAGCACACCTTTCTAGTCGGTGTGGATTATGTGGACAACTTT
>Ga0070681_10007086_pt1 | contig 10915 bp, 10 predicted proteins | sample KBSC83BmetaG_FD_65650 | JGI IMG/M metagenome (GOLD analysis project Ga0070681, IMG submission 65650) | Corn rhizosphere microbial communities from Kellogg Biological Station, Michigan, USA - KBS C8-3B metaG | ecosystem: Host-associated > Plants > Roots > Rhizosphere | place: USA: Michigan...
GGCCAGCAGGGTCCGACCGGCCAGCAGGGTCCGACCGGACCGATGGGCCCGACCGGCGCCACCGGCCCGACTGGTGCCACCGGCGCGACGGGCGCCAACGGCTCAGACGGCACATCCGGCACCAACGGCACGAACGGCGCCGATGGCCAGCGCGGCCCGACCGGCCCCACCGGCCCGACTGGTCCGCAGGGCCCGACCGGCAAGGACGGCAAGGACGGCAAGGACGGCACGGACGGCACGAACGGAACCAACGGGACGAACGGCACCAACGGTGCGCCCGGCACGCCCGCGATCGTCGGAGGCGACCCGGGCGGCGTGACGCTCACCACCCAGATCTACATCAAGGGCGTCGACGGGTGGGGCAACACCGAGGGCACCGGAGGCGCCAACGACACCGGGGACTCCGCCTTTGGCCTTCCGATCTCGATCACCGGCTACACGGTTCACGTGAAGACGGCGCCGAGCACTGGCAACTCGTACACCTTCGAGTTGCACAAGGCAGGCACCGGCACCGGTGCCGGAAGGACGATCTACGGAAGCTGCACCGTGGCAGCAGGTCAGACGAGCTGCACGGCCACCGGCCTACCGCAGACCGTCGGCAGTACGGACATCCTGAACTGGAACGTGACGAAGACCGGGGGAACCAACAACCCCGACGCGGTGTGGTGGTCGGTCAACATCGGCTGATCAGCCTCCACTAGTCACACGATGCAAGCGCCGGCGCGGGGGACGCGTCGGCGCTTCGCGTTCAAAGGCGGCTAGGTCTCGCTCGCGACCGGCTGCTGCTGCTGCATCGCCGGCGTCTCGGGAGCCTCCCGGTACGGGTGCTCCTCCTTCACGTCTTCCTCGTGATAGACGCTCTCGGCGTTCACGGCCCAGAGGTCGTGGTTCGCGCCGCTCACCAGGTTGTCCACCGCGCGCATGGCGGTGAGCATCGAGTGGTCTGAGTTGTTGTATCGATGCAACCCGTTGCGGCCGACCTGCTGCAGGTTGCCGAGCGTGTCGAGCCAGGACCGGATCGCGGCGACGCGGTCCTCGTAGTCCTTGTCGTACATCGGATAGGCCTTGGGCACGCGCACGGCGTAACCCCGCTCGACCTTGGAGCGCGACGCCAGCCCGAGCTGCTCGAGCTCGCGCGAGGCAAGCTCGACGAGCTCGTCGTCGCTCATCGTCCAGAGGTCGTCGCCCTCGAAGCAGAAGTACTCGAGGCCCACACAGGCCTTCGACTGGTCGGGCACCATCCAAGGGCTCCACGAGCGGTAGTTCTGGATGCGGCCCACGCGCACGCCGGGCTCGTGGATGTAGATCCAGTTGTCCGGGAAGAGGTCGTCGCCGTCCAGCACGAGTGCGACGGTGAGGAAGTCGCGGTAGCGAAGGCCGCGCGCGGCCTCGCGCACCTCCGCGGGCGGCAGCGGGCGCGTGATGTCCACCGTCGCGCGCAGCGGCAGCGACGAGATCACCTGGCCTGCCTCGATCGTCTCGCCGCCCGCCTCCACCGACACGATGCGGCCGTCCGCGGCGGCGTTCAGCTGCTCGACCTCGGTCTCGGTGCGCACCTCGCCGCCCATGCGCTCGATCTCGCGCGTCATCGTCTCCCACATCTGGCCCGGGCCGAAGCGCGGGTAGTGGAACTCGGAGATCAGGCTCTTGACCTTGTTGCCCCGGTTGCCGAAGAACGCCGCCTTGGCCGCGCTGAAGAACGAAAGTCCCTTGATCCGCTGAGCCGCCCATTCGGCGCGCAGCTCGCTGCAGGGCACGCCCCACACCTTCTCCGTGTAGGACTTGAAGAAGAGCTCGTAGAGCCGCTTGCCGAAGCGGTTGGACACCCACTCCTCGAGGCTGTCCTCGTTGCCCTTCGGCTTGATCGCCGCGCGCAGGTACGAGAGCAGCGCCCGCGTGAGCTCGACAGGGCCGAGCTTGCGGATCACGTCCGGGCCGCGCAGCGGGTAGTCGAGGAAGCGCTGGTTCCAGTAGATGCGCGACATGCGCGGGCGCAGCAGGAACTCGTCGTCGAGCACCTCGTGCCAGAGGTCGTCGACCTCCTTGGACTTGGTGAAGAAGCGGTGCCCGCCGAGGTCGAAGCGGTACCCGTCGCGCTCCTCGGTCATGGCCAGACCGCCGACCTTCTCGTGCGCCTCGAGCACGATCACGGGCAGCCCTTCCTTGGCCAGCAGGTAGCCCGCCGTCAGTCCGGCGGGACCCGCGCCAAGCACCACGGTGGGCTTGTCGAGCAGTTCCCGACGGCGTTTAGACGGCGCGGTAAACCGGCCGGTATGTGGGGGAGGCTTGGTCATGAGGGGGCGGGGCGGGAAGAGAAACGGGGAGAGCGCGGGCGGAAAGCCAGAACGAACCCCGTTCGCCCTACGCCCGTATTTCTACCAAGTTCAGGGCAATCGCTAACCCGCGTTAACACGGGTGAATATGAGGGCTCTTAGTCCCTTCGGGGTGTAATCGCTGCGCAGACGCGGCAGGCGCTTGGTCAATTTGAAGCGCGGATCGTGCAGCAGATAGCGCGCCCAGTCGGCCGATCGCTGCCGCACGAGACCGGTCCACGGAGCGCCCCAGCCGGCCGTTCCGCCGACGATCGGGCGCAAAAGCAGCACGTGCTGGCCGGGCCTCAGCTTGGCCAGCAGCGGCTCGAGATCCTTCTGCGGCGTGGCCGCCTTGAGGCGGTCCATCGCGTCGACCCAGTCCATCACGCGCGGGTCCTTGACCGGGCCCATCTCGTTCGCGTAGACGAGCCCCTTGGGCGCGTAGTAGTTGATCACGGGCACCTGCTCCGGGTGGGTGACCACGGCCAGGTCGCCCGCCTTGAGATACGGCGCGGCGGTCCACATCACGTGGCGGTCGATCGACTTGTGTGCGATCGACTGGAACGGGATCCAGAAGGCGAGGATGAGCGCCGTGGCCGCGAGGCCGAGCTTGCCCGCGCGCGAGAGGCCCACGCCGGCCATCAGCAGCATCGGCCCGACGAACGCGGCGTAGTAGCGGTAAGCCCACGCCGGCGAGATCTGCGAGCCGATGAACGCCCATAAGAGCGTGCCGAAGAAGAGCACGAGCCCGGCGATGGTGGCGGCGCGCTCGAGCTTGGGCCGGTTGCGCTGCAGCATGGCCGCGATGCCGAAGCCGCCGGCAAGCAGGATGGCCACGGCCATGCGGTCGCCGTCCACGGTCATCGACGGCGCCACGCGCAGGCTGTGGAGCGACGGCGGAGTGGACCACGGGGCGCCGGTGTGCCGCGCCTGGAAGATGAAGTTGGGCAGCCAGGGCAGGAAGAGGATGAGCGCGCCGCCGAAGGAGAGCAGCCCGTCCTTGAGAAGCGCGCGGCGCTCGTCCCCCTGTGCCTGGTAGAGCAGGACAGCGAGCGCGGTGAGGGACGCCGCGACGAAGAACAGCGCCCAGTTGTGGGTGTAGAGCATCGCCGCGACCGAGAGGCCGAAGCCGATCAGGTAGCGGCGCCTGCGGAACACGAAGGCGTGGATGAAGAAGGCGCTGCCGAGCAGCGAGAACAGCACCATCCACGAGTACATGCGCGTCTCCTGCGCGTAGGTCGTGAGGTAGGTGTTGAACGCAAACAGGATGGCCGCGAACCAGCCGGCGCGCACGCCGAACAGGCTGCGTCCCGCCCAGTAGCCCACCGGGATCGTGGCGAGCGCGGGGATCAGCGACAGCACGTGCGTGGCCTGCTCGCTCGTGCCGAAGAACTTCATCCACACGTGCAGCATCAGGTAGTAGAGCGGCGGCGAGCCGTCCTGGCGCAGCACGGTCGGGATCGAGAAGAAGTGGTGCGACGAGATCCCCCATGACAGTCCCTCGTCGATCCAGTAGGCAGCGCCGATCTCGCGCGTGCGCAGGAGCAGTGAGATGAAGGTGAGGAGGGTGAGCGCGAGGACGGTCTTGCCGACCGCGCCGAGCGGCCTGACGCGCGCGTCCGAAAGGGCGCGCCGCCGCGCGGGAGCCGTTGCCATTCGGCGGACGATACTGCGTACCCTTGGACGCGCGATGCGGGTCGATTGGGCAATCCCCTGCCGGTATGCCGAGGTCAACGGCGGGCTGGCGACGGTGGTGGGCGCGCAGGTGGACGCGGTGCGTGTGGCCCAGTTCCCGGCGCGCGTGGGCACGTGGCTCGCCGTCCGGCTCGTGTTCGGCGACGAGGAGGCTTCAAGCGAGCACGACGTGATGCTGAAGATCCTCGATCCGCAGCTCGGCGAGATCGGTGAGACCAACACCAACCTCACCCTCGGCCCGCCCAATCCCGAGAAGGCGCCGGGCTGGGAGGGCAGCCATCTGATGGCGACGTTCGTGCAGTTCGACGCCGAGGTCGAGGGCACTCACACGTTCGAGCTGTATGTGGACGGCAGGCATCAGCAGACGTTGCCGTTCAGTATCAGGGCGTAGGGCATAGGGCATGGCCCGTAGCCCATAGCCCATAGCCAGATGCTCAGTCGTCGGGTGGGGCCCCGGGCACGCTGTCGTCCGACTTCTTTGATTCCCAGTCGTCGCGGGCTTCCTTGATGTGGTCCTTGAGCTTCTCGCTCTCGCGCTCGAGGTCGTCGGCCTCGCGCTCGTGCTGCTCGTGGATCTGCTCGTGCTCGTGCTCGGTCATTCGTCGCTGTCCTTTTTCGCCGCTTCGCGCTCCGCCTCGGCGCGCTCCTCGAGCTTGCGCTTGAGGTAGGCCGCCTTGTCCGCGCGGCGGTCGAACTGCGCCGTGTCCTCGTCCTCGGGCGCCCGCTCCGACTCCACGCGCGCCTCCTCCTCGCGCTTCGTCTGCCGGACGCGCAGCTCCTGGGTGGTCGGGTCTTCCTCGTGCATCAGGCCGCCGCTCCCATGCCCTCCAGCTCGCGCGTGCGCGCGAGATGCTCGAGCGCCCGCGCCTCGATCTGGCGCACGCGCTCCGGTGACAGGCCCATGCGGCGCCCGGTCTCGCGCAGCGGCGCCGGATCCTCGCCACCCAGGCCGAAGCGCAGCGCGACCACCTCGCGCTCGCGGTCGGAGAGGCGGTCGAGCGCGCGCTCGAGCGTCTGGCGGCGCAGGCTCACGCTGACCTCGTCGGCCGGGCTGGGCTCGTCGCTCGGCAGCAGCTCGCCCAGCGAGCTCTCGCCCTCCTCGCCGACCGGGCGGTCGAGGCTCGTGATCGTGCGCGCGGCCTCGCGCACCTCCTCCACCTGGCCGAGCGGCAGATCTGCCGCGGCGGCGATCTCCTCATCGCTCGGCGGGCGGCCGAGCTTGGTGGCCAGCTCGCGCTCCACCTTGGCCATCTTGCGCTCGCGCTGGCCGATGTGCACCGGGATGCGGATCGTGCGCGCCTTGTTCGCAACGCCACGCTGGATCGCCTGGCGGATCCAGAAGGTGGCGTAGGTCGAGAACTTGTAGCCCTTGCGCCAGTCGAATTTCTCGACCGCGCGGATCAGCCCGAAGATGCCCTCCTGGATCAGGTCGAGCAGCGGCAGGTCATGGCCCTGGTACTTCTTCGCCAGCGACACGACCAGGCGCAGGTTGGAGTTGATCATGCGCTCCTTCGCGGCCATGTCGCCGCGCTCCACCCGCTTGGCCAGCTCGACCTCCTCGGCGGCGTTGAGCAGCGGGTAGCGGCGGATCTCGTTGAGGAAGAGCTGGAGCGCATCGGTGGTGATGCTCGCCACGTCGGTGTTCGAGTACCGCGTGGGCTCGGGCACGGAGCGACCGCAGTCGTCCGACACGCGGAGGCCGCGTGCCTCGAGGTTCTCCTGCACCTCGGCCGTGTCGTCCTCGGACAGGTCGAGCTCCAGCGCGAGCTCGGTCAGATCGGAGAGGTTCACGCAGCCCTCCTCCTCGCCGCGCTCGATCAGCCTGTCGAGTCTGGTCTGGAGCTGGTCTGCGGCGGCCATCAGCTCTCCCCGGGCGCTACCCCTGGTTCGGGCGTGTCGGGCGGGCTGTCCGGCGGATCCGGATCGGGCTGCGGCACGTTCGGCGAGTCCGGCGGCTCCTGCTCGGGCGGCGCCGGCTCCGGCACGGTCGGATTGCCGGGATCGGGCGCCGGGCTCGGCTCGGGATCGGGCACGGCCGGCTCTGCCGGATCCGGCATCGGCTGGTCTGGGGTGTCAGGGGTGGACGGAACTTCCATGTTGCTGGGCGTGTACCCCGGCGAGATTGGCGTAAAACGAAGGCTAAAGGCGGGCGACCACCGCGGCCACGACGGCCTCCAGAACGGGGCCCATCGGCACCCCTGCCACGGTGCCCGCGCCGCTCGTCACGCGCGGGGTGCCGTTGTCGCTTTCGAGCCGCACGTCCACCGTTACCGGCACCGGCTGTGTCCCGCCCGGCACAAATCCGCCGGCGATGCCGCCGAACAGCCCGCCGAGCGGACCGCCCACGCTCGAGCCGAGATAGCTCGCGAGCGCGCTCGGGGTGAAGCTCGCGCGCACAGCCAGGTCGTAGGCGGCCTCTCCGCCGGCCTTGTCGAGCGTGAAGCTCTGGGTGTGAAAGGGGCCCGACGTGACACCGGTCAGATGGATGTGCACGCGGTCGAAACCGTCGAGCTTGTCGAGCACCTTCTGGTTGCCGCTGCCCAGGGGGACGTTCAGCCCGCTGCCCGTCACGTCCAGCGAATCGCCGTGCTGGAACAGCAATCGCAGCGCCGGAAAAGCCCGCACGGAGACCCGCGCGTCGCCCCCGTTTTTCGTCAGCCGGCTCTCGATCCGGCTGGCGGCGATCGGCGGCAGCACGAGCTGCGTGACCACCAGAACCAGGATCAAGAAAGCAAGGACCATGCCGATCGGGAGGGCTACGCTTCGGCGCATACAATCCCGAAGTCTCCCGGAGAGGTGGCCGAGTGGCTGAAGGCACTCGCCTGCTAAGCGAGTAGGGGGCGCAAGCTCTCTCGCGGGTTCGAATCCCGCCCTCTCCGCTGCCCGACCACAGAGGCGGCTACAGCGCCGCGCATGCCTCTGCCAGGTGGCGGTGGTCGGTGCCGCAGCAGCCGCCCACGATTTCGAGGTTGGGGAGGTGGGGCCGGAGCGCGGCGTAGTCCGCGGCCCACTCAGCGGGGTCGCCCTCGTCCAGCTCGGGGGAGTCGTCCAGCTCGGCGTGGCTCTTCTTCGACGCGTTGGGGCGAAGGCCGTGAATGCGCTCGCGCCACGGGCCCGCGTCCTCCGCGAGCACGGAGGCGAAGTGCGTGGGGTGGGCGCAGTTGACCATGTAGTACGTGGGCGCCGAGTCGGTGCGCGCGTCCGTCTCCTCGATCGCCGAGCGCAGCGCCTGGCCGCTCGGCAGCCGGCCGTCGGTCTCGAGCGTGAACGAGATCACCACGGGCAGCCCCGTGCGCTGAGCGGCGCGCGCGATGCCCACGGCCTCGTCCACGTATGTGAGCGTGAGCGCGGTGATGAAGTCCACGCCCGCCTCCGCCAGGGCGGCGATCTGGGCCGAGTGATAGTCCTCGGCCTCGCCCGCGGTCATCAGCTCACCGGGCTCGTAGCCGTCGCCGCGCGGGCCCACGCAGCCGCTGATCAGGATGGGCACCGAGAGGTGCGCGTCGCGGATCTCGCGCGCGAGCTGCACGGCCCGCTTGTTGGCGGCCGCAAGCTGCTCGGCCGAGTAGCCGAGCTGCTCGCCCCAGTCGGGGTTCGCGCGCCAGGTGAGCGTGTCCATCAGGAGGCCGGCGTTGTTGCGCTCGGCGAGCGCGATGTAGTCCTCGAAGTAGCGGCGGACCACTTGGGTGCTGTCTTCGTCGGCGAGCAGTGGGAAGGATGCGAAGCACGGCAGGTCGAGACCGTGGTGGTGGATCAGGACCGTCTCGATCCCGCCGTCGGTGATGTAGAGGCGGTCGTTCTGGAGCATGCGCGCATGCTCCCAGCGCGGCTGACGCGGGGGCAATGGGTGTTGGCACCTAAATTCCGCACGGGGATGCGCCCAACCGTCTAACTATCCTGCGGGCCGTGTTCGGGGCTTACGCCGCCGCCGCGGTGATCCTCGCCGCCTCGGTCGTGATCGGACTCGCGCTGTGGCGGCTCTCGGGCTGGGAGCGCGCGTCCTTCTGCGCTCCCGCGGCCGGCTTCGCGCTGCTCTTGATCCTGACCGAGATCGCGGCGCGCCTGCCGGGCCGCACCGTCACCGCCGCGATCGTGCTCGCGGTCGTGGTCGGGATCGCGGTGCTGGTGCTGCTGGCCGACCCGTACGCGCTCGAGCTGACCTTCACGGACGGCGTCGCGCTTGCCGTCCTGTCGCTCCTGCTCGTGGGCCTGCCGTTCGCGGTCAGCGGCCACTTCGGCGTGCTCGGCGTGGGTGACAACAACGACATGTCCGTGCACATGGGCGCGTCCTACTGGCTCCAGACGCACGCCGTGCAGCAGGACGTGATGCTCGTCAAGCCGGGCTACCCGCTTGGGCCGCACGCTCTGGCCGCGACATTCGGCACGGCGTTCGGCATCTCGGTGGAACAGGCCTTCACGGCGGTGATGATGGTCGTGCCGGCTTTGACGGCGCTGGCCGCGTACGGCGGGCTCGAGTCGCTCTCGCGCGGGCCGCGCTTCATCGGCGCGCTGCTCGTGGGCTTCGCCTACATGGCCGCTTCCTATTACGCGCAGGGCGCGTTCAAGGAGACGATCGAGGGGATGTTCCTCGTCGCGTTCGTGCTCGGGCTGCGCGAGTTCGCACAGGAGCTCCACTGGCCGCAGGCGCGCCAGGCGGTGCCGCTCGGCGTGATCGCGGCGGGCACGGTCTACACGTACAGCTACCCGGGGGTGTACTGGCCGCTGGCCGCGCTCGGCATGGCGTGGGTGGCGATGGCGGTGCGCGGCGGCCCCGGCTTCGTTGGCCGCGGCTGGTACCTGCTGCGCGACGCCGTCTGGCCGCTGGCGGCCGGGGTCGCGGCGCTCGTGGTGTGCGTGCTGCCGGACATCAACCGTGTCTACAAGTTCGCGAGCTCGCACTACGCCAACGAGCCGCCGGCCGGGCTCGGCAACCTCGTGCACCCAATCACCCCGGCGCAGACGCTCGGGGTCTGGCTCACGCCGGACTTCCGCTTCGACCCCGACCCTCGCTGGCTCACCGTGATCGGGCTGGCGCTGGCCGGCGCCGCGCTCGTTTGGGCGATGTGGGTCTGGTGGCGCGAGGAGGACGTGACGGTGCCAGCGGCGCTGGTGGGCGCGGTGATCGTGTGGTTCGTCGCCACGAAGACGAAGAACCCTTACAACGCGGCCAAGGGCCTGGCGATCATGTCGCCCCTTGTGATGCTGCTGATCGTGAGCGGGCTGCTCGCGCCGCGGCGCGAGCTCCGCTTCGCGAGGCCGGGGCTCGAGCGATTGCGCCTGCCTGTTGCCGTGACGGTGGTGCTGCTCGCCGGCGTGTCGAGCTTCCTCGCGCTGCGCGACGCGCCGGTGGGCCCGCTCGGTCCGTGGAAGCAGCTCGATGCGTTCCGCTCGGAGATCAAGAACGAGCGCGTGCTCGCCAACTACGACGACGACTTCGCGCTGTGGCAGCTGCGCGACGGGGTCGTGGGCCGCTTCCGCTTCCTCTACACGCCGCTGCTCGTGCCGCTCCGGACCGAGAAGCACTGGGCGCCGGGACAGCAGACCGACTTCGACTCGTTCACGTCCAAGACGCTCGACGACTTCGAGTACGTGGTCACGTCGGCCAGCACGTTCGCGAGTCAGATCCCGCCCAACTTCCATCCGGTGCTCGGCACGCCGCAGTACCGGCTGTGGGAACGCGAGGGGCCCACCCCGTCGCGCAGCGTGCTGGCCGAGTCCGGCCGCCCGGGTGCCGTTCTCGACTGCACCACCACCGAGGGACGCGCACTGTCGCGCCGGCGCGGGATCGCGCACGTGATCGCCCAGCCGGTGGTGGGGCCGCCCACCGCGTGGTCCTCGGACGTGAAGGGCGCGGGCGACTCGGCCACGATGCAGCTCAGGCTGCCGCGCGGCGTGTGGGACCTCTCGCTGCAGTACGTGTCGCGCCAGAACGTGACGGTCAGCTGGCCCGGCTTCGCGCGCACGCTGCCGGCCAACCTGGCCCGGATGGGCCCGTTCTTCTCGGCGGGCAGCCTGCGCAGCGACGGCTCGACGCCGGTGGTGGTGAAGGCGACCATCGCCAAGCTGCCGGCATTCGGCCGTCTGCTCGGGTCGACCGGCAACACGCGCGCGCTCGACTCGCTGGCGGGCCGGCCGCTCGGGGCGATCGCGGCCGTGCGCCGCGACACTCGCGGCAGGGACGTTCCGCTCCGCCAGGCCTGCGGCCGCTACGTGGACTGGTACCGGCTGGGCGGCTAACCCGTGGTTGGGTTGCGGCTAACGAAGGCAATGAGGGGAAGGACCGATGTGCCTTGCGCTGATGCGCCGCTCTTCACCTTCTTCACGTTATGCGTGAATAACGTGAAGAGCGTGCGCCCGTTGCCCTCGGATCGAGGCCGACCTCGCGGAGTGTGCGAGCGCCGCTAGAAGGTCATGCGCCCGTGGCATTCAGCCATGCCCGCCCGCGCTGCTCTTATTGCTGCTGTGACCGTCCGCCCGCCGCGCGGCAGCTAACGCAGCCAGGTGCGGACGATCGCCTTGGTGAAGCCGAGGCCGTAGCCCAGCGTGGCCGGCTTCTTCGTCTCGCCGTGCATGCGCTTGGCCACCGTGATCGGCACCTCCTCGAGGCGCAGGCCGCGCTTGGCCGCCTCGATCAGGAACTCGGACGCGTGGAACTGCTCCTGGCGCAGGTCGAGCTTGGCCAGGGCGCTCGTCTTGATCGCCCGGTAGCCGCTCGAGCAGTCGGTGATCTCGTTCCGCGTGACCGTGGTGAGCACGCGGTTGAACACCCGCAGGCCGAGCTCGCGCGAGAAGGTGTTGGGGTCGGCGCTGCCGAGAGTGCGTGAACCGTTGACGGCGTCGGCGCGGCCCTGCACGATCGGGCGCACCAGGTGCGGCATCTCCTCGGGCAGATGCTGGCCGTCGGCGTC
>Ga0070681_10007089_pt1 | contig 10914 bp, 8 predicted proteins | sample KBSC83BmetaG_FD_65650 | JGI IMG/M metagenome (GOLD analysis project Ga0070681, IMG submission 65650) | Corn rhizosphere microbial communities from Kellogg Biological Station, Michigan, USA - KBS C8-3B metaG | ecosystem: Host-associated > Plants > Roots > Rhizosphere | place: USA: Michigan...
ATCGTCAGCGACGCGCTGAAACTCGCCTGGGTCCGCCGCGGCGAAGCCGACGTGAACAAGAAGGTTCACGAGATCCTGGGCTATCTCGACCTTGAGGGCGTCGCGCATACCACGGTCGCCGGCCTTCCCTTCGGCACCCAGAAGCGCGTCGAGCTCGCACGCGCGCTCGCAGCCGATCCGAAGATCCTGCTGCTCGACGAGCCCGCCGGCGGACTCAATCACGAAGAAGTCCATGTGCTGGGCGACCTCATCCGCAAGATCCGCGACGACCGCAAGATCACCGTGCTGCTGGTCGAGCACCACATGGGTCTCGTGATGTCGATCGCCGACCACGTCGTGGCGCTGAATTTCGGCCGCAAGCTCGCCGAAGGCACGCCCGCCCAGGTGCAAGCCGATCCGGACGTCATCAAGGCCTATCTGGGGAGCAAGGACCAATGACGGCGATGCTCAACGTCAAGGACCTGCGCGCCTATTACGGCCAGGTGCAGGCGCTGCACGGGCTGAGCTTCTCGCTCAATGAAGGTTCCCTCACCACGCTGCTCGGTGCCAATGGCGCCGGCAAGACCACCACGCTCCGCGCCATCTGCAACATGGTGCGATCGAGCGGCGCGATCGAGTTCGAGGGCAGGCCGCTCGGCAGCCGCTCGACCGAGAACATCGTGCGGCTGGGCATCGCGCATGTGCCGCAGGGCCGCGGCACCTTCACTGCCATGACGGTGGAGGAAAACCTGCAACTCGGCGCCATCAGCCGCCGCGACAAGGCGGGCATCGTCGCCGATATCGAGCGCATGTACGAGCACTTCCCCGTGCTGAAGGAAAGGCATACCCAACAGGCCGGCACGTTGTCGGGCGGCGAGCAGCAGATGCTCGCGGTTGCCCGCGCGCTGATGCTGCGGCCGCGGCTGATGCTGCTGGACGAGCCTTCGTTCGGCCTGGCGCCCCTGATCGTGCGCGACCTCTTCAAGATCCTCGGCAAGATCAACCGCGAGGACAAGGTCACCATCCTCGTCGTCGAGCAGAACGCCCAGCTTGCGCTCGAGCTCGCCGACCAGGCCTATGTGATCGAAACCGGCCGCATCGTGATGTCCGGTCGTGCGAAGGAAATCGCGAACAACGAAGACGTTCGCAAATCGTACCTCGGTTACTGAGAATGATGGGATCGATCTATCCGCGCATCCGTTTCACCTCTCCCCAAAGGGGAGAGGTCGGATTGCGAAGCAATCCGGGTGAGGGGCCGCAGCTCCAACGAGGGACCGCAACCCCTCACCCGCGCCTTCGGCGCGACCTCTCCCCAAGGGAGAGGTCGACCGTTGATGCCGCACCCGTTCAACTCGAACTCGCAATTTAGGAGCGAGGCATGGAGCTTTTCATCAACCAGATCCTTGCCGGCATATCGACCGGCGCGATCTATGCCTGCATGGCGCTCGCCGTCGTCATGATCTACCAGGCCATCGACCACCTGAACTTCGCCCAGGGCGAAATGGCGATGTTCTCGACCTTCATCGCCTGGCAATTGATGCAGTGGGGCGTGCCCTATTGGTGGTCGTTCATCCTCACGATCGCCTTCTCCTTCGCGGCCGGCATCGCCATCGAGCGGATCCTGTTCAAGCCGCTCGCCAAGGCCCCGATCCTGACCAATGTCGCCGGTTTCATCGCGCTGTTCTCGATCATCAACTCCTGCGCCGGCCTGATCTGGGACTTCACCATCAAGCAGTTTCCGACGCCGTTCGGCTCCTCGCCGTTCCTGGGCAGCCAGCTGATCTCGACCCACCAGGCCGGCATGATCGGCGTCACACTATTGATGCTGCTCGGCCTCTTCTTCTTCTTCAGGTACACAAGGATGGGCCTGGCGATGCGCGCCGCCGCCTCGCTGCCGGAATCGGCGCGGCTCGTCGGCATCAACACGAGCTGGATGATCGCGCTCGGCTGGGGCATGGCCGCGGCGATCGGCTCGATCGCCGGCATCCTGATCGCACCCGTGGTGTTCCTGGAGCCGAACATGATGGGCGGCGTCCTGATCTACGGCTTTGCCGCCGCCGTGCTCGGCGGTCTCACCAGCCCGCTCGGCGCCGTCGTCGGTGGTTTCCTGGTCGGCATCTTCGAGAACCTCGCCGGAACCTATATCCCGGGCGTCGGCAATGAGCTGAAGCTGCCGATTGCGCTGGCCCTCATCATCACCGTCCTGGTCGTCAAACCCGCTGGCCTGTTCGGCCGGCCCATCGTGAAGCGAGTCTGATCATGAGCGCTGCCGAGGAAGTCGTCACCGAAGGCCAGGCGGTAGAGGCTGTTCCGAAACGCGCCATGACGCTGGGCACCGGCACTTCGCTGGTGGTGCTCGCCCTGCTGCTCGTGGTGCCGCTGTTCGTCAAGAACTTCATCATCTTCCAGATGACGATGCTGCTGATCTACGGCGTAGCCGTGCTGGCGCTGAACATCCTGACCGGCGGCAGCGGCCAGTTCTCGCTCGGCCAGAGCGCCTTCTACGCGATCGGTGCCTATACTTCCGCGATCCTGATGGAGCACGCCAACATCAATTATGCGCTGACGCTGCCGGTCGCGGGCATCATCTGCTTCGCCGTGGGCTTCCTGTTCGGCCAGCCGGCGCTGCGCCTGTCCGGCGTCTATCTCGCGCTCGCGACCTTCGCGCTCGCGACCGCGATGCCACAGCTCCTGAAGCTCGGTTTCTTCGAGCACTGGACCGGCGGCGTGCAGGGCCTGGTCGTGACCAAGCCGGATGCGCCGTTCGGCCTGCCGATGTCCCAGGACATGTGGCTCTATTATTTCACGCTCGCGATCACGATTGCGATCTATGTCGGCTCGGTCAATCTGCTGCGCTCGCGATCGGGGCGCGCGTTCATGTCGATCCGCGACAACGAGATCGCGGCCTCCTCGATGGGCGTCAATGTTTCGCTGTACAAGACGCTCGCGTTCGGCGTCAGCGCCGGGATCACCGGCATCGCCGGCGGGCTCGGGGCCATCGCGGTGCAGTTCGTTGCGCCCGACAGCTACACCATCACGCTTGCGATCTCCCTGTTCCTCGGCATGGTCGTCGGCGGCGTCGGCTGGCTGCCCGGCTCCTTTGTCGGATCGGCGTTCATCATCTTCGTCCCGAACATCGCGGAAGGCATCTCCAAGGGCCTCTCCGGCGCCGTGTTCGGCGTCCTGCTCTTCCTTGTCATCTTCCTGATCCCGCACGGGGCGAGACAGATCGCCATCGTTGGCCAGCAACTGGCCGGCCGGCTCAGGAGATAGTCCGGAAGAAAACAAGAGCAATAAAACAGGAGAAACCATGCTTTTGACAGGTCTACGGACCGCCGCGCTCGCGGCGGTCGCCATCGTTTGCGTATCCCAGAGCGCGCTTGCCCAGAAGAAATACGACACCGGCGCCAGCGATACCGAGATCAAGATCGGCAACATCATGCCCTACAGCGGCCCGGCGTCGGCCTATGGCGTGATCGGCAAGACCGAGCAGGCCTATTTCAACAAGATCAACGCCGAAGGCGGCATCAACGGCCGCAAGATCAAGTTCATCTCCTACGATGACGGCTACTCCCCGCCCAAGGCCGTGGAGCAGGCCCGGAAGCTCGTCGAGAGCGACGAGGTGCTCGTGGTCTTCAACCCGCTCGGCACGCCGTCCAACTCGGCGATCCAGAAATATCTCAACGGCAAGAAGGTCCCGCAGCTCTTTGTCGCGACCGGCGCCACCAAGTGGAACGACCCAAAGGATTTCCCCTGGACCATGGGCTGGCAGCCCTCCTACCAGAGCGAAGCCCATATCTACGCGAAATACCTTTTGAAGGAGAAGCCGGACGCCAGGATCGGCGTGCTCTATCAGAACGACGATTTCGGCAAGGACTATCTGAAGGGCCTGAAGGACGGGCTCGGCGCCAAGGCTTCGATGATCGCGGCCGAGGAGAGCTACGAGACCACGGAGCCGTCGATCGACGGCCACATCGTCAAGCTGAAAGCCACCGGCGTCGGCGTGTTCATCTCGATCACGACTCCCAAATTCGCAGCGCAGGCGATCAAGAAGCTCGCCGAAATCGACTGGCACCCGCTGCATATCGTGTCCAACGTCTCGGCCTCCGTCGGCGGCGTGATCAAGCCGGCCGGTTTCGAGAACTCGCAAGGGATCCTGTCGGCGGCCTACGCCAAGGACGGCGCCGATTCGCAGTGGGACAGCGATCCCGGCATGAAGAAATTCCTGGACTTCCTCGCCAAGAATTATCCGGAAGGCAACCGCCTCGACGGCTCGGTGGTGTACGGCTACGGCGTGGCGCAGACGCTGGTGAAGGTGCTGCAGATGTGCGGCGACGATCTCACCCGCGCCAACGTCATGAAGCAGGCCGCGAGCCTGAAGGACTTCGAGCCCGACACGCTGTTGCCGGGGATCAAGATCAACACCTCGGCGACCGACTTCGCGCCAATCGAGCAATTGCAGATGATGCGATTTAAGGGCGAGAAATGGGATTTGTTCGGCGACATCATCTCTGGCGAGCTGAGCAACTAATCGATCCGTTCAGGGCCCACCGGCCCCGACCGTTCGACTAAATGACGCCCTCCGCGATAATCTCGCGGAGGGCTTTTTCTTGCCGGGAACACCGGAGGGGTATTGAATGCTGCCAGGAGCCGCCAAGTGCTCCCATTCCAAAAACATTGACACGTTCAACCAGGTCCAGGGAGATCACGATGCCTGCCATTCCTTTGCGATTGGGGCTTCTTTCGGCTGCCCTTGCGATACTTGCGTCGACAAGCGTCAATGCTGCTGACCAAAAGAAGTATGATATCGGCGCGACCGACACCGAGATCAAGCTCGGCAATATCATGCCCTATAGCGGGCCCGCGTCCTCCTACAGCGTGATCGGCAAGACCGAAGCCGCCTATTTCAGCAAGATCAACGCTGAGGGCGGCATCAACGGGAGAAAGATCAACTTCATCTCCTATGACGACGGTTACTCACCGCCGAAGACGGTCGAGCAGGCCCGCAAGCTCGTCGAAAGCGACGAGGTGCTGTTGATCTTCAACTCACTGGGTACGCCGCCGAACTCGGCGATCCACAAATACATGAACTCGAAGAAAGTGCCGCAGCTCTTCGTCGCGACCGGGGCCACCAAGTGGAACGACGCGAAGGAGTTCCCCTGGACCATGGGCTGGCAGCCCAACTACCAGAGCGAGACCCAGATCTACGCAAAATACATCCTCAAGAACTTTCCGAACGCCAAGATCGGCGTGCTTTACCAGAACGACGATTACGGGAAGGATTATCTGAAGGGCCTGAAGGACGGACTGGGCTCAAAAGTTTCCATGATCGTGAGTGAAGAGAGCTACGAGACGACCGAGCCGACCATCGACTCGCACATCGTCAACCTGAAAGCGAGCGGCGCCGACGTGTTCGTCGATTTGTCGATTCCGAAGTTCGCGGCACAGGCCATCAAGAAGATGTCCGAGATCGGATGGAAGCCGACGCATTTCCTCAATAGCGTCAGCTCGTCGATCAGCGCCACGATCAAGCCGGCCGGCTTCGATAATTCGCAAGGCATTATCTCGGCGACCTATCTGAAGGACCCGAACGACCCGCAATGGAAGGATGACGCGGATATCAAGGGTTGGAACGCCTTCCTGGACAAATACTATCCCGAAGCCAATCGCGCCGATGCCTTCGTGATCTATGGCTATGCCGTTGCGCAAACCATGGCCCACGTCCTGCAGCTGTGCGGCAATGATCTGACCCGCGCAAACGTCATGAAACAGGCGGCCAGCATGCACGACTATGTCGTTGCCGGACTGTTGCCCGGCGTGAAGATCAATACCAGTCCGACGGATTTTGCCCCGATTTCGCAGTTGCAGCTCATGCGGTTCAAGGCTGACAGCTGGGAACGCTTCGGCGACGTGATCAACGGCGACGTCAGCGGTTAACACCGGACGCCGCCCGCTATTCAACGCCGCCAGCTACTAAAGATGCAGCCCCCTGCGGCTTTGTCGCAGGGGGCTTTTATTGAGCCGGTTCAGGCGAAATGGTAGTTTCCGCGCCAAACCAACAGAGCTTTCGTTTCAGAAAGCCGCCACACTTACCGTCGAATTATTGAAACAAGGGAGAACGTAATGCCCGTTATTGCCACCCGTTTGGCCATAGCTTCGACCGCGCTTGCTTTGTTAGCCGCATCTTCGACCGGCGCACTTGCACAGAACAAATACGACGTCGGCGCGACCGACACCGAGATCAAGATCGGCAACATCATGCCCTATAGCGGCCCGGCCTCGGCCTACGGCGTGATCGGCAAGACCGAACAGGCCTACTTCAACAAGATCAACGCCGAGGGCGGCATCAACGGACGAAAGATCAACTTCGTCTCCTATGACGACGGCTACTCGCCGCCGAAGACGGTGGAGCAGGCGCGCAAGCTGGTCGAGAGCGACGAGGTGCTCCTGATCTTCAACTCGCTCGGCACGCCGCCAAATTCCGCCATCCAGAAATACATGAACACCAAGAAGGTCCCACAGCTCTTCGTCGCCACCGGCGCCACCAAATGGAACGACCCGAAGGACTTCCCCTGGACCATGGGCTGGCAGCCGAACTACCAGAGCGAGACCCAGATCTACGCGAAATACATCCTGAAGAACCATCCGGATGCGAAGATCGCCGTGCTCTACCAGAACGACGATTACGGCAAGGACTATCTGAAAGGCTTCAAGGACGGGCTCGGCGCCAAGGCCGCGTCGCTGATCGTCGCCGAGGACAGCTATGAGGTCACGGAACCGACGATCGATTCCCATATCGTCAAGCTCAAGGCGAGCGGCGCCGACGTGTTCATGAACATCACGACGCCGAAGTTCGCCGCGCAGGCGATCAAGAAGAATGCCGAGATCGGATGGAAACCGGCGCACTTCCTCAACAACGTTTCGGCCTCGATCGGAAGCGTGATCAAGCCGGCGGGCTTCGAGAACTCGCAGGACATCATCTCGTCGCAATATCTCAAGGACCCGACCGACGCTCAGTGGAAGAACGATGCGGGCATGAAGGCCTGGAACGAGTTCCTCGACAAGTATTATCCCGAAGCCAACCGCGCCGACGCCTCGGTGATGTACGGCTACACGGTGGCGCAGGGCCTGGTCTTCGTGCTGAAGAACTGCGGCAACGACCTCACGCGCGAGAACATCATGAAACAGGCCGCGAGCATCAAGAACCTCGAGCTCGGCGGACTGCTGCCCGGCATCAAGGCCAACACATCGGCGACCGACTTCGCTCCGCTGTCGCAGTTGCAGCTGGTGCGATTCAAGGGCGAGACCTGGGAGCGCTTCGGCGACATCCTGAGCTCCGACGTCGGCGGTTAAAGGGTTAACGGCGAGCTACTGACTACGAAGGGAGCAGCCCCTGCGGCTTTGCCGCAGGGGCTTTTTGTTGTCGCGAAGGCGGCAAAATGCTAATGACGGCGCCGGTTCAAAAAGAGCTGATCAAGAAGCCGCGACACACATCGTCGATATTTTGAATTGAGGGAGAACGTAATGCCCGTTATCGCCACTCGTCTGGCCATAGCTTCTACCGCGCTTATTCTGTTTGCCGCGTCTTCGACCGGTGCGCTCGCGCAAAAGAAATACGACACCGGCGCCACCGACACCGAGATCAAGATCGGCAACATCATGCCCTATAGCGGTCCCGCTTCGGCCTATGGCGTGATCGGCAAGACCGAGCAGGCCTATTTCAACAAGATCAACGCGGCGGGTGGGATCAACGGCAGAAAGATCAATTTCATCTCCTATGACGACGCCTACTCGCCACCGAAGACGGTCGAGCAGGCCCGCAAGCTGGTCGAGAGCGACGAGGTGCTGTTGATCTTCAACTCGCTCGGCACGCCGCCGAATTCGGCGATCCACAAATACATGAATTCCAAGAAGGTACCGCAGCTCTTCATCGCCACCGGCGCCACCAAGTGGAACGACTCGAAGGACTTCCCCTGGACCATGGGCTGGCAGCCCAACTACCAGAGTGAGTCGCATATCTATGCCAAGTACCTCTTGAAGGAGAAGCCGGACGCCAAGATCGCCATCCTCTACCAGAACGACGATTACGGCAAAGACTACGTCAAGGGCCTCAAGGACGGCCTCGGCGCCAAGACCGCCTCGATGATCGTGGCGGAGGAAAGCTACGAGATCACCGAACCCTCCATCGACAATCACGTCGTCAAGCTGAAGGCTTCAGGCGCCGACGTATTCTTCGACGTCACCACCCCGAAATTCGCCGCGCAGGCGATCAAGAAGGTCAATGAGATCCAGTGGAAGTCGCTTCACATCCTCAACAACGTCGGAGCGTCCGTCGGCAGCGTGATCAAGCCGGCCGGCTTCGAGAACTCGCAAGGCATCGTCTCGGCCGCCTACCTGAAGGATGCCTCGGATCCGCAATGGGAGAGCGACGCCGGCATGAAGACCTTCCTCGACTTCCTCGCCAAGGATTTCCCGGAAGGCGACAAGCTCAATGCCTCGGTCATGGTCGGCTACGCCGTCGCACAGACGATGGTCCAGGTGCTGAAGCAGTGCGGCGACGACCTCACGCGCGCGAACATCATGAAGCAGGCGGCTAGCCTGAAGGATTTCCGCACCGAGGTCCTGCTGCCCGGCATCGCGATGAACACCTCGCCGACCGATTTCGCCCCGATCGACCAGTTGCAGCTCATGCGCTTCAAGGGCGAGCGATGGGAGCTGTTCGGCGACATCATCTCGGGCGAGGTCGGCGGCTGATCCGGACTTATCGCCCGATAGGAAATCCCTAACGACCCCCGCAAGGTATCTTGCGGGGGTTTTCTTTTGGCGGCAGAGAATGGATAAGGACACCAGCATGTCCTTCAGGCTTCCCGATCCGATCCCATGACCGACCGACGCCCTCTCCTGCGCGCGATCTTCGACGCCGCAATTGCCGCCGCGCATCCCGATGTCGTGCTGGCGCAGCATCTGCGCGCGATACCCAGGGGGCGTGTGATCTGCCTTGCCGCCGGCAAAGGTGCCGCCGCGATGGCGGCCGCCGCCGAAAAGCATTATCTGGACGCGCTGGAGCTGGAGCCTTCGCGTCTCCTGGGCATCGCCACCACACGCCACGGCCACGGCGTGCCGACGCGGCGCATCCGCGTGGTTGAGGCCGGCCACCCCATGCCCGACCAAGCCGGCCTGAAGGGCGCGGAGGACACGCTGCGGCTTGCGCAGACAGCGGAAGCGGACGACCTGTTGCTGGTGCTGCTGTCCGGCGGCGGCTCGGCAAACTGGATCGCGCCGGCCGAGGGCATCACCTTCGAGCAGAAGCAGAAGCTGACCCGGGCGCTGCTGCGTTCCGGCGCGCCGATCGGCGAGGTCAACACCGTCCGCAAGCATCTGTCGCGGATCAAGGGCGGGCGGCTGGCACGCGCCGGCCAACGCGCCGAGATCGTCACGCTCGCCATCTCGGACGTGCCGCGCGACGATCCGTCCGCGATCGCCTCGGGGCCGACCGTGCCCGATCCGACCACGCTGGCCGATGCGCGCGCCATCGTCGCGAAATACAGGCTCGATATCGACGACGCGATCCGCCGCGCGCTGGAAAACCCCGCCAATGAAAGCTGCAAGCCGGGCGATGCCGCCTTTGCCCGCGCCCGCTTCGAGCTGATCGCGCGTCCCCGGCAGTCGCTCGACGCCGCAATCACGCTTGCGCGCGATGCGGGCTACGAGACCATCGATCTCGGCGCCGATCTCGAAGGCGAGGCGCGCGAGGTCGCCGCCGATCATGCGCGGCTGGCGCTCGACGCCCGCGCCAAAGGCAAGCGCATCGCGATCCTCTCCGGCGGCGAGCTGACCGTGACCGTGCGCGGCAATGGCCGCGGCGGTCCGAACCAGGAGTATGCGCTGGCGCTGGCGGACCTGCTGAAGGACACACCCGGCATCGCCGCGCTTGCCGGCGACACCGACGGCGCCGACGGCGGCGCAGGCTCGGCGTCCGATCCGGCCGGTGCGCTGATCGACGCCGCGACCTTTGCGAAGATGAAGGCGCAAGGCCTCGACCCACACGGCTATCTCGACAACAACGACGCCACCGCCTTCTTCGCCGCGACCGGCGATCTCCTGCAGACCGGCCCGACGCTGACCAACGTGAACGACATCCGCGTGCTGCTGGTGGACCAGGTGTAGATCCACCGGGTCCGCTCCGGGATCGGGAGCGGCATGCGTTAACCCTTTGTTGAGGGCGTTTTGCGGAACCGCTCGCAAACCGCCGCCTCGCGAGGCTGTGATTTACCCGCTCCAGCTTCTAATGGCCGGCTGCCGATCGGCAGGCGTGCCATGACGCGGCGGGAAACGCGGGATGACGGATTCCAGCAAGCGAGAGGCGGGCTCGGGCCCGCGCCTCGAAGAGGCCTTCAACAACCTGTCGCTCGGGATCATCATCTTCGACAGGAAGCGCGAAGTCGTTTTCTGCAACCGCCGCTACGCCGAAATCTACCGGCTCACGCCTGAACAGGTGAAGCCGGGTACGCGCGTCGCGAGCCTGATCCAGCACCGCCTGAATCTCGGGCTGAAGGTGCGCGCAAGGCCCGAAGACTATATCCGCCAGCGCCTCGACCGCGAGATCGTGCACGATTCGGTCGTGCAGGAATTCGCCGACGGCCGCATCATCAATTACACGGTCTATCCGATGGCCGGCGGCGGCGGCATGGCCGCGCATGAGGACATCACCGAGCGCGAGGAGATGGGCGCAAGCCTGAAGCTCCAACACGAGCTCGGCCGCGAGCAGGAAGAAAACCTGAAGGTACGGAACCTGCAGTTCGACACCGCGATCAACAACATGTCGCAGGGGCTCTGCTTCTTCGATGCCAATCATCGTCTGATCGTCTGCAACGACCGCTACATCGAGATGTACGACCTGCCGCGCGGCCGGGTGCATCCGGGCACGCCGCTGGC
>Ga0070681_10007091_pt1 | contig 10912 bp, 8 predicted proteins | sample KBSC83BmetaG_FD_65650 | JGI IMG/M metagenome (GOLD analysis project Ga0070681, IMG submission 65650) | Corn rhizosphere microbial communities from Kellogg Biological Station, Michigan, USA - KBS C8-3B metaG | ecosystem: Host-associated > Plants > Roots > Rhizosphere | place: USA: Michigan...
TATTCCACCGCGATCGGATGTTGCTGCGCGCGCATCCAACGGAATGTGCGTCCGGATGACACCGACCCGTCAGCCGATCCCGCAAGCCGATCCTTCATGACCGATCGGGAGATGCTCGAGGTGGCGATCGGCGAGGCGCGAACGGGCCTGGCGGAGGGCGGCATCCCGATCGGGGCGGCGCTCTTCCGTTCGGACGGGACGCTCCTCGGCAGCGGCCGAAACCGGCGGGTGCAGCAGGGCGATCCGTCGATCCACGGGGAAACCGACGCTTTTCGGAACGCTGCCCGTCGTCGCAGCTATCGCGACACGATCATGGTCACGACGCTCGCGCCGTGCTGGTACTGCAGCGGACTCGTCCGCCAGTTCGGGATTCCCAAGGTGGTGATCGGCGAATCGGTGAACTTCCAGGGCGGCGAGGCGTGGCTCGCGGAGAACGGCGTCGAGATTGTTGACCTCGCGGTGGAGGAGTGCGTGGTGATGCTTGAGGACTTCATCCGCGAGCAGCCCGCGCTATGGGACGAGGACATCGGCCGCTGAGGCGAGGCCTAGTTCAGCCTTGAGTGCGCCGCTGACGCGCGCCACGATCTCGGGCCAGGCCGCCGCGCCCTTCTCCGCGCTTGCTCTGGTGGCCTTCCAGAGCGCCCCACTTTCGGGGATGAAGTCCGATGGTGGCGGGACGACGTCGTATGACGGATGCCGCGCCGCTTCGTCGTCGACTGCCCGCTCGAAGCGCACCAGGTCGGGACGCAGGTGAAGCATGAGCGAGGTCTCGAGCACCGCGGCGTGCTCGACATCCCAGCCGGGGAACTCGTCGCCGAAGAGCGTCGTCATGACCTGATCGGACAGCTCCGAAAACGCGGCCTCGACCACCATCACCCGCAGCGCATCGCTGCGCGCACGCTCGTGGGCCAGCCAGGCCGCTTCGTAGACGAAGTTTGAGTTCTCGTAATGCCAGTTGAGGACGACCAAGCGGGAGAATCCGCTCCGGGCGAGGCCGACGAGGACGTCCTCGAGGAGGGCCATCAGCGTCCGGCCGCTGACGCTGATCGTGCCTGGGAAGCGCTCGCCACCTCCCGAGAGCGGCCGAGAGCGGTACCCGTACGCGATCGGTGGCGCCACGACCAAGTCCAGCGACTCCGCCGCCGCGAGCGCCAGCTGCTCCGGCAGGACGACATCGGTGCAGAGGGGCAGGTGATAGCCGTGCTGCTCGGTCGAGCCGACCGGCACGGCGACCGCTGCGCCACCCGCTGCTCGGTCGCGCACCTCCGGCCACGTCAGATCGGCGAGCCGGTGCGACTCGGTCATGCCGGGGCGTCCGCCGGCGCCACCGCATCCGCAGGTTCGGCCGTCTCCGGGAGGTGGGGGAAGCCAAGGATCCGATCGCGGGCGTCACTGCGTCTGACGAGGAACGCGAGCACGATGTAGAGCACGCCGCCCAGGGCCCACGCCTCAAGCGGCACGATGCCCCAGTTGGTCTTCGGCACTCCATCCTGGCCGGGCATGATCCCGCTGCCGTAGGAGCCGAACAGGATTGCGGCGACGAGTGAGATGATGGCCGGCCAGTTCGCGACGGCGGCCTGGCTCCAGGAGGGCACCCGGTCGAGGCGGCGGACGATCCCGAGCAGGCGTGGGAACACGAGCTGGTCGGTGTACATGATCACGGTCGCAGACGGAACGGCGACGGCGAGGAAGGTCACGGCCCGGAAGAAGTTCGTCAGGCTCTGTGGCACCCACCAGGCCATGAAGCCGCCGCCGACGGCGATGATCGCGCAGGTGTAGATGCGACGCCAGCGGCTCCAGCCGCCGAGCAGGTTCTGGCCGGCGTTCAGGGACTCGTAGTAGTTTGCGTCGTTGATCGCCACCTGGGTCGCCGTGGCGAGCAAGAAGGCCAGCAAGGTGAAGCCGAAGAGCGAGAACGAGACGGCTTGGGAGACGCCCTGCCCGAAGTCCGCGCTCTGGGCCCGGGCGGCGATGATCCAGCCGGCGAGCGGAAACAGGATCTGACCGACGAACAAGCCGACCACGAGGGGCGGCACGACTGCGCCCCATCGTGGCTTGGCATAGCGGAAGAGGTCAGGCTCGTTCCCGTAGGTGGCAAAGCCGATCGCGACGATGATGCCGACCACGAGCGGCGTGGACGTCGCCACGTGTGCGTGCGACTGCAAGACGCTGCTATGAGTGTCGGCAAAGCCCTTGACGACCATCCAGCAGACCCACAGCACCGTCAACGGCGCGGCGACATACCGCGCGAACGCGGTGATGCCGGTGAACCCGAACACGTTGTTCGTGATGCCGACGACGGCGATGATGATCCCGATCGTGGTGACGGAGCCCCAGCCGTAGAGGCCGCTCCAGATCGACGCGAGTACGTTCGCCTGGTACCCGACCCACCCTAGAGGCGTCACGAGTACCAGGGCCGAAACGAGCCACGAACCGATGACGCCGAACACCGAACGGCTCAGAAGTGCGTGGGTCTGGCCGCGCCACGCACCGAGGTACGCCGCCGGCACCGCGTAGGCGAGGTAGCAGGTCGAGCTGATCGCGACGGTCAGGAGCATTCGGTTCATCGTGTAGCCGAACGAGTACAGCTCCGCGCCGAGCGCCAGGTACGAGAAGCCGGCGTACAGCGTGACCCACAGCGGGACGTGGTGCGTCCATGTCCCGCGGCGGACGCTGAGCGGCACGATCCCGTCATGGCTGGAGGAGTAATCGTGCTTGATCTCCTCCTCCAGCTCGGCGGTGCCTCCTGGTGTTTCGGTCACCACACTCCTGAGGATCTCGGACATCGTCTCTCCTCCTAGCTCGGCACGATGTTGTGCGCTGGTCCGTACGGGAACCGCGTGATGTTCTCGGCCCCTCCCTCGGTGAGGACGAGGATGTCGTGCTCGCGGTAGCCGCCGGCACCGGGCTGCCCGTGCGGGATGGTGATCATCGGCTCCATCGAAACGACCATGTTCGGCTCGAGCACCGTCTCGATGTCCTCGCGCAGTTCGAGCCCCGCCTCTCGGCCGTAGTAGTGGCACAGGACGCCGAAGCTGTGCCCGTAACCGAACGTGCGGCGGTCGAGGACGCCGTGGCTGCGGTAGATCTCGTTCAACTCGGCGGCGATGTCGCAGCAGCGGGCGCCCGGCTTGATCAGCTCCAAGCCCCGCTCGTGCACCTCGACGTTGATCTGCCAGTACTTCCACGATGCGTCGTCGCAGTGGTCGAGGAACAGCGTCCGCTCGAGCGCGGTGTAGTAGCCCTGGATCATCGGGAAGCAGTTCAGGCTGAGAATGTCCCCCTTCTCGAGGCGACGCGTCGTGACCGGGTTGTGGGCGCCGTCGGTATTGATCCCTGACTGGAACCAGACCCAGGTGTCCATCAGCTCCGAGTGCGGGTAGCGGGAGGCGATCGCGCGTACCATCGCCCTGGTTCCGGCGAGGGCGACCTCGTATTCGGGTATGCCCTCACCGATGGCTTCGACGACCGCGGCGCCGCCGATGTCGGCGGTGGCGGCGCCGTCGCGGATGACGGCGATCTCCTCGGCCGACTTCACCATCCGCTGCCTCATGCAGCCGGGCGATACGTCGACCAGTTCGACGTCGGGCAGGAAACGCCCGAGCTTCTCACGCGTCTGGAGATTGACGTGGTCGAACTCGACGCCCAAGCGGCGCGCTCCTGCCGGCAGCGTCTTGACGACTGCGCGAAAGTAGTTGTCGCGCTGCCAGTCGGTGTAGACGACGTTCTCGCCGTAGGTGCGCCGGTAGGGCTGGCCGTAGTCGATGTTCGCCGAAATCGATGTCTGGGCGTCAGCGGTCACGACGAGCCCGTACGGCCGTCCGAACGAGCAGTACAGGAAGTCCGCGTAGTAGTTGATGTTGTGGTAGCTCGTGAACAGCGTCGCGTCGACGCCGAGTTCACCCATGAGGCCACGGAGCTTGGACAGGCGCCGCTCCATCTCCGCCTCGGAGAACATGGGCTGCACCTTCTCGCCGTTGGGGAGCTCGATCACGTGCGGCCGGTCGACACTGACTGCCATCTCGCCTCCTGATGCTCGTTGATACCGGCTGACGATATGACGGCACAGGCGAACTCCGGAAGCGTCTGTTCGCACAGACTCCGACAGCTGACCCTGTCAGATCATCCAGGTCTGCGTGTCCGCAGTGCGATCCAGAAGTCGACCCGATCGTCCATCGAATCGAGGTCCCGTCCTGTGATCTCCTCGATCCGCGCGAGCCGCAGCCGAAGCGTGTTCACGTGCACGTGGAGCGCGTCGGCGGTGGCTTGGTACCTGCCGCCAGAACCGAGAAAGAGGTCGAGCGTCTGCACGAGGCCGGTGCGCCGGCGGGCGTCGTGCTGCTCGAGTGGATGGATCAGTGTGTCGTGGAAGACGCGGAGGATGTGGTCGTCTTGGAGCGCGAGCAGGAGCTCGTGCGACGCCAGGGCGTCGTGGGTCGCGTAGCCGCCTCCGCGGCGGCGGCGGGCGAATCGGCAGGCGTGGCGCGCCTCGGTGAGACTCGCGGACAGGCCGAGCGCGTCGTCGACGATGCCGCCGACACCGACGTAGACAGGGACGTCGAAAGCGTCCTGGATCACCTCCCCGACGGTCGTCGCGTCGGCTCCGGCCGGCAGTGCGAGCACGCCGAGGAGGTCTGGGCCCTTCAGCGCGAAGACCGCCCGCGCATCGACTCCTGGGAGGCCGTTCTGCGCGGAGCGTACCAACGCGTCCGCTGAAGGGGACTCGCAGCACACCGCGACGATCCGCTGGCCAGGCTCGATTCCGAACGCCGTCAGCCTTGCGACGACCGCCGCGTGCTGCGATTCGCCGGCGGCCACGAGATCGAACAGCTCGCCGGCGAACCGACGCTCGCTCTCGGCCACAGCCTGGCCGCGTTGGAGTTCGATCGCAAGGAACGCAACAGCTTGGTCGATGGTGGCCCGCTCCTCGACCGTGAGCTCGCCGTCCTCCCGCTCGACGACGAGGACAGAGTTGCGAGCGGCTGTCGGGATCGGGAAGGCGGCGAACGCGCCCAGCTCTCCCCATTCGCCGTCACCGTCGACTGCGGCCACGACTGCCGCCGCCGTCTCGCATGGGATGGTGAAGCCCCGTGCCGAGGCGATGGTCTCGCCTCCGCGCCGCACCATCGCGACCCGCCGTCCGACCAGGCGGGCCGAGAGCCGGACGATGGCCTCAACGCCGTGTCCGGCTTGGAGCGCCCTGACGAACCGGCCGCTGCGCTCGAGTGACGCGATCAACGGGCGCTCACGAAGGCGGTGCTGAACGTCGACGAACTCCTCGGCGATCTCGACGAACGAGACGTCGTCGGGCACATGAAAGAGCGTCAGCTCCCAGCGCCGGCAGGCATCGACCAGCTCCGCCGGCACCTCGCTGACCAGCGGGTTTGTGCCGAATCCGAGCGCCGCCGCCCCCGCCCGGCCAAGCCCGGCGGTGAACTCGCTTGCGGGCGTGCCGTGCCAGTACCAGATCCCGGCCGTGAGCACCACCTCGCCGCCGCGGAGGTACGGATATGGGTCAGGCATGTCGCTCGAGTGCACCCATCGGATCTGGCGATCCAGATCACAGTCGACGAGCACGTTCAGGCGCAGATGGGGCCGCGACACGAGATCGCGCACGGTGAACGACATCGCTGGGGGAGCCTAGATGATGGCCTCATGCCTCCGCGGCGTCGGCGGCGGGCGTCGCCGGGCGGGCCGCGGCCGGCGCGGGCCGGCGCCTGACATGAGCGATCCACACCAGCACGAGAACGGCCGTGACGGCGATCCCGCCGAGCTGCGACTGCGCCTCGGTGAGTGAAGGAGGGGCAGCCGCCGCCAGCCTCGGCACGAGCTGGAACGCCTCAACCGTCCCCACCGCCAAAGCGACGGCGGCCGACACGACCGTCATCGTCGTGACGTAGCGGGCTCGGCGGTGGTCGTCTGCTGCGCTCCAACGGTAGGCTCGGCCGATGAGGACGCCGTCGACGGTGTCGAACAGGCTCATGCCCGCGGCGAAGAGGAGCGGCAGCGCGACCACGGCGGCAGGAGCCGCGGCTCCGGGTGAGGCTGCCAGCGCCAGGAGCCCGACCTCGCTGGCGGTGTCGAAGCCGAGGCCGAAGGCGGCTCCGACCACGTACATGTGCCACTCCGCCGTGACGCGCCGGAACACGGGAGCGAGGAGGGTTGTCAACGGCCCCCGCAGCCCCGCCACATGCCGGTGCGAACGTCGTCCGAGCAGCGCCGCCAGGTTGACGACCCCAATCGCCAGCAGGAACGTCGCGGACGCGGCGCCGCCGAACGTGCCGCCGAGTGCTGGCAGGGCACCGACGCCGCCCGCCGACGTGTGGACGGCGGTCGCGACGACGGCGACGGCCACGAGCACGACGGTGGAGTGGCCGAGCGAGAAGAAGAACCCCGTCGCCGACGGCCCGCTGCGCCGACCGCACAGGCGTCTGGTGGCGTTGTCGATCGCAGCGATGTGGTCGACGTCGAATGCGTGACGGACGCCGAGCAGGTAGGCGATGACCGCAAGACCGGGCAACGCGGGCATGTCTCGGGCGGCGCCGGCGACGAGGGCGATCCCGGCGGCGTGGAGCAGGACGATGGCCAGCAGCGCGCCCCGCGGAAGTGACGCGATTGCGCGCCTAATCGTCGACTCCCGCCTCGGCGCTTCGGTCGGTCGCGGGTTTGCGGCTGCCCAGCTTGCCGGCCTCGACGAGTGTCCCGAGGACATCCATGATGGCGCGGCATCCGAGCTGGGCGGTGACGTCTGACACGTCGTACGGAGGCGCGATCTCGACGACCTCCATCCCGCACAGCCCTTCGCGGGCAATCAGCCGGAGGGCCCGCAGCGCTTCACGGGGAAGCAGCCCGCCTGGTTCCGGGGAGCCGGTGCCGGGGGCGAAACCGGGGTCGATCGAGTCAATGTCGAACGAGAGGAACACGGCTTCGGCGTCCTTCCAGGCGCATTCGAGGGCGACCTCGACGGCCTTGTCCACGCCGAGCTCCTCGACGTCGGAGATGGTGATCACCGTGGTGTCGCGCTCGCGTGCGACCTTCATGCCGGGCCGGCTCCCGTACCAGCCGCCGATGCCCATCTGCACGAGGTTCGACGGCGGTGCGTTGGGGATGTTGGTGGCGTGGAACCAGGGCGTCGTGTGCATCCGCTCGTCCATGTCACGTTCCTGGATGTCGATGTGGCGGTCGAGGTGGATGATCCCGACCTTGCCCTCGATGTGAGGCGCGATGCCGCGTACATCGGGGTAGCCGATCGAGTGGTCTCCACCGATCACGACCGGGAACACGCCCTGCTGATGGATGTAGCTGACGGCCATGTCGATCTGGTCGAACGACTTCTCAATGTTCGACGGGATGACGAAGATGTCGCCGGCGTCGCAGACTGAGAGCTCCTCGGCCAGGTCTACGCCCATGTCGGCGTTGTAGGAGTCGTAGAGCGCGCTGATGCGTCGCACGGCCTGCGGGCCGAACCGGCAGCCGGGGCGGTAGGTGGTGCCCATGTCGAACGGGGCGCCGACGATCGCGACTTCGTAGCGGCCGACGTCGCGGATGTTCTCGCAGTAGGGGGCTTTGCGGAAGGTGTTGATGCCGGCGAACGCGGGCTGCTGGCCGCGGGAGAAGAGGCTGATGGTGCGGTCCTGCACAGACGGGGCGGCCTCGAGACCGAGATCGAGGCCGCGCTCTGCCTCCTCACGCTGTTTACGGTCAGTGATGTCGGCGAGGCGCTTCAAGACGCGCATGCCGCGCAGGCTGCGGCGGTCAAAGCCGCCGTTGCCCGATCCGTCATGCGGGTGGTAGTGCGGGTGGAACAAGCCCATGCGATCCTCCTCAGGGGTGGGGCTAGTCGCCGCCGGTGGGTGCGGCGGCATCCTGCAGGTCAAAGGTCGAGCCGGCGGAGCCGAACGCTGCCGCCGCGCCTGGTTTCTGATCGGGGCGGGTGACGAGGAAGTACCCGAGCCCGACGATGCCCAGGAGGGCGCTCGCCACGATGACCGCCCAGTTCTGGTACCAAGGCAGTTCGGGTGAGCGCGGCCAGGCGATGTTCACGAACTCAACCACTAGCCAGATGCTGGCGGCCGCAGTCAGTCCCAGCCCGATGCGGCCGAGGTTGAAGTAGCGTCGATCGGAGCGCCAGCGTCGCTTCACGCGCAGATAGAGGGCAGCGCCGACCGGGAGCAGGAACGCCAGGTAGTAACCGCCCGTCGCGAACCCGACAAGGACGTTCAGGACGTTCGCATAGAGGAAGACGATCCCGGCCAGCACTCCCGTGAGCAGCACCGCGAACACCGGGCTCGGATAGCGCTCGGGCACCAGGCGCCAGACGCGGGCGAAGGGCAGCATGTCGTCGCGGGCGTAGGCGTAGATCAACCGCACGCCTCCGGCCTCGACCGCGATTCCGCAGGAGACGAAGGCGGCGACGAGCACTGCGAGAAAGGCCTTGTCGACGCCGCTTCCCAGGGCATCGGTGACGGCATAGCTGATTGGATCGGCAACCTTGCCTGAGACCGCCGCTTCCAGGTTGGGTTGGCCGACGATGATGCCCGTGGCGGCGATCATGTCGACGATGCCGACGCTCAGCATCGACAGCCAGGTCGCCCGCGGCACCGCCCGGCGCGGATCGTGGGTCTCCTCGGCGATCGCGCCGCACGTGTCAAAGCCGAGGAAGACCCACCCGGCCGGCGCCAGCGCCGCCACGAACGCCGTCACATAGAGCCCGTGGTGCTCGAGGCCGCTCGCGTGGAACAGCACGGACGGCGACTGGTGGCGGGAGAACACCCATAGGACGATGCCGATGCCGAGCGTTGCGGTCGCTTCGCACGCGATGCCGATGTTGACGATGTAGCGCAGCAGGTGCAGGCCGACCAGGTTGACCGCGGTGATCACCACCAACACGAGCACCGCCAGGAGCACGAGCGTGGTGTGGGAGGGGTTATCGATCCCGAGCAGTTCACCCAGGAACGTGCCGCCGCCGTAGGCGACCAGCGCCAGGGTGACGATGATCGCCCACCCGTACACCCATCCGGCCCACCAGCCCGCCTTCGCCCCGAGCAGCCGTCCCGACCACTGATAGATGCCGCCCGCAATCGGCCAGCGGGCGGACAGCTCCGCGAGCACGAACGCCACCAGCATCTGGCCGACGATGACGACGGCGACCGTCCACACCCACGCAGCCCCGGCGGTCTGCATGCCGAGCGCCACCACGGTGTACAGGCCGACGATCGGGGAGATGAACGCAAAGGCGATTGCCCAGTTCGTCCAGAAGCGGAGTACCCGTGGCAGTTCCTGCTTGTAGCCGAACTCGCTCTCGAGCTCGGGGCCGTTCTCATGCGCGTTCATCTCCCCCTCCTCGGCGCAAACATCATGTTGTCCGGACAGGTAGTCCGGCGCTTATAGCAGGCGCCCGAACCGTCTTCAAGGGGCCTCTGCTGCACCATCCCAGGCGGGGTTTTGGTTGTCCCATTGCCGGGGCCGGACTTGTTCTAGTGACCGTCGTCGCAAACACCTGGATATTGCGTATATAGCCAAATGTGCGGTACGATCGACACTCATCGAGATGTCCGTTCGCCTGCAGCCTCCTTGTATTTCTCGGGATGCACAACATGACGTTGACGGCCCTGCCGCGACTTGTCCGCAGGTTGTCCTTATGTCAGACAGGTAGGCCGAATTGGGGGTTGGTCACGAGGATCTGGACCGCGCGAGCTTCGTCCCGCTCTACTACCAGCTCCAGGAGGTGCTGAAGGAGCAGATCGAGTCGGGGATCTGGAAGCCCGGCGACGCGCTTCCATCCGAGCCGCAGCTGGCGAGCCGATTCGGCGTGAGCAGGATCGTCGTGCGGCAGGCGCTCGCGATTCTTGCCGACGACCGGCAGGTGGTACGGGAACGCGGCCGGGGCACGTTCGTCGCCCAGCCGAAGCTCGACTACCGAGCCGGCGGCCTGACCCGCCTGCTGGAGCGGCCGCGCCCGCGCGAGGTGTCGATCCAGGTGCTGGACATCCGCCCGGTGGAGGCGGCACGAAGCATCCGTCGCCGATTGGAGGCCGAAGATGACGAGCAGCTTCTGCGCTGCACCACGCTGCTCTCGATACGGGAAACGCCTCTCGCGATCAGCTACTCGTTCTTCCGCGACGCCGAGTTCGGCTGGCTACGCGAGGTGTGCCGCATCGGCCGCAACCTCCCGAGCTCGCTGATCGTCGGCGACCGCGGGATCGAGCTCGGCACCTCCGAGCTCTCGATCGAAACGAGCCACTGTGGCCAGTTCGAGGCCGACCGCTTCGGGATCGCCCACCGCGCTGCCGTCTTCCTGGTTCTCTGTACGGAATACGCGCCGCGGGCCGCGGACGGGTCGAGGCGTCCGATCGAGGTGGCCCGATGCGAGTACCGAGGCGATCTTGTCCAGTTCCACCTCGACCTCTCGTCGTCGCGCGAACGGCCGCTCGACGCCGTGTGGCAGATGACCGCGACGGCGTGATGTGGGTCAGGCGGCTGTTCTAACACCGGCGGAGATGCTCCCCGGTGGCGTGTATCTCGCCAGCCTCTTGCTTCACAGCTACAGATCTCCCCGGCCCGCTCTTAGGACTGCGCTTCGAGCTCGAGGCTTTTCTGTTTGTCGATCTCGCGGGTGCCGCACACGAGTTCGACAAGAGGCTCAACCTGAGCCTCGCTGCGTCGCCCGCCAACCTCTGATCATTCCTGTCTCGGGAGGAGGTTCAGTTGTCGGATTCATGCGTCGTCACGAATGCGAGCGAACTGCTCGACCCGGTGTCCTCGGACCCAAGGTGATCGAAGTGCGCGGCACGGGGTCGTCGAAGGGCTACACGTCGAACGGGCGGACGTGCGCGGCCGGGCCGAGCGCCCGCACGGTTTCGGCGTCGAGGCACTGCAGGGCGGTTTCACCCTGTGGAACCGGCGGGCGGAC
>Ga0070681_10007093_pt1 | contig 10910 bp, 8 predicted proteins | sample KBSC83BmetaG_FD_65650 | JGI IMG/M metagenome (GOLD analysis project Ga0070681, IMG submission 65650) | Corn rhizosphere microbial communities from Kellogg Biological Station, Michigan, USA - KBS C8-3B metaG | ecosystem: Host-associated > Plants > Roots > Rhizosphere | place: USA: Michigan...
CCGTTCCTCGAGGACGACCGGCTGACGCCTTCGCACGAGCTGCCGCCGCTCTGGATTCGCAACGGGTCGGTCTACGCGTTCCGCCGCGACGTCGCCGACCGCGGCCTCGAAGCCGACGACGTTCGCGGCTACGAGATGCCGACCGAGCGCTCGTTCGACATCGACACGCCGCGCGACCTCGCGCTCGCGCGGCTCCTCCTGGCGGGCGAGTCCTAGGCGGAAGCGGCCGGCGTCTTTGCGCGCCGGAGGGTCGCGAAGCGAATCGGGCTGCCGGGGCGCCGATGGACCTCGTGCTGGTCGAACCCGTGCGCAGCGAGTGCGCCAAGGAGCGTGTCGTCGGAGCCGAGTTCGACGATGACGCTCCGAAGCGACGGTGCCGAGAACGTCTCGACGGCCCCTGCGACTATCTCCGGCTCGCGGCCGCCCGCGGCGAGTCGCACGAGCGCGGGCGCCGACAGCCCGAACAGGCGCACGAGGTCGTCGAGCCGGAACATCAGTGCCCCCTGCTCGAACACGGTGTCCTCGCCGACGTGGACGGTGCCGCCGTGGGCGCCTGCTCCGGGACCCAGAGCGTGGTAGGCGAGCGTCGCGGGAGCAGTCGCGGCGCCCAGCGGCAGGGGGATCGGAACGACGCGACCGCCGAGCCGGTTCAACGCGATGTTGCTGCAGAGCACGGCATACGAGGCAAAGCTCGGCTCGAAGGCGTACACCCGAGCGGCAGGCGCGAGATGAGCAGCGATGAGCGAGTACGAGCCGACATTCGCTCCGATGTCGTAGAGAACGTCACCGTCGCGGAAGCTCTCCTCGAGCCACTGAACTGTGTGGGGCTCTGACGTCTGGGCGCGAGCCGTCCGCTGCCGCGCGGCTGCGACGACCTCGATCTCTGCGTTGTCGTAGTCGAGGTGGAAGCGCGGACCGTCGACGTAGGGCGTGGCGAACTGGGCGACGACGCGGCGTTCTTGCAGATCGGCCAACTTCGCCTTCAACCGCGCAACCTTCTGCTCGAGCGCCGTCTCGCGCTCCATGTCGCGCGGCCGGAGGATGCGACGCACACGGGTAGACCATGTCGCCGGCATCGGCGCAGGATAGCCCGGTCCCCGTTTGGCGCGTTGCTAGCGTGGCCGGGTGACGACGAGCGCACGCAGCGGCGGGACGACGGTGCCGGGCGGCACCGGGTCGCGGCCGCTTCGGATCGTGTTCGTCATGCGCCATCCGGAGTTCGCGCGCAACTGGGAGTGGGTGCTTCGGGAGCTCGTGTCGCGGGGCCACTACGTTCATCTCGGCTTCGAGCTCGACCGCGCCGACCGGTCCGTCGTGGCGCAGCTCACGCGTGAGTTCCCGGATCGCATCACACAAGGCTTCGTGCCGGTGCGGCACGACATGTGGCATCCGATCTCGCGCGCGCTGGGGCAGTCGATCGACTACCTGCGCTATCTCGCGCCGGTGTACCGCGACGCCTCGTTTCTGCGCGAGCGTGCCGCGAAGCTGACGCCCGCAGCGGCTGTCAGGCTGGCGTCCGCGCCTCTGCTGAGGACATCGGCGGGTCGGGCGCTCCTCTCTCGGGTCATGGGCGTCCTCGAGCGAGCGGTCCCCCCACTTCCCGAGCTCGCGGACGTGCTGCGAGACCATGAGGCCGACGTGCTGCTCGTCACGCCCGTCGTGTCCCAGCCGACCCAGCATGCGTTGATGCGGAGCGCCCACGCAGCGGGCTACCCCGTGGTCCTCGCGGTCAACAGCTGGGACAACCTGACGAACAAGGGCCTCGTGCGCGAGCCACCAGATCGCACGTACGTGTGGAACGAAGCGCAGCGGGCCGAGGCGGTCGACCTGCACGGCATTCCGGGCGAGTCGGTTGCGGTCGTTGGTGCGCACACCTTCGATCACTGGTTCGCGTGGCGGCCGAAGCGCGACCGCGAGACGTTCTGCATGGAGGTAGGGCTCGACCCGGAGCGGCCGTTTCTGCTCTACGCGTGCTCGTCCCTGCAGATCGCGGGGGACGAGCGCCCATTCGTGCGCCGCTGGCTCGCTGCCGTGCGCGCGACGCCGGGCCTCGGCGAAGTGGGAGTGCTCGTGCGTCCGCACCCGACCGCCGCCGGCACGTGGGACGACGCGCCCGTGCTCGACGACGCCAATGCGGTCGTCTGGCCGACGCACGGCGCGAACCCGCAGGACGAGGCTCGGCGCGCCGACTACTACGACTCGCTCTACCACTCCGCCGCGGTCGTCGGGTTGAACACGAGCGCGCTGATCGAGGCCGCGATCGTCGGCCGGCGCACCTACTCCGTCGTCGTCGAGGACGAGCGGAATGCCCAGGAGGGAACGCTGCACTTCCAGCACCTGCTTCGTGAGAACGGCGGACCGTTGACCGTCGCACGCACGCTCGAGGAGAACGTGGGCCACCTGGCACGTGTAGAGGACGAGACCGGTGCCGACGGGTGGCAGCGGTCGTTCCTGCAGAGCTTCGTGCGGCCGCACGGTCTCGACAGGCCTGCGGCGCCGCTCTTCGTCGACGATCTCGAGCAATTCGTGGCGTCCGCCGCTCCCGTGCGCACTCGGCGTCGCCGCGCCCTCGGCCCGGCGGTCCTCGCTCCGGTGGCGTGGCTGTTGCACACGATCTCGTACGGTCGGCCGGACCGCGCGCGGCGCACCCGAACCGCCGAAACAGGGGTGGGCTGGAAGCGGCGCCCCCCGCTCCGCAAGCGGTTGCGCCGACGGAAGCAGGCGCTCCGGAAAGCACTCGGCGGCCTCCGGCGACGCGGCTAGCGTCCGAGCGCGCGCCCGAGCCGGCGTGCGAGGCCGGCGCGACTGCGTGAGTCCGCCAGAGCGGCCTCGAGCTTCTTCCGTTTCGCTTCGCTCTTCTCGAGGCGAGCCTGCAGCTTCTCGATCGTCCGGCGCAGCTCCGTTGCGTCCTGCCAGCTCCGCTCGGCATGGTGGTCCGCGTAGGCCGATTGCAAGCGCTCCTCGTCCGACGAGGGGTAGAAGAGCTCGGAGGGGAAGATGCGCAGGCCGGGGTAGTCGGCCAGGATCCGGTTGAAAAACGGCGGGCCGGTCGCCGCCTTGTCGTAGCCGTGCGTGGAGACCGGCCTGATCTCGCGCAACGCGCGCTCGATCACTGGGTGGCGCGGAGTCGCGCCCATGAGCCCGTGCGCAGGGCGGCCGGGCCCGATGTAGGCGACGAAGAAGTCGATGCCCTCGAGCAGGCCGTCGATCGGCTTCAAGGACTCGAAGTCCGCGTCGACATAGACGCCGCCGTCCCGGCGGAGCAGCTCGAGACGAAGGATGTCGCAACGCTCGACCGGGGACCGCAGCCGGTCGTAGGCTTCCGGACGGACGAGGTCGTCGGGGAGGTTGTCGTCCGTCCAGAAGCGCAGCTCCCAGTCCGGGTGATGGCGCCGCCACGTCTCCTGGAACGCCGCGAACCTGTCCGGGAACGGGCTCGACCCGACCCAGACCTGATGGAAGACGCGGGGTATGTCAAGTGCCATTGAGAGCCCTCTGTCCGATCGGCGGGCAGTTCGGCGACGCGGCTAGAGTCGCAGCGTGAAAATCGGGAGCCGCACGATCGGTGATGGCCGGCCCGCGCTCGTCATCGCCGAGATCGGCAACAACCACGACGGCAGCGTATCGCAGGCCGAGCAGCTGGTCGACGCGGCCGCCGACGCGGGTGCCGACGCCGTCAAGTTCCAGACGCACATCGCGGAGGCGGAGATGCACCCGTCTACGCCCACGCCGCCGCACTTCAGCGAGCCCCGGTGGGAGTTCACGAAGCGAATGGAGCTGACACTGGAAGACCACCTGCACCTGAAGGCCTACACGGAACGTCGAGGGCTGATCTTCTTCTCCTCGCCGTTTTCGCAGGAGGCGGTGGACATGCTCGAGCGAGTCGAGGTTCCGCTCTACAAGATCGCCTCGGGCGAGGTGACGAATCCGCCGCTGATCGAGGCGGTCGCGGCGACCGGCAAGCCGGTCCTGCTCTCGACAGGAATGTCGGGGATCGAGGACATCGAGCGTGCGGTCGAGATCTTGCGCGCGTCGGGCTCCGACGTCCTCGTGCTGCAGTGCACGTCGAACTACCCATGCCCGCCGGAGAAGGTCAACTTGCGGGCGATGCCCGCGCTCGGCGCCCGGTTCGGCCTCCCCTACGGGCTCTCCGACCACACACCAGACATCTTCACGTCGGTCGCGGCCGCCGCGCTCGGCGCCTCCGCAATCGAGAAGCACTTCACGTTGTCGAAGGATCTGTACGGGCCGGACCACCACGCTTCGCTCGTCCCGGAGGAGCTCGCACGGCTCGTCGTGGGTGTTCGTGAGGTCGAGGCCGCGCTCGGCACTGCTGCCAAAGTGCGCGACGCAGCGCTCGATCCGGCCCGAGCGACCTTCGAGAAGAGCGTCGTGACTCGGGTAGCGATTCCGTCGGGCACGGTCATCGAGCGCGAGATGCTGACGACGAAGCGCCCGGGCAGCGGTATTCCGGCCGTGCGGCTCGACGACGTGGTCGGCCGCCGCGCCTCCGCGGACATCCCGGAGAACGAGCTCGTACAGGAGGCGCAGCTTGCCTGAGCGGAAGGTGTGCGTGGTGGTCGCGAGTCGGGCGAACTACGCCCGTGTCAAGACAGTTATGGAGGCGGTGCGCGCGCACCCGAAGCTCGAGCTCCAGGTCGTCGCGGGCGCGTCGCTCGTGCTCGAGCGCTTCGGCAACGCCGTCGGCGTGATGGAGCTCGACGGCTTTCGCCCCGACGCGACGATTCGGTTCATCATCGAGGGCGAGACGCCGGCGACGATGGCGAAGTCGACCGGGCTCGGCCTACTCGAGCTGCCGACCGTGTTCGAGCTGCTTCAGCCGGACATCGTCCTGACTGTTGCCGACCGCTTCGAGACGATCGCGACCGCGATCGCGGCGTCGTACATGAACATCCCGGTCGCGCACACGCAGGGCGGCGAGGTATCGGGATCGATCGACGAGAGCGTCCGTCACGCAGTCACCAAGCTTGCCCACCTGCACTTTCCGGCCACCGAGCTCGCAGCCCGGCGCGTGATCGCGATGGGCGAGGATCCGACAACGGTTCACAACGTCGGTTGCCCGTCGATCGACCTCGTCGTCCGCACCGAACTCGGCCTTCGCCAGGAAGTCCTCGAGCGCTTTGGCGGTGTCGGCTCGGCGATCGACCCCGGAAAGCCGTTCGTCCTCGTCATGCAGCATCCGGTCACGACGGAGTACGGCGCGGGCATGGAGCAGGTCGAAGCCACCCTCGACGCCGTCGCATCGCTCGGTTTGCAGTCGCTCGTGTTCTGGCCGAATGTGGACGCGGGGTCGGACGACGTCGCGAAGGGGATTCGCCGCTTCCGCGAGCGTGGGTCCGCCCAGGGCTTCCATTTCTTTCGCAACCTCCCGCCGGAGATCTTCGTGAAGCTGATGGCTCACTGCGCCTGCATGGTCGGCAACTCGTCCGCGGCGCTGCGCGAAGGGGCATATCTCGGCACGCCTGCGGTCACCGTAGGGACGCGGCAGCACAATCGCGAGCGTGGGCCGAACCTCGTCGAGGTTGGATACGACAGTGCCGAGATCGCCGCGGCGATCCGCGCCCAGATCGAACACGGGCCGTACGAGCGCAGCCATCTCTTCGGCGACGGAACTGCCGGCCGGAAGATCGCCGACGTCCTTGCAGTTGCCCGCCCGGTCGTGCAGAAGGAGCTACATCTCGACGTCGCCGAGGCGGTGCCGGCCGCCGGCGATCGCTGACGTCGGAGGCGACGAGATCGCCCGCGCGCGCCGCCGTCGGCGACTGCCCCGCGTACGCCGGCTGGGCTCTCGGCTACGCTCGGCCTGATGCTCAAGCGGTGGAGAGCAGAGCCCGCGCCCGCGTACGGCGGCGGCGGCTCGACCGCGCCGGCAGCCGATCGGCACCGCCACCGCACCCGTGTGATCGAGCCGAGCCGGCGGCACACGCCGCGGCTCCGCGAGATCTGGATCCACCGGCGTCTCATCGGCTACTTCGGCTTCATCTTCGTCGAGCGGCGCTACCGACGGACCTGGCTCGGCTGGCTGTGGATCCCGCTCCGACCGGCGGTCGACATCGGCGGGCGCGTGCTCTTCTTCGGCGGCTTCCTCTCCGTCTCGCCGGGCGACCGACCGTACTTCATGTTCTTCATCGTCGGCTCGGCGGCGTGGCAGCTCGTCTTCGTCGGCTCCCTCTGGGCGACGCGTTCCGTCGACATCAACCGCATGCTCTTCAGCCGCATCAACCTGCCGCGTGGCACCGCGGTCGCCGCGGCGATCGTGCCGGGGTTGCTCGACTTTCTCATCTACGCCTCGATCGGGCTCGCGGGAGTCGCGTACTACTACGTCAAGACCGGCCGCTTCTATCTGACGCTCGGGCCGACAACGGTGTTCGCCGGGCTCGGGCTCGGCTTGCTGTGCGTCTGGGTTTTCTCGATCGGGCTCTGGCTCTCACCATTGGCAGCGCGCGCGCGCGATGTCCGTTTCCTGCTCGGCTACGTGTTCTCGTTCTGGTATCTCGTGACGCCGGTGATCTACCCGACGAGCTTCCTGCCGATGAAGTATCGGCCGATCGCCGAGTACAACCCTCTGACTGCTCCGGTCGAGTTCGTGAAGTACGGCCTGCTCGGGACATCGCCGCCGACGCACGGCTCGATCATCTCGTCGCTCGTCGCCCTCGCACTCGTCCTCGTCGGTGGCTTGTACATCTTCAACCGGTCCGAGCACGCTGCCTCGGCTCGTGTGTGACCGAAGCCGCCCTCGAGCCGACACGGTCCACGGCGCCGGCGGACGCGCAGAACGCCGGTGACGCGCCGCGCGCAATCCTGGTCGTCGACGAGCTGACGAAGATCTACCGCGCCGCACCGCCGCCCGGCCGCATCGTGCGGCTGATGACGCGGTTCGGCGGCGGTGGCGCCGATCGGATCGACGTCAACGATGACGATGACGACTTCGACGACATGGACGACGCGCCGCTTTCGGACGATCAGACCCCGCGCACGGACGCGGTGATCCTCGATCGGATTTCCTTCGAGGTGCAGGCCGGTACGTGTGTCGCGATCGTCGGACCGCCGAAGTCTGGTAAGTCGACGCTGCTGCGGGTCCTCGCGGGCATCACGCCGCCGACGCACGGCCGGGTCGTCGTACACGGACGCGTGGCTCCTGCGCTCGACGATCTGATCCGCGCGCTGCCGCAACGGCTCACTCTCGCGAAGGCGGCACTCTTGCTCGCGACCATGGTGAGACTGCCCCGCCGTGAGATCGCGCGGCGGCTGCACGAGGTATTCGAGCTGCCGAACCTCTCCGGGCAGGAGCAGTCGCAGGTTGGCCAGTCGACACAGAAGCGGCGGCGCCAGCTCCTCCTCGGCGTCATGCTCGCGGCCGACCCGGTGATTCTGCTATTCGACTCGCCGCTTGACGGAGGCACGCGGAAGCGCCTCCTCGCGCGCGTCGACGAGATGAAGCGAGAGGGTGGAGTAGTCGTCGTGGCTGCGCGCGACATCGAGAGCGTGGACTTCGCCGACCGTGTTCTCCTCCTCCACGGCGGGACGATTGCAGCAGACGGCTCGCCTGCCGCCGTGCTCGAGCAGATCAGGCGTGAGCGCGCCGCCGGCGACGACACCGTGCTGCCGCCGCTCACCGACGACGCGCAGCGGTACGCGGAGTTTCTCCGCGTCGCCCTCGGTGTCTTTCGCGCCGAAGACGCGGTGCGGCACGCGACACTCGCTGCGGCGGAGGCCGGTCGGTCGAGCGTCGACTGGGAGGCGATTGCCACGGCGGCCCCGATGCCGCTGCACGAGGCGCAGGGTGTGGTCGACCGGCTTCGCCGGGCGGGACCACATCTCGACGGCGGCTAGCGCAGCCGTACGCCCGCGAGCGCCTCGATCTCGTCCGCCAGGATCGGCGACGCAGCGAGATCGAGCCCGCGCGGACGGACGAAACGCTCGACGAAGCCGCGGAGAGCCGCGGCGTCGGCGTGGCCCGCGAGCGCGCGCTCGAGTTGCTCGACGTGCTCCTCGAGCGTCGATGCGAACGTCACCGAACCGCCCTCGTCGCCGAGCAGGTAGCGGAAGTGCAACGATCCCGCCTGACCCGGCGCGAGGCTGCCGGCGGCGAAGGTGAAGATCGGCGTGCCGACGATGCCCGCTTCGATCTGCGCGCTCGTGTTGAGCCCCACCGCCCCGTTCGCGTGGAAGAGCTCGTCGTAGAGGGCCTGGTCCGCCTGCCGCGGCTGCCGGATCATGGCCACGCGCGGGTCGTCGGGCGCCCAGCCTGACCACATCACCGCTTCACGCGGATGCGGGCGCACGAGCACGTTCGCGGTGCGCAGGCGGCCGTCGGACCGGCGGATCGCGTCGAGCCAGCGTTCGATCACGAGCGTCTCGTCAGGGCAGACCGCCGACGACGAGCCGAGGTAGAGGATGAGCGGCTCCCCTGGGTCGAGCCCGTGGCTGCGAAGGAACTCTTCGCGGCTCTCGGAGGGCGTGCGCGCGAAGAACGCGTCCCAGCGCGGGGCCCCCGTGGCGATGGCACGCTCGTAGGGGACGCCGTGGAGCTCGGCGGCCTCGCGTCGCTGCACCTCGTTCCAGACATAGACGCGGTCCGGCTGCACGTGGATCAGTCCCTTGTTCGAGAGGTTGTCCCAGCTGTAGACGAGCAGGGCCGAGGGGACGCGAAGCATCCGCGCGGCCTTGACCACGTCGACTTGCCGTGAGCCGGCTAGCACGAGCGGCGTCACGAGGACGACGTCCGGCCGCTGCTCCCGCATGAACTCGAGCACCCCGGAGTCAGGCGGCAGCTGCTCCTCGAGCGCCGCGAGCGCCGCTGCCGCCGCGGCGGCGCGCGCCGGCGCGACCGGCAACGGATCCGGCCACTTCGGGTCCGCGCCGCGCTTGCCGCCCGACACCTCACGGACCAGGAAGTCGAGGGCGCGGCGTCGATTGAACGGGTTCTCCGCGTGTGGTGGCGTCAGGTACCAGGCGTAGTCGCGGGCGAGGCGGAGCAGGGCCCGCCGACGTCCGTGCTCGGCGTCCGCGACCTCGTCGTACGGCAAGAGCTGCACGCTCGGGAGGTCGCGCAGCGGAGGCGGCAACTCGCCCGGTCGGTCGCGAGGGGCCGCGATGACGATCTCGTTCCCACGCGCAGCGAGCGTCGAGACGACGTCGAGGAAGCGCTGCAGCCTTGCAGGCCAGGTGAAGAAGAGAATGCGCATCCGTCGAGCCTCGGCTGACCCTAGCCGACCCGCTTCGGCGGTCGGCTAGGGTCGGGCAACCGTGAACGTGCTGTTCCTCGTCAAGCATCCAGGCGCCGCCCGGAACCTCGAATCCATCCTCCGGTCGCTCGCTGAACGCGGGCACGACGTGCACCTGGGCTTCGATGCGGTGAAGACCGACGAGTCCCTCGAGCTCGTACGACGGCTCTCAGCCGAGCACCCTTCGATCACGTTCGAGCGCACGGTGTCGTTGCGAAAGGGGCCATTCGCGAACACCGCCCGCGCGCTCAGGCTCGTGATCGACTATCTGCGCTATCTCGAGCCGCGCTACGCCGCGGCCGACGAGCTCGCCGCACGCGCGGCCCAACAAATCCCCGCGCCGCTGCGCGCGCTCGAGCGCATTTCGGTCGCCCGGCGCGCGCCGGTCGTTACCCGGCTGCGTCGTGCCCTGCAGGCGCTCGAGCGCTCGTTGCCACCGTCGCCTGCTGCCGTTCGGCTCCTCGCCGAGCGCCGGCCGGACGCCGTGCTCGTGACGCCGCTCGTCGGCTTCGGGTCGACGCAGGCCGAGTACGTGCGCGCAGCCGGCGCGCTCGGCATCCCGACCGTCCTGCCCGTCCTCAGCTGGGACAACCTTACGAACAAGGGGCTGCTTCGCGATCGCCTCGATCTGGTCCTCGTCTGGAACGAGCCTCAGCGCCAGGAGGCGATCGAGCTCCACGACGCGTCGCCTGGAAGTGTCGTCGTTGCGGGAGCATGGTCGTACGACCAATGGTTCTCGTGGCAACCGAGCCGCAGCCGCGAGGAGTTCGCTGCACTGGTCGGCCTTCGTCCCGACCGGAAGCTCCTGCTGTATGTGTGCTCGTCGCCGTTCATCGCGCCGGACGAGGTCACGTTCGTGCGGCGCTGGCTCGGTGCGGTGCGCGCCGCCGGAGGAGAGCTTGCGGAGGCCGGCGTCGTCGTCCGCCCTCACCCGCAGCACGCGGCGCAGTGGCAGGGAGTCGAGCTGGGCGAAGCGGCCGTCGTCTGGCCGCGTGCCGGGGAGGATCCGCTCGACGCCTCCGCGAAGCGCAACTACTTCGACTCGATCCATCATGCAGACGCGCTCGTGGGCGTCAACACGAGCGCCCTCGTCGAGGCAGCGATCCTCGGAAAGCCCGTGCACACGGTTGCCGACGGCACCTTCAGCGGCACGCAGGAGGGAACCCTGCACTTTCATCACCTCGCGGGCAGCGAGGGCCACCTGCACGTGGCCGCGTCACTCGGCGAGCACGCTACGCGGCTGGCCGGCAGCCTGCACGCCGGGGTGGCGGACGCCGGCAGCGTGCGCTTCGTCCAGACGTTCATCCGGCCGCACGGCCTCGAGAGTCCGGCGACTCCGATCGCGGTCGACGCGATCGAGCGCGTGGCAGAGGGGAATCCGACACCGCTTCGGGCGCCGGCGCTCGCACCTGTGGCGCGACTCGCCCTGCGTCCTGTTGAGGCCGGGCTCAGGCGCCGACGCAGGCCGAGGTCCGCGGGGAAGCGCGACGAGCTGGACGCGGCGGCCGACGCGGTTCGCGGCCTCGCGCGCAACGACCGCCCCGTAGTCGCCGGTCCATGGCTCGCGGAGGTCGGCTACGAGCTCCTCTACTGGCTGCCGTTCCTGCGAGCCGCCGTCGCCAAGACGCCGGGACTCGCAGGACGCTTGACGGTCGTCTCGCG
>Ga0070681_10007095_pt1 | contig 10909 bp, 7 predicted proteins | sample KBSC83BmetaG_FD_65650 | JGI IMG/M metagenome (GOLD analysis project Ga0070681, IMG submission 65650) | Corn rhizosphere microbial communities from Kellogg Biological Station, Michigan, USA - KBS C8-3B metaG | ecosystem: Host-associated > Plants > Roots > Rhizosphere | place: USA: Michigan...
CGGCGCTGCAGGCCGCGCAGTCCGGGCAGCGGCCGGGCGCGCACCACGTGCCGGCCGACGAAGAACGAGCTGTCCTCGGTGAACACGCGCAGGCCGCGCGCCCGGCACGCTTTGAGCGCCTCGGCCACGTCCGGCGTCTCCATGAAGCCGAAGCGCGCGGTGATGTAGAACACTCCCGGCACCGCCTCCTCGATGAGCAGGCGGCGCACCGGGTCCTGGCGCGGCGTGTCGGCGATGTCAACGTTGAGAATGATGACGCGCTGGTGCACGACACAGTTGTGCTCGATGTTGCGGATCAGGGCCGAAGGCACGAGGTTGGCGTTGCTGGCGAGGAACACGCCGGTGCCCGGCACGCGGTGCACGCCGGCCACCAGCTTGCCCAGCTCCGCGCGCGGCACTGCCAGCTTGGCGAGCGCCGCGCGCAGCTCGAGGCGGCCGTTGCGCCAGGTATAGAAGATGAGGCACAGGATCGCGCCCAGGGTCAGCGGGATCCAGCCGCCGTTGGGCACCTTGGTGAGGTTGCCGGCGACGAACGCGCAGTCGACGATCAGCATGAGGCCGAAGAGACCTGCAATCTGCCACTTGGGCCAGTTCCACTGCGTGGCCGCGACGAAGGCCCCGAGCACGGTGGTCACGAGCATGGTGCCGACGACCGCGGCGCCATAGGCACCGCCCAGGGCGTCGGAGGAGCCGAAGCCCACCACGAAGGCGATGACGGCGGGGAACACCAGCCAGTTGACGATCGGCACGTAGATCTGGCCCTGCTCGAGGGCCGAGGTCTGCAGCACCCGCAGGCGCGGCAGCAGGTCGAGGTGCACCGCCTGGCGCGCCATGGAGAACGCCCCGGAGATGGTCGCCTGCGAGGCGATCACGGTGGCGGCGGTGGCCAGCATCACCAGCCACGGCAGCACCGTGGCGGGCACCAGGCGAAAGAGCGGGTGCGGGACCGACTGGCCGAGCTCGAGCAGCATCGCGCCCTGGCCGAAGTAGTTGAGCACCAGCGCCGGCGCCACGAGTGCGAACCAGGCGATGCGCACCGGCCGCCGGCCGAAGTGGCCCATATCCGCGTACAGCGCCTCCCCGCCGGTGATGGCGAGGAACACCGCACCGATGATGGCCAGCGCCACGCCCGGGCGATGGAACAGCAGGCTCAGGCCGAAGTAGGGGTTGAGCGCGGCCAGCACCTGCGGATGGCGCGCCACCGGGATGGCGCCGATGGCGGCGATCACCAGGAACCACACCACCATGACCGGGCCGAACAGCGCCGCCACGCGCGCCGTGCCGCGGCGCTGGTAGGCGAACAGCACGACGATCACGCCGATGGTGACCGGAATCACCATCTGCTTGAAGCCCGGGTTGAGCACCTCCAGGCCCTCGACCGCGCTCAGCACTGAAATGGCGGGGGTGATGAGCGCGTCGCAGAAGAAGAACGCGGTGCCGACGAGCGCCATGGCGACGGCGACCCTGGCCCAGGTGCTGCCGGTGATCAGGCGGCGCTGCGCCAGCGCGAACAGCGCGAGGATCCCGCCCTCACCCTCGTTGTCGGCCTGCATGATGACCGTCAGGTACTTGAGGGTCACCGAGATGGCGAGACTCCAGAAGATCAGTGACAGCACGCCGAGCACCGCCTCGGCATCGAATCGTCCGGCCGCGCCCAGCGCCGACTCCATGGCGTACAGCGGGCTGGTGCCGATGTCGCCGTAGACGATGCCGGTGCAGCCGACGACGCTGGCGAGGGTCACGCGACGCGGGTGATTCATGGGCCCGTTCAGCCGCCCCGAGCCCGGCGCCGCGCCGGCCACAGCATGCTGCCACGGCAGCCCTCGAGCCCGCAGCGGCAGGCGAAGATGGCGTCGATGTCGGGCGGGTCGTCGGGCTCGCGCTGGATCTGGTAGTCGTAAGTGAGTTCCTCGCCCGGCTCGATGCTGCGGATCGCGTCGATGAACACGCGGCCCTTCTCGATCACCGACTCGCAGTTCGGCTCGCAGGAGTGGTTGATGAAGCGCGCCTCGTTGCCGTCGACGCCCGCATCGATGACGGTGCGCGTGTTGACGATGAACAGGAAGGTGTGGTTGTCGCGGGCACCCTTGTGCGCATAGCGGCGGTCGGCCTCGGCATGGGTGACGCGCTCACCCAGATACTCGATGACGCGCGTGCCCGCGGCGATGCGGCGTGCGGCGAATACGCCCTGCCCGTGCAGCGGCGAGTCCTGCACGCGGACGAGCGGTTCGGGCAGCGGGCGGAGCGCGGCGCTCATACCGCCACCGGCGCCTTGATGGGCGCGTGGTGCTGGTAGTTCGCGAACTCGAAGTCCTCGTAGGTGTAATCGAAGATGCTGGCCGGCCGCCGGCGGATCGCCAGCTGCGGCAGCGGCAACGGCGGACGCGACAGCTGCAGGTCGGCCTGCTCGAGGTGGTTGAGGTACAGGTGGCAGTCGCCCCCGGTCCACACCAGCTCGCCGGGCGCGAGGTCACACTGCTGCGCGAACAGGTGCAGCAACAGCGCGTAGCTGGCAATGTTGAACGGCACGCCGAGGAACATGTCGCAGCTGCGCTGGTACACCTGGCAGGACAGGCGCCGCTCGGCCACGTAGAACTGGAAGAAGGTATGGCACGGCATGAGCGCCATGCGCTCGAGCTCGCCGACGTTCCAGGCGCTGACGATGATGCGGCGCGAGTCCGGGTTGGACTTGATGAGCGCCACCGTCCGGGCGATCTGGTCGATGTGGCGGCCGTCGGCGGCCACCCAGTCGCGCCACTGCTTGCCGTACACCGGCCCGAGCTCGCCCTGGGCGTCCGCCCACTCGTCCCAGATGGTGACGCCGTGCTGATGCAGCCAGGCCACGTTGGTCTCGCCGCGCAGGAACCACAGCAGCTCGTACACCACCGAGCGCTGGTGCACCTTCTTGGTCGTCACCAGCGGGAAGCCGGCCGCGAGATCAAAGCGCAGCTGCTGCCCAAACAGCGACAGCGTGCCCGTGCCGGTGCGATCGTCCTTGCGCACACCCGCCGTGCGGATGCGGCGCATGAGCTCCAGGTACTGCTTCATTGCGCGGCAGCGTAGTTGCCCGAAGGCGTGCGTACACGGTAGGCCCAGGCGAGCATGCCGATACCGGCGATGATCATCGGCAGCGACAGCAGCTGCCCCTCGGTGAGCCAGCCGCCGGCGAGATAGCCGATCTGCTCATCGGGCACGCGCACGAACTCGACCAGGAAGCGCGCCACGCCGTAGATGAGGAGAAACAATCCCGACGGCGCCAGGCGCGGCCGCGGCCGCGCGGTGAAGCCCCACAGCGCGATGAACATCACCAGCCCCTCGAGCGTCGCCTCGTACAGCTGCGAGGGATGGCGCACCTGGCCGTGATAGAGGAAACCCCACGGCACGGTAGTCACCTTGCCCCACAGCTCGCCGTTGATGAAGTTGCCGACGCGGCCGAAAAACAGCCCCAGGGCCGGCAGCGGCGCCGTGAAATCATAGACGTCGGCCATGCTGCGGCCGCGGCGCCAGGCAAACAGGCTAAGCGCCGCCACTACCCCGAGCAGGCCGCCGTGGAAGGCCATGCCGCCCTCCCAGATCTTGAGCGGGTACCAGGGATCGGCGGCCCAGAACGACATCCCGTAGAAGAGCACGTACCCGATGCGCCCGCCGAGGATGACGCCCAGCATGGCGAAGAAGATCAGGTCATCGACGTCGTTCGCCTTCCAGGTCGAGCCGGGCGTGGCGGCACGGCGGCGCGCCAGCCACCAGCCACCGGCGAAACCGAGCAGGTACATGATGCCGTACCAGTGCACCTTGACCGGGCCGATCGAGAACGCGATCGGGCTGATATCGGGATAGCGGAGCATCGGACGCGAAGTTTAGCCGACCCCGCGCGTCACGCGGCAGAAGAACGCCTTCAGATAACGCGTCTCGGGAATGGCGGGGTGCACGGGGTGATCGGGGGACTGCCCGCCTGCCTCAAGGATCTGCACGAAGCGCCCGGCATGGCGCGCGGCTCCCTGCAGCGCCTCCTGCAGCGCCTCCGGGGTCAGGTGGTAGGAGCAGGAGCAGGACACCAGCAGGCCCTCTTCCGCCAACACCCCGAGCGCCAGCTGGTTGAGCTTGCGATAGGCCGCCTGGCCCTGCGGGATGTCCTTCTTGCGCTTGATGAAGGCCGGCGGATCGAGCACCACCGCGTCGAAGCGCGCGCCGCTCTCGGCGAGCGCCTTGAGTCCATCGAAGGCGTCGGCGCGTGTCACCTCGATGGCGACGCCGTTGCGGGCGGCGTTGGCCTGCGCGCAGTCGAGCGCCGCCTGCGAGGCGTCGACACAATGCGCCTTCGCCGCGCCCTGCCGCAGGGCGCTGACCGCCCAGGCGCCCGCGTACGAGCAGACATCGAGCACGCGAGCGCCGGCAGTCAGGTAGCGCCCCAGGCGAGCGCGATTGGCGCTCTGGTCGTAGAACCAGCCGGTCTTCTGGCCGGTGGCGAGCGGCGCCCGGAACGACAGTCCCGACTCGACCACCTCGATCTCGGCCGGCACTTCGCCGAAGGCGACCTCCGCCACCCGCGGCAGATGCTCCAGCTCGCGCGCCGCCGAGTCGTTCTTCCAGAACAGCGCAGCCGGGTTCACGACCGTGCGCACCGCGGCCTCGATGTCGGCCTTGAGCGCCTCCATGCCGGCCGTGGCGATCTGCCCGACCACGACCTCGCCGTAGCGGTCGAGCACCAGCCCCGGCAACAGGTCGGACTCGCCGAACACCCAGCGGCAGTGGCGCGCGGTGCCGAGTCGTTCGCGCAGCGCCAGCGCCGCGGCGAGGCGCCGCTCCAGCAGTGCTCGGTCCACCGGCTGTGATGACTCGCGCGAGAGGATGCGGGCGCATATCAGCGCGTGCGGGTTGACGCACACCCAGCCCATGAAGGCATCGCGCGCCGATCGCAGCTCGGCCACCGCGCCGGGCGCGAAGCCCGTGAGCGGTGTGCTGTCGGTATCGACTTCGTTACTGAACACCCAGAGATGCCCGGCGACCAGGCGTCGCTCCTCGCCACGCTTCAGGCGTAGCACGCGCGCATCGGATTCGGTATGCAGGGGCGTCGTCGGGTGTGCCATGGATCGGGCGTGGGCAACGGGGGTGCGGAGTATACAATCCCTGGGCAGGAGATCACGGATGGACAGCACCCACGTCGACGCCGGCGGTACATCGAAGTACACGAACCATCTCGCCAACGAGACGAGTCCGTATCTTCGAAAGCACGCTCACAACCCTGTCGAATGGTACGCCTGGGGTCGGGAGGCGCTCGATAGAGCGCGGAGCGAGGAGAAGCCTATACATCTGAGTGTGGGTTACAACGCCTGTCACTGGTGCTCCGTACTCGAAAAAGAGAGCTTCGAAGACGAGGCGACGGCGAAGATCCTCAACGAGCACTTCATCAACATCAAGGTCGACCGCGAGGAGCGACCCGACATCGACAAGATCTACCAGGTCGCGCAGCAGATGCTGACGCAGCGCAGCGGCGGCTGGCCGCTCACCATGTTTCTCACCCACGACGATCAGCGACCCTTCTTCGGCGGTACCTACTTCCCGAAGGAAGCGCGTTTCGGGCTGCCGGCGTTCAAGGACATCCTGCTGCGCGTCGCGGAATACTACCGCGACCACCGCGACGGCCTGCGCAAGCAGAACGAGGCGCTGATGGCGGCGTTCGCGCAGCTCGAGCCGGGCACGGCCGCGGACGACACCGAGCTGACCGACGAGCCGCTCAGGGCCTGCCGCGCCCAGCACGCGCGCACCTTCGATACGCAGTTCGGCGGCTTTGGTGGCGCGCCGAAGTTTCCGCATCCGCAGAGTCTCGAACGCCTGCTGCGCGACTGGCGCGCCACGGCGCACGCCCCCGAGCCCGACTTGCAGGCGCTGTACATGGCCACCTTCAGCCTGCGGCGCATGGCGGAGGGCGGCATCTACGATCAGCTGCGCGGCGGCTTCTGCCGCTACTCGGTCGATGCGCAGTGGATGATCCCGCACTTCGAGAAGATGTTGTACGACAACGGCGCGCTGCTCGCGGTGTACGCCGACGCCGCTCTCGCCAGCGGCGATGCGGCCTATGCGCGCGTGGCCGCCGAGACCGCGGCATGGGTGATGGACGAGATGCAGTCGCCGCAGGGCGGCTACTACTCGAGCCTCGACGCCGACTCCGAAGGCCACGAGGGCAAGTTCTACGTCTGGGACCGCGAGGCGGTGCGCGCCGCGCTGACGCCGGATGAGTTTGCCGCGTTCGCCGTGCGGTTTGGCCTCGACCGACCCGCCAACTTCGAGGGCCACTGGCACCTGCATGTTGCCGCCGCGCTCGAGGAGGTCGCCAAGCAGACCAACCGTGCGCCGGCGGCGACCGAGGAACTCCTCGCCAGCGCCAGCGCCAAGCTGCTGGGGCTGCGCGCACCGCGCGTGCGTCCGGCGCGCGATGACAAGATCCTCGCCTCCTGGAACGGCCTGATGATCCGCGGCATGGCCACCGCGGCACGCGCCCTCGGCAACGAGCGGCTCGAGCAGTCGGCGGCGCGGGCGCTGGATTTTGTCCGCGGCACGCTGTGGCGCGACGGCCGGCTGCTCGCCACCTACATGGACGGCCGCGCACACCTCAATGCCTATCTCGACGACTACGCCTATCTCGCCGAGGCCGTGCTGGAGCTGCAGCAGGTGCGCTTCCGTGCCGACGAGCTGCGCTTCGCGCAGCAACTGGCCGAGGTGATGCTGACGCGTTTCCCGGACACCGCCGGCGGCGGCTTCTACTTCACCTCCGACGACCACGAGACGCTCATCCGCCGCTCCCGCACCTTCGCCGACGATGCCACGCCGGCCGGCAACGGCATCGCCGCGAAGGTCCTGTTGCGTCTCGGCTACCTGCTCGGCGAGCCACGTTATCTTGCCGCCGCCGAGCGCACGCTGCGCGCCGCCTGGCCGGCGCTGACGAAGTACCCGCAGGCACACGTGAGCCTCGTGACCGCGCTCGAGGAGCTGCTCGACCCGCCCGAGACCGTGATCCTGCGCGGCGAGGCCCGCACCATCGAGGGCTGGCGCCGGGAGCTGGCGCACCTGTACGCACCGCGACGCCTGGTGCTGGCGATTGCAGACCAGACGCCCGACCTGCCGCCGGCGCTGGCCGAGAAGACTTCGCGGGCCGCTCCGGTGGCCTACGTGTGCCGGGGCAGCACCTGCTCGGCACCGATCGACTCGCTCGCCGCCCTCAGCGAGCAGCTGCGCGCCGGCGACGGCGCCTAGCCCCGGTCACTCGGGCAGCATTTCCCCCGAGCCCCCGAATTCCTTCGGGAAGTCACGCAGCTTCGGCAGGCTGTCGTGCATGCGCAGCACCGTCTCCTGGTAGTTGACGTGCACACCCGGCTTGAACTTCAGCGTCGGGATCATGGCCGCGAACACGTCGACGAGCTTAAGCCCCGGGTGCTCGCCGAACAGGTGCCCGCCGCACTGCTTGCACCACTTGCGGTTCGTCATCGGCGACTTGTTGTACGTGCCGATGTGCTCCGCACCACGCGTGATGCGCAGCGCGGAGGTCCCCCAGAGCGTGAACGCATTGACCGGTCCGGCCGACCAGTGGCGGCAGGACTCGCAGTGGCAGTACCCCATGGCAGCCGGCGCACCGCTGACGGTGAACTCGACCGCGCCGCAGAAGCATTTTCCTTGATATTCAGACATGAGTTGTCTCCTCCCGCCGCCATGCTCGGCGTGCGGCAGCTAGCAAGTCAATGTGCGCAGCGTCACGACAGCAGTTCGACGTTGCCGCCGATGGCCGCGGTGTTGATGGTGAGCGTGCGCTCGGTGGCGAAGCGCAGCAGGTAGTGCGGGCCACCCGCCTTGGGCCCCGTCCCCGACAGGCCCTGGCCGCCGAAGGGCTGCACCCCGACGACCGCCCCGATCATGTTGCGGTTGACGTAGGTGTTACCGACCGGCAGCGAGCGGAACACGTGCTGGGCGACGCTCTCGAGGCGGCTGTGCACCCCGAGTGTGAGCCCGTAGCCGGTGCCGCGGATCGCCGCCAGCACCCGCGGCAGGTCGCCGCTGCGGTAGCGCGCCACATGCAGGATCGGCCCGAACTCCTCGGTCCTGAGCTGATCGAGGCTCCGGAGCTCGAACAGGTGCGGGGCGAAGAAGTGACCCTGGCGGGCCAGCGCCGGATCGAGCTCGCAGGCGTACAGCAGCTTGGCCTCGGTGCGCATGCGCGCCGCGTGCTTCTCCAGACGCGCACGCGCCGCCTCGCCGATTACCGGTCCCACGTCGCTGACGAGCTCGGCCGGGTCGCCGATGGTGAGGACGCGCATCGCGCCCACCAGCATCTCGAGGACGCGGTCGGCGATCTCCTCCTGCAGGTACAGCACTCGCAGCGCCGAGCAGCGTTGGCCGGCGCTGGTGAACGCCGAGGTCACCACGTCGTCCACCACCTGCTCCGGCAGCGCGGTGGCGTCCACCACCATGGCATTGACGCCGCCGGTCTCGGCGATGAGCGGCAGGATGGGGCCATCGCGCTGCGCCAGCGTGCGATTGATGGTGGCGGCGGTCGCGGTCGAGCCGGTGAATGCCACCCCGGCAAGCGCGGGATGGGTGAGGGCCACGGCGCCGAAGGCCGGGCCGTCGGCGGGGGCCAGTTGCAGCACCTGCGCCGGCACCCCCGCCTCGTGCAGCAGGCGCGTCATGGCGTGCGCGATGAGCGGGGTCGCCGGGGCAGGCTTGGCCACCACGGCGTTGCCGGCCATGAGCGCGGCGGTGATCTGCCCCGTGAAAATGGCCAGCGGGAAGTTCCAGGGGCTGATGCACACGAACACCCCGCGCCCCTGCAGCAGGAGCGTGTTGCGCTCGCCGGTCGGCCCCGGCAGCAGCTCGGGTGCACCGAACAGCTCGCGGCCGCGCGCCGCGTAGTAGCGGCAGAAGTCCACCGCCTCGCGCAGCTCCGCGACGGCATCGGGGAGGGTCTTGCCGGCCTCGCGCACCAGGAGGCTCAGGAACTCGCCGCGGCGCGCCTCGAGCAGCTGCGCGGCCTGCTCCAGGGCAGCGGCGCGCGTGGCCGCGGGCGTCGCATCCCAGGCGGGCTGCGCGGCCGCGGCCTGCTCCATGGCCGTAGCGATCTCGGCGGCGGTCGCATCGCGCGTCAGACCCACCACCTGCCTGGTATCGGCCGGGGAGGTCACCGGGACGTCGAGGTCGCGCGCCAGGCGACCGCTCAGGATCGGCCCACCGCCGTGGCGCTCGGTGGCGTGGGTGCGCACCTCGGCCTCGAGCCCGGCGAGGGCCGCCGGGTCACCGAAGTCCTCGCCGGCAGAGTTGGTGCGCTCGGCGCCGAACAGGGCCTGCGGCTCGCGCACCCGCGTGCCCTGCGAACCGTCGGCGATAAGGGAGGTGATGGGATCGCGCACGACCTGCTCCACGGGAATGTCGGGGTTCATGAACTGGTGGACGAACGAGCTGTTGGCCCCGTTCTCGAGCAGCCGCCGCACCAGGTACGGCAGCAGATCCTCGTGCGTACCGACCGGGGCGTAGACGCGCACCGGCGGCAGCTGCGGCGCATCGGCGCGCGCGGCCTCGTACAGCGCCTCGCCCATGCCGTGCAGCCGCTGGAACTCGTACGCGGTGCCGGCGGGCGCGAGTTCCAGCACCGCCGCCACGGTGTAGGCGTTGTGGGTCGCGAACTGCGGGTAGATGGCCTCGCGTGCGGCGAACAGGTGCCGTGCGCACTCGAGGTAGCTGGCATCGGTGGCGGCCTTTGAGGTGTACACCGGGAAGCTGGCGAGCCCGCGCTCCTGGGCGCGCTTGATCTCGCTGTCCCAGTAGGCGCCCTTCACCAGGCGCACGCCCAGGCGTCGGCCACAGTCGCGCGCCAGCTGCGCCACCCAGTCGATCACGAGTGGCGCACGGCGGCCGTAAGCCTGCACCGCGAGTCCGAGCCCATCCCAGCCGCGCGTCGCCTCATCGCGTGCCAGCGTCGTGACGATGTCGAGCGAGATGTCGAGGCGGTCGGCCTCCTCGGCATCGATGGTGCAGCCGATGCCGGCGCGCGCCGCGCGGCGTGCCAGCTCCAGCACACGCGGGGCCAGCTCCTCGTTGACGCGCGCACTCTGCAGCAGCGAGTAGCGCGGCTCGAGGGCGGACAGCTTCACCGAGATGCCCGAGCGCGCATAGGTGCTGCCGGAGGTGTGCCGGCCGAGGGTGTCGATGGCCTGCGCATACGCGTCGAAGTAGCGCTGTGCATCGGCCTCGGTGCGCGCGCCCTCGCCGAGCACGTCGAAGGAACACAGCGCCAGCTCCGGCTCGCGCTCGGCGCGCGCCAGCGCTGCACTGATCGTCTCGCCCACGATGAAGGCGTGTCCGAGCAGCTGCATCGACTGGCGCAGCGCGGCGCGCACCACCGGTGCGACCATGGGTTTGGTGAGGCTGCTGGGCGAGAACTCCCCCGACAGCTCCCGTGACACGTCCGGCAGCAGCCGCCCCGCCGCTCCCAGCAGCGTGAAGCCGGTGCGCAGCAGCAGATCGGAGTCGCCCGGCACACCCGCCTCGCGAATGGAGGCGAGGCGCTCGGCGATCAGCTGGTCGGCGCGCCTCGGATCGGGCGTGCGCAGCAGCGCCTCGGCGAGGCTCATGAGCGCCCTGCCCTGGGCGCTGTCGAGCGGGAACTGCTCCAGCATGCGCTCCATCAGCGGCCGCGAGCGCGTGTCAGCACGCGCCACCTCCACCCAGCGCGCCGCGCGCTGGCCTGCGCGCGCCAGCGGCGCTTCCGCCCCCGCCAGATCCGCGATGGCCTCGCCCGAGGCCGCGGCCTCGGGGCGCAGCGTCGCGGAGCGCAGCCTCTCGCGCAGTGCCTCGAGCGCGGCAGAGCACATCGTTGGGGTCTGGGGAGCGGTGGCAGTCATGGAAATCCGTGCTGGAGCAGGTA
>Ga0070681_10007096_pt1 | contig 10909 bp, 11 predicted proteins | sample KBSC83BmetaG_FD_65650 | JGI IMG/M metagenome (GOLD analysis project Ga0070681, IMG submission 65650) | Corn rhizosphere microbial communities from Kellogg Biological Station, Michigan, USA - KBS C8-3B metaG | ecosystem: Host-associated > Plants > Roots > Rhizosphere | place: USA: Michigan...
GCTGAAGCCGAATATCGCGCTGACTCGATGTACGGTGTGACCGAGGCTGCATCTCAACAACAGACCATTCTCTATGGGATTCTTCCTGAAATGATCAGGAATACCCCTTCCTCTCGATCGTTAAAAGCCGAAGGGAAGACGATAGCCCACGTGTCCCTGCCGGTTGACTCGGGAATTCCCTAGTTTTTCCCTTGTTTCTTTGTTTAGGGTCGACTAGGTAATGTCCCAGTAGTGGCCTGACAGGCTCTGAGCTATATACGATTCAACCTGATTGCACCCATCGCGCGTGGGCCGGCTGTTATTTTTTTTGCGCGAGGACCATTCGAAGAGCGAGATAGGACACGATCTATGAAGATTGCCCAGATTGCCCCGTTTTTGGAACATATGCCGCCCCGCGGAACCCCCGACTCAGAACGGGCGCTTTCTTACCTCATTGAAGAACTCGTTCGTAGAGGCCACGACGTGACGCTGTTCGGAAGCGGCGACTCTCACCTGAGCGCTCAACTTGACGGTCTCTGTACCACAGAGTTTTGTCATACACCGGCCACCTGGTGTCGCACGGCGGAAACGTTACTCGCCGTGGACCAGATGTTCAGCACCTATGCGAAGGACTTCGATATCGTCCATTCGCACCTCGGAATTGACGGGTTTTCCATGGCACGCCATTCCGCGATACCCACCCTGACGACGTTGTATGATCGGCTCGATGCGCCGGAGTATGTGCCGCTCTTCAAACAGTTTCGCGATCTGCGTCTCGTGTCCGTTTCTGATGCGCAGCGAAAGCCCTTGAGCTGGGCATCCTGGCAGCAGACCGTGCATCCGGGGGTGCCATCGAGACTCTTTCGCTTCAATCCACGACCCGGGACCTACCTCGCGTTTATCGGAAGTCTTGCTTCGAACCATGGATTGGGGCAGGCGATTGAGCTGGCCAAACGGACTCGGCTCCCGTTACGCGTCGTCTCATGCCAGGATGGACGCGACGAGATTCCTTTTTCTTTCCCGATGGAATTACTGCTCGACGGGCATGGCATTGAATGGGTGGGAGATCTCCGTGAAGAGGAGAGAAACGATTTCCTGGGAGGGGCCATGGGTCTAATCTGCACACCCGGGAACCCGGGAGCTTCCGCACTCACGGTGGCCGAAGCGTTTGCCTGTGGGACCCCGGTCCTGGCATTGCAAGGCGGGAGTGAACCGGAGATGATTTACGACCACGTGACGGGATTCGTCTGTTCGAACCTCGATGAGCTGGTCGACGTCATGCCATTGGTCAAGGATCTGGACCGGCGAGAATGCCGCCGAGCCTTCGAGAAACGATTCACGGCTAAACGGATGGCCGATCGTTATCTCCAGCTCTATACACGCTTACTTGCCGTGAGATCTCCGTGGAGTTCCCGCGTCTCTGACTGCATGGCTCTCAGCGCAGCCGGCTGCCGATGACGGATACTCGCGTCACATCCCGAGAGGACGGTAGAAATCTTAGCGGGCTCGAACCCTCTGCGATGGCCGTCGCTGCCGAATCGCGGGAAGAGACCGGTACTCACACTAATGCGCCCAGCAGCGCGGCACACATATCTTTTTGAGCATCCCATTCATCGCGTTACGTTCCCAGGTATGCCGTTCCCAACTCCGGACTCACGACCTCTGCGATAAGACCTTCGGCCACTTCAAATAATCCGCTCTGTGCCAGCACGGCGCTAAGCGGCAGAGGGAGGACCCAGAAGCCTCTTATTCCTGCCGATCTGACGAGCTCAGGGATCGGAGCAACCGGCAGCAAGCCACAGGACAAATGCACGATCCGGTCGAAGAATTGCGGCTGAATCGTAGAACTCCTGAATACAGGCCCCTGCCGGGACCTGGGCATACGTATACTGTGCAGCGATCGTATAGAGTGTGACCAAGAGGGTGATGCGCGTACATGACGCGGATGACGACTCAAACGATCAGCGTATCGGATTGGCCGGATCCGCATGTGTGCGATATGGTGTGGTGCGCCATGGATTATTCAGGCGAAGAGGATCTCTCCTGCCACGCTGCGAGGTCCGGCTTCATATCCACAACATGAATGATCACTGACCGGGTCATGATGGGAACGTGAGGCAGAGATACAGGACAGTCTATCTGGGCCCCGGTGTGACGAGTTCAGGAATCGGCACATCAATCACCTTTACCGCCTCCTCACGATCGTTCACACGAACGCTGATGCGTGTCCCGATCGCGTGTCCTTGGAAAAGTTCCGGATTGACGACCAGAATGCGAACTTCGCGACCGAGATCCGTTCGAATAGCGGCGTGCATATCCTTCGAATCGAACTCTATCAGGACGCCGGTCACGACTTTTGCGAGTTCGTCAGAAGATCCGCCCGCCCCATATCCGGATGCGCCCAGCAGCAACACGAAAATCAACTGAGTGAGTAGGACCAGATAGTGCGGACAGGGCTTGTAAGCCATAGCATCCCCCTACCGTGAGATCCCCTGAATTGATCTCATACCCATGCTGCATCTCGATCTTACCCTGGTCTAGGCGGTGGCCGTTTGATTGCCTGCCAGCGGCTCCATGCCGGATGTATGGGACGCAGGAGGGAGAACAGTCATCCTCGCACTGTGCAAACTTGATCCCAGTCGAGGGAGACAACTGGGACAGTAGGTATGCGTGAGTTTGTAATCATCGTACAAATTCCGGTACGAGCGCAGAAAGGATCTGAGCGACATCCACTGCGCGGCAGCTTGTCGATCGAGCAGCCGCGCGGTATTGTGATCGTCTCGCACTTTCCGGCAGACACAACACATGGGAATCCATGCGATCCTTTCCGCTAATTTCATCTTGTTTCCTCCTGGTCAAGCTGCTTACTGCTTACTGATTGGTACTGCGGTAACCTGCCCTTCATAATGTATGTACTTCCCCGATCCCCGCTCTCACACTGGGAAATCCCCTAGCCCTCTAAGGCTCCGGTCAACCCTCACTGTTGTCGTCGTTTTTTTGTTTTACCTTGAATCGGCGCGCGTACCACATCACATCACCACATCCACAAATCCCCCGCACCCGAAATCCCGGCTGGGGTTCTGGCCAGGGCACTCTTTCTTGCAAACTAGGGAGGCAGCCAGGGCGAGATGGAGATGGGGCCGCGTAGACTGAGCCTAATTTGGAAGGGATTACGGCTTCATCACATGATTTTCACAGGAGGTTCCCGATGAGACATACAAGAGCGGTTCAGACGAGCAGAGCAACGAGCCCGGTATTTTCTCAAACCGCATGGCTCAATACAGGGAACTCGAATCAACCTACGTGCGGGCGGTGCGGAGGCTACATGGCCCATGATATGTGCTCCGATTATGAGAGCGACAGCGGTTACTGCAACTTTTGGGCTCTCCGATGCATCCAATGCGGTGAGATCGTGGACGAGGTCATTCTCCGAAACAGATTACGCTCAAGGCCGAAGCCTGAGCTTGTATCGGCTGCGTAATGTGGGTTCGCATGCCGTGAGTCGAGTCGTCGGGAAGGAAGGGTTCCGGAACGAGAGGGCGGTGTGAAGGATTTTCCATGGAAACCGGGGAAACCGTCTCACAGCGGCTGTCCGCCGATACTACGCAATGGGGGCCCGGTAGAGAAGCCCTGTATGTGTGTGTGATGGTGACCCACTCAATTGTGACACTCAATGAATTCAAGAACGAGGTGCCATTTTGCTTCAGGAATCAGTAACATCATCGTTGTGGCTGTCCGGTCCAGAGGCTGCAGCAGAGAGAGTTGAACGTGCCGATGAAACAAGAGAGTACCTGTTCTGTCCCATTTGTGGGTCGCCGGATTCGGAAACCGTGTGTTCGCAAATCGAATTGGAATATCAGTACCGAGCCCTTCGTCGATTTTATCGACGACGCGTACGGAAATTGCGGCATTCACTGACGGCCCGTTACGATCTAAACGATCGGCTCGACTTTACTCAAAACTATTCGGCGAACATAGATCGATGTCTCGAATGCGGCCTCTTATTTCGTAATCCCCCTCCCCCGGCCGCCCTCATCGGAAAGGCCTATGCGGGCGATCACTATTCGGAGAGTCATCTCGTCAATGAATTCCTGCGGCAGAGGGACTGGTCGAGACACAAGTTGATCACCCTGGCTCAATGGCTCTGGCAGAACAATGTCGCGCGTCCGCGGGTGATCGAAGTCGGCAGCTTTGTCGGTGGATTTCTTGGGGCCGCGAAAGAATGTGGATGGGATGTGTTGGGCGTCGATCCCGGCGCAGAAGTGTGTGGCTTCTGCCGGGAAATGGATTTACCTGTGTTCCAGGGACAATTGGCAGATTTAGAGGCCGAACCAGGATCCATAGATGCAGTGGTCATCTGGAATACGTTTGATCAACTCCCCGATCCCCACCCCACACTGTCCGCGGCTTCCCGGCTCCTCCGCCGGAATGGTCTCCTGGTCATTCGAGTCCCGAATGGTGAATGCTTTCGGTCGATGTCCCCGAAAACCAGGCCGGGCCGGTTCCTCGGGAAGGGGATCATTCGCACCCTCCTCGCATGGAATAACCTATTGGCCTTTCCTTATCTGTATGGATATTCCTGCGGCGCATTGAACCATTTAATGGATCGATATCATTTGAGTCATCTTCAATCATATCCGGATAGTTTGATGGAGCTCGCAGGCCCCAACATGCACCGATGGGCGGCATGGGAGGAAACTTCTGTGAAGTGGCTCTGTCGAGGCATCGCTCACCTCGAACTGGCGGCTCGATGGCCAAAGATCACCACGGCCCCATGGATTGATTGTTACTACCGCCTGAATGCATGAACGCTTGGAACGCGAAACCACACATCCACAACTGTCTCCACAGGGCCGGCTGTCAACCGGCATTTCTATTTCATACCAGGATTGCCGTTCCCTGTATCTTCATTCGTCAATACCTGGACCGATGCCCAGTTGTGCCCTCAAGTAATCGTGCCGGGTAATAGAACGGGTCACCTTCCCGTCTTCGACGACAGGCAGGATCCTGAAGCCCATTTCAAACATCCGGGCAACACAGGCGAGGGACGTATCGTCCCGGACCCCGATGAAGGCCGTATTCATAATCTCTTTTGCCAGGGACTGCTGCAGGTCGAGCCCCCGTTCCAATGCCCGGATGACATCTCCTTCGTTGATAAATCCGAGAAACTCATTGTGCACTCCGACGACCGGACCCCCTCCATCGTGGGAGGACACGATATCGATCGCGACATCCATCGCATTATCGTCCGGCCTGAACTGCAACATATTCGTTGCTACGATGTCTGCGACGACGCGATACCCTGCGGCCGGAGTGCCTGGGAGATTGTGCGTTTCCTTCTCGGTGTTCCCCTGCATGATGACTCCTTTCTCTTCCGTTTCGAGTGAACATGGAGTGGCATTTCCTCTGGCGCAGGGAATCACGATTCCCCGATCTCCGGAACGAGCATAATCCCTAGTCCCACTTCGTCCTCAGAATTACCCCATTTTTCTTGGATACTAGGGTCGACGTTACATTAGAGGCTGATCTCATCCAGGCTTACTGTTGTCGCATGGGAACGGATTCATAGACCTCTCGCCTTCTGCTGCCTAGGAGAGTTCCTAGCTCCGCCAGCCGATTGACCTCTGTATAAGCTACAGCGGCAAGGAGAGTACTCCACCGATCCTTGAAACGAATGCGCTACCTGGCCCTGGCAGCCGATTACGATGGAACCCTCGCCTATCAAGGTAAGGTGGCGGACAGGACCGTTCGCGCCATTGAGCGACTCGTAGCCTCCGGTCGAAAATTGATCCTGGTTACGGGCCGCCTGCTTCCCGACCTACTCGACATCTTCCCTTCTGTGTGCTTGTGTGAGCGGGTCGTCGCGGAAAATGGGGCCGTGCTTTACCATCCCGCAACCAAAGAAATCAGACTTCTCGCTCCTCCGCCCATTCCGGCGTTTGTCGCTGAACTGCATCGACGGAAGGTGGAGCACCTCAGCGTCGGTGAGACGATCATCGCCACCCGCTCACCCTATGAGAACGTGGTTCTGGATGTGATCCGTCTCCTCGGGCTGGAATTGCGCATCGTCTTCAACAAAGGCGCCGTCATGATCCTTCCCGCCGGCATCGATAAGGCCAGTGGATTGGCCGCAGCACTGACTGAATCGGCATTGTCGCCCCACAATACCGTAGGGATCGGAGACGGCGAAAATGATCATGCCCTCCTGAATTTCTGTGAATACTCAGCGGCAGTCCAAAACGCAGTCGCGACATTGAAGGATACGGCCGACCGCACCACAGCCGGAAACCAGGGAGAGGGGGTGATCGAGATCATCGACGATCTCCTGCACGACGATCTCGTATCAGCGGACCGTTCCGTATCCAGGCATGACATTCTGCTGGGATCACGCGACACGGGAGAGAAGGTCATGCTGAACCCCGCCAGGCAACGTCTTTTGCTGGCAGGAACTTCCGGAAGCGGAAAATCCACGCTCGCTACCGGTCTCCTGGAGCGGCTGAGGGAGCGCGGGTACCAATGCTGCGTGATCGACCCTGAAGGGGACTATGAGAAACTTCCCCAAGCCATCATGTTCGGGACCGCCAAGCAAGGACCGACTGCCGACGAAGTGCTGACTGCGCTCGCCACCCCCGGCCATCATGTCGTCGTGAATCTGGTCGGCCTCTCGATTCAGGATCGCCCGGCGTTTTTCCTCGAACTGCTGCCGCGCATTCAAGAGCTGGGGGCAAAGATCGGCCGGCCACACTGGATGTTGCTGGATGAGACGCATCACCTATTGCCGGCCAAATGGAACCCTGCTTCCCTCATTTTTTCCCACAAACTATCAAGCATGATCTATATTACCGTCCATCCAGACCAAATAGATCGCTCAATACTGGACTCTGTGGACCGCGTCATCGCGTTAGGGGAAAAGCCGGAACAGACGATCAGGAATTACTGCCGGTCCATTCGGAAACCGGCGCCCAAGATCAATGTGCCAGTGCTCGGACCAGGACAGGCGTTGATCTGGACTCGCACCACGGACGAGCCGCCATTTATCATGCAGATAGCACCGGCTGCCATGGAACGGCGTAGGCACCGGCGGAAGTATGCTGAAGGGGAACTGTCTCCCGATCGAAGCTTCTACTTTAGAGGTCCCTCAAGACACCTCAATCTCCGCGCGCAGAATCTATTACTATTCATGCAGTTAGGAGAAGGAGTCGACGATGCGACCTGGCTGCACCATCTCCGGAAGCATCACTATTCCGAGTGGATGGCCAAGGCCATCAAGGATGAAAGTCTTGCGAACGCTGTCCGCCACATTGAAAATCAGCAGAACCTCAGTCCGACCAAGAGCCGGCAGCTGATCAGATCAACCATAGAAGAGCGGTATACGGTGCCGGCGACCGGTCACAATCAAGGCTCATCGTAACGAGCCTCCCCTTCTCTACGAAGCGATACCCATCGAACTTTTTACGGCCAGCCTGTTTAAAACGTTTTTCAATAGGCTTATACTCATTCGACCGATGGCGCGGCGCGACAGACTAGGGTGCTTCCTAGTTTCAACGGCAGGATCCGCGGCGTAACTTATTTCCACCCAATTTTCGATGCACTCAATGGTTACGAGCCAGGGAGGTGCCGCCATGACGACAGGGATCATGATTCCTATCTGCGTTGTGTGTAATAACGTGAAGGATGTGGATTTGCACGAGGAGTCCGAACAGTGGGGCAGCTTGTACACCTATTTGGCAGTCCATGGATTGTCGAGCGGAGATTACCTCCTGACCCACACCTACTGCCCCGACTGCTCCAGACAGCTCAACAAACTATCCCACGGATACGAATCACAGTCTGCGTCGGGATTTGAGGCAACATCACAGTCCCGGTCTTCTATCGGCTGGAGTCACGAGGACAAGGGGAAGAGGTAAAGCGAATACCCGTCTTTGACCCGGCTATTCCGGCCGGCGAGTGATTAATCGCGATTGCTTCTGCCAAGTTCCTGTCGGTGAAGTGGCGAAAATCAATCTGTCTGTGTGAAATGTCCGTTGTCCGTTAATCGAATTGCTCCCGCACCGGGGAAAGTGTCTCAATCTTGGCGGCATGGTATTGCGCAGGCTCACGCTTCACGGCCTCCACGATCGCTCCGTATAATTGATCGGCCGCTGCTTCCTTCGATACGTAACAACTGGCACCGGCCTCCAGCAATAATGATTCGACCTGCGAAGGAGTCGACACCGAGAGTCCCACAATGAGGGTCGATGGCCATTGGTGTTTGATCCTGCGGGTTGCTTCGATTCCGTCCATCTTGGCCATATTCACATCCATGACCACCACGTCCGGGCCGAGCACCCGTACCATCTCGATCGCCTCTTCTCCATTTGATGCTTCGCCGACCACGGCAATATCCTCGTAGGAGTCCAACATCGTGCGCAATCCCTGTCTCACCATCGCATGATCGTCAGCCAGGATGACGCGCAGCGCATGACCTTGAGGAAACTCTAGACCGCCCTGAGACGACCGATTCGCTCCATCCAGAGCAGGATCGACGGACGGCCGCGTCTGGTCGCTCTCATCCCTCATCCGTTGGCGCCTCGAAGCGGGAGTCGATACAGGCGAATCGACCGGCCGGTATGGAAAGAATAATGTGACAGTGGTCCCCTGCCGGAGCGCCGTTTCAATCACCAGCCGGCCACCCATGGCCTCCGTCCGTTCCCGGACACTGAAGAGTCCGAATCGCTTGCGGCCCCCTGTCTCTCCGGACAGTTGGTCGAGATGAAATCCTCCTCCCTTGTCTGAAACCGCCACGGCAAGTTCCCCTTCGCCGTTCGAGTCGATAGACAAGTCCGCCTCTGTGGTCCCCGCATGCTTTAAGACATTGAAGAGCAGCTCGCGTGTGGATTGGAAGATGAGCAGAGCCCGATCGTCCGGGAGCGAGACACTCTGGACATTTACCTTGAGCGTCACGATCAGCCCATGATTCTGCATCTGGTCCTTTAACCAGGCGAATCCCTCTATCAGCCCGAACTCCTGGAGCGCAGGCGGCGCCAATTCTGCGACCAATGAGCGGGTATAGTTCAATGAATCGATGATGGCCCGGTCCGCATCCATCAAGAGGTTTCTGGGGTTCCCTTCTTTGAGGTGCGAACAGGCTTGCCCGATTTTCATCCTGATGAGTACGAGCAATTGAGCCAAATAGTCGTGTAATTCCCCCGCCAGACGGCGGCGCTCCCGCTGTTCCGTGAGGGTCAGCTCAGTGGCAAGGTCCCGCAACCGCCCCTGTGAATGGAGCAACTCCTGCGTGCGCACGACAACCCGTTGTTCAAGTTCTGATGCGAGGGTACGCAATCGCTCTTCGGCGGCCTTCCGCTCGGTAAGATCGCGAGATACTCTGGCAAAGCCGTTCAACCTCCCCGTCTCGTCTTTCAAGGCCGTGAGCACCACGTCCGACCAAAACCTGGATCCGTCCTTGCGAACCCGCCAGCCCTCGTCTTCTTGCTGACCCACGGAAGCCGCGAGCTCCAATTCAGCCTCGGGAACGCCGCGCTGAATGTCCTCAGCCGTGTAGAAACACGACACATGGCGGCCGATCACTTCGTCGGCCTCATACCCTTCGATCAAGCGCGTGCCGGGATTCCAGCTCTTCACGGTCCCGTCCGGGCCGAGGAGAAGGATCGAATAATCCTTGATGCTATCCACCAGGAGGCGAAATCGCTCTTCACCTTGGCGAACGGCCTGGCGCTTGGCACGTTCACGCATGCGGTAGAGTTCGACGAATACGGAGACCTTACTCTGAAGAACTTCCGGCACGACCGGTTTGAACAGATAATCCACCGCACCGCTTGCAAGTCCCCGAAAGACGTCCTCGTCGAGTTTGTCCACAGCGGACAAAAAGATAATCGGGACATAACGCGATTGCTCCCGTTGCCGGATGAGCTCAGCCGCCTCAAATCCATCCACTCTCGGCATGCGCACATCGAGCAGAATGACGGCAAAATCGTGGCGCAGTACCTGGCGCAACGCTTCCGGTCCTGAGTTCGCCGTGACGATGGTCCGCCCGGGCCCGAAAAGCAGCGCCTCCATCGCCATAAGACTCCTGGCATCGTCATCGACCAACAGGATCTTCGCCGGAATATTGCCCATGGAGAGGTCTTCGCTCATTGACGTATCCCTCGTTTCGCGTCTGGCCTCGGAGTGAGGAGCCCGTTCTTCACGCCTCAGGCGTTCCAGTTACTCTCTTCCGTCCGAAGAGCCAGATGCGCAAGAGCGCCAGCAACTCCTCGGTATTCACCGGCTTCGCGATATAGTCCGATGCGCCGGCTTGTAAGCATCGTTCCCGATCGCCCTTCATGGCCTTCGCCGTCAATGCCAAAATCGGCAACATCCGGTGGCCCGGACTGAGTCTGATTTGCCGCATGGTCTCATACCCGTCCATTTCCGGCATCATAATATCCATCAACACCATGTCGAGTTCATCGTCCTGCTTCACCTTTTGAATCGCCTCGCGGCCGGTTTCGCAACTCATTACCTCCATCCCGTGCCGCTCCAGGAGGCTCGTCAGAGCAAAAATATTCCGCATGTCATCATCCACGATCAACACTTTCTTGCCGATCAACGCATCGTCGCTTTGTCGCACCCGTTCGAGCATCCGTTGCTTTTCCGGCGGAAGTTGCTCGACCACCAGATGCAGGAAGAGGGTTGCTTCGTCGAGCAGCCGCTCCGGGGACTGCACACCCTTCAAGACGATCCCTTGGGAAAGTTCCCGCAAATGGATTTCCTCTTCCTCGGTGAGATCCTTACCTGTCGACACGATGACCGGCAGGTCGCGCAGGGATGAATGCTCGCGCATACGTTCCAAGACCTGGAACCCGGACATATCGGGAAGGCGCAAGTCCAGGACCACGCAATCGAAATGTCGCTGACACAGGAGATCCCAGGCTCCTTCACCGCTCTG
>Ga0070681_10007097_pt1 | contig 10908 bp, 5 predicted proteins | sample KBSC83BmetaG_FD_65650 | JGI IMG/M metagenome (GOLD analysis project Ga0070681, IMG submission 65650) | Corn rhizosphere microbial communities from Kellogg Biological Station, Michigan, USA - KBS C8-3B metaG | ecosystem: Host-associated > Plants > Roots > Rhizosphere | place: USA: Michigan...
GGCGCGCAGGGTCGGGAACCCTCTCCCCAACCCTCTCCCAAGGGGAGAGGGGGCGAACGAAAACGCCGCCTTGTGGGCGGCGTTTGGCTTTTATTTCGTTGAAGCGGCGCGCAGGGCCGGGAACCCTCTCCCCAACCCTCTCCCGGAGGGAGAGGGGGCAAACGAAAACGCCGCCCTTGCGGGCGGCGTTTGGAGAAGGCTTGTTGGATCAGGCGAATTTACTTCGCCTGATCGACGATCCAGTGGACGGCGGCGGTGACCTGCTCGTCGGTGAGCGCCGGGTTGCCGCCCTTGGCCGGCATGAAGTTGCCGTCCGGGCCGTGGTAGCCCTCGATCGCATGCTTGACCAGGGTGTCGAGGCCTTCCTTGATGCGCGGGCCCCACATCGCCTTGTCGCCCAGCTTCGGCGCACCGGCGATGCCGGCGGTGTGGCAGCTGGTGCACAGGTGGTCGTAGATTTCCTTGCCGTCGGTGGTGCCGCCGTAGGCAACCTGGGAGGCGGCGGCCTTGGCGGCGGCATCGGCGGCGGCCTGCATGGCGGCGCGACCGGTGTCGCCGGCGTACACCGCGCCGGCCGGGGCGATCCGCGCGGTGACCTTGGCCGGCTGGTTCGGGTTGGTTTCGTGGGGCTCGCTGTTGTTGATCGCCAGAGCCGACAGCACGAGGATCACGGTGAGCACCGCCAAACCGCCGATGGCCAGCGAAAACTGGTGCAGGAAGCTCTTGTCGGACTTGCTAAGGGAACCGCTCACGCACGTACTCCTGTCAGTGGGCGGGCTCAGGCCGCCTCGTTGCCGGTACTGTCACGCCGGATTGGCGAAAAAAGATCGCAGCCGCCGGGGTCGAACACGTCGATGCTCCCCTGCCCCTGCTGCTGGCATGCCGGATCGCGCGCGGGGCGCACCGGCGACCAGTCCGGTATTATAAACGAAGCGCCCGGCAAGTTTCAGGCTGACGGGGCGTCTTGTATCCCGATTCGGTGTCGGAAACGTTCAGCAGCAGATCCGGTCTGCATTGCAGCGGGGCGCAAAAACCCTGCCATCGGTCATGCCTCACCCCTGTCAACCGGCATTGTTCAAAGCAGTTTGAGTGCCCCTATGCTTTGACCATGCGGGCGCGTTCGCCCACGTGGTTTCCGTGGCGGCGGTTCGATGCGCGGCCACGGGCGGGGTTCAATCCAGGAGTTCTTCATGTCGCGTTTTTGGAAGATCGCGTTGGTCGTGCTGGCGGTGGTCGTGGTGGCCGTCATCGGCATCCGCGTGTTGCACAAGCCGGCCGGCGCCGCCTCGCGGGGTGGTGCCGATGGCAAGGACGCCACGCCGCCGGTGCCGGTCACCGTGGTGCCGGTGGTCAAGCAGAACGTGCCGGTGTACCTGACCGCGCTGGGTACGGTGCAGGCGCTCAACACGGTGACGGTGATCCCGCAGGTGGCCGGCCGCCTGCTCAGCATCGACTTCACCGAGGGGCAGCCGGTGAAGAAGGGCGAGGTGCTGGCGCAGATCGACCCGCGCACGTTCCAGGCCGCCTATGACCAGGCGGTCAGCCGGCGCAACCAGGATCGCTCCCTGCTGGCCACGGCGCGCAGCAATTACCAGCGCTCGCAGGATCCCAAGTACAGCCAGTACGTGGCCAAGATCGACATGGTCACCCAGAAGAACACCGTGGCCCAGTACGAGGCGGCGGTGGCGGCGGACGAGGCGGCGATCCGCGACGCCAAGGTGCAGCTCGACTACACCCAGGTGCGCTCGCCGATCGACGGCCTGGCTGGCATCCGCGCGGTGGATCCGGGCAACGTGGTGACCACGTCCACGGCGCTCGTCACCTTGACCCAGTTGCACCCGATCAACGTGATGTTCACCTTGCCCGAGCAGAACCTGGACATGGTGCGCAGCGCCGCGCAGGGCGGCACGCCGCTTGAGGTCACTGCGCTCGATCGCGTCGATGCGCATCCGATCGCCAGCGGCGGCGTGCTCAAGGTGATCGACAACCAGATCGACACCAGCACCGGCACGTTCCGGCTGAAGTCGGAGTTCAGCAACGATCGCAACGAGCTGTGGCCTGGCCAGTTCGTCAACGTGCGGCTGCTGGTGAACACCGTCGACGGCGGCCTGGTGATTCCCTCGCAGGGCGTGCAGCGCGGGCCGGACGGCGACTATGTCTACCTGGTGCAGGGCGACAATACGGTCAAGATGCAGTCCATCGTGGTCGCCGGCGAAGTGGGCGACAGCCACGTGATGATCGGCAGCGGCCTCAAGGTCGGCGAGAAGGTGGTGACCGAGGGCCAGTTCCGGCTCAAGCCGGGCAGCAAGGTCAACCCGCTCAAGCCGGGCGAAGTGCCGGCCGCACCGACTGCGGCGGAGCTGCAGAAGTCCAAGCAGGACAACAAGGGTGGTCGTAGTCGTCGCTGATGTCCACGCGTCCCCGGCGCCTCGCCGGGGACGCGTGCGCGCCCTGATCGCGGCACCAGCCGCTCCACCTCGTCACGGATAGCCATGGGATTCTCCACCATCTTCATTCGCCGCCCGATCGCCACTTCGTTGCTGATGGTGGCCGTGCTGCTGCTCGGCATCCTCGGCTTCCGCCAGCTGCCGGTGTCGGCGTTGCCGGAGATCGAGGCGCCCAGCCTGGTGGTGACTACCCAGTATCCCGGCGCCAGCGCCACCACCATGGCGACCCTGATCACCACGCCGCTGGAGCGCAACCTGGGGCAGATTTCCGGCCTCAGCATGATGAGTTCGGATTCCTCCGCCGGGCTGTCCACGATCATCCTGCAGTTCAACATGGGGCGGGACATCGACATCGCCGCGCAGGACGTGCAGGCGGCGATCAACCAGGCCAAGGGCACGCTGCCGGGCAACCTGCCGTATCCGCCGGTGTACAACCGGGTCAACCCGGCCGATGCGCCGATCCTCACCCTGGCGCTGCAGTCGGACAGCCGCCCGCTGCGCGACGTCAACGACCTGGCCGACTCGATCCTGGCGCAGAAGCTGTCGCAGGTGCAGGGCGTGGGCCTGGTCTCGATCGCCGGCAACGTGCGCCCGGCCGTGCGCATCCAGGTGAACCCGGCGCAATTGGCCAACCTCGGCCTGACCATGGAGGACGTGCGTTCGGCGCTGACCCAGGCCAACGTCAACGCGCCCAAGGGCACGCTCAACGGCAAGACGCAGAGCTACTCGATCGGCACCAACGACCAGCTGGTCGATGCCGAGCAGTACAAGAGCACCATCATCAGCTACCGCGGCAACGCGCCGGTGCGCCTGTCCGACGTGGCCAAGGTGGTCGACGGCGTGGAGAACGACCAGCTCGCCGCCTGGGCCAACGGCAAGCCGGCGGTGCTGCTGGACGTGCGCCGCCAGCCCGGCGCCAACATCGTGGACACGGTGGAACAGATCCGCCGGATCCTGCCGGAGCTGCGCAGCGCGCTGCCAGCCGACGTGCACCTGGACGTGTTCGCCGACCGTACCGTGACCATCCGCGCATCGGTGCACGATGTGGAGTTCACCCTGATCCTCACCGTGTTCCTGGTGATCGGCGTGATCTTCGTGTTCCTGCGCCGGCTGTGGGCCACCATCATCCCGGCCACGGCCGTGCCGCTGTCGCTGCTGGGCACGTTCGGGGTGATGAGTTTCACCGGGATGTCGCTGGACAACCTTTCGCTGATGGCACTCACCGTGGCCACCGGCTTCGTGGTCGACGATGCGATCGTGATGATCGAGAACATCGTGCGCTACATCGAAAAGGGCATGGACGGGCCGACGGCGGCCGAAGTCGGCGCCAAGGAAATCGGCTTCACCGTGCTGTCGCTGACCGTGTCGTTGGTGGCGGTGTTCCTGCCGCTGCTGCTGATGCCCGGCGTCACCGGCCGGCTGTTCCACGAGTTCGCCTGGGTGCTGACGATCGCGGTGAGCATCTCGATGCTGGTCTCGCTGACGCTGACCCCGATGATGTGCGCCTACCTGCTCAAGCCCGACCGGCTGCCAGAGGGCGACGACGCCCACGAGCGCCACGACGCCGCCGGCAAGCGCACCGTGTGGTCGCGCAGCGTGCACCTCTACGAGCGCACGCTGGACTGGGTGCTCGACCACCAGAAATTCACCATGCTGGTGGCCAGCGCGGCCATCGTGCTGACCGTGTTCCTGTACATGGCCATCCCCAAGGGCCTGTTGCCCGAGCAGGACACCGGCCTGATCACCGGCGTGGTGCAGGCCGACGACAACATCGCGTTTCCGGCCATGGAGCAGCGAACCAAGGCGGTCGCCGAGGCCTTGCGCAAGGATCCGGCGGTGGCCGGCGTGGCGGCCTTCATCGGTGCCGGCACGATCAATCCCACCCTCAACCAGGGCCAGCTCAGCATCGTGCTGAAGGATCGCGGCGATCGCGACGGCCTGGACAAGCTGCTGCCACGCCTGCAGCAATCCGTGGCCGACATCCCCGGCATCGCGCTGTACCTGAAGCCGGTGCAGGACGTGACCCTGGACAGCACCGTCTCGGCCACCGAATACCAGTACGCGCTGTCCCAGGTGAACTCGGCCGAGCTGGCCAAGTATGCCGACCAGATGACCCGCGCGATGCGCCAGCGGCCGGAACTGGCCGACGTCGGCAACAACCTGGCCGACCGCGGCAATGCGCTGAAACTCACCATCGATCGCGAGAAGGCCAGCCGCATGGGCGTGCCCGTGCAGACCATCGACGACACCTTGTACGACGCCTTCGGCCAGCGCCAGATCTCCACCATCTTCACCCAGCTCAACCAGTACCGCGTGGTGCTGGAGGTGGCGCCGGAGTTCCGCAACAGCACCGACCTGCTCAACAAGCTCACCGTGCGCGGCAACGGCTCCGGCGCGCTCACCGGCAGCAACGCGACCAGCTTCGGCCAGGTCAAGTCGAGCAACTCGGCCACCCCCAGCGGCATCGGCAACACCGGCAACATCGGCATCGCGCTGGGCGGCGGCGGCACCATCCCGCTGTCCTCGCTGGCCAGCGCCGAGGTCACCAGCGCGCCGCTGGTGGTCAGCCACCAGCAGCAGCTGCCGGCGGTGACGCTGGCGTTCAACGTGGCGCCGGGCTATTCGCTGTCCGATGCGGTGGACGCGATCCACCAGGTCGAGCAGCAGCTGAACTTCCCGCCGCAGGTGCGCGGCCAGTTCATCGGCAAGGCCGCCGAGTTCAACTCCTCGCTGGGCGATGAAGTACTGCTGCTGCTCGCCGCGATCGTGGTGATCTACATCGTGCTGGGCGTGCTGTACGAGAGCTACATCCACCCGCTGACGATCATCTCCACGCTGCCGCCGGCCGGCGTGGGTGCGCTGCTGGCGCTGATGCTGTTCGGCATGAGCCTGTCGGTGGACGGCATCGTCGGCATCGTGCTGCTCATAGGCATCGTCAAGAAGAACGCGATCATGATGATCGACTTCGCGATCGAGGCGAAGCGCACCGGCATGAATGCGCACGACGCGATCCGCCGCGCCTGCCTGCTGCGCTTCCGCCCGATCATGATGACCACCTTCGCGGCGATGCTCGGTGCGCTGCCGCTGGCGCTGGGCAATGGCATCGGCTCCGAACTGCGCCGGCCGCTGGGCGTGGCGATCGTGGGCGGCCTGCTGCTGTCGCAGCTGGTCACGCTGTACACCACCCCGGTGATCTACCTGTACATGGAGCGCTTCTCCGACTGGCTGGCCGCGCGGCGCGAGCGGCGCGCGCTGGAGCACGCCCGGGCCGATCACGCGGCGTGATGACGCTCCGTTGTCTCATGCCCGAATGGCACTTGCTCAAACCCCGTTCGTCCCCGGATCGAGTCCGGGGCAGGCTCTGGGCGTAGGCCGAAGGCCGCACGCGGAGAGTGGCCATGGATGGTCACCGTTTTGGGAAGCGAGGAAGTCGTAGGACATATCGGCGAAGGCTGTCCATGCGCGACGGCGCTTCGACTCCGCCCGCTACGTGGGCTACGCCTGTCCTGAGCTTGTCGAAGGGCTCAGCGTGAACGGTCGGGAGCCGGGTGGCTCCAAGTTGGAGCCACTGGTCTCTTGCCCCTCTCCGTGTTTGGCCGGGGAGGGGTTTTCCTCGTCGTGCCGATCAACCGTTTTGCCGCTCGCGCGTTGGCGGTGGGATGATCCACCTTCGTCCCGCCCGGCCTCGCGCCGCCCGCATCTCGGTTGTGCATCCTGCATGAATGTTTCCGGCCCCTTCATCCGCCGCCCGATCGGTACCTCCCTGCTGGCCATCGGGTTGTTCGTCGGCGGCATGATCTGCTATTTCCTGCTCGGCGTGGCCGCATTGCCGAACATGCAGTTCCCGGCGATCTTCGTGCAGGCCAGCCAGGCCGGCGCCGACGCCAGCACCATGGCCTCCACCGTGGCCGCGCCGCTGGAACGCCACCTGGGCCAGGTGCCTGGCATCGAGAGGATGCGCTCGTCCAGCTCCGAGGGGCGCACCTTCGTCTTCATGATGTTCCGCAACGGCACCGACCTGGATTCCGCCGCGCGCGACGTGCAGGCGGCGATCAACGCGGCGGCGCCGGATCTGCCCAGCGGCCTCAACGGTGCGCCGAGCTACCAGAAGGCGAACCCCAACGACGACCCGGTGATCGCCTTCGCGCTGACTTCCGCCACGCAATCGGCCGGCGACCTGTACAACGTCGCCGACACCTTGCTGGCCCAGCGCCTGCGCCAGTTGCCGGGCGTCTCCTCGGTGGAGATCGCCGGCGCATCCACCCCGGCGATCCGGGTCGACGTGAACCTGCGCGCGCTCAATGCGATGGGGCTGTCGCCGGATCAGCTGCGCAACGCGCTGCGTGCGGCCAACGTGACCTCGCCGGAGGGCTTCCTCAGCGACGGCCAGACCCGCATGGCGGTCGCCGCCACCACCTCGCTGCACAGCGCCGCCGATTTCGCGCGGCTGGTGGTGGCCAGCCACGACGGCACGCCGGTGCGGCTGGCCGATGTGGCGAACGTTTACGCCGGCACCGAGGACGCCTACCAGGCGGCGTGGTTCGGCGGCCATCCCGCGGTGCTGATGTACGTGTACAAGAAGGCCGACGCCAACGTGATCTCCACCGTCGACCTGGTGAAGGCGCAGTTGCCGATGTTGCGCGCCTTTCTGCAGCCCGGTACCCGGCTCACCCCGTTCTTCGACGGCACCCCGACGATCCGCGCCTCGCTGCACGAGGTGCAGGCGACCTTACTGATCTCGCTGGCGATGGTGATCCTCACGATGGCGCTGTTCCTGCGCCGGCTGGCGCCCACGCTGATCGCGGCGGTGGCGGTGCCGCTGTCGCTGGCCGGCGCCTTCGTGGCGATGTACATCCTCGGCTACACGCTCAACAACCTCACCCTGCTGGCGCTGGTGATCGCGATCGGCTTCGTGGTGGACGACGCGATCGTGGTGATCGAGAACATCATCCGCCACATCGACGACGGCATGAGCCGGATGCAGGCCACCCTGGCCGGCGCGCGCGAGATCGGCTTCACCATCATCTCGATCACCGCCTCGCTGGTGGCGGTGTTCATCCCGCTGCTGTTCGCCGGCGGCATCACCGGCATGTTCATGCACGAGTTCGCGGTGACCCTGGTGGCGGCGATCGTGGTATCGGCGGCGGTGTCGCTGACCCTCACGCCGGCGCTGTGCGGACGCTTCCTCAGCGGCCATCACGCCCGCGCCGCCGGCGATCGGCGGCCGCGGCGCAGCCACCTGCTGGATCGCTTCCATGCCCGCATGCTCGGCGTCTACCAGCGGGCGCTGGATTTCTCGCTGCGCCACGCACTGGCGTTCGCGCTGACCCCGCTGGCGCTGATCGCGGTCACCTTCTACCTGTTCACCGTGGTCAAGGCCGGCCTGTTTCCGCAGCAGGACACCGGCCTGATCTGGGGCCGCGCCACCTCCAGCGCCACGGTGTCGTTCGACGAAAGCAAGCAGCGCCTGGAACGCCTCACCGCGATGCTGCTGGCCGACCCGGACGTGGCCACAGTGGGCACCCGCCTGGGCAGCAGCCGCCAGGGCACCAGCGGCTCGTTCAACATCGACCTCAAGACGCATTCCGACGGCCGCATCGACGACACCTTCACCGTGCTGGCCCGCCTGAGCGCCAAGGCCGCCAAATATCCCGACCTGCACCTGCGCCTGCGCGCGGTGCAGGATCTGCCCAGCGGCGGCGGGGGCGGCACCAGCCAGGGCGCGCAATACCAGGTTTCGCTGCAGGGCAACGACCTCGCTTCGCTGCAGCTGTGGCTGCCCCGGCTGGTGACCGAACTGAAAAAGAACCCGATGTTGCTCGACGTGGGCAGCGACGTGGAGGAGGGCGGCCTGCGCCAGAACATCGTGATCGATCGCGACACCGCCGCGCGCATGGGCGTTTCCATCGGCGCCATCGACGGCGCGCTGTACGACGCCTTCGGCCAGCGCCAGGTGTCGACCATCTACTCGGACATCAACCAGTACAGCGTGGTGGTCAACGCCTTGCCCACGCAGACCGCCACGCCGGAAGCGCTCAATCGCGTCTACGTGAAATCGGACACGGGGCAGATGGTGCCGATCAGCGCTTTCGCCCGCCAGGAACCCGGTCTGGCGCCGTCGCAGATCACCCACGAGAACCAGTACACCACGATGGATCTCAGCTTCAATCTCGCGCCCGGGGTGAGCATGGGGCAGGCGCTGCAGGTGATCCAGTCCACGGTGAGCAATATGCGCATGCCAGGCGACATCAAGCTCAACGTCGGCGGCGACTTCCGCCGCTTCCAGCAATCGCAGAGCGGCATGCTGTGGCTGGTGCTGGCTGCGATCATCACGGTCTACATCGTGCTCGGCATGCTGTACGAAAACCTGGTGCACCCGATCACCATCCTGTCCACCCTGCCGGCCGCCGGGGCCGGCGCGCTGCTGGCGCTGTGGTTCACCGGCACCGAACTGTCGGTGGTGGCACAGATCGCACTCGTACTCCTGATAGGCATCGTCAAGAAAAACGCGATCATGATGATCGACTTCGCCCTCGTCGCCGAACGCGAACACGGCAAGAACCCGCCCGAGGCGGCGCGCGAAGCCTGCCTGGTGCGCTTCCGCCCGATCATGATGACCACCATGGTCGCCATCCTCGCCGCCCTGCCCATCGCCATCGGCCTCGGCGAAGGCAGCGAACTGCGCCGCCCCCTCGGCATCGCCCTCATCGGCGGCCTGCTGATCTCGCAAAGTCTCACTTTGCTGAGTACACCGGCGCTGTATGTGGTGTTCTCGTGCGTGGCCGAGCGGCGGAAGGCGTGGAGCGCGCGGCGGAGGCTGCGCAAGGGGGCGCGACGCCACCTGGCGGATGCTTGATTGACCGGGCCGTCGCGCGGCGCATGCGTCTGCTTGTCCGCTTTGTGTCCGTGAGGCGGTGGCGAATCGCTGCGGATCGTTCTACTGCGGTATCGGTTGGCCAAACCACGATCTACGAAGTGGCCACAGGTGATGACTTGGCTAAGATTGCCAGGCATTCCTACGGCGGCGTGAATGCATGAAAGCGAATTCTCGACGCAAACCGAGACTAACTCATCAGCCTGGATCGGATCAGGGTCTTTCTGAGCTGCCTGTGCGGCAGCGAACAAGGATCCTTGGCCCCGATGGTGCGCCTGCTGTTTCTGAGCTGCCTATGCGGCAGCGAACTGCCGCGCGGCGCAATAGATCGCGACGCCGGCTTTCTGAGCTGCCTATGCGGCAGCGAACGCGGCAACAGCATCGTGACGGGGCCGGGCGTGTTTCTGAGCTGCCTATGCGGCAGCGAACGCAATGCAACGGTGCACCATGTCGCTGAAATATTTCTGAGCTGCCTATGCGGCAGCGAACGCGACGGTGTTGCGCGCTGCGCCGTAGTTGAGTTTCTGAGCTGCCTATGCGGCAGCGAACGCCTCCATCGCGTCGCCGCGATCCCTCACCACTTTCTGAGCTGCCTATGCGGCAGCGAACAGCGAGCGCAAGCCGCTGTATGACCTGGGCACTTTCTGAGCTGCCTATGCGGCAGCGAACAAGGTGGCGTGCGAAGCATCCGGCCTGCCATGTTTCTGAGCTGCCTATGCGGCAGCGAACTCCGAAAGCTGGGAGTCGTGGCTGTCGGGATCTTTCTGAGCTGCCTATGCGGCAGCGAACAACATGCTGCCCATCTTGCCGTAGAGGCGCACTTTCTGAGCTGCCTATGCGGCAGCGAACGCCTTCGCGGCGGCGCTGCCGGCCGGCGTCCATTTCTGAGCTGCCTATGCGGCAGCGAACGCTTTCGCGGCGGCGCTGCCGGCCGGCGTCCATTTCTGAGCTGCCTATGCGGCAGCGAACATCAAGGGTACGTGTGGACGCAAGGTGATCTTTTTCTGAGCTGCCTATGCGGCAGCGAACATTACAATGCCGCCGGTGCGGTGGTGCTCGATTTTCTGAGCTGCCTATGCGGCAGCGAACCCATGTGCGGTCGATACAGCATGTTCGGGCCGTTTCTGAGCTGCCTATGCGGCAGCGAACTAGAGCTCAACGTGGCTAAGTGTTTGATCATTTGGCGATAAAAGCAAAAAAAGCGGCCGACCTCCTATTTGGAGGCCAGCCGCCAAGTGATTGATTTTTCGGCTGTTGGATGCGGCGCAAAGAATAAGGGTCAGAACCAGGGAATGGTGGTAGTTCCGCCTAGGCCGTAGCTGTTGAAGCTGCCGGGAGTCGCGTCGACAGTGAGTGGACCGAGGGCGACGAACAGGCAAAACGGTTGTCCGGTGCTGTGGCTTCGCAGGTATACGTAGGGAAGGTTGGGGCGGTGTTCCATGCTGGATGGAATGGCCTTGGCCGCTTGTTCCTCTGTTTCACCCTTGCGGCGCATGCGGCGTCTGCGCAAACGCTCGGCGCTGGTCTTGAATTGCTTGCGTTGAACAGTGCGGTGCAATGCATCTGCCGGCACACCGGTGATGTCGG
>Ga0070681_10007110_pt1 | contig 10899 bp, 9 predicted proteins | sample KBSC83BmetaG_FD_65650 | JGI IMG/M metagenome (GOLD analysis project Ga0070681, IMG submission 65650) | Corn rhizosphere microbial communities from Kellogg Biological Station, Michigan, USA - KBS C8-3B metaG | ecosystem: Host-associated > Plants > Roots > Rhizosphere | place: USA: Michigan...
AAAGCGGAGCGTCGCCAATCACGCGAGGTAGCATGCTCAAAGTACTCATCCCGCTGGCGCTGGCGTTGCTGCTGGCCGGCTGTGGGCTCGCAGAGGTCGGCGCAGCAGGGGCCACCGCCGCAACCTCGGCGGCGGAACAGGCAAAGCAGGGCAAGGAAACGGAAGCGCGCGTGCAGCAGCAGGTGGACGCAGCGATGCAACAGGACGCTGCGAACCGCAAGGCGGCCGAGGAAGCCGCGGCTCAATAGGCGTTAGGTTCGTCGGAATCGGCAGGAAAGCGGCTTCATCGTCCTGATGAAGCCGCTTTGGATCAGCTCTTCAGCGGCGCTTGCCCTTCGACTTCGCGGCACGCTTGGCCTTTCCTTTGGCCTTGCCCCGCCGCGCGCCGGCGGCCTTCTTCCCCCGCCTGGCGGCTGCCCGCTTGGCCGCAGGCTTGGCTGCCTTTTTCTTCGCTGCCTTTTTCTTCGCTGCCTTTTTCTTCGCCGCCTTCGCAGCGGTCTTCTTCGCAGGCGCCTTCTTGCCTGCCGCCTTCTTGGCAGCCGCGGCCGGCTTGGGTGCAGCAGCCGGCTTGGGAGCCGCTGCGGGTTTGGCCGCGGCCGCGGGCCTGGAAGCTGGCGCGCTCACGGCGACGGACGCAGGCGCTGCCGGCTTCGGCGCCGGAGCAGGCTTGGGAGCCGCGGGTTTCGGAGGCGCCGCGTTCGGCTGGGCCGGCTTGGGTGCGGCGGCTTTCGCCGGTTGCGCCGGCTGCTCGGCGGCCGGCATGGGGGCGACCTCGATCACCGCGAACATGCCACCCTGCGGGTCCGTGGCCTGAGCGATCCAGCTGCCCCCGGGCACCTGCATCGGGCCGTTGAGGAGGCGGCCGCCGCCGCCCTTGACCGCATTGGCGGCCTTGTCGATGTCGGCCACATTCACGTAGGTCAACCAGCTCGGGGGCATCGAGGCCGGGGAGGACTTGTACATCCCGCCGATCTGCTGCCCTCCCTGGGTGATCAGCTGATAGTCACCGACGTCACCGCCCATGGGGTGAGTGGGCCCCTTCTCCCAGCCAAACAGCTCGGTATAGAAGCCGACGGCGGCATTCACGTCCGTCGTCGCCAGCTCGTGCCAGGAGTACGCGCCAAGGGCCGCGCCACCCCCTACGTTGGCGCCGTCAGCCGACCCGGGGGCTGGGGTGTATAGCGCGAACGTTACGCCCTGGGGATCGCTGACCACGGCGTACCGGCCTACGTTGGGAATATCGGTGCCGCCCTTGATGACCTTACCCCCGAGGCGCTGAACGCCTTCCAGGGTCGAATCGACGCTCGGGGTACCGATATAGGTGAGCCAGTGCGGCCCGGAGCCCTGCTCGGGCAGAGCCATGAGGCCGCCCGCCCGGGCCTTGCCCATGACCCACAAGGTGTAGCCGGGCATTCCCGAGGGCTGGGTCTTCCACGGCATCACTCTCGAGTAGAAGGCACCGGCGGCATCCGTATCCGTCGTCATCAACTCGTGCCATATGAAGCGTCCCCGAATATCCGCGTTGCTCATGGCGAGAATTCCCCTTTTTTTTCGGCCCTTTTTGGCAAGTGCAAGCGCTGGAGGAAGTGCACTCTGCGCACTTACCTCCAAAGCAGGATGCGCGACATTCTGCACCGGCGCGCGTTCCACTTCCATGACTGTTGAATCGCGCGCGGCGAGTCGTTTGCAGCGTGAGCCGGAAGGTGCTACGGAAGCTTCCAGGTGGCGCCGACGAGAGCGAAGCGCGGGAGCCAGACCGAGGTGGTCCGCTCGAGGAGCGGCCGGGAGGTATTGCCGGCGAACTGCACGTCGATGCAGCAGGGGTTGGCATGATTGGTGAGATTGTCGACTTCGCCGAACAGCTCCAGCGCTCCGAGTCGAATCGGATGCGCCCAGGTCAGTCGGGAGTCCAACGAGAAGTACGCCGGCCACTTGCGGACGTTCAACGGGAACAGGGCGAGCTGGGGGGGCTCGAGGCTCGTGGCGTAAAGCCGGTTGCGACCCCAACCGGTATGCCAGGTGGCGTCCGAAGACCACAGCCAGGGCGCCTGGCGCCAGGCAATGCCGATGGCGGCTGCATGCTTCTGGTCCCAGCTCCGGGGCACGGTGACGCCGTTGATGACGTCAGTGGCTTCGGACCAGCTGTAGTTCGCCCACCCCGACCAGGCGGGTGTCGCCTGCCACCTCAGGCTGACTTCAGTGCCGACGGCGCGGGCGCTCGATGCCTGGATCAGCATCCGATCGACTTCGATCTCCGGAAGCAAAGCGATCGGGTCCAGCAGATTCTCGTAACGCGGACGAGGGTTTTCGATGCGCTTGTCGAAGGCCTCGACGTGCAGCTGCACGGCTGGCGAGAGCTGACGCTCCAGGCCGATGACGGTCTGCATCGCGAACTCCGCGCGGTGGAATACGTCGTCGCCATCATCCACCTGCAGCTCGTCCGGGCGCTGGGTCTGGGACAACCGCCCCCAGCTGGCGCGCAGCACGGTCGCCGGATCGTACTGGTATTGGAGGCCCACCCGTGGAGAGACCTGGTTGCCGCGAAACGCGAGCCCATACCGTTCTCCGTCCCAACGCATGCCGGCGTCGGCAGACAGATGGGGTGTGATCCCCCAGAGCACGGACATATAGGTGGCATAGGCCTGGCCGTCCAGGTCCAGGCGGGTCTGGGTGTTCAGGGTGGTTGGCCGCCCGAACGCTTCTGCGAGCTGCGGATTGAACAGCGCATTGGCCGTGTACCGGTATTGCGCTTCGTAGTCGTACCACTCGAACCCGCTCACCAACCCCCAGCGATCGCTGATGCGGCCGCTCGTCTCGAGGCGAAAGGCGGTGGTACCGAAATGACGCGTGTCCTCCATGCTGCCATTCGCGCTGCCGACGCGGTCCAGCGTCCCAAAGCGGTGCGTGTGACGTTCCGTCCGCGACAGCGTTGCGTGCAGCGTGGTGTCCTGCAAAGGCGTGAACGTCCAGCCCAACCACGCGGTGGCGTCGCGGTAGCTGATAAGCGCCTGCTCGGTCGAGGACAGACCGGTTCCCGGGATCCTCTGGCCCACACTGGAGTTGAAATTGCCCTTCAGGTCATCGTCGAGCACCAGGTACCCGGCCGCCACACTCATCACGTCGCTGAGGTCGTACTGGACCCGTCCGAGCGCGTCCAGAAAGTCGGGGTCTACTTCGGTGCGATCCAGCAGATCGGAGATGAAGTCCACGACGCCGATGCGTACGACCCCCAGCCACTGCAGGGGGCTGGAGCTGAGCTTGCCCTGCGTCAGCGCCTCGGAAAACAACACGCTCTGGCTGAGCGCGTAGTAGTTCTCGCCGTCCCAGGTGCGTGGCTGCATGTCGAGCACACCCGACAGGCGGTTGCCGAAGCGCGCCGGAAACACGCCGCTGAAGAAATCCATGCGTGAGATCGTCTCGGGGTCGAGCGACCCGAGCAGCCCCTGGATGTCTTTGTAGTGGTAGGGCTCGAACAGCGGCACGCCGTCGAAGTACGTCGCGACCTCGTCCTCGCGACCCCCGCGTATATGCGGCCGCACCGAAATGGCGCTCGTAGCCACTCCCGGCAGGTAGCGAGCGGCGCGCATCGCATCCTGAAACAACCCCGGCATCGCCTCCAGGCTCTGACGCGAGATATCCGTTGAGGGCTGCGGTCCCATTTGCGTCTGATCGACACCGTAGCGGCTGGCGTAGACATCGACCTCCGCGGATTGCGATGAGGGCGCCTCGGGCGGCTTGGCTGCAGGAGTGACAGGTTTGCCGGCCTCCGCCGGTGGCGGCACGGCTGGCTTCGGGGGCAGGCTGACGACCGAGAACAGCTCCGGCTGCGCGTTCTGGGCACGCACTGCCTCGAGGCCTAGTCCATAGGGCGCCAGGATCCGGCGCGCAATCTCCTCGGGAGTGCCCGTTCCGGGATCGACGTTGACAGTGAGCTGCGCACCTACGAGCGCCGAGCTGAAGATCACCTCCAGGCCGGAACGGCGCAGCTCCTCCAGAGCCTGGGCGAGAGGTTGTCCCCGCTCCACGGCCTCGGATGCTCCCGCCCACGACAGGGCGCAGACGAAAAAAAGTGCCGCCCCCCTCATCGCGCGCTGCATGGCCGCGGATGCTAGCACTCGAGACGATTGGTTTATGCTGCTGCCCTCGTCCCAATCGAATAGCCTGACTTCACTGTGGATCGCCCTTTGGCCGACGAATCCGAGCTCATCCGACGCATGCTCGCCGGGGACCAGCGGGCTTTCGATGCGTTCTTCGAGGGGCATTTCGCCCGGCTCTACCGCTTTGCCCTGCCGCGGCTCGGCCGGGACGCCGAGGCCACCCGGGAGGTCGTCCAGGCGACCTTGAGCAAGGCCATGCGCAAGCTGGCCCTGTTCCGTGGGGATGCGGCCATTTTCACCTGGCTGTGCCAGATCTGTCGGCGAGAAGTCGTCGACTACCTCCGCGCTCACCGCCGCTACGCCGATCACGTCACGCTCATCGACGACCAGCCCGAGCTGCGCGCCGCCATCGAGTCTCTCGAGGCGCCCGATGAGTACGACCTGGTCAAGACCTATGGCCGCGCGGAAGTCGGCAGGCTGGTGCAGGCGGTGCTGGATCGGCTGCCGGCGCGCTATGGCGACGCGCTCGAGTGGAAGTACATCGAAGGTCATTCGGTCGAGGAGATCGGGGCTCGTCTGGGCATCGGGCACGCGGCCGCGCAATCGCTGCTGGCGCGGGCCCGGCTGGCATTCCGCGATGCCCTGGAGAGGGTGTTCGGCTCAACCGCGGCAGAGCTCGCCGCCGCTCTGGAGGGCTGAGCCATGATCACCGAGGAGAACGCAGAGCGCGACTTGAGTGGCGTGTTGCGCAACGCGGGCCGTCGTTCGGGCCCTCCGGAGGATGTGGCGCAGGCCATACGGGCCGCCGTCGAAGCGCAGTGGCGCGAGGTCATCGCTCAGCGAAACCGCCGGCGCCGGATAGGCCTGTCGTTGGCTGCTGCCGCCGTGTGCGCGGCGCTCGGGCTGTGGGCCGCCAGGCCTGTGCTGCTGGGGTCGGGCGAACGCATGGCTGAGGTCCGCTTTACCGTGGGGTCCGTGCAGGGGAAGGAGGGCCGGCTGCGCAGTTGGGGGGCCGTGGGCCTGGGGCAGGCGCTGTTTGCCGGTGAGACGCTCGCCACCTCCGCGACCGGTCGTCTGGCGCTGTCGCTCGCTGGCCGAGTGTCGGTTCGGCTCGACCGCGACACGCAGGTCACGCTCCTGAGCCCAGGGCGGATCTCGCTCTCCCGGGGCGCCGTCTATGTGGATTCGGGGGAGCCGACCGGCTCGCAGGGGCCGGGGCTGCTGGTGGAGACTGCGGCGGGGGCGGTGCATCACCTCGGCACGCAGTATGAAGCGCGGGTGATCGGCTCCTCCGAGGTCCAAATCGCCGTCCGCGAGGGCAGCGTCGAGCTCGACACGAGCACGGGGGCGATGCATCGCGCCGCCGCGGGCGAGCAGATGACGGTGTCCTCCGCGGGGACGGTGGTGCGCAGCGCCCTCTCACCCTATGACGAGCGCTGGCACTGGGTTGCGGCAACCGCTCCGGCTTTCGACATCGATGGGCATTCGGTCGCTGAGTTTCTGACCTGGGTGGCGCGCGAGTTGGGTCGCGATGTCGTCTACGCTGATGCGGCCACGCAGGCGGAAGCGGCCCGCGTGATACTCAGCGGGTCCATTTCCGGGTTGAGCCCGGACCAGGCGCTGGCGGCCGTCCTGCCGACGACGCCATTACACAGCCAACTGCGCGACGGACAACTCCTCGTGTCCCTGAGTGCCGCATCTTCCGACTGAGCTCGCGTGATTCCCTGCCGCCGGCCGTACTGAGTGGGTATCCAGCAGACGCCGCTGCATCACCAGACACCCACGTTGGGCATCGACTTCCAGGGCTCGGCGGGCGCCAATGCCGCGCCGTTCTGCAACAGCTCGACGGAGATGTTGTCGGGCGAGCGCACGAAGGCCATCCGCCCGTCCCTCGGCGGACGGTTGATGGTCACTCCGTGGTCCATCAGCCGCTGACAGGTCGCGTAGATATCGTCGACGCCATAGGCCACGTGACCGAAGTTGCGTCCGCTCCCGTAGGGCTCCGGGTCCCAGTTATATGTCAGCTCGATCTGCGCCGATTCGTCGCCGGGGGCGGCGAGGAAGATCAGTGTGAAACGGCCCTGCGGCACTTCGTGTCTCTTGACCTCTTTCAGTCCGAGCGCTTGCGTGTAGAAGCTCAGGGAAGCGTCGACGTCGGTGACTCGGACCATGGTGTGCAGGTACTTCATTGCGGTTCTCGCGGGTGAGGGCTTGCCGGGGCGGGGGGCAAAGAGTACCGGGAATGAGGTGGCGCCCGCAGCGCGGGCGCCGCACGCATCCCGGCTAGAACATCTCCGAGGCACCCGGTGGTTTCACATCCACCTTATGCCGGGAAGGGATAAAGTCCCCGGTGATCATGTTCTCGTACGACTGCCCCGGCCCGACCATGGGATAGACGCCGGCATCCGGATCGATCATCACTTCCAGGAAGGCGGGCCCGTCGAACTTCATGAACTCCTCGATGACACGCGGCACGTCCTGCTTACGGTCCAGGCGCACGGCATAGCGGAAGCCATCCGCCTGCGCGGTCTTGATGAAGTCCTTCTTGTGCAGCGAGCGATCGCTCGCGGACAGGCGGCCCTTGTGGAAGAGCTTCTGCCACTGCTTGACCATGCCGTCGCCGAAGTTGTTGAGCACCACGACCTTGATGGGCAGGGAGTAGGTGGTGACGGTCTCCAGCTCGCCGATATTCATGCGGATGCTGGAGTCGCCATCGATGTCGATGACGCGGCGGCGCGGATTGGCGATCTGCGCGCCGATCGCCGCCGGCAGGCCGAATCCCATGGTGCCCATGCTCCCGGAGGTCAGCCAGCAGCGCGGATGGCGGAAGTCGCAGTACTGGGCCGCCCACATCTGGTGCTGCCCGACGCCGGTGCTGATGATGGCCTCGCCGCCGGCGTGCCGATTGATCTCTTCGATGACGTAGTAGGGTTGAATGAGCTCGCTGTTGCGATCGTAGTTCATCGCGTACACGCGCTTCAGCTCGGCCAGATGCGCGTGCCACAAGCCGAAGTCCGGGCGGATCTGCTCGCGCCGGCCGTACTCGGTGAGCGCCTGCAGAGCCTCTCCGAGCAGGCCCACATGGCTCCAGTGTGCGCGCTTGACCTTGTTGACCTCGGCGCGATCGATGTCGAAGTGCGCGATCCACTGGGCGTTCCTTGCAAACTTGGCAGGGACACCCGCAACCCGATCGTCGAAGCGCGCGCCGGCGGCAATCAGAAAATCGCAATCGTCGACGGCATAGTTGGCGAACGCAGTGCCGTGCATGCCCAGCATGCGCATCGAGAGCGCCTGCGTCGTGTCGACGGCGCCGATGCCCATCAAGGTGGTGACGACCGGGATGCCAAAGGTGGAGGCGAACTCGCGCAGCACGCCCGCGGCGTTGGAGCTGATCACGCCGCCGCCGGCGTAGATGAGCGGCCGCTTGGACTGGCTGAGCATCTCGAAGAACCGGCCGATCTCGTGGGGCTCGAGGACGCGGTCGGCCAGCTCGTTCATGCGGCGCCGATAACCGGGGATGGGCAGCATGCCCCCGCCCTGGAATACGCCTTCCCAGTTCTGCACGTCTTTGGGCACGTCGACGACCACCGGGCCCGGGCGGCCGCTTCTTGCGATCTCGAAGGCCGTGCGCAGGGTCGCTTCCAGCTTGGTGGGGTCGGTCACCAGGAAAATGTGCTTGGCGACCGCGCCCATGATGGAGGGTACGGGGGCTTCCTGGAACGCGTCGGTGCCGATCGCCGCCGTTGCGACCTGGCCGCAGATCACGACGATGGGAATCGAGTCCGCCATGCAATCGCGCACCGGCGTCACGGTATTCGTCGCCCCCGGGCCGGAGGTCACCAGGCACACCCCGACACGACCGGTGGCGCGGGCGTAGCCCGCCGCCATGAATGCCGCGCCCTGCTCGTTGGCAGGCACAATCAACGGAATCTGCGGCTCGCCGGCGGCGTTCTGCTGCTCGTTGAACAGAAACACGGCGTCATAGGTGGGCAGGATGGCGCCGCCGCTATAGCCGAAAATGGCGGACACGCCCTCGTCGGCGAGCACTTGCATGATCATCCGCGCACCCGTCATCCGCTGGCCGGTAAGCGGATGTCCGGCAGGACGGGGCTGGATCACCGTGTCGCTCATTTGGGGGGTCGCTCTCGAAAAAGGGCTGGTAGCCCCCCGAGACTAGCAGCTCGCGTCCGCGGTGCAAAATGGCACCCGGAACGCCCGCGAAGCCGCGGGATTCGGTCATTGGAGCCAGACAGGACCTGCCCGATCAGCCCCAACGGGCTGGGCTGACGAGCCGTGCGGCCGCTGCCACAGCCCCCCGCCCGGCCGGGGAATCCTTTATCCTCGTGCCAGTAGTGAACTACTCAAGAGTCCATGCGTCATATCATTGCGATTCTGCTGCAGAACGAAGCGGGTGCCCTGACCCGCGTCGCCGGCCTGTTTTCCACTCGCGGCTACAACATCGAGTCCCTTTCGGTGGCGCCCACGGATGACCCGACGGTATCGCGCCTGACGCTGGTCACCAAAGGCTCCGAAGGGGTCATTCAGCAGATCGCCAATCAGCTCAACAAGCTGGTGGACGTCGTCAGCATCGAGGACATGACACGCGGCGAGCACCTCGAGCGTGAGCTCGTTCTGTTGAAGCTGAAAGTGCGGCCGGACAGGACGGACGCGGTCCGAGGTTATGTCGTACGCACCGGCGGCCGGGTGCTCGATCCGGCGCTCGACGGGTTCATCGTCGAGTTGACCGCGAGCGAGGCCGAAGTCAACGCATTCATCGCGGACCTGGCGCAGAACGGTGAGCTGTTGGAGGTCGTGCGCAGCGGGGCGCTGGGGATCGGACGCAACGCCAGGCAGCTGCGCGTCGTGCGCTGACGCTCAGCCCTGCAGCGCGGGCGCCGCCGGTGCCGTTGCCCGATCTCGCGCGGTACCCTTAAAATGCACGGCACAACAATACGGGTGGTCCATCGAGGTTGGCGGCCGAGAGCGCTCGGCGTCCGATCCAAACCCTGTTGAACGGAATGGACCTTTGTCAATGACCCGTGCCCAGATCCTCATCGTCGACGATTTGCCGGAAAAGCGGCTGGTGTACAGCAGCCTGCTGGAGGACATCGACGCGGACCTGGTCACCGCGAGCTCCGGCACCGAGGCCCTGAAGTGCGTGCTGCGTACCGAGTTCGCCGTCATCCTGCTCGATGTCAACATGCCGGACATCGACGGCCTGGAGACGGCGAGTCTGATCCGCAAGCACCGCAACGGCCGCAATACGCCGATCATCTTCATCACGGCCTACGCCGATGAGATGCAGACCGTCCGCGGCTACGAGCTGGGTGCCGTCGACTACATCCTCTCGCCGGTGATTGCCCCGGTACTGCGTACCAAAGTGCGTGTGTTCGTGGAGCTGTTTCGCGCGCACGCCGCCTTATCCCTCGCCAACCAGGAGCTCGAGTCGCGTGTCGCCGAGCGGACCCGCGAGCTGCAAAGCACCAACGAGCGCCTCGAAGCCGAGATCGTCCGGCGCCGCCGCGCGCAGGCCGAGCGCGAGGAGACGCTCGAGCGCGAAAAGGTGCTGCGGGTGGAAGCCGAGGGCCTCAGCCGGCTGAAGGACGAATTCCTGGCGACCATGTCGCACGAGCTGCGCACGCCCCTGAACGCGATCTTCGGTTGGATCACGCTGCTGCGGACGCGTCAGCTGGATGAGCCCACTCAGGCGCGGGCTCTGGAGACCATCGAGCGCAACGCGCGCAGCCAGAAGCGTTTGATCGAGGATCTGCTGGACGCCTCCCGTATCGTGACGGGCAAGGTCTCCCTGGAGCTGGTGAGCGTCGACCCGCGGCGCGTCGTCGAGGCTGCGCTGGATGCCATGCTGCCGGCCGCACAGACGAAGGGCCTGACTCTCGTGCCGCAGCTCGATACCCGGACCGGCCTGGTGCACGGAGACTTCGCTCGCCTGCAGCAAGTCGTGTGCAACCTGCTGTCCAACGCCATCAAGTTCACCGCTTCCGGCGGTCGAGTCGAAGTATCTCTGACGCGTACGGGCAAGATGGCGCAGATCAGCGTGCAGGACAGCGGTCAGGGCATCAAGGCAGAGTTCCTGCCGCATGTGTTCGATCGCTTCCGGCAGGAGGACGGCTCGATAAGCCGGCGCCACGGCGGCCTGGGTCTGGGCCTGGCGATCGTGCGCCACCTGGTCGAGCTGCACGCCGGGTCGGTCGAGGCGCACAGCGAGGGCGAAGGAGCCGGAGCGCGATTCGTGATCCATCTGCCCCTGCGCGCGACCTCGGCCGCCTCATCCATCGCTGTCGATGCCCCCATAGGGCGGGCGGTCGCGGCAACACTGGCGGGCGTGCGGATCCTGGTGGTCGATGACGAGATCGAGGCACGCGAGCTCATGAGTCGCATTCTCCAGGACTTCGGCGCGGAGGTGGCGCTTGCGGACAGCGGTCACTCGGCGCTGTCAATGCTGTTCGAGCGGCGTCCGCACGTGCTGTTGGCGGACCTTGGAATGCCGGGCATGGATGGCTTTGCCCTGATCGAGCAGGTGCGCGCCCTGGATCCGGAGTTCGGCGGCCTGACTCCCGCCGTGGCTGTCACGGGGTACACCTCGCCGCAGGATCGTCTGCGGGCACTTCAATCCGGCTACCAGAATCACATCGCCAAGCCGGTCGAGCCCGAAGAGCTCGCCATTGTGATCGCGAGCCTGGCCGGGCGCCTCGCTGTTGACCGGCGTGCGTGAGCCGGCGCAATGCACGTTGGGCTGCGGGTGAAGCGTGCCCCCGGGAGGACGCGTCGCGCGCCGGGCGCG
>Ga0070681_10007112_pt1 | contig 10898 bp, 13 predicted proteins | sample KBSC83BmetaG_FD_65650 | JGI IMG/M metagenome (GOLD analysis project Ga0070681, IMG submission 65650) | Corn rhizosphere microbial communities from Kellogg Biological Station, Michigan, USA - KBS C8-3B metaG | ecosystem: Host-associated > Plants > Roots > Rhizosphere | place: USA: Michigan...
AATACGACCGACAATACAAATTGAAGCGCTGCCGGCGTGATGACGGTCAGCATGCCCTCGATCAACCGCATCGGATTCAAATCCGGTGCGCCGCCGGACGAGGTGATCCCCAGCGCCGCTTGCAACTCGCCGAACGCGGCGAAGGGGCGGTCGAAGAAATGCATCTTTTCCGCAAACGCCGCACCGAGTTCGGGGGCGCGGCCAAGAAGCTGCGACGCCGGTCCAGCCAAAATCACGATCGCAACGTTGGCCGTGACGATCACTCCGAGCACAACGATCAACGCCATCAGCCAAGCGGGAATGCCGCGCCGCGCGCTCGCGCCGATGAGTGGGCCGAGCGTCAATCCGACTGCGATCGCGCACAGAACCGGGAGCAGCAACGCCCGCGCGAGATAAAGCAGCGTGCCGACCATCAGCACACACATCACAATGGTGGCGGTCTGCGCCGCCGCGCGCCAGAAATTCTGCGCGGTCTCGAACGGCGTCGGATCGCGGGCCTCCAGCGATAGCCGCTCAGCCAGTTCAGCCACGTACCGCTTGGACGTGACGTTCAACGTGACCTCCTAATGCAGCGGTCACCCCGCCAAAGGGTAATCAAAACACGCTCAAGTATCGCAGCAGCGACAGCACGCCGATGACAATGACGACGATCCGGATGATCTGTTTAAGGCGGCCCTCGATCGGCAGCATGTTGATGAGATAAAGAACGAGAATAACGACGATAAACGTGATGAGCGCGCTGATGAGAATGGACATGATCGATCCTTTTGCCGTTGCCCCGGCGTGAAATACGATTTTTGCCGACCTATAGAGTTGGCAGCCAAACGTCGCCCGGCTGCACGCCCATCAACGAATGTTCCACGTTTCGGTTCCACTGCTCGCGATCGCGCAGCAAAAATGCGAACGGGGCGCCCGAATGGACGCCCCGCAATACGAAACTCCGAAATTCAGTGGTTCAGGCGCGTCGCGGAATTCGCGCTGCCTCGCCAGTCTTCTCAGGGTCTTCGATCGGCAGACCGCGCTTGATGTTGAGCCGGCGCATGTCGGCCTCGCCGAAGTCCTGGTCGGTCTTGAAGCCCGAGGCACGAATGCCCGCGATCGCGCACAGATCGTCCACTTCATTGGTGTCGCCGGTGGTGGCGATGGCGCCAACCACTTCGCCTTCACTGTCGCGGATCAATTGACCGCCGCCCTCGAGGAACATCGGGCCGTCGGCCAGCTCCATGAAGGACTGCATGAACAGCGGCTTGTCCTTCGCCTTCTGCAGAACCTGGCGTGACTCGCGACCCATCGCCAGCGCCGCGTAGGCCTTGCCGTAGGACACCTCGAAACGCAGCAGCGAGGCCCCATCCTGCTTCATGCAGGCCTTCATCCGTCCGCCCGCGTCGAGCAGCACGGCGGTTAGCGGATAGGCATTTCGGCGCTTGGCTTCGGCAAACGTCGCATTGATGATCTTGACGGCTTCGTCGAGCGTGATGGCGCGCATTCCAGTCTCCAAAAGGGTCTCGGTCCAGGCTCAGTGTGAGCGCTTTGACGCTCGTTTCCAAGCGCCTCGCGCGTTGGAATGGCACACCGCCGGGCGGGAAAGCCAGCCCGACGTGTGACCTTTCGCACTTCAGATTTTCGCCGGCTGGGCAAATATGAGTGGGATCGTTGACGGGAGAGTCCGATGCACGCCGTAGCCCAGATTCAGCCTTTTACCACGCCTCAGGCCATTGCCGACGAACGGGAAAGTGGTTCGGCATTCCGTGCGATGCCCGCGTCCGCGCAGCAGGCGCTGATGGTTTGGGGCGTCGTGCTGGCGGCGCTTTTGTTAGGTATCGCGGTGGCGGCCGCCGCCACCGTTTACGCTTGGCCAGCCGTCGCGTAGGCCGCACCAGCGAACCGAGCCGCCGCGGCTTGAGAGCAACTCTTGTCAGGCCCGGATTCTAGTCAGACCAAAATTCTTGTCAGACCAGATCCTGGTCAATCACCACTTGCATGATGGCCCCGCTCGACAGCGAAACCTTGCGCGGCCACTGACGTTGTGAGGCGGCTTTCGGCTCCCGTCGCGCTTGCTCGAACAGCGCGGCTCCGGCGTCACCGCCGAAATTGATCATGTCGTTCTTCTCACATGTCGAAGCGATGGTCAGGCCGATCGACGACAGATGCGCGCGCCGGTGACAGTAGATCGCGAGGAGTGCGCGAGCCTTGGGCGGAATGGTCTCGACCAAAGCAGGCAGACCTTCCGGCTTGGAGCGATAAAGCGCTCCGAGCATGCTTTCGGGGATGGGGCAGGTTTCTTCCTGGGGGATTCGGTGGGCGTACATGGCGGCTCTCCGAGGCTGGAGTGCTGACAATGCGAATCAACCCGTTAACCGATCGTAAACGCTAAGGGGTCCGCGAAGAATTTCGCTTCCACGGGTCAAAGCGATGCGGATTTTGCGTTGGCGTCCGCGTCATCGAAGTGGTGGGACGGCGATAACGAAGGGGATGGCCCAGCTTTGGTGACGCCGTGTTCGGGCAGCCCCTTTGTGGTGAGAGGGGCTGCTGTTTGAGAGGCGCGGCCCGCGAGCCAGTCCTCGTTGCTTGCTAAATCGCTCAACGCCTGAAGCTTCGCGGCGATCTGGGCGCGCTCCTGCGCATCGGTGGCAGCGGCGAGAGCCTCGCGACACGCTTCGGCCATGCGCCGTAGTTGGTCTGCCGTTCTGAACATGGGTGCCTCCGGTAATTGTGGCAGGCTATCACCAAGGCAGATGCAAAACAACGACTAAGCCATTGATATTAAAGAGATATAATCTAATTATGGGATGTTGCTGCTCTCCGCGGAACTTTTGCAGAATTAGTCTATTGAGTAGTTGGCTCGTTATTGGCAGGGGCTGGACGATGGCAGCATCGGCACGCGACGAACGTCTTCAAATCATGCTCTCTCCCGCGGAACTGGAGTTGGTGGACAACTTCCGCTTCCAATACCGCATGCCAAGCCGGGCGGCGGCGGTGCGGGAGCTGCTTCATCTGGGGCTCGCCGCGACCCAAAACCTCAGCAACGGGCAGGGTCGAAAATCCACCGAATTCGGGGTTTTCGCCCGAGGACCGGAGGGACACTTGCGCGGGGAGTCGGACGAGTAACAGCCCGGCCAGGCAGGAACGCTGGACAGCGCAACGGGATTGCCGTCCGCGCCGCGAGGTCTTCACGGGGTGCGCAATCACGAGGTTCGAGGCGGAGCCAAAAACCGCGTTCGGTTTAGAACGATTACGCTGCAAGGAGAGTGGAGGCCGGGCCTTGGAATCGAACCAAGGCTAATGAGGTTTGCGGGCCTCGCGCGTATCCTCTCCGCCACCCGGCCATGGCAGAGTTTTATTCCACCAAATTGTCGAGTGACAATCCGGACCTGCGGTTTGTATGAATTCAAGGTTACCGGGTCACGATAGAGGTTGTGAGGTCGCGGTGGCAATTTCGCCGCGCATCGCCTAAAAACCTCGGCAATGCCGGGTTAGCTCAGCGGTAGAGCAGCGGTTTTGTAAACCGTTGGTCGGGAGTTCAATCCTCTCACCCGGCACCAGTCATATCGGAAGGCCGCCGCGTTTATTGCGAAGCCGAACTTCCGGGCGCTATCCACAACGCATGAATGCAATGGTGGCGGTTTGTCGCAGCACACATGCCGCGAGACGCAGTGCCGTGGGACGCGGTCCGAGGAATAAACGGATCGGTTCTCGACGGGTTGCATTCTGCAAGCTGCGCGAGCAATTTTTCGTATCCGAAAGGCAGTGTCAAAAGGCAGTGTCATATGTTTGCAATTGTTGAGGCCCTCAAAGCCCCCATTCGACGGCGGTTCCGTGCTGCGCGCAGAAGTCGGCTGTTGTCGGGTCTGGACCTTGAGGGCAAGGGCCTCGAGATCGGGCCGTCACATACGCCGCTGCTTCCGAAGCGGGATGGTTACGACATCGAAATCATCGACCACAGCAGCGCGGATCGGCTGCGGCAAATCTACAAGAACAACCCGCTTGTGGACGTCTCGCGCATCGAGGAGGTCGACTATGTCAGCGGTGGCCGCTCGATCGCGGAGACGATTAACAAGCCTGGCCACTACGACTACATCGTGGCCTCCCATGTGATCGAGCATATGCCAAGCCTGCTGGGGTTTCTGCTCGATTGCGAAGCGCTGCTGAAGCCAAATGGTTTGCTATCGCTCGCTGTTCCCGACATGCGGTATTGCTTCGACGTGTTCCAAAGTCGATCCACGACCGGCGATGTGCTCGAAGCGTCGTTGGCACCGCCGCATCGGGCGAGAGCGGCCGCTGTGTTCGACTATTGGGCCAACCGCGCTCACCGTAGACGCCAGCCGACGTGGCGCAGGTTCAGCGGAGGGGCATTGCATCGAGTCAACGCGATCGCCGACGCGAAGTCGCAGTTCGACGCCTATGTCGCCAGCAACGACCACGTCGATTGCCACGTGTGGCGCTTCGTGCCGTCAAGTTTTCGCTTAATCACCAAAGATCTCAACGAACTCGATCTCTTGCAGTTGAGGGAATGCGAATTCCATGCGCCGGGAGGATTGGAATTCTTCGTCAAACTTTCGCGCGCTGGGCCTGGCGTGACTGAGAGCCGGGATACACTTTCGTTGCGCGCGCTTCGCGAACTTCGGTCGATCCGACTCCGGTCGATGCGCTCTGCCGCGAACCGTGGTTGAGCCCGCAACGGAGTTTGGGCCGAGGGCCGGTCAGTTCTCGCGTCCGTTTACTGCGACCAGGGATCGTTCGAACTTTGCCAAGGAGTGCTGGGTTTTTCCATCATTTCCCGGCGGGTGTTGTCCATTCGCTCGCGGCGCTCGCCTTCCAGTTGAACCATGCAATTGTTGAAATTGTCCGTTTTCGGCTGAAAGCCGCGGGCTGCGCACCGCTCCTCATTACGCTGCGCCACTTGCGATGAGGATGCGCAGCCGGCGAGAAGCAGGCCCAGCGCGAGGACGGCGATTGTTGGACGGACGAAGCCGATCATAGCGTGGCGTTCCTTTTCTTGGCGCTCAGCCCCATCCGAAACAAGGTGCTTTGCAGCCATTCGTCAAGGCCTATTCGCCCCGCCTTCAGGCAGCAGATGTTTGCGCAAGAAAAAGCACCCCGGCACGGGCGGTGCGCGGGGTGCTTGCGGGGTCCGGGCGGCGGGGAGGCCGCCCGCTCCGCCATTACATATTGGTGATGTCGCGATCCTTGGTTTCCGGCAGGAACAACAGCCCGACGACGAAGCTCATCGTCGCGACGATGATCGGATACCAGAGGCCGGAGTAGATGTTTCCGGTGGCCGCCACGATCGCAAACACCGTCGCCGGCAGGAAGCCGCCGAACCAGCCATTGCCGATGTGATAGGGCAGCGACAGGCCCGAGTAGCGGATACGGGTCGGGAACAATTCGACCAGCCATGCCGCGATCGGCCCGTACACCATCGTGACGTAGATCACGAGGATGGTGAGCAGCACCACCGTCATCACGTAGTTGATGTCCTTGGTGTCAGCTGAGGCGGGGTAGCCGTGGCTGCGCACTGCGGTGGTAATCGCCGCCGCCAGGTTCGGTGTCGAGGCGGGAATGACCTGATCGCCGATCTTGACGCTGGCCGGCGTGCCCTTCGCCGCCGAGACGTTCTCGTAGTTCACCGACAACCCGACCAGTGCAGCTTTGATGTTGTCGCACCCGGTGGTGAATTTCTCAGTGCCCGTCGCCTTGAACTGGAACGAACACTCAGACGAATCGGCGGTGACAGTCACCGGCGAGGCCGCCAGAGCCTTTTCCAGCTTGGGATTGGCGAAATGGGTGATGCCCTGGAAGATTGAGAAGTAGGTGAGGGCCGCGAGCGCAAAGCCCGCCAGCATGATCGGCTTGCGGCCGATCTTGTCGGACAGCCAACCGAACAAGATGAAGCATGGCGTGCCGATGAGAAGAGCGATCGCGATCATAATCTGCGAGTCGACCGCGGGCACCTTGAGTGTCTGGGTCAGGAAGAACAGTGCGTAGAACTGTCCGCCGTACCAGACCACCGCTTCGCCAGCCGTCGCGCCAAACAACGCCAGGATCGCGATCTTGGCGTTGGCCCACACGCCGAATGCCTCTTTCAGCGGCTTCTTCGATGTCTTGCCTTCCGCCACCATTTTCTGGAACAGCGGCGACTCGTTGAGTTTGAGCCGGATCCAGATCGACACTGCAAGCAGGATCGCCGACAGCAGGAACGGAATGCGCCAGCCCCATTCGCCGAATGCTTGCTCGCCCATCGCGGTGCGGATGCCAAGGATCAGCAGCAGCGCCATGAAGAGGCCGAGCGTCGCCGTGGTCTGAATCCACGAAGTGTAGAAGCCGCGCTTGTTTTTCGGCGCGTGTTCGGCGACGTAAATCGCCGCACCGCCGTATTCGCCACCGAGCGCCAGGCCTTGCACGAGACGAAGCCCGATCAGGACGATCGGCGCCATGATGCCCCAGCTGTCATAGCCGGGCAGAACGCCGATGAAGAACGTGCCGACGCCCATCAGCGACATGGTGATGAGGAACGTGTACTTGCGGCCGATCATGTCGCCGAGCCGGCCGAAGATCAGCGCGCCGAACGGACGAACCGCGAAGCCTGCGGCGAAGGCCAACAAGGCAAAAATAAAGCCGACGTTAGCCGGCACATTCGAGAAGAAGTATTTTGCGAGGAACACGCCGAGCGTGCCGTAGATATAGAAATCATACCACTCGAACACGGTGCCGAGTGACGAAGCGAAGATGACCATCCGTTGTTCGGAGGTCATCCGGCCTGCGCTGTATTCTGACACTGTTGCGGCTGTCATGGACGTTTCCCCAATCCTGTTTGCGATTTCCCGTTGTTCTTCTTGTTGGGAGACCGCATCGCATGATCGGTTCAGCGCTCCCCATTTGGAGAATTACGCTCCCCGGCTGGGACAGTCTGTTCGGCCGAAGTCGTAAGTCTAAAGTCGTATAAAAAGCCATCATATTGATTTGGATTAAGAAACTCGCTGAAAACGCCTTTGGAGGGCTGTGGAGATCGCAAGGGGGGCGGTCCGTTCTGAGCCGGGGACGGGGCCTGCCGCTAACCGATCCGGTAAACCCTGGGGCGATTTTGCGCGGTAGCGGTGGATTAATATTACCCGGCAATTCTGCTGCCGGATTCACCAGATAGCGGCGTTCCCTCAACTAGAAGGCCAATAGGCTGGCCATCGGAGGGCGTTCCATGCCGTGTTGTAGGGTGAATGTGCTTGTCGCGGTCCTGGGCGGATTGGCTGCGGTGCTGGCGACAGCGGCAACGAGCGCCAGGGCCGACGAGGGGCCAGTCATCGTTATCCCGACCCGTCCGGGCGTTCCCGTGATTATCAACGGCCGGGATGCCTCGTACGCGGTGGTGGAGGGCGATTGGGGCTTGGCGCGCCCCGGCGCGGGCCGAGTCACGGTCATCGGCGGTTCGCCGATCCTGCCGAGCCCGGTTTATGCGCCCCGCAATCATTACATCCCGCGCTATGGCTATGCGCCCCCGCGGGGCCGTCTCGAAATCGAGCCGCCGGCCAATCGCCGGTTGCCGCCGCCGGCGGAGTCCTATTTTCGGAGTTGGTCGACGTCGCCCGATCCGAACCCGGCCCCCGCGACGGTGACCGATCCCGAGACGTATCCGCAGGACTTCAGTCCGCCGGTGGTGGTAGAGCCGCGCAGTCGGCGCCGCTGAAACCCACACCGATAGGCGGTGGCTCGCAGGGTTAAAAACAGGTTAAGATGCGGGGACTCGATGACCTCGAACGGGGAACCTTATGTCCCGCCGCATCATGTTTACGTTGGCCGCTTCGGTTGCGGTGATCGCGCTCCTGGCTGTCGCCGGCCGCGAATGCTTCGACGGTCGCTGCAACTTGCCGGGACTGGCCGAGCAGCCGGCGCCGACATCCGTGGCGACCTCGTCAACTTCACCGTCGCCATTGCCTGCGCCTGTTCAGGCGCCGTCCGTTCAAGCGCCATCGCCAACCGTTGAGCAGCACGCCGCGGCTGAGGCGGCTCGCGAACCGGTTTCGCCGATTGCGTCCGCGATTGCGCCATCGGTTGCCGTCGCACAGGAGAACAAGCCTGTGCTCGCCGAAGTGAAGCCGCAGGAACAACCCGCTGCGCGAGGCGCGCGGGTTCTGCACGCCACGCTGACACCGCCGGCGGAAGCTGCGGAGAGCAAGCCCTCTCGGATTGTCAGGGTCGCGCCGACGAGCAATGCACGCATCGTGCATGTGGCGTCGCTGGATCCGGCCGCCCTTGCCAACGACCGCTCCGGCCCGGGCATGGAGATTGCGACCGTTGCCGCGGCGTCGATCTACGGAGGCCCGGCGATCGTGGTGGCCGGCGTGGGGCTCGACCCCGCCTGGCGGCGATGCCAGATCGGCCAACGCGGCTATGAGTACGACAACGCGTTGTGCGGACCTTACAGCTACCACCCTTACGGCATTTACGGTTATCGGCCTTACGGCACCTATGCCGAGTATCGCCGTCCGCAGGTGTTCATGATCGCGCCCGACGCCAAGATCATTCAAATCCGCGCGCGAGACTGATCCGCTCGCATCTGAGGATCATTTGGGTTTGAGACGGCTGTGCGCGATATAGAGCGCGAGCGCGGCAGCGTTTGACACGTTGAGACTCTGGATCGCGCCCGGCAGATCGAGCCGTGCGATGTGATCGCAAGTCTCCTTGGTCAGTTGCCGCAATCCCTTTCCTTCGGCGCCGAGCACGAGCGCCAGTGGACGCCGCAAGGCGACCGTGGCGAGGTCATCGTCCCCGCTCGAGTCCAATCCGATCACGAGGAAGCCATGCTCCTTGAGCGCGGCGAGCCCACGCGCGAGATTTTGCACCGCGATCAGCGGCAGTTGTTCCAGTGCGCCCGAAGCCGATTTGGCCAGCACGCCCGTTGCGTCCGGGCTGTGACGTGTCGTGGTGACAATCGCCGTTGCGGCGAAGGCCGCCGCGGAACGGAAGATCGCACCGACGTTGTGTGGATCGGTGATCTGATCGAGCACCAGAACAATGCCGTCGGTCGGGAGCGACTCGATGGATGGCGCGAGCAAGGGATCGGCCTCAATGTACACCCCCTGATGCACCGCGTCCGGCGGCAAGCGCGCGGCGATGGCATCCGGCCTTACGATCTCCGGCGCGCGTGGTGTGCGCACTTTCTCATCCGTAAGGCGTCGCGCTGCGTTCTCGGTGGTGAGAAACTTTCGGATGCGCCGCGCCGGGTTCTCAAGCGCAGCCCTGACCGTGTGCCAGCCATAAAGGATCGCCGTATCGTCATCCGGCTGCAGGCTTTCGCGCCGGGCGCGTTCGAAACGTTCGCGCCGGTTCGACTGTTCTCGTGTTTGGCCCGGTTTGCCGGGGCCGCCGCCCGCTCGCTTGGGTGGCATGTTGGGTCGCGAGTGTCGGTCAGGCATCGATTGAATCCGTTTGATCTTGGCCAGCTTGAGACTTGAGGCGTTGTCGCAGCCAGCGATTTGAAACGCCGGCGGCCCGCTTCTATTCCCGCTGAGGCCGCCATACACCTCAGCCAAACGGATAGCGCATGCCTCGTGTTGATAACATCCATATTCCATCGGTCATGGTGGCGACTTCGACAATGGCAATTCTGAGCGTCTCGGGAGGAGATTGGACAACGTCGGGAAGGTGGGGGCGGCGCTGCTGGTTGCCCCGGCCATTGCGGCAGATGCACATCCCGACCGCGCGCCTGAACCACCACTTCGCCTCACCGGGGCCTATTCGCTGGAAGCGACCGTTCCTGAGGTCAGTGCGGGGGCTCCGGAACCCATGGTTCCAGGGCCTTCGTTTTCGCGCCGCGCCGTGCAAAACGGCGGGTCTTGAGGCGGCTGGGAGCTCCGGTCGGGCCCGTGCCGCAACGCTGTGGACGCGATGCTTGCCTAATCCCTTGATGGCATTTAAGTACTTCGCCGGCGGGGGAGAGTGTCCCGAGTGGCAAAGGGGGCGGACTGTAAATCCGCTGGCTTACGCCTTCGTAGGTTCGAGTCCTACCTCTCCCACCATTTCCCGAAGACCGGTCCTTTGTTCACATGCTGAGCGAGAGGGATCGTTTCGGGCCAAGACGGCCGGTCGATGCTTTCCGGTGCGGGTGTAGCTCAATGGTAGAGCAACAGCCTTCCAAGCTGATGACGAGGGTTCGATTCCCTTCACCCGCTCCAACGCCTTGTCCGATCCAGGTTTTGCCAGGTCGCGTCAGCAACTGACCGCGTGCGGTGGCGCGCGGATGCGCCGTGGCAAATGTCGCCGGGCAACGGCTGTTGCGTCGCCGTGGAGGCGACGGGATCAGGTGCGGTGCCGGCCGTCGAAGCCCCACTTCAACGCGATGGATGCGATCAGCGTGATGACCGCAAGGACAATCGAGAAATACAACGTGGCTTCGTATCCGAAGCGGTCCATCACAACGGCATAGACAACCGGGGCCGCAGCCGACAGCAGAAAGCTTGGGGCGATCAGCTTGCCCACATAGGTGCCATAGGTTCGATGATCGAACAGCACCAGCGGCAGGGTTCCGCGCGTGATGGTGACGATGCCGTTGCCGATCCCGTAGAACAGGGCGAAGGCGACCGCCGCTGCTCCCATCTGGCCGCTGAAAATCCCGAAGATGAAGCAGAACGGCAGGATGGCGGCTGCGATGAGGTTGAGCGTCAGTGGGTGGATGCGCTGACCGAACAGGATTTCACACAATCGGGCCGACGACTGGCCAACGCCGCGCAGGGTGGCGATCCAAACCGAGGTCGCTGTCGCGAGGCCGAGACCGGCCAGGATGGCAATCATCTGAGCCGACATCCCGGCGTTGAGAAAATTGGTGAGCGCTGTGATGAGCACATAGAGAGCGCTGGCTGTCAGGATTTCACGTTTGGTGGTGGCCAGAGGGCGATTGTCGAGAGCGG
>Ga0070681_10007114_pt1 | contig 10898 bp, 6 predicted proteins | sample KBSC83BmetaG_FD_65650 | JGI IMG/M metagenome (GOLD analysis project Ga0070681, IMG submission 65650) | Corn rhizosphere microbial communities from Kellogg Biological Station, Michigan, USA - KBS C8-3B metaG | ecosystem: Host-associated > Plants > Roots > Rhizosphere | place: USA: Michigan...
TGGCGCGCTGCGAGGGCGCAGCGCTCGAAGGCCTCAAGCTCCGCCACCCGTTCCTGCCGCGCGAGGTGCCGGTGATCCTGGGCGAGCACGTGACGCTCGATGCCGGCACCGGCGCGGTGCACACCGCTCCCGGCCACGGCCAGGAGGACTTTGCGGTCGGCCAGCGCTACGGCCTGGAGGTACTGAACCCGGTCGGCAACGACGGCCGCTTCCTGCCCGGTACGCCGCTGGTCGAGGGCCTGAAAGTGGATGCCGCCAACCCGGTCATCATCGCGGCGGTGCGCCAGGCGGGCGAGCTGCTGCACGAGGAAGCCTTCCAGCACAGCTACCCGGTGTGCTGGCGCCACAAGAGCCCGGTGATCTTCCGCGCTACGCCGCAGTGGTTCATCAGCATGGAGCAGGCGCAGCTGCGCGCGCACACGCTGCGCGACATCCCCGGGGTGCAGTGGACGCCGGCCTGGGGCGAGCCGCGCATCACCGGCATGATCGAAAGCCGTCCGGACTGGTGCATCTCGCGCCAGCGCACCTGGGGGGTGCCCATTCCGCTGTTCGTGCACCAGGTCTCCGGCGAGCTGCACCCGCGCACCCAGGAGCTGATCGCGGCGGCCGCCGCGCGCGTCGAAGCCGGCGGCATCGATGCCTGGTTCGACCTCGAGCCGGCGGAGCTCCTCGGCGCCGACGCTGCGCACTACGACAAGGTGACCGACGTCATGGACGTATGGGCCGACTCGGGCCTGTCGTTCGAGTGCGTCGGCCGCGAGCGCCCGGAGATCGCGGCTCCCGTCGAGATGTACCTCGAGGGCTCGGACCAGCACCGCGGCTGGTTCCACTCCTCGCTCCTCATGTCCGAGGCGCTGTACGAGCGCGCCCCCTACAAGGGCGTGCTCACCCACGGGTTCACCGTGGACGATAAGGGCCGCAAGATGTCGAAGTCCCTGGGCAACGTCATCGCCCCGCAGAAGGTGGTGAACTCGCTCGGCGCGGACGTGCTGCGCCTGTGGGTCTCGGCCACCGACTACGCCAACGAGATCGCGGTCTCGGACGAGATCCTGAAGCGCATGGCCGACTCCTACCGCCGCATGCGCAACACCCTGCGCTTCCTGCTCGGCAACCTGGCCGGCTTCGAGCCGCAGCGCCACGCGGTGGCACCCGGCGAGCTGCTGGCGCTCGACCGCTGGGTACTGGCGCGCACGCGCGCGCTGCAGGAGGAGATCGTCGACGCCTACCGCCGCTATGCGTTCCATCTCATCTACCAGAAGGTGCACAACTTCTGCAGCGTGGACCTCGGCGGCTTCTACCTCGACGTCATCAAGGACCGCATGTACACCACGCCGGCGGCCGGGCGCGCGCGCCGCTCGGCGCAGAGCGTCATGTTCCACATCGCCGAGGCCATGGTGCGCTGGCTGGCGCCGATCCTGTCGTTCACGGCCGAGGAGGTGTGGGGCCACCTGCCGGGGGCGCGCGCCGAGAGCGTGTTCCACGCCACCTGGCACGAGCTGCCGGCGGCGGCGCCGGAGGCGATCGACTGGGATGCGCTCATGCGGCTGCGCGGCGACGTGACGCGCGAGCTGGAGAAGCTGCGCGACACCGGCGCCATCGGCGCGCCGCTCGATGCCAGGGTTGAGGTCTACTGCACGGGCGCGGAGTATGCGCGCTACGCCGCGCTCGGCGCCGAGCTGCGCTTCCTGCTCATCACCTCGGAGGCGCACGTGCACGAGGTGGCGGCCGCGCCGCCGCAGGCGGTGGCGGCGGTGAACACCGGCTCGGGCGGGGTGTGGGTGCTGGCGCAGCCGACGGCCGAGCCGAAGTGCGTGCGCTGCTGGCAGCGCCGCGCGGATGTCGGCACGCACGCGGCGCACCCGCAGCTGTGCGGCCGCTGCATCACCAACATCGAAGGGCCGGGGGAGCAGAGGCAGTACGTATGAGCGAGGCGAAGCAGGGCAGGGCGCGGGCATCGCTGCCGGCACTGGCGAGCGGTTGGCGCTGGCTGCCGCTGTCGGCGCTGGTGATCGTCGCCGACCACGCCGCCAAGGCGTGGATCATGCATCACTTCGCGCTGTTCGAGCGCGTGCACGTGCTGCCGGTGCTGGACATCATCCTCACCTACAACACCGGCGCCGCCTTCAGCTTCCTGGCGCAGGCCTCGGGCTGGCAGCGCTGGGTGTTCGTGCTGCTGGCGCTCATCGTCAGCACGGTGCTCATCGTGTGGATGCGCCGCCTGAGCGCGCGCCACCACGGCCTGCTCGCCTGCGGGCTGTCACTAATCGTCGGCGGCGCGCTCGGCAACATGATCGACCGGCTGACGCTCGGGCGGGTGGTAGACTTCGTGCACGTGCACTGGGGTCATGCCTATTTCCCGGCGTTCAACGTCGCCGATTCCGCCATCACCGTGGGCGCGGTGGTGCTGCTCATCGATGCCTGGCGCGAGACGCGCGCGGCCAAGCGGCTGCGGGTCTGACATGCAGGTACTGCTCGCCAATCCGCGTGGCTTCTGCGCCGGCGTCGATCGCGCGATCGAGATCGTCGAGCGCGCGCTCGAGCTGTTCGGGTCCCCGATCTACGTGCGCCACGAGGTGGTCCACAACCGCTACGTGGTGGAGCGGCTGCGCGGCCTGGGCGCGGTGTTCGTGGAGGAACTCGCCGAGGTGCCCCCCGGCAGCACGGTCATCTTCTCCGCGCACGGGGTGTCGAACGCGGTCGAGGAGCAGGCGCGCCAGCGCGCCCTCAGCGTCTTCGACGCCACCTGTCCCCTGGTCACCAAGGTGCACATGGAGGTGCAGCGCTACGCGCGCGAGGGGCGCGACGTCATCCTCATCGGGCACGCCGGCCATCCGGAGGTCGAGGGCACCATGGGGCGCTTCGACGGCTCCTTCGGCGGCCGCATCCTGCTGGTGCAGAACAGCGCCGATGCCGCGGCGCTCGCGGTGCGCGACCCGCAGCGCCTCGCGTTCGTCACCCAGACCACGCTGTCGATGGACGACACGGCCGAGATCGTGGCCACGCTGCGCGGCCGCTTCCCGGAGCTGGCCACGCCGCGCCGCGAGGACATCTGCTACGCCACCCAGAACCGCCAGGACGCGGTCAAGAAGCTGCTCGAGCAGTGTGACGTGCTGGTGGTGGTCGGCTCGCGCACCAGCTCCAACTCCAACCGCCTGCGCGAGCTCGCCGACCGCGCCGGCGTTCCCGGCTACCTCATCGACGGCCCGGAAGAGCTGCATCGCGAGTGGTTCGACGGCAAGCAAGCCGTGGGTGTGACCGCCGGGGCCTCCGCCCCGGAGCTCCTGGTGCGCCAGGTGATCGAGCAGCTCGTCCGCTGGGGCGCGCAGGCCCCGCGCGAGGTGCTCGGGCGCGAGGAGCGGGTGACCTTCACCGTGCCGCGGGAGTTGCGCCGCTAGCGTTCCCGCGGCCGCGCGCCGGCGCGGTCGCTGTTCCCGCAGCCGAATTTGGCGAGTGGCCCACGGAACCGGCGCGTAGGCTCGCGACACCTACTCGAGGCAGCAACGGGGAGGCGAACGCCATGCGCGCCGCTCTGCGTATCCATCGACGGGTGACCTGGATGACCGCCGCCGGCCTCGCGGCGCTGCTCGCCGCGTGCGGCGGGGACGGCATGAACATGCCGGGCGCGACGGCCATGGGCTGCATGTCCATGTCCGGGGACGGCGGCATGAGCTGCATGTCCCCGGCCGTCACCATGCACTCCCCGGGTGCGAGCGTGCACCTCACCGTCAAGCTGAGCGCCAGCGTCACCTCCATGAGGATGGACGACCCGATCATGCAGGTCGACTTCCTGGTCGACGGGGCGCCGGTGGGCACGGCCACGACGGCGCCCTACGGCGTCGAGTGGGACAGCACCACGGTGAGCGACGGCACGCATACGCTCACCGCCAGCGTCATGGACAGCATGGGCACGATGGCGACCTCGACGCCGCTCAGCGTGAACGTCGACAACAACCCGTCCTTCGCCGTGTCACTGTCGCCGACCCAGCTCATGCCCCGGCCCGCTTCCACCGCCTCAGGGACCGCGACCCTCGCCGCGAAGCTGGCGAGCGGCGCGCTGAGCGGCAAGCTGACGCTCAGCGGCATGGCCGCCACCGCGGTCACCCTCAACGAGGCGTTCGCCGGCAACAGCGGCGCGCCGCTCCTGACGCTGCGCGCGGGTGCCGGCAGCGGCGAATGGGACCTGCCCGGCGGCGCGCTGCTCAGTCTCGAGCAGGTGGCGGCGCTGCTGCAGGGCAAGCTCTACCTCATCGCGGCCTCTGCCGCCCATCCCGGCGGCGAAGTGCGCGGCCAGATCACTCCCGCCGCTGTCATGGTGAGCTTCGCCGGCCTGGACGGCGCGCAGGAGGTGCCACCGGTCAGCATCGCAGCCACGGGGAGCGCTGCGGTTACGGTGGACAGCTCCGCCGGTACGCTCACCGTGCACCTGCACGCCGCGGGTGTCGACGACGCCATGGCGGCTGCGGTCGACACCGGCGCCATGGGTACCACCGGCGCCAAACTGGCCCCGCTCACCAGGGACCCGGTCGATCCCGGGCACTGGTCAACCGAGCTCGCCGCGGTCAGCGCCCCGGATATCGCCAACTTCGTTGCCAGTCGCTGGTACGTGAACCTCGCCACCCCGGCGCAGCCGGCGGGCGCCATCCGCGGGCAGATCGACGCGCCGCCGCACTAGCGAACCGGCGACGGGGTCCCCGGGCCGCTCACGCCAGGGGCGGGCCGGCGTCGGGCGCTTCAGCGGGCGCGGTTGCGGTAGACGGATCGCTTCAGCTTCCAGCGCTTGTGCGACCAGGGCCAGTCGGGCGGTGCGGCGTGGATCTGCGCCTCGACCCGGCGCGCGTAGCGCTCGGTGAGCGCGCCCGAGGGCAGCGCCTCGCGGCCGTCGCTCAGGGGCTCGAAATGCATGGCGTAGCAGCCGCGCGCGGTGCGCTTCAGGCCGATGAAGAACACCGGGAAGTGCGTGACGCGCGAGATCTCCTCCGGCCCCATGTAGAAGGCGGTGTCGCGCCCGAGGAAGCGGGTCCAGTACTTGTGCTCGCTGGTGGTCGGCTCCTGGTCGGCGACCATGGCCACCGCGCGCACCACGTCGCGCCGCTTGATGATGTCGGCCAGCAGGTCCTTGGCCGGCACCAGGCGGCTGCCGAAACGGGTACGCAGCTTCTTCATCTCGCGCTCCGCCCAGCTGTCGACCAGCGGCTTGTAGGCGGCATCGAGCGGGTAGCCGAGCTCGAGCGACAGCGCCAGCAGCATCCACTCCCAGTTGCACTGGTGCGCGGCCACCAGCAGCACCGACTGGCCGCTCGCCAGCAGCGCGCGCGGTGCCTCGACGTTCACCAGGGCCACGCGGCGGCGGATTTCCTCCGGCGGCATGCTCACCGATTTGACCACCTCGACCAGCATGTCGGCGAAGCCCAGGTAGTAGCGGCGGATGAGCGTGCGCATCTGCGCCGGCTGGAGTTCGGGGAAGGCCTTGCCGAGGTTCTCGCGCACCACGTGCACGCGGTACGGGAAGAAGCGGTAGGTGAGCCAGCCGAGGAAGCTCGACAGGCCGTACAGCACCGGCAGCGGGATGCGCGACACCAGCCGCGCCCACCAGGCTGAACGCACGGGCGCAGCCGGGGGCGCGGCGGAGGAGGGGCTGGCTTTGTCGGGCGAGACCTCGGTGAGCATTCCGCCTTAGTTTACCGGATGCGGCTGCGGCGGCCGTCCGGTCGGCGGGGGCTGCGCGGTGAGCACGCGGCCGAAGCGCGGCGCCAGCCAGCGCTCGATGTCGTCGATCAGCGTGAAGGCGGCCGGGACGATGACCAGCGTCAGAGCGGTCGAGGTGATCAGCCCGCCGATGACCGCGATCGCCATGGGCTGGCGGAAGGAGGCGTCACCGCCGATGCCGATGGCGACCGGCATCATGCCGGCCACCATGGCCACCGTGGTCATGACGATCGGGCGGGCACGCTTGTGGCCGGCCTCGAGGATCGCAGTGAGGCGGTCCTTGCCGGCGCGCATCTCTTCGATGGCGAAGTCGACCAGCAGGATGGCGTTCTTGGCGACGATGCCCATGAGCATCAGGAAGCCGATCATGGCGCCGAGGGACAGCGCCGAGCCGGTGAGGGCGAGCGCGGCCACGGCGCCGCCGATCGACAGCAGCAGCGAGCCCAGGATGGTGATCGGCTGCAGCACGCGCGCGAACAGCAGCACCAGCACCGCGAACACCATCAGGACCCCCGTCACCATCGCGATCATGAAGTTGGTGGCGAGCTCGGCCATGATCTTGGCGTCGCCGACGTCGACCTGGTGCACGCCGGCGGGCAGATTCTTCAGGGCCGGCAGCGCCTTGATCTTCTCCAGTGCGGTGCCGAGCTTGACGCCGTTGAGGTCGGCGACGATCGACAGGCGGCGCGCCTGGTTGTAGCGGCGCACGCGCGTCGGGCCCTGGCCGAAGCTGATGTCGGCGACCGCCTTCAGCGGCACCGCGCCGCCCGAGGCGGTCGGCACCGGCAGGTTCTCCAGCGTCGAGAGGTCGCGGCGCGTGCCCTCGGCGAGGCTGACGCGGATCGGCACCTGGCGGTCGGCGAGGGAGAACTTGGCGCTGTTCTGATCCAGCTCGCCGAGCGTGGCGATGCGGATGGTCTCACTGAGGGAGGCCACCGTGACGCCCAGCTGCGAGGCCAGGTCCAGGTGCGGCTTGATCAGGATCTCCGGCCGCGGCATGTCGCCGTCGATGCCGGCGTCGCGCAGGAACGGCAGCGCCCGCATCTCCTCGACCAGCTTGCGCGCGCTCGACTCCACCAGCTGCGGGTTGCCGCCGGTGATGTAGAGGTTGATGTCGCGGCCGTTGCCGTTGCGGTTGAAGTGGATGCGGGCATCGGGAATCACCGCCAGGTCCCTGATGACCCGGTCCTCCCACTGCCGCTGCGTTACCTTGCGCTTGTCGGGCTTCACCAGGTTGATCTCGAGGGTACCGGTGCGCACCTCGCCGAACTCGTCGCCGCCGACCTGCTCCACCACCGACTGGACCTCGGGCTGGCGGGCGATGATGCGGTAGGCGGCGGCGGACACCGCCGCGGTGTCGGCCAGGCGCGCGCCGGCCGGCAGCTCGATGTTGAGCTCGGTGAAGCTGTCATCGGAGGCCGGGATGAACTCCGAGGGGATCATGCCGAGGCCGATGATCGACAGCACGAAGAACGCGAAGCCGGCGCCGAGGGTCTTCCAGCGGTGGCGCGTGCTCCAGCGCAGCACACGCTGGTACCACAGCATGATCGGGCCGTCGGTGTGCGCGGCGATGTTCTCGGACTTGAGCGTGTAGGCGGCCAGCACCGGGGTGATGAGCCGTGCCACCAGCAGCGAGAAGAACACCGCGCCGGCGACCGTCAGCCCGAACTGCTTGAAGAATTGCCCGGAGATGCCGCCCATGAAGCTGACCGGCAGGAATACGGCGATGATGGTGGCGGAGCAGGCCACCACCGCCAGTCCGATCTCGTCGGCGGCGTCGAGGGCGGCCTGGAAGCCGCTCTTGCCCATGCGCATGTGGCGCACGATGTTCTCGATCTCGACGATGGCATCGTCGACCAGCACGCCTGCCACCAGCGACAGCGCCAGCAGGCTGATCTGGTTGAGCGAGAAGTCCACCCACTGCATCAGCGCGAAGGTCGGGATCGCCGACAGCGGGATGGCGAGCGCGGCGATCAGCGTGGCGCGCATGTCGCGCAGGAACAGGAACACCACCAGCACCGCGAGGATCGAGCCCTCGATGAGCGCGCTCATGGCGGAGTGGTAGGTGGCCTTGGTGTAGTCGACCGAGGTGTAGACCTGCGAGATCGTCACCTGCGGATTCTGCTGCTTGATCTTGGCGAGCTCGGCCTCGACCCCGTCGAGCACCTTGATGTCGGAGGTGCCCTTGGCCTTGAACACCTTGAAGATGGTGGCCGGGCGGCCGTTGAGGCGCGCCAGTGCGCGGATCTCGCCGACGCTGTCCTTGACGTCCGCCAGGTCGGAGAGGCGCGCGAAGCGCCCGCCCGGCAGCATGATCTGCGTGTCGCCGAGCGCGTGCGCGGTGCGCGCTTCCCCGAGCACGCGGATCGCCTGCTCGCCGCCGCCGATCTCGACGCGGCCGCCGGGGGAGTCGAGATTCAGGGTGCGCAGCTGCAGGTTCACCTGGGCGGCGGTGATACCGAGCGCCTGCATGCGCGCCGGGTCCAGCTCGACGCGGATCTCGCGGCTGACCCCGCCGCTGCGGGTGACCTGCGAGACGCCCTCGACGGCCAGCAGGTTCTTGCTGACGGAGTTGTCGACGAACCAGGACAGGTCCTCGGCGGTCAGCGCGCTCGAGCTCACCGCGTAGGCGACGATCTCGTTGCCGTCGATGTCGATGCGGGTGACGGTCGGCTCCTGGATGCCCTGCGGCAGGTCGACGCGCACCTTGGCGACCGCGTCGCGCACGTCGGCCACGGCGCGATCGATCGGCGTGCCGATGTTGAACTGCACGAAGACGCGCGACTGGCCCTCGATCGCGAGCGAGGTGATGTTGTCGATGTTGCCGACGCTGGCGACCGCCGCCTCGACCTTCTGCATGATCTGCGTCTCGACCTCCTGCGGCGAGGCGCCCGGCTGCAGCACCTGCACCAGCACCACCGGGAAGCTCACGTCGGGGTTCAGGGTGCGTGGCAGGCGGTTGAAGGCCACGGTGCCGAGGAACAGCAGCACCACGAACAGCACGACCGGCGAGACCGGGTGGCGGATGGCCCAGGCGGAAATGTTTTTCATGGGCGCGCGCGCCTCACTTGCTGGCGATGGCCGTGGCGCCCGGGGCGACCTTCACGGTCTCGCCATCGCGCAGGAAGCCGCCGGCGGTGGCCACCACGCGCTCCTTGCCGGTCAGACCCTGGGCGATGATGACGCCGCCCTCGGTCGTGCCCGACACCTTGACCGGCCGCCGCACGACCTTTTCAGAGGCATCGACCACGAGCACGTAGCTGCCGGCGGAGTCGGCCATCACCGCGGTCTGCGGCAGCACCGGCCGCTTTGCCTTGTTGACCGTGACCTCGGCGCGGGCGAATGCGCCCGGCCGCAGCGCCGGATCGGGCTTCAGCTGGATGCGGATGTCGCCGAGCCGCGTGGCCGGATCGATGATCGCCCCGAGCAGGCGCACCTCGCCGGCGAACGGCCGCTCGATGCCGGTGAGGTAAACCGTTGCCTGCTGGCCGGTCTTCACCTGCGCCAGGTCCTGCTCGGCGATCTGGCCGCGCATCTCGACCTCGCCGCCGCTCGCGACGCGGAACAGCGGCTCGCCGCCCGGATTGGCGATCTGGCCCGCCTCGACGCGGCGCGTCAGCACCGTGCCCTCGACGGGCGCGGTAATGCGCGTGCGCGCCAGCCGCGCCTGCGCCTCGGCCAGCTGCGCGGCGACGACCTTGACGTTGGCGGCATCGGTGATCGCGGTCGCGCGGCGCTTCTCGATGTCTTCCGCGGACAGCGCGCCGGCGGCCTCGACGCCCTGCGCGCGCCGGTACTCGGCCGCGGAGAGGGCGGCCTGGGCGCGCGCCTGCTCGAGCGAGGCGTCCAGCCGGTTCACCTGCTGCACCATGACCGAGTCGTCGATCTTGGCGAGCACCTGCCCGCGCTTCACGTGATCACCGGCCTCCACGTAGACGCCGATGATGCGTCCGGTGTCGCCCTCGTTGGCGATCGGCATGTCGTAGCGCGCCGCAATTGCGCCGGTGAAGCTCACGCTGGCGGTGACGGCCTGCACGCCGGGCACGATGACGCTCACCAGCGGGATGTTGCCGCGGTCGGCGAGCGCGGCGCCCGGCTTGGCGCCGCCCGCCATCAGCTTCCAGGCGAGCGCGGTGATCAGCACGATGGCGAGCAGCGCGCCGATGATCCACCAGCGCCGATTCACCGGCCCCGGTGACGGGGTCATCTTGGTCACCATCGCGGGAGTCTCCGCGGCGCGGTCAAAGGGTCGGTCGCGGCCAATCCAGGTCACCGGATCGTCCTGCGTTTCGGGGGTGCTCATGATGTGTCCCGGGTTCGTGGCCACGGAGATTTCCTTGGATATTCCGCCCCTGACGTTGCGCCGATCAGACTCTGACCCGGCAGCCGACCGCGAGTTTAAGGTGCCGTGCGCAGAAACCCACATCGGACGCGCCAGGGGGACTCCGGCGCTCGACGGGCCGAAAACGGCCACTCGCGCCTGGGATGGAGCCGCAGGATCGGCCCCGACTAATGTCTAGTGATCCCCCGGATCTGGGTCCTGGCACCCGTGGCAGTCTCCTCCTGCCCCGGTGCGGGGGCGCGCAGCATACCAGAGCCCTGCGTTTTCCCGAATCGCGTCCGTCCGCAGGGGTTAGAGACACGCGGCGGGCTGCGCGTTTAACAGCGCGGGCGCGGGCGAGGTCAATCCGCACGGCGAGGGCGGGTGCCGCGCACTCGACTGCAGGACTGGAGACTTTCCCGGGCCGAGACCTGTGCGCGGGCACCATGTCTTAAATACGCGCCGCGGCTACCTGCGGGGGGCAGTGACGCTCGCAGGATATGGCGGCCGGCACCGCGAGCTGGTTTCGAGGCTGCCGGCGCCAGTCAGGGGAAATTGGTGCCGGGAATAGGATTCGAACCTACGACCCGCGCATTACGAATGCGCTGCTCTACCAGCTGAGCTATCCCGGCGCACGCCCCGGAAGGCGCGGCATTCTACATTTTTTTGCGCAGGCGGATCACGAGGTCGATGCCGGCGACCTCGGTACCCGGAGGCGGCGGCGGCAGGCGGCTGAACTCCACGGACGGCACGGGTACGTCGATGAGCGCGCCGCTCTCGAGGTCGTGGAAGTGGTAGTGCGGGTCGACGTTGGAGTCGAACCAGGCACGCGAGCCGTCAACTGACAGCTGCCGGATCAGTCCGTGAGCGG
>Ga0070681_10007116_pt1 | contig 10897 bp, 6 predicted proteins | sample KBSC83BmetaG_FD_65650 | JGI IMG/M metagenome (GOLD analysis project Ga0070681, IMG submission 65650) | Corn rhizosphere microbial communities from Kellogg Biological Station, Michigan, USA - KBS C8-3B metaG | ecosystem: Host-associated > Plants > Roots > Rhizosphere | place: USA: Michigan...
CCGCTTGATGCGCAGGCGCAACGCATGCCGGGCCGTGCCATCGGCGTGCAGTGGTTCTCGGTCGACCGCAAGGCGCGCACACTGGCGCTCGACATGAAACTGCCGCCGCTGCAGCGGCCGAATACGACGCTGCGCGTGCCGATCAAGATCGATGGCTTAGGAGCGGGCGATCAGGCCCGCGTGGTGGTCGCCGCGGTCGATGTCGGCATCCTCAACCTGACCAATTACAAGCCGCCAGCGCCCGACGATTATTATCTTGGTCAGCGCCGGCTGTCGGCGGAAGTGCGCGATCTCTATGGCCAACTCATCGACGGCATGCAGGGCACGCGCGGCGCGATCCGCACGGGCGGTGACGAGGGTGGCCAACTTTCAGGCAGTCCGCCGACGCAGGCACCGCTCGCGCTCTATTCGGGCATCGTCGAGGTGCGGGGCGGGCAGGCCGAGGTGGCGTTCGACATTCCGGCCTTTGCCGGCACCGTCCGAGTCATGGCGGTGGCCTGGAGCAAGGACAAGGTGGGGCGTGCCAACGGCGACGTCACCGTGCGCGATCCCGTGGTGCTGACCGCGACGTTGCCGCGCTTCCTGCTGACCGGTGATCGCGGCACCATCAACCTCGATCTCGACAACGTCGAGGGGGCGGCCGGCGGTTACACGATTGCCGCCAGCGCCGACGGTCCCGTCGTTCTCGGCGACGGCGCGACCAAGACGTTGCAGCTTCGCGCCAAGCAGCGTGACCGTGTGACGTTGCCGGTCACCGCGCGAGGCGCAGGCGCGGTGACGGTGAAGATTGCGGTTCAGGGGCCGGGTGGGTTCACGCTGGAGCGGAGCTACGCGCTCAACGTCAGGCCGGCAACGCAAGTGTTGGCGCGGCGCACGATCAAACCATTGGCGAAAGGCGAGAGCCTGACGCTGTCGCGCGATCTGTTCGCGGACTTGGTGCCTGGCACGGGTTCCGTGGCGCTGTCGGTCGGTACGTCGACCGCGCTCGACGCAGCCGCGCTGCTCAAGGCGCTGGATCGGTATCCGTTCGGCTGCTCGGAGCAGATCACCAGCCGCGCGCTACCGCTGCTCTACGTCAACGAACTTGCGAGCAGCGCACATCTGGCGCTGGATGGCGCCGTCGATCAGCGCATCCGCGACGCGATTGACCGCGTTCTGGCGCGCCAATCGTCGAATGGGTCGTTCGGGCTTTGGGGTGTGGGCGGCGAAGACGCCTGGCTCGATGCCTACGTCACCGACTTCCTAACACGGGCGCGCGAACGCAACTTCGCCGTGCCCGATGTGGCATTCAAGCTGGCGCTCGACCGCTTGCGCAACATCGTCGGCACATCGCAGGACGTGGCAAAGGATGGCGGCCGCAATCTGGCCTATGCGCTTTATGTGCTGGCGCGCAACGGCACCGCGCCGCTTGGCGATCTGCGCTATCTCGCCGATGCGCGGCTTGACGATCTCGGCTCGCCCATCGCCAAGGCACAGGTGGCCGCGGCGCTGGGGCTGCTGGGTGACCGCACGCGCGCCGAGCGCGTGTACAAAGCGGCGCTCGACAGTCTCAAAGTGCCGGCGCAGCCGGAATTGTCGAGCCGCGAGGATTACGGCTCGACGTTGCGTGACGCGGCAGCCCTGGTGACGCTGGCAAGCGAAGCGGGCGGCTCGCGGCCGATCCTCGTCAGCGCAGTCCAGCGTATCGAGGAGGCGAGGGCGCACACCTCCTACACTTCGACGCAGGAGAACGCCTGGCTCGTGCTCGCTGCACGGGCGATGGCAAAGGATGCCGGTGCGGTGTCACTCGACGTCGCGGGCGACGCGGTGAAGGGCGCGCTCTACCGCAACATCAAGGCCGACGCTCTGGCGCAACCGCTGAAGGTGACCAACTCTGGCGAGGGCGCGGTGCAGGCGGTGATTTCGGTGTCCGGCGCGCCGACCACGCCGGAGCCCGCGGCGGAGCAGGGCTTCAAGATCGAGCGGACCTACTACACGCTCGACGGTGATGAGGCCGATCCGTCGAAGGCCAAGCAGAACGACCGCTTCGTCGTCGTGCTTCGGGTCACCGAGCCGGATCCGCAGTTCGGCCGGGTGCTGGTGGCGGATTATCTGCCGGCCGGCTTCGAGATCGACAACCCCAAGCTGGTGTCGTCGGGCGACACCGGTACGCTGTCTTGGATCGCGGATGCGGTAGCGCCGGTCTATTCGGAGTTCCGCGACGAACGGTTCAGCGCGGCGTTCGAGCGCAAGCCGAAAGACCCGGCGGCGTTTGCTGTGGCCTATGTGGTGCGCGCGGTGTCGCCCGGCCGCTACGTGCTGCCACAGGCCTATGTCGAGGACATGTATCGGCCCGACCGTTTCGGCCGCACAGGCACCGGGACAATCGAGATCAGCGCGAAGTGAGTTGATCGGTGAAACCGGAGCAGCGACGCATCGCAGTTGTTGTCGCCGCGACCATCGCTTTGATGGTCGCGGGGGGCAGCTTTGGCGGTGCGTGGTGGATCGTATCGCTCGGTCCGCTGCCGCGCGTTTCGGAAATCGCGGTATCGACCCAGGTGCTCGACCGCAACGGTCACCTGCTGCGTGCCTATGCGACGCCGGAGGGGCGATGGCGCTTGCCGGCGACGGTGAACGACGTCGATCCCCGATTCATCTCGATGTTGCTCGCCTACGAAGACAAACGCTTCCGCGAGCATGCGGGCGTCGATCCGCTGGCGATGGCGCGAGCGGTAGCTCAATGGATCGGGCATCGGCAGATCGTGTCGGGGGCCTCGACGCTGACCATGCAGGTGGCGCGCCTGCTGGAGCCGCGGCCGGAGCGCACGCTCAGCGCCAAGCTGCGCCAGATCGTCCGGGCGTTCGAGATCGAGCGCGACATGAGCAAGGATGAGGTGCTGGGCCTCTACCTCACGCTTGCGCCGTATGGCGGCAACCTCGAGGGCGTCCGCGCGGCGTCGCTCGCCTACTTCGGCAAGGAGCCAAAGAAGTTATCGCTGGCGGAGGCGGCGCTGCTGGTCGCGCTGCCGCAATCGCCGGAGTTGCGCCGCCCGGATCGCTCGGCTGGCGCTGCGCGTCGCACGCGTGACCGCGTGCTCGAGCGTGTCGGCCACGCCGGGCTCATTCCAGCGGATGAAATCGAATTTGCCAAACATGCCGGTGTGCCGTCGGCGCGGCGGCCGATGCCGGCGCTTGCGCCGCACGCCGCCGATCAGGCGGTTGCGGCTGCGCCGAAGATGCGTGTGCATCGGTTGACCATCGAGGCCTCGTTTCAAAGGAACTTGGAAGACTTGGCGCGCGAACGGGCGCGTGCGCTCGGCCCCAATCTCTCCGTGGCCATCGTCGCCGTCGATAACGCATCGGGCGAGGTGTTGGCCCGCGTTGCGTCGTCGGACTATTTCGACGAGCGCCGCGCCGGACAGGTCGATATGACCGACGCGCTGCGCTCGCCCGGTTCGGCGCTGAAGCCTTTCATCTACGGGATGGCGTTCGAGGATGGTATCGCGCATCCGGAGACATTGATGGAAGATCGTCCGGTGCGTTATGGCGCTTATGCGCCGGAGAATTTCGATCTGACCTATCAGGGCACGGTCACCGCGCGACGTGCCTTGCAAATGTCCTTGAACGTGCCCGCCGTCGCCTTGCTCGACCGCGTCGGGGCCAGCCGCCTCAATGCACGCATCACGCAGGCCGGAGCGACTCTGGTGCTGCCGAAGGGCGAGGCGCCGGGTCTGGCGATGGCGCTGGGTGGTGTCGGCATCAAGCTTTCGGACCTGACAATGCTCTATGCCGGTGTGGCGCGCGGCGGCACAGTGCTTCCTTTGAAGGAGCGCATGGATGCCGCCACTTCGGTGCCGCGCCGCCTGCTCGATCCTGTTGCCGCGTGGTACGTCGGCAATGTGCTGATCGGCTCGCCGCCGCCGGAGAACGCAGCCGGTGGCCGCATCGCCTACAAGACCGGGACGTCCTACGGCTATCGCGATGCCTGGTCCGTTGGCTTTGATGGCAAACGCACCATCGGCGTCTGGGTCGGCCGGCCGGACGGCGCGCCGGTGCCGGGCCTTGTTGGTCGCGGGGCCGCCGCGCCAATCCTGTTCGACGCCTTCGCCCGCACGGGGCAGCCCCCGGCACCGCTGCCGCATGCGCCACGCGGGGCGTTGTTTGCCGCCAGCGGCAAGCTGCCGCCGCCGCTTCGCCATTTCCGCCCCGCCGGCGTTGTGGCGAGCGACAGCAGCGCGCCGGCGCTGCACATCGTGTTTCCGCCGGACGGCGCGCGGGTTGAGCTTTCCAGCTTCGACGGCAAGCCCGATCCGCTGGCGCTGAAAATTTCGGGAGGCGTCGAGCCTCTCACCGTGCTGGTCAATGGCCTTCCGGCCGCGGCACGCGCCGACCGGCGTACGCTGTTCGTAGAGCCCGACGGGCCGGGCTTTTTGCGGCTGACCGTCATCGACGCCAAGGGCGCAGCCGACAGCGTCATGGTCCGCTTGCAATAGCGGCGCTCAGCCGAAGTGATTGGCCCGGCAGGGAAAATTCCGGTGAGCACGGCGGGGGAGCAGGATGGGGCGAGGAGTCATCCTTCGACTTAACCTTTCATGAATTCTTTCATGACCCCTCTGTCGGGATTCTGACACCAAGGACTCTTGCGAAGGGGCAATACGATGTCCGACCTCACGGTGCGGGTGGCTCATGCAAACTGGGCTTGGCTGCGGAGCCCGCGCTTTGATCTTTGGTTCATTGTCGGCATTCCAGGAGTTGCCGTTCTCACCGGGCTAACGGTGGTGTGGCAACCGCACCTTTTCATCCCCGTTCTGATTTTCGATCTGTGGTTCCTTGGCTACCACCATGTGATCTCCACCTACACGCGGCTTTGTTTTGATCGAAAGAGCTTCTCAGAACACTGGTCGCTGCTGGTTGTGCTTTTACCCGCGGTTACAATCGGCACTCTCGCGGTGGCTTACACTGTCGGGGTCTGGGTGATCGTCTCGACCTATTTCTACTGGCAGTGGTTCCACTACACGCGGCAGAGCTGGGGCATCTCGCGCGCCTACCGCGGCAAGGAACGCGATGCGCTCTATGAGGACGGCTGGGTGGACCAAGCGATATTCTACGCTCTGCCGGTGCTCGGTATTCTCTACCGCTCTCATCAGGACCCCGGCCTTTTCATCGGTCTTGAACTCAGAGTCATCCCGGTCACGTCAGCCATGGTTGAGGTGGCGGCGATTGTTACAGCCGCCCTTCTTGCCATCTGGGTGTACCGGCGCATCCAGGCATGGCGTGAAGGAAGGCTCGCGGCGGTACACACCCTCTACATGCTGACGCACTTCGCGATCTTCGCCGTCGGCTATCTGGCGATCGACAACATCACCTACGGCTGGCTGGTGATGAATATCTGGCACAATGCTCAGTACATCCTCTTCGTCTGGATGTTCAACACACGCCGTTTCAAGGACGGGATCGATCCCGAAGCGCGGTTCCTGTCGTACATCAGCCAGCCGAGCAGGCTTGGGCTCTACCTCGCCACCTGTGTCCTTATCACCGGCGTCATTTACTGGGGGGTGTTGCGATCCATCGATTGGCTGTTCTTCACAGGCCTCTCGGCGACGATCGTTGTGTATCAGATTGTGAACTTCCATCACTACGTCGTGGATTCGAGAATCTGGAAGGTCAGGAAAGAGCCGATTCGGAGAACGCTCGGGCTTTAGAGTTCAGGCAATGAGCAAACCGATTTTCTCGGGCGTGGACGGTCGCAACAACCCCTGGCTCGATCTGGTCCGATCGATTGCGATCTTGCTTGTGCTCTTCCGTCACGGGGAGAGGGCGCTTTACGTTCAGGGCGGGGCGCAGGGATTTTTCCAGACGATCTTCACGAACGGATGGGTCGGTGTGGACCTGTTTTTCGTCCTGTCCGGCTATCTGATCTCTCGGCATCTTCTGCGAGCCGGCATCAATTCGGACAATTTCCGGTTCGGCCGCTATCTGGTGATGCGCGTGTTGCGCATCGTGCCGGCTTACTACGCCGTGCTTTTCCTCGTCGCCGCAGGAGCGTTTCCATTTTTTGGTGTCGCCTCCGACATGCTTGGTGTCCGGGTCGCCTACCACATGCTCTTTCTGCAGGATTATCTCCCCTCCAATATCAACGTCGTTTTCTGGTCGTTGGGCGTTGAGGAGAAGTTCTATCTTCTCGCGCCGGTGCTGATCTTCGCGCTCGTGCGGTGCAGAAGCGACAAGACCAAGGCGGCTTTGCTGCTGCTGTGCTTCGCTCTCCCGATCGGCTTGCGAACGGCGGCGTTTCTTCGCCTGGATGAAGCGATCGATTATCCGACGTTCTTCCGCATGTTCAGGAGCCCCTTCCACATGACGCTGGAAGGACTGATCGTCGGTGTCGGCATCGCCGTGGCTCAGCACGCCAATGTCTTGCAGCAATCTCGCAGGAGCGGGTTGCTGGTGCTTTTCGGAGGGCTGGCGGTGTTCGGTGCATGGCTCGGCTCCAGCGATTTCATGGCGGTGATCAGCGGGGTCGACGTCATGACCCAGCCGGTCGTCATTGCGCTGCTCGGTGGTGTTGTGGTGCTCGGAGCCGTGCAGCTGGGCGGCACACCGATGCCGCTGAGGCAGCCGTTTCAATTCCTTTCACGGCTCAGCTACAGCCTCTACCTTGTCCACTTTCCGCTCATCCCGCTGGCGATGAACATTACGGGGGCGGTTGGAGCCTTGGGCTTCTGGGTCTGTTATTTCGCCATAAGCCTGGGCGTGGCGTTGTGCTTGCACTTCGTGGTCGAACGGCCGTTTTTACGCTGCAAGGATCGAATCGCCGCGCGTCAGGCGGGCTACACGCGGGATGTTCCCATCGCCAGGTCGGCCATGTAACCTGACCCATCCGTAGTTTTCGGGAAGGGTCATTCATGCTGCTCGATCATCGAACCTACACCGTGCGCGTGGGCACGTTGCGCAAACAGCTCGCGCTCTACGAGCAGCACGGACTCGCGGCCCAGAAGCGCCATTTCGGCGAGCCGCTGGCGTGGCTGGTCAGCGAGACCGGTGACGTGAACAGCTACGTTCATATCTGGGTTTATGAAGACGCGGCCGACCGCAACCGCCGGCGCGAGGCGCTGGCCAAGGATCCCGAGTGGATCAAATACATCGGCATGAATGCCGAGGCGGGCTATCTCATCAAGCAGGAGAGCAAGCTGATGTCGCCTGCGCCGTTCGCGCCGATCAAGCGCTGACGGCATTCTCAAAAATAAAAAATCGTTGGGAGGGAAATAATGTCTGGATCGCGTGCCACATCGAAATGGGTCTCCTGCGTCATCGGCCTTGGCTTCGGCCTGGGCCTGCTTGCCTCGGCGGCTGCGGCCGACGAATTCCCGTCACGGCCGGTGAAGATCGTCATGGGGTTCGGCGCCGGCGGCCTCGGCGACACAGCCGGCCGCGCCATCGCGCAGCAGATGTCGGGATCGCTCGGCAAGCCGGTCATCATCGAGAACATGCCGGGCGCCGGCGGATCGACCGCGGCGGCGAGCGTCGCGCGCGCCCCGGCTGACGGTCACACCATGCTGTGGGTCAGCGGCCAGAACGCCATCGCGCCGTCCATGTTCAAGTCGCTGCCTTACAATTGGAATACCGACCTGACGCCGATCTCGGCGGTCGGCTCGTTTGCCTTTGTGCTTGTCGTCAAGGCCGACAGTCCGCTCAAGACCGTGCACGATGTCATCGAAGCCGCGAAAAAGGATCCGGACAAGTTCAACATCGCTTGCATCAGCGCCGGCAGCGCGCAGCATCTCAATGCGCTCTATTTCAGCTCGCTGGCGGGCATCAAGGTGCCGACGGTGCATTTCCGGACCACGGGCGAGGTTGTCGCGGCTCTGATTGCGGGCAACGTGCAGGTCGGCATGGAGACGCTGCCCGGCGTCATTGGGCAGATCAATTCCGGCGTGCTGCGTGCCATCGCCGTGTCGACGGAGACGCGCGTGCCGTCGCTGCCGAACGTGCCGACAGCGGCCGAGAGCGGCGTGCCGGGTTACAAGGTGATCTCCTGGAACGGGATCGTCGCGCCGGCCAAGACGCCGCACGACATCGTCATGCGCCTCAACCGCGAACTCACCAAGGCCATTGCCTCCGATGAGGTTCGCAACCGGTTTGCTTCGATCAATCTCGATCCGGTCACCAGCACGCCGGAGGAATTGCAGAAAATCTATCAGGCCGATTTGGTGCGGTGGCGTAAGGTCATCGCCGACGCGAAACTCGGGCAGCAGTAGCACCAATACGCCACCCTTAAGGAGAGCCGACCATGAACACCGTTCCCAAGATCGACACGGCAGCAGCGCAGCCGGCCAACGGTATCGATGCCGCCGAGTGGGAGGCGCGCGTCGATCTGGCGGCGTGTTATCGGCTCGTCGATCTTTACGGGATGACCGATCTGCACCTCAACCACATCTCGGCGCGGGTGCCGGGAAGCGAGGATCACTTCCTCATCAATCCGTTCGGCATGATGTATGAGGAAATCACGGCGTCCTCTCTCATCAAGGTCGATCTCGCCGGCAAAATCATCGCCAATTCCAATTCGGCCTACGGAATCAACCTGCCGGGTTATGTGATCCACAGTGCGATCCACGGCGCGCGGCATGATGTCGGCTGCGTGCTGCACACCCACACCAACGCCGGGATGGCGGTGTCGGTGCTTAAGTGTGGGCTCCTTCCGCTGACGCAGACCGCGATGCGCTGGGGCCGGATCGCGTATCACGACTTCGAGGGGGTGGTGGTCGATCTCGACGAGCAGAAGAGGCTGGTTGAAAATCTCGGCGACTGCGAAGTGATGATCCTGCGCAACCACGGCTTGCTGGCCGTCGGCCAGACCATCGGGCAGGCCTTCAATAACATCTACCGGCTGGAACGCGCCTGTCAGACCCAGCTGCTGGCGCTCGCTTGCAACAGCGAAATGTCGATGCCGCCGCAGGAGGTCATCGCCAAGTCGAACGCCCAATTGACAGTCATGCCGTCCCCGGATGCGTCCGGTAAGCGGCGGCCGCACGGCTCGCTGGAGTGGCCGGCGCTCAAACGCATGCTCGATCGGCGCGACCCGTCCTACAAGACGTGACCGGCGCGGATCGCCCGCCGCCATCGATTTGCGGGATGTGTTGCCGAGCGGCGCTTTCCCGCCCGGGGGGAGTTCTCTATTGTCCGCCCCCGATTGACGGGAACAGCGCCATTCAATGACAAGCGCCATCGATAAGGGCCGGGACCGGTTCCGCTGGTTGACCGGGGTTGCGAATTACGCCGCGTCGTCGCACGCGCGCGCGGTCGCCGTGCTGGCGATCACGGCGCTGCTCACGTTTCTGCCCGGATTCTTCCAAATCCCGCCGATGGACCGCGATGAGGCGCGTTTCGCCCAGGCCACCAAGCAGATGCTGGAAACCGGCGAATATGTCGATATCCGCTTCCAGGGCGAGGTCCGCTACAAAAAGCCGGTCGGCATCTATTGGCTGCAGGCCGCGGTGGTCAAAACCGCCGAGGCGCTCGGCGTGCCGCAAGCGCGCGGGAAAATCTGGCTTTATCGGATTCCGTCGCTGCTTGGCGCCATCGGCGCGGTGCTGCTGACTTATTGGGCGGCGCTGGCGTTCGTTCCGCGTCGTGCGGCGCTTCTCGCCGGCCTCATGATGGCGACATGTGTGTTGCTCGGCGTGGAGGCGCGCCTCGCCAAGACCGATGCGGTTCTGTTGTTCACATGCGTCACCGCGATGGGGGCGATGGCGCGGGCCTATCTCGGCGAGCGCCGGCCACCGCCGCCGGGCCTGGCCGGTTGGGCGCTGCCGGGAATTTTCTGGACGGCGCTTGCGGCTGGCGTGCTCATCAAGGGGCCGCTGATCCTGTTATTCGTCGGTCTTGCGACGGTGACGCTTGCTGTGGCGGACCGCAGCTTGCGTTGGGTTTTGGTGCTGCGTCCGGCGGTTGGCGTGGTGTGGTTCGCGCTGCTGGTGCTGCCGTGGTTCATCGCTATTCTGAACCGTGCAGGCGAGACGTTCATCGCCGGTTCGGTCGGCGAGGACATGCTGCCGAAAATCTTCGGCAACAAGGAAGGGCATGGCGCGCCGCCGGGATATTATTCGCTGTTATTCTGGGTGACGTTCTGGCCGGGCGCTGCGCTCGCCGCGATGGCGGTTCCGAGCATCTGGGCGGCTCGCCGCGAAAAGGGCGCACGCTTCCTGCTCGCCTGGATCATGCCGGCCTGGATTTTGTTCGAATTGGTGGTGACCAAGCTGCCGCACTATGTGCTGCCGGTTTATCCGGCGGTCGCCATTCTCATTGCCGGCGTCGTCGATTCTCAAATGCTGGCGCATCAGCCATGGCTTCGGCGCGGCACGACGTGGTGGTTCGTCCTGCCGATGATCCTTTCGGTCGGCGCCATCGCGGCCCTCGTCAAATTCGGCCAGCAACTCGGGCTGCTGGCGTGGCCATTCGCTGCGGCGTCGATGATCTACGGATTGTGGGCGTGGCGGCTCTATCAGGCTGACGGGCCGGAGCGTGCGCTTCTGCGGGCGATGGTGGCCTCGATCCTGCTGGCCGTTGCCATCTATGCCGTCGTTGTGCCGTCCTTGAACTCGGTGTTTCCGAGCGTGGCTCTATCGCAAATCGTGCGCGACACCGATTGCAAGAATCCGCAGATCGTCGCTGCGGGCTACGAGGAGCCGAGCCTTGTGTTCCTCACCAGCACGAACACCAAGTTCGCCGACGGCACCGACGCCGCCGACTTCCTGCGCCACGGCGGTTGCCGCTTGGCGCTGATCGAGTCGCGGCACGAGCGGGCATTCCTCCGGCGCGCGGAGGCGATTGGGTTGCGTTACGCGCCGCCGCAGCGCTTCGAAGGCTTCAACTATTCGGTGGGCCGCGCGGTCACGATTTCGGTGTACCGGTCGGAAGAGGG
>Ga0070681_10007117_pt1 | contig 10896 bp, 9 predicted proteins | sample KBSC83BmetaG_FD_65650 | JGI IMG/M metagenome (GOLD analysis project Ga0070681, IMG submission 65650) | Corn rhizosphere microbial communities from Kellogg Biological Station, Michigan, USA - KBS C8-3B metaG | ecosystem: Host-associated > Plants > Roots > Rhizosphere | place: USA: Michigan...
TGGCCTTGACGCTGGCGCTCGCGCTGCATGAATTGACCACCAACGCGTCGAAATACGGCGCATTGTCCGTTCCCAACGGGCAGATCGAAGTGAAGTGGAGCATCGTGCGGCAGCCCTCGATGCCGCCGAAGCTTTGGATCGAGTGGCGCGAGCGCAATGGACCCGAGGTGGCAGCACCAACGCGGCACGGTTTCGGCTCCCGTTTCATCGAAGGCAGTGTGGCCGCCGAACTTCAAGGCACTGCGCGGCTCGATTACGAGCCGGCCGGCCTGGTCTGCACGATGAAGATTCCATTCGATCCAGAGATGCTGGAAGCTCCGGCCGGCGCGTAAGGCGGGCCAAAGCTCGGCGGATCGGACTTCACGGCTTGTTCTGTGTCGCGACGTGCGTTGCCGTCACGCCGTGCCGCCTCGATAGTAGAGCACAACAATGTGCTCCGCCTCGGCGAAAAACAGCCAGCGCTCCGTCAGCACGCCCACGGCGGTGCTGACGGCAGCCAGCGCCGCAATTGCAATCTGGACCGGAGCGGCAAGATTGAGTAGCAAAAGCGCCCCCGCCAGGATCGGCACAGCAAACAGCAGCAACGCCGCGATCCGGCGAAGCTTAACCGCATGGCGCCGCGCCACCTGGTACCCCATCTCGCGCATCACGTAATTGGGCTGCGTGTGTGGCGGGTCGAGCGGGCGCACGGTGCCGAACCGGCCCAAGCCGGTTGCGGATTCTGCGGTGTAGGTTTTTTCTGCGGAATCGATGGCGGCCCAGTATCGGGCCTTCAAGATCCATGCGAGGGCCGCCGACGCGATGATTGCGGCCGCAGCCCAGCGCAGCGGATAGCCGAACGCCGCCAGCATGAGGATCAGCAGCACGCTTCCCGTCGCCAGCGCCATCGCCACATAGATCGGAGCGACAAGCGGCTGATGCCACGCGCGGATGGTGGGCAGCGATGCGTAGATCATTCCGGTGCACCACAACGTCGCAAACGCGCACGCCACGGACAGCCCGGCACCGGCGGCAATCTGGTGCGGCAGCATCTCGCCAAACACCCAACCGAATCCCAACGCGCCGGCCGGGACGTAGGTGGCGATCGCCGCGACGCCTTCACGCGATAGCCATGACGAGCGCCATTGCGACAGCGCGCGCCATGCGCGCTCCGGCCGTCCGAGGTGAAAGGTGGATGTCAGCAAGCCGGTGGTGATGAGAGCGAGCGCCACGCCAAGGCCGAGAAATCCAAAAAGCGCATCGATGGGCACAAGGCCCAGTGCGGCGGCGGCGGCCAGTCCGATCAACAGGCCATAGCCGGCGCCGGACGCCGTGGTGAAAACAATGACGGAGTATGCTGGATTCATGGGAAAGCGGGATCAGCGCGCCAGTGCCTTGTCGGCCCAGGCGAAGAATTGATCGGCGAGCGAACCGGTTCCGCGTGTCGGCGGAGCCACGGTCGCGGCGACATCCGGTGAATGGCCATCGCGGCGAGGTCGCGGCGGCAGATACCGGTTTACCGGGCGGTAGCCGATCTCCGGGAGCAAGGCGAAGCCCTCGCGCTCCTGCACGAGCTGCGATACGGCGCTGGAAGGATCGCCAAGATCACCGAAGTGACGTGCCCCGGTCGGGCAGGCGCGCACACAGGCCGGGATGCGATCCTCCGGCGCGAACGTCTCGTTGTAGATGCGGTCCACGCAGAGCGTGCACTTCTTCATCGTGCCGTCTTCGTAGTCGTACTCGCGCGCGCCATAGGGGCATGCCCATGAGCACAGCTTGCATCCGATACAGGTGTCGGGATTGACCAGGACAATGCCATCCTCGGCGCGCTTGTAGGATGCGCCGGTGGGACAGACCGTGACACAGGCCGGCGTCTCGCAGTGCAGACACGAGCGCGGGAAATGCACCGTGCGGCTTTCCGCGCCGTCACCGACTTCGTAGGAATGGATCCGGTTGAGCCACGCTCCGTGCGGGTCGGCGCCGTGGGCGTCCTGGTCGGTTAACGGCGCCGAATAGCCGCTGGCGTTCCATTCCTTGCAACTCGTCGCGCAGGCGTGGCAACCGACACAGGTGTCGAGATCGATCACCAAGCCGAGCTTCTTTTGGGTCTGCTCCGGAAGCGACGTCATCGTGCAATCTCCACTTCGGCGAGCGCCGGCGACTTGATCGGCTCAAATTGTGGAGCGGTCTCGCCCGCTTCGGCGGGCGCCACCTTCTCGATATGAACGCGCAAATCGTACCACGCCGCCTGACCGGTCACCGGATCGCTGTTGGAGAATCGATAGCCGCCCTCGCGCTCCGGCAGCAATTCGGTGATGAGATGGTTGAGCAGGAAGCCACGCACCGCCTCGGGCGCATCCGGCGTGAGTCCAGCCGCGCCGGCGCGCCGGCCGATGGCGTTCCAGGTCCACACCGTATCCGGGTTGACGCCTTCCATGAGGCGGACGCGTCCCTTCACACGGCCGATTGCGCTTTTGATCCACACCCAGTCGTCGTCGGAAATGCCGAGCGCCTCGGCGCGTTCGCGATTCATATACAGACAGTTTTCCGCCGTGATCTGCCGCAACCAGCCGTTATGCGAACCCCAGGAGTGATACATGTGCATCGGCCGCTGGGTGATGGCCGAGAACGGAAAGCCCGTGTCATCGCCGGGGGCGTTGTCGAGCGGCGGATACCAGAACGGAATCGGATCGAAGAATTTATCGACGCGCTCGCGATGGCTCGCCGGGGCTGTGACCGCGCCGTGCCCCCGCGCGGCGAGCCGGAATTTCTGCAGCGATTCGAGATAGAGCTGGAACGTGATGGGTGTGGCGGCGCCCATGAAGCCGACATCCTTGGCCCACTCGAGATAGGCCTTGTTGGCGTGCTTGTAATAAAGCTGCTCCGGCGCGAGGTGATACTCGTGGAAGCAGCCGCCGGCGATGTAGGACTCGAGTTGGTTGGGATTGGGCGCGCCGCGGCCGTAGCTTTTTCCGTCCTGGCCGCGGAAGCCCGCGAGCGATCCGACACCGGGGCTGCGCTCGTGGTTGACGATGTAGTCGGCATAGCCGCCGGGATAGCGTGGCGTGCCGGTCTCGGTGACAAAGCCGGGCAGGCCGAGCCTGGCGCCGAGATCGAGCAGCACGCTCTGGAAAGCGCGCACATTGCGATCGGGTGCGACGACCGGTTGCCGGATCGCATCCGCCGGACCGCCCGGACCGGAGATCGGCCGGTCGAGCAGAGAGATGCAATCCCAGCGCTCAAGGTATGTGGTGTCGGGCAGGATCAGATCGGCGTAGGCGACCATCTCCGATGAGTAGGCGTCGGAATAGATGATCTTCGGAATTTTGTATTCGCCGGTTTCGGCGTCGGTCGCGGTCAGGTGTTTGAGAATCGCCGGAATATTCATCGACGAATTCCAGCTCATGTTGGCCATGTACATGAACAACACGTCGACCGGATAAGGATCTGACGTCGCGGCGTTGGTGATGACCATGTGCATCAGGCCGTGTGCCGCGATCGGTGCATCCCACGAATAGGCCTTGTCGATGCGCTGCGGTGCGCCGTTGGGCTCGACCAGCAGGTCCTCCGGACCCTGCGGAAAGCCGAGCGGCCCGCCCTTCAACGGCGCGCCCGGTTCGGTGGCGCGCGCCGGCTTGTTCGGCGGCGGGATCGGCTTGGGGAAGGGCGCCTTGTAGCGGAAGCCGCCGGGGCAATCGATCGAGCCCAGGACAATCTGCAGCAGATGGATCATCCGGCAGGTGTGGAAACCATTGGAATGCGCCGAGATGCCCCGCATGGCGTGCATCGAAACCGGACGCCCGACAGTCTTTTCGTGACGCCGCCCGGTGTGATCGGTCCAGGGAATGTCGAGCGTGACGGTTTCCTCGAACGCGGCGTGCGCCAACTCTCGGGCGATGCGCCGGATCGTGTCCGCGGGGACGGCTGTCGCCACGGCCACGGTGTCGGGCGCGTATTCGTCGGTCAAGAATCGCTCGGCGATCAGGGCGAAGCTCGGCCGGACCTGGCGGCCGTCGGCGAGTGTGAATGTGCCGGTCATGGCCGGCGCGATATCTGTGCGTGTGGCGTCGGTGAGCGCGCCGGTCGTTTTGTCGAACGCGAGCGGCTTGCCTTCGGCGTTGCGCGCGAACAGCCCGTCGTCGGCCGCGTCGGGCGAGTCAACGACCAGCCAATGGGCGTTGGTGTAGCGGGCGAGATAATCCAGATCGACCCGCTGGGTGCGCATCAACTCATGAATCAGTGCGCCGACAAAGAGGCCATCGGTCCCGGGCCGGATGCCGATCCACTCGTCGGCGATGGCGCCGTAACCGGTGCGGATCGGATTGACGGCGACGAACTTCACGCCCCTTTGCTTTAATTTTCCGAGCGCGGTCTTGATCGGGTTGGAGGCGTGATCTTCGGCGACGCCGAACAGCATGAAATAGCGGGTGTGATCCCAATCCGGCTCGCCGAACTCCCAGAACGAACCGCCGAATGTGTAGAGACCGGCGGCGGCCATATTGACCGAGCAGAAGCCGCCATGCGCCGCGAAATTGATGGTGCCGTACTGCTGCGCGAACCATCCGGTGAGGGCTTGGCTTTGGTCGCGGCCGGTGAAGAACGCCAGCTTCTTCGGATCGCGTGCGCGAACGTCCTTGAGCCAGGACGTTGCGGTCTCAAGCGCCTCGTCCCAGGAGATTTCCTCGAATTCGCCCGAACCGCGCGGTCCGACGCGCTTAAGCGGCGCGCGCAGGCGCGAGGGCGAATAATGCGTCATCAGGCCGGCGGAGCCTTTGCCGCACAGCACGCCCTTGTTGACCGGGTGATCGCGGTTGCCGTCGATGTAACGGACGCGGCCGTTCTTCAGGTGGACGCGGATACCGCAACGGCAGGCGCACATGTAGCAAGTGGTGGTCTTGATTTCGTCGGCGGAGCGTTCGGACAGCGCGATATCCGGTTCGTCTTTTGCCATTGCGCCGTTCTCCGGACATTGATCGACAAGTCCATAGAACAATCAAATCTCGATTTCGATGTTTTATGGAAATTTATTCTTCGACAGTGCCATCGCGACCCGCAGGTTACAACGCCCCCGGTGGGGGCTGCGGGCGCTCCCGGCCGCCGGAACGGCCCGGTCTCGCCGGGGCTGTGAAATGGCAGGCGGGGGTGGGGGTTGGTGGAGCCGGGCGGGATCGAACCGCCGACCTCCTCATTGCGAACGAGGCGCTCTCCCAGCTGAGCTACGGCCCCAACCGCGGGTGCACGGCAAAGTGGTGCCGTCCTGCAGCGAGTGGCGCCATTTACGGCGCGTGGTTGGGAGAGTCAAGAATAGCCGCGGTTGAGGCCGCTGCGGCCGCTTGTTTGCCGGCGGGCGACCCGTTACATCTTCGCAGCCTCGAAATCACAACGGTTTTCCGATGCGCGCACTGCTCGACGTAATCGTTCTCCTGCTGAATCTGTATATTTATTTGCTGGTCGCTGCGGCGGTTCTGTCTTGGTTGATGGCATTCAACGTGGTCAACACCCGCAACCAGTTTGTCGCGATGACCGCCGAATTCCTCTACCGGATCACGGAACCGGTGCTGCGGCCGATTCGAAATCTGCTGCCGAACCTGGGCGGCATCGACGTCTCGCCGGTGGTCCTGATCCTCCTCATCATCCTGATTGAGCGTGTGATCTACTATTACATCTATCCCAACGTGTTCTGACCGGCCGCGATGGCTGCGCTGCAGCCTTGGTCGGTCGTGGCGGGCGGACTTACCGTCACGGTGCGGCTGACGCCGCGTGGCGGCCGCGATGCGATCGACGGCATCGAAAAGCGCGCCGACGGGCAATGCGTGCTCAAGGTGCGGGTGCGGGCGATAGCCCGCGAGGGCGAGGCCAACGCGGCGCTGCTCGCGTTGATGGCGCGGGCGACCGGCGTCTCCCAACGTCAAGTCACGCTCATGTCCGGCACGACCGCGCGCATCAAGCGCCTGATGATTGCGGGCGACGGCCCAACGCTCGCGGCGGCGCTGGCGGCAACCGCGCAGCTGTCTTAAGGCTGCAAAGAAATTTCCAGTTGTCAGACTCCGCGAAAGCGAGGCATCCAGTGTCCTCGGGCATTCGATCAAATCGCGCGCCGGGGCCACCGGATCGCCCGTCCGCGCGGCCATGACGGAGACGAGATATGACGGCGCGCATCATCGACGGAAAAGTCATCGCTGCGGACCTGCGGATCAAGGTCGCCGCCGAAGTGCAGCACCTGACGACACAGCATGGACTGACGCCGGGGCTTGCGGTCGTGCTCGCCGGCAACAATCCCGCAAGCGAGTCCTATGTCGGCAGCAAGGCCAAGGCCACCAAAGAGGCAGGCATGCGCTCGTTCGATTACCGGCTGCCGGATAGCGTCGGCCAATCCGAACTGCTCGCGCTTGTCCGCAAGCTCAACGCCGATCCCGCGGTGCACGGCATCCTGGTGCAGCTTCCGCTGCCGAAGCAGATCGACGCCCAGGCGGTGCTGGACGCCGTCGATCCGGCCAAGGACGTCGACGGCTTTCATCCGGTCAATGCCGGGCGGCTGGCGTCCGGTTTGCCGGCGCTCGCGCCCTGCACGCCGCTCGGCTGCGTGATCCTGGCCAAGACCGTGCATAAGTCGCTGGCCGGTTTGGATGCCGTGGTGATCGGCCGCTCCAACATCGTCGGCAAGCCGGTGACGCAGCTTTTGCTGGCGGAGAACGCCACCGTCACCATCACCCATTCCAAGACCCGCGACCTGCCGGCGGTGTGCCGGCGCGCCGACCTGCTGGTTGCCGCGATCGGCCGCCCGGAGATGGTGCGCGGCGATTGGATCAAGCCCGGTGCGACGGTGATCGATGTCGGCATCAATCGCGTGCCGGGCGAGAATGGCAAATCGAAGCTGGTGGGCGACGTCGCCTTTGCCGAAGCGGCGCAGGTTGCGGGCGCGATCACGCCGGTGCCGGGCGGCGTCGGTCCGATGACGATCGCGTGCCTGATGGTCAACACCGTGCGCGCGGCCTGCGCCATCGCGGGTTTGCCGGCGCCTTCAGTCTGATTCATAAAAAACCCGGCGCTCGGCCGGGTTTCATCGACGCCATTGGGGCGATCCGGTCAGCTGTTCCAGGCGAAGGCAACCTTTTCGAGATTGCTTTCGCCGAAGCGCTCCGAGGAGCGGGCGACGGTCTTGCCGCCCAGCGTCTGATAGAAGCCGACGGCCGGATCGTTGTCCGACAGCGCCCAGACGACCAGGCTTTTGAGCCCGCTTTGCGCGAGATCGCGGCGCGCCGAGGTGAACAGCCGGCGGCCAAAACCGAGCCCTTGGTATTCCGGGCGCAAGTAGAGTTCATAAATTTCGCCGTCATAAAACAGGCTGCGGGCGCGGTTACGGCCATAGTTGGCATAGCCCGCGATCTTGTCGCCGAAGGCGAGAATGGCGATGCGGCTGCCTTTGCGGATGGCGCTGTCCCACCAGTCCGGACCCCGGCGCAAGATGAGCTTCTCCAGTTCGATCGCCGGGATCACGCCCTGGTAGGTGGCGCGCCAGGCCTCGTCGTGCGTTTCCGCGACGGCGGCTGCGTCAGACGCCTTGGCACGACGAATCTCGATCAGGACGGTGCTCATGACCGGATATGAGCAAGCGATTCCGCGCCCTTCAAGTCCCGCGTTTAACAAACGGTTAACGATGTGGATTACTGGCGGCCGCGATTCGTGCGCGGCGAAGCCTTGGCCCGGGAAAACCGGCCATCCGCCGATGTTTGCGGGATGTGGCTCCGATGACACGCAACAGGATGAAATTGCTGTGCGCGGTTGTCGCGATGCTCGTGGTTGGCGGTGTACCGCTCTCCGCGCAAGCGCCAATCGGTCCGCAAGGCCCCGAGGAGGGTGTGATTCGCGAGCAGCGCTGGCTCATTCCGGCGCAGGACAGGATCACGATGATGCGGACATCGGTGTTTCGTCCGCCGGGTGCCGGGCCGTTTCCGCTGGCGGTCATCAATCACGGTTCGACGCAGAATGAGCTCAGCCGCGCCGCCTATGGCCTGCCGCGATATCCGGTGTTGACAGGATGGCTGGTGGCGCACGGCTACGCCGTCGCGGTCCCGCAACGGCCGGGTCACGGCGAGACCGGCGGTCCGTATTACGAATCTCAGGGCGGCTGCGCCAACGCCGATTTCGGCAAGGCCGGGCACGGCGCGGCGTCGAGCATCGCTGCGGTTATCGATTATCTGACGCGGCAACCGTTCGTGCGTAAGACCGGAACGGTGGCGTTCGGCCAGTCCGCGGGCGGCTGGGGCGCACTGGCGCTGGCGACGCAGTACCTGCGCCCCCTTGCCGGTGTGGTGGCGTTCGCGCCGGGGCTCGGGGGACGCGTGAACGATGTGCCGGGGCGCAACTGCGCGCCGGAGCGGCTGATCGCCGCCGCGCGGGCGTTCGGGGAAAAGGCGCGCGTACCGACGCTCTGGCTCTACGCCGAGAACGACAGTTACTTTGCGCCGGCCTTGTCGAAGCGATTGGCGGAGGCGTTTCGGCTGAGCGGCGGGCGCGCCGAATATCATCTGCTGCCGTCTGTCGGCACCGATGGACACGACATGATCCAGACGCCGGAGTCGGTGGCGGCGTGGGGACCGGTCGTGGAGCAGTTCTTGAAGACGATGAAGTGAGGGACCAGACCGACCTGCCGTCGCGTGAGCGACGGAGAAACTAGAGCATGATCCCGAAAAGTGGGAACCGGTTTTCGCAAAAGATCATGTTCAAACAGAAGATCAGGCGACGGGTCTGATCAACGCTGTTGAATCGGATCCTAGACCGGCTCGGCCTCTTTCTGGCGCTCTTGCTTCTTGCGCTCGTTCGGATCGAGCAGCTTCTTGCGCAGCCGAATCGATTTCGGCGTCACTTCGACCAACTCGTCGTCTTCGATGTAGGCGAGCGCCTTCTCCAGCGACATGCGGATCGGCGGCGTCAGCCGGACCGCTTCATCTTTCGAGGTGGTGCGGATGTTGGTGAGCTGCTTGCCCTTGAGGACGTTGATTTCCAGGTCGTTGTCGCGGGTGTGCTCGCCGACAATCATGCCGCGATACACCCGCCAACCCGGTTCGATCATCATCGGACCCCGGTCTTCCAGCTTCCACATGGCGTAAGCCACGGCCTCGCCCTGATCGTTGGAGATCAGCACGCCGTTGCGGCGTCCGGCGATGTCGCCCTTGAACGGCGCATAGGCGTGGAACAGCCGGTTCATGATTGCGGTGCCGCGCGTGTCGGTCAGCAGTTCGCCCTGATAGCCGATCAGGCCGCGGGTCGGTGCATAGAACACCAGCCGCACCCGTCCGCCGCCGGACGGTTTGAGTTCGACCATGTCGGCTTTGCGCTCCGACATTTTCTGCACCACGATGCCGGAATGGATCTCATCGACGTCGATGACGACCTCTTCGATTGGCTCCTCCAGGACGCCGTCCTCGGTGCGGCGGAGCAGCACCTTCGGCCGCGACACCGACAATTCGAAGCCTTCGCGGCGCATCGTCTCGATCAGGATGCCGAGCTGCAACTCGCCGCGGCCCGCGACCTCCATCGAATCCTTATCGTCGGACTCGCGAACGCGCAGCGCGACATTGCCTTCGGATTCACGCAGCAGCCGGTCGCGGATCATGCGGCCGGTGACCTTGGTGCCCTCGGTGCCCGCCAGCGGCGAATCGTTGACGCGGAATGTCATGGCAAGCGTGGGCGGATCGATCGGCTGCGCCGGCAGCGGGGCCTCGACCTCGAGATCGCAAATGGTGTGCGCCACCGTGGCCTCGGGAAGTCCCGCGATGGCGACAATATCGCCGGCCCCGGCCTCTTCCACCGGCGCACGGTCCAGTCCGCGGAACGCCAGCACCTTGGTGATGCGGCCGGTCTCGATCAGCTTGCCGGTGTAATCCAGCACCTTCACCGGCTGGTTCGGCCGCACCGTCCCGGATGTAATACGGCCAGTGATGAGCCGGCCGAGATAGGGGTTCGCTTCAAGAATGGTGCCCAGGAGCCGAAACGGTCCGTTCTCGACATGCGGGGCACCGACGTGCCGCAGCACCAACTCGAACAGCGGCCGCATGCCCTGATCGGTCGGGCCGTCGAGCTTCTCGGCCATCCAGCCCTGTTTGGCCGACCCGTAAAGGATCGGGAAGTCGAGCTGCTCATCGGTGGCGTCGAGCGCGGCGAACAGGTCGAACACCTCGTTCACGACCTCGACCGGCCGCGCATCGGAGCGATCGACCTTGTTGATGACCACGATGGGCTTGAGGCCCATCTTGAGCGCCTTGGACACGACGAACTTGGTTTGCGGGAGCGGGCCTTCGGCCGCATCCACCAGCACCAGTGCGCCATCGACCATGTTGAGGATGCGCTCGACCTCGCCGCCGAAGTCGGCGTGGCCCGGCGTGTCGACGATGTTGATCCGCGTGTCCTCCCAGACCACCGAAGTGGCTTTGGCCAGGATGGTGATGCCGCGTTCGCGCTCCAGATCGTTGGAGTCCATCGCGCGCTCGGCGACCTTCTGGTGTTCTCGGAAGGAGCCGGATTGCTGCAAAAGTCGATCGACGAGCGTGGTCTTGCCGTGGTCGACGTGGGCGATGATGGCGACGTTGCGGAGTTTCATTGGATACCAAAAAGCCGCCCGGAGGCCTGGATTGGACCTACGGCAGCGGTGCCTGATCTGATGCTGTTTTGCGGCGCAATATAACGATGGTTTGGCTAAGCGCAACCATCGTTTGAGGCATGATTAACATTGGCCTCTCCAGGAACGGGACGGATCGCAGACGCGGCTTTCGCGTTAGGATGAAGATATTCCTTGGATTTCAGCCCCACGAAAGGTCTCCCCATGGCTCAGAAACTGACCGGATCGTCGCGCTCCGAAGCGCTTGGCAAGCTCAGCGGCTGGTCCGACGTCCCGGGCCGCGATGCCATCCGCAAGGC
>Ga0070681_10007118_pt1 | contig 10896 bp, 6 predicted proteins | sample KBSC83BmetaG_FD_65650 | JGI IMG/M metagenome (GOLD analysis project Ga0070681, IMG submission 65650) | Corn rhizosphere microbial communities from Kellogg Biological Station, Michigan, USA - KBS C8-3B metaG | ecosystem: Host-associated > Plants > Roots > Rhizosphere | place: USA: Michigan...
GAGGCTGCGCACGGCGGGAAGCGACACGACGCTGGAGATCCCAATTGCGCCCGCCGAGCAAATGCGTGCCAACTTCGATGAAGTTCACCGCAAGCGTTTCGGCTATTTCGACCAGGCCGCCCAGGTGATCATCGAAGCGCTGGTGGTGGAGGCGGTTGCCCGAACGGAGGCGGACTTTGCAGCCACCACGGCTGTAGAAACCGAAAGACTTTCCGGTCCCGCGCTTATTTTCGAGCCGACTTGCACCATCGTCGTCGAGCGCGGCTGGAGTGCCGAGCGCGCGGCCGATGGCACGCTCATTCTCAGCAGGGCCACGCCGCTTAAGCGCGCGAAGGCGATCGGCACCGACGTCGATCCCGTCCAGCTCGAGATTTTCAACAACCTCTTCATGGCCATCGCCGAGGAAATGGGGGTCACGCTGCAGGCGACAGCGACGAGCGTGAACATCAAGGAGCGGCTCGATTTCTCCTGCGCGATCTTCGACGCCGAAGGCGCTCTCATCGCCAACGCGCCGCACATTCCGGTGCACCTGGGATCGATGGGCGAGAGCATCCGGCGCGTCATCGACACCCGCGGGGCCGAGAAAGACGGGCGCGGGATTCGGCGGGGCGATGCCTACGTACTGAACGACCCATATCGCGGCGGCACGCATTTGCCCGACATCACCGTGATCGTGCCCGTTTTCTATGGCGACGGAGCGCAACCGAGCGCATTCGTGGCGGCGCGCGGGCATCATGCGGATGTCGGCGGAATCGCGCCGGGCTCAATGCCGCCGGACAGCCGCACGATCGACGACGAAGGAGTCCTCATCGACAATTTCCTTCTCGTCGACGTGGGCCATTTCCGCGACGCGGAGATGCGAGCCGCCCTGGCAAGCGGCGATTGGCCAGCGCGAAACCCGGACCGGAATATTTCCGACCTGAAGGCGCAGCTTGCGGCGTGCACGCGCGGGGCCGAGGTGCTGGCGCAGACCGCGCGCGACTACGGGCAGGAAGTGGTCGCGGCGTACATGCGCCATGTCCTCGCCAACGCCGAGGAATCGGTGCGGCGGCTGCTCGACCGCATGGACGACGGCGAGTTCGACTATGAGATGGACAATGGCGCGCATGTCCGGGTGCGGATCGAGATCGACAAGCCGGCGCGCTCGGCGACGTTCGATTTCACCGGGACGAGCGACCAGCTCTCAGACAATTTCAACGCGCCATATTCGATTGTCCGCGCGGCCTCGCTTTATGTAGTTCGCACCCTGATCGACGATGCCATCCCGATGAACGACGGCTGCCTGCGGCCGATCCGACTGGTGGTTCCCGACGGCTCGATGCTCAATCCGAAATATCCGGCCGCGGTCGTCGCCGGGAACGTCGAGACCAGTCAGGTCGTCACCGACGCATTGTTCGCCGCCACAGGCCGGCTCGCGCCGAGCCAGGGGACGATGAACAATTTCACCTTCGGCAACGACCGCCACCAATATTACGAGACGATCGCCGGCGGTTCGGGCGCCGGGCCCGACCATGACGGGACGGGCGCGGTGCAGACGCACATGACCAACAGCAGACTCACCGATCCGGAGATCCTCGAGACCCGGTTTCCCGTGCGGCTCGACCAGTTCGCGATCCGCCGCGGCTCGGGCGGAGCGGGCGCGCACAGCGGCGGCGACGGAGTCGTCCGCGCGGTCACTTTCCTCGAGCCGATGCGCGCGAACATTCTCGCCAACCGCCGACGTATCCCGCCGCGAGGCCTCGCCGGCGGTGCGGATGCACAGCCCGGACGCAACTGGGTCGAGCGAACAGACGGCAGCGTTGAAATGCTGAGCGCGACCGCGTCGGCGGAAATGCAGCCGGGCGACCGCTTCGTGATCGAGACTCCCGGCGGCGGCGGATTCGGGCAGAGGGAAGCGTGATCGACTACTGGCCGCTGCTCGGCATTGCCCTCGTCGTCGTCGGCTTTGCGCTTCGGTTCAACCCGCTACTGGTTGTCGCCACGGCAGCGATCGTCACCGGGCTTCTCGGCGGGATGCCGTTCATGAAGGTGCTGGCCGCGCTCGGTCACGGCTTCAACCAGAACCGCAATGTGACGCTCATCTACATCGTGCTGCCGGTAATCGGCCTTCTCGAGCGGCATGGGCTGCAGCAGCAGGCGAAGCGGCTGATCCTGACGATGAAGCGGGCGACCGTGGGGCGCTTGCTGATCGTTTATCTTGGATTTCGCCAGGTGCTGGCGGCGCTGGGTCTCACGACGGTTGCGGGGCCCGCGCAGACCGTCCGCCCGCTCGTGGCACCGATGGCGCTTGCCGCCGCGGAGAAGGAGCATGGCGCGCTCGATGATGAGACCGCCGAGCACGTCCAGGCGATGTCGGCGGCCACGGACAATGTCGGGCTGTTCTTCGGGGAGGACATTTTCCTCGCCGTCTCATCGATCCTGCTGATCCAGGGCGCGCTCGCGGGATTCGGGATTGAGCTGACCCCGTTCGAGCTGTCGGTCTGGGCAATCCCGAGCGCGATTTGCGCGTTCGTGATCCATGGCGCGCGCCTGATCCTGATGGATCGGAAGCTTGGGCGCGGACGATGATCGACGCACAATGGCTCCACATTTTCGCGGGCGCCACCTTTGCCGGATTCGCGTTCGGCAGCGCGCGGAACCGGGCCAATTCGAAGCGCTGGGGCAACATGGCGTTCTGGGCGCTGCTCGCGGTGAGCTTCTGGTTTGGGGATCTCCTCGGGGATGTTGGCAATGGCGTGCTCGTCCTCGCGCTGGTCGCGCTTGCGGGCATGCACTTCCTCGGCCGGAGCAGCGGCGGTTCGACCAGCGACGAGGAACGCGAGCGCTTTTCGGAGCGGTTCGGCAACAAGTTGTTCCTGCCCGCCCTCATCATCCCTGTGACCGCCTTCGCCGGGACCTTGCTGTTCCTCTACACGCCGCTCAAGGACAGCGGCCTCATCGATGCAAAGTCCGTGACGCTGGTCCTGCTCGGCATCGGCGTGATCATCGCGCTTCTAGTCTGCTATCTCTGGCTTCGCCCGGCGGCGCTCGCGGCGGTCGACGAGGGCAGCCGGCTCGCGGACTCGATCGGCTGGGCGCTGGTTCTGCCGCAGATGCTCGCATCGCTCGGTGCAGTGTTCGCTGCCGCCGGGGTCGGCACCACCATCGGCGCGTTGGCGAGCTCGATCATTCCCGAGGGAAGCATCTTCCTCGCCGTGTTGCTCTACGCGCTTGGGATGGTCGTGTTCACGATGATCATGGGCAACGCCTTCGCAGCCTTCCCGGTGATGGCGGCCGCGATCGGCGTTCCGATCCTTGTCCACCAGGACGGCGGCAACGCCGCGGTGATCGGGGCTGTGGGCATGCTGTCGGGCTTCTGCGGGACGTTGATGACGCCCATGGCGGCCAACTTCAACATCGTCCCCGCCGCGCTCCTCGAGCTCAAGGACCAATATGCCGTGATCAAGGCGCAGGTGCCGACGGCGATCCCGCTGCTCATCGCCAACATCCTGATCCTATACGTCGCGGGTTTCCGGCTGTGACCGTGCTTGAGGCCGACCTCGCCTCGCGCATGGCGCGAATTGCGCTTGGGCACGTGGACAAGGAATATCCGCACAAGCTCGACCATGTGCTGCTCGGCGACGAGGACCTCGCCCCGCCGCGCGACCTTCACCCGATCTTCCATGGAAGCTTCGATTGGCACAGCTGCGTCCACGGCTGGTGGACCCTGCTTACGCTGAGAAGGCTGTTCCCCGAGATCGAGGAAGCTGCAGCGATCGCAGAACTCGCCGACCGCACGTTCACGCGGGAGAAGGTGGAGGGGGAGCTGGCCTATCTCGATCGCCCGCTCAGCCGCGGCTTCGAGCGGCCTTACGGCTTTGCATGGCTGCTGTATCTCCACTTGGAAGCGGGCCGGCAAAGCGAGAGCTGGGCAGCCGAGCTGGAGCCGCTAGCTCGCGCGTTCGCCGAGCCCCTGGGCGACTATTTGCGAATCCTCTCCTATCCGATCCGCGTCGGCACGCATTTCAACACCGCGTTCGCGCTGGTGCTCGCGCTCGAATGGGCTCAGCAGTTCGACCAGCCGCTTGCAGCGCTCATTCGCGAGCGCGCGCTTCACTGGTTCGGAGAGGATCGCGATTGCCAGGCATGGGAGCCGGGCGGTGACGAGTTCCTCTCGCCGGCGCTGATGGAAGCGCTTTGCATGGCGCAAACGCATCCGGACCTCTTCCCCGGCTGGTTCGCGCATTTCCTGCCCCGCATCAGGTCGCGCGAGCCGGCGACGCTCTTCACGCCCGCGATCGTCAGCGACCGCAGCGACGGGAAGATCGCGCATCTCGACGGCCTGAACTTGAGCCGCGCGTGGTGCTGGCGCAGCATCTCCTCGCTGCTCCCGATCCAAGAGCGCCGCGCGGCGGAACATGCCGCCGAGGAGCATCTGGCCGCGGCGCTTCCGCATATCGCCGGCGATTATATGGGCGAGCATTGGCTCGCGAGCTTCGCGCTGCTTGCCTTGCTTGCCTGATCAGTCCGGGCGGCACTGCGCCGCGAGAACCGCGTTCGCCTGTCCCGTATCGCCGGGCAGACGCTGGCAGACCGGGGTGCCCTCGAGCAACGCATCGCCGCCGATCGCCTGATACGTCGCGATGATGTTCTGCGCCGCGGTGAGCTTGATGTTCACCAGAGTCTGCTGGGCCGCATAATAAGAACGCTGCGCGTCCAACACCGTCAGGAAGGGATCGATTCCGGCATTGTACCGAGCCTCCGTCAGCAGGTAGGCGTCGGCGGTTGCCGCCTGCTGCCGTCGGCGCGCGGCGATTTCGTCGTTGATTGTGCCGCGGCGCGCGAGCGCATCCGCAACGTCGCGGAAGGCCGACTGGATCGTGCCCTGGTACGTCGAGAGAGCAGCGCGCTGCTGGGCTTGAGTGAGCCGGACGTTCGCATGACCGGCACCTGCCTGGAAGATCGTGTAGGTCGCATCAGCCCCCGCGCTCCAGCCGAAGGCGCCGCCGGTGAACAGCTTCAGGAGTGCGCTGCTGGCAAAGCCGAGCAGCCCGGTGAGCGTGATCTTGGGGAACAGCGCAGCGCGCGCCGCGCCGATGTTCGCATTGGAAGCGCGGAGGTCATACTCGGCCTGGATAACGTCCGGACGGCGCAGCAGCACGTAGGAATCGAGGCCGGGCGAAACAGGCGCGATGGTGCCGAACGCCTCGTCGATCGATCCGGCGAGAAGCGACGATTGGACCGGTGCTCCCACGAGAAGCCGAAGGGCGTTCACATCCTGCGCGACCGCGGTGCGCTGCCGCGCGAGATCGGCCTGCGCCGTCGCAAGAATCTGCTCGGCCTGATCGAGATCGGTGCGCGGCGCGATTCCGCCTTCGAGGCGCAGGCGGGTGAGGCGGACGCTCTTCTGCGCGCTCTCGGCGGTCTGCGCTGAAATGCTGAGCAGGCTCGAATCCGCTGCATGGTCGAGCCAGGCGTTGGCGATATCCGCGACCAGCGTCAGCCGCGTCGCGCGCGCCCCTGCCTCGGTCGCGAAATAGCGGTTGAGCTGGACGTCGGTGAGCGAGCGCAGCCGCCCGAACAGGTCGAGCTCGAAATTGGGGACGCTGACGCCCGCCTGATATTGCGCGCCGACACCCTTGTCCTTGTCACCCGACAGCGTGACGCCGCCATTGGCATTGACCGTCGGGAGCTGGTTCGCGCGCTGGATTCGGTATTGCTCGCGCGCCGCGGCAATGTTGGCGGCCGCGGTCCGGAGGTCGCGGTTGTTGGCGAGGGCCTGAGCGATGAGCGTCTGCAGCCGGGCATCGGTGAACACCTGCTTGTAGGTGAGCGCGGGCAAGCCCGCCTCCGCAGCGGTGAGATAGGAGTCGCCGACGGGCCAGGACGCCGGCACTGCGGAATCGGGCTTCACATAAGCCGGCTCCATCGTCGTGCAGCTGGCGGCGAGCATCGCGAGAAGAGCTGCGGCGCGCCTCATGCCTGCGACTCCCGGCGGCGGCGGAAGCGCTCGTGGATGATGACGAGACCGTCGCGAACGCCGCGACGTACAAGCACGTAGAAGAGCGGGATGTAGAAGACGGCGAGGATCGTCGCCGTCAGCATCCCGCCGATGACCGCCGTGCCTATCGCGATTCTGCCGTTGGCGCCGGGCCCGGTCGCGATCGCGAGCGGAAAGACGCCGAAGATGAAGGCGAAGCTCGTCATGAGGATCGGCCGAAGCCGGATTCGCGCCGCTTCGACCGCGGCGTCGAGGATTCGCTTGCCCTCTCTCTCCGCGCGCTCGGCGAATTCATTCATCAGGATGGCGTTCTTCGAGGTCAGGCCCATCGTCGTCAGGAGCCCGATCTGAAGGAAAACGTCGTTCTGGAGACCGCGCAGCGTCACGAACAGGATGGCGCCCACCAGGCCGAGCGGCACGACGAGCAGGACCGCCAGCGGGATCGACCAGCTTTCGTAGAGCGCGGCGAGGCAGAGGAAGATCACGATCAGCGAGACTGCGTAAAGCAACGGCGCCTGGCCCGAGGCGACGCGTTCCTGGTAGGACGCGCCCGACCAGGCGACGCTGACGCCCGGGATTTGCGACGCCAGCTTTTCGATCCGCGACATCGCCTGGCCCGAGCTTCCGCCCGGCGCGGCCTGACCGTTGATCTCGTAGGACGAGAGCCCCTCGAAGCGGCTCAAGGTCACCGGCGCCGTGGTCCAGCTGGTCGTCGCGAACGAGGTGAAGGGGACCATCGCTCCCTGGTTGCTGCGGACGTACCAGTCGCCAATGTCGGCGGGAGCCGCGCGATAGGGGGCATCGCCCTGGACATAGACGCGCTTGACCCGGCCCCGGTCGACGAAGTCGTTGACGTATCGCCCGCCCCACGCCGTCGAGAGTGTCGAGTTCACGTCGGTCGGCGTGAGGCCGAGCGCCGTCAAGCGGGGGACGTCGATATCGACTTTGAGGCTGGCGACGTCCGGCAACTCGCTAAGCCGAACCTGCGCCAGCGACGGATCCGAATTCGCGGCGGCGAGGAGGCGATCGCGCGCAGCGGCGAACTGCTCGCGGCTCATCCCGCTCGAATTCTGCAGCTCCATCGTGAAGCCGGCGGACTGGCCGAGGCCGCGGATTGCGCCGGGAACCAGCGCGAACACCTGAGCATCGCGGAGACCGCGGAATGCTCCGGAGGCGCGTCCGACGACGGCTTCCGCGCTGTTCTCGCTGCCCTTGCGATCGTCGAATGGGGCGAGGTTCAAATATGCCTGGCCCGTGTTCTGGCCCGACGCTCCGCCGCCGCCTCCCCCGGTGACGGCGAAGAAGGTGTGGATGTTCTTCTTCTCCGGCCCGTTCAGGAAATAATCTTCGACCTTGCGCTCGACGTCCTGCGTGCGGCCCGAGGTCGCGCCCGCAGGAAGGCGGAACTGGACCATCGCATTGCCCTGGTCCTCGGCGGGGATGAAGCCAGTCGGAAGGCGCCAGTAAAGCGCCACGAGGAGCAGGCAGGTGACGAGGTAGATGATGAGGAACAGCCACTTGCGCTCGACCACGCGGCCGACGCTTCCGACGTACCAGTCGATGACTCGCTGGAAGCGGTCGTTGAAGCCGACGCGCGCGCGCTCGATGCCGTGGGCGAGGCGTGGCGCGCGGCGACCGAACCAGGTCTGCTCGACGCTGGCATGCTGGCGCCTGAGGACGGTGGCGGCGAGCGACGGGCTGAAGGTTATCGCCAGAACCACCGAAAGGAACATCGCGGAGACGATCGTCGCCGAGAACTGCCTGTAGATGACGCCCGTGGAGCCGCCGAAGAACACCATCGGCAGGAACACTGCCGAGAGCACCAGCGCGATGGCGACGAGCGCCATCTGGATCTGCTGCATCGAGATGATCGTTGCTTCCTTGACCGTCAGCTCGGGCTGCTCGTGGAGGATGCGCTCGACATTCTCGACCACGACGATCGCGTCGTCGACGAGCAGGCCGACCGCGAGCACGAGCCCGAACAGCGTCAGCGTGTTGATCGAGAAGCCGAGGATGTAGAGCATCCCGAAGGTGCCAAGCAGCACGACCGGGATTGCGATTCCCGGGATCAGAGTGGCGCGCCAGCTCTGCAGGAAAACGAACATGACGAGGATGACGAGCACCATCGCCTCGGCAAGCGTCTTCACCACCTCGATGACGGATAGCCGAATAAAGTCCGAGGAGTCGTTGGCGTAGGCGACATGGTAGCCGGCCGGCATGCTCGGCTCCAGTCGCGAAACCTCGGCCTTGACGAGCCTGGAGGTCGACAAGGCGTTGGCGCCGGGCTCGAGATAGATGCCGATGCCCGCGCCGGGATGACCGTTGATCCGGATCGACGCCGAATAATTGTCCGCACCGAGCTCGACGCGCGCCACGTCGGACAGAAGCACACGTGCACCCGAAGGGTCGGCCTTGACGATGATGTTGCGGAACTGCTCGGGCGTCTGGAGCCGCGACTGGGCGGTGACGGTCGCGTTGAGCATCTGGCCTTCGGGCTGGGGCATCCCGCCGACTTCGCCTGCCGCGACCTCGACATTCTGGTTCTGGACCGCGGCGATGACATCGCTCGGCATGAGCTGGACGCTTTGCAGCTTGTGGGGATCGAGCCATATCCGCATCGCATATTTGGAGCCGAACACGTTGACGTCGCCGACGCCGTCGATGCGCGACAGATCGTCCTGCAGGTTGGTCAGAAGCCAGTCGGACACGTCGACGTTGGTGGATTTGTCTGTGGCGTCATAGACGCCGACGATCATCAGGAAGTCGGGAGAGCCTTTGGTCACCGTGACGCCCTGCTGCTGCACCTGCTGGGGCAGCCGCGAGACGGCCGACTGGACTTTGTTCTGGACCTGGACCTGCGCGATGTCCGGATCGATTCCCTTGTCGAAGACCGCCGAGATGTTGACCGACCCGCGCGAGCTCGATGACGAGCTGAAATAGAGCAGGCCGTCGAGGCCGGTCAGGTTTTCCTCGATGACCTGCGTGACGCTGCTCTCGAGGGTCTCAGCCGACGCCCCGGGATAGCTTGCCCGAACGCTGATCTGGGTCGGCGCGACGTCGGGATATTGGGCGACGGGAAGCGCGAAGATCGCGCCGATGCCTCCGAGCATGATGATGATCGCCAGGACCCAGGCGAAGATCGGCCGTTCGATGAAGATGCGCGACATGGCCTAGCCGCCGCGCTTCCTCTGCATCGCCTTCATCGCGCCGGGCGGCGGTGCCTGCACCTTCTGTGGAGCGGTTGCCGGGACGGGCTTGATGGGGTCGCCGTCCTTCAAATTGCCCGTTCCCTGAGTGATGACCCTCTCACCGGCGGCGAGGCCTTGCGTAACGACCCAGTAGGGCCCTTGAGTGCGCTCGGCGACGACCGTCCGCTGGATCGCGCGGTTGCCCGGCCCGACGACGAACAAGGTGGCATTCCCCTGCGGATCGCGGGTCACCGCCTGCTGCGGCACGAGAAACGCCGACGTATCCACGGCCTGGGCAAATTGCGCCGTCACGAACATCCCGGGCAGGAGCATCGACTGCGGGTTGGCGAAGCGGGCGCGGAGGGTGACGGTTCCGGTCGCCTGGTCGACGAGCACCTGGCTGAATTCTACAGTGCCGGTGAAGCCGTAGAAGGAGCCGTCGGGAAGCTTCAGCCGGACCTGCGCCGAGGTGGGGACGACCCCGCCCTGGCTCAGCGCGCGGCGGAGCGACAGAAGGTCGGCGGCCGATTCCTGGATGTCGACAAACACCGGGTCGAGCCGCGTGATCGTCGTCAGCGCATCGGTCTGGTTCGCGGTAACGAGCGCGCCTTCGGTGACGTTCGAAAGTCCGATCCGGCCGGTGATTGGTGCCGGCACACGCGTGAACCGCTGGTTGATCTGAGCGCTGCGCAGCGCCGCGGCGTTCTGCGCTACCGAGGCATCGGCTTGCCGAGCCTGGGCGACCGCGTTGGTATAATCCTGCTTGGAGATCGCCTGCTGCTGGACGAGCGGCCGGTATCGGCTTGCGAGGGTGCGGGCGGCTTCGGCCTGGGCGCGCGCGCTCTGGAGGTTGGCCGCGGCTTGGGCGGCCTGGGCGTTATAGACGCTGGGATCGATCTGGTAGAGTGTCTGTCCCTGGCGGACGACGGAGCCTTCGCGGAACAGGCGGCGCTGGATGACGCCGGAAACTTGCGGCCGGACCTCGGAGACCTGGTAAGCGGAGACGCGTCCTGGAAGCTCCTGCTCGAGCGGCGCGCTGCCCTGCTGAACTATCACGTAGCCGACGGTGGCGGGACCGCCCGGGCCGCCGCGTCCGCCGCGACCGCCTGCCGCCTTGTCGTCACTGCTTCCGCAGGCGGCCAGCAGAAGGGCAACCGCGGCGGCCGCGACCGCCGCGCGACTCTTGTCGAAACGGGGAATCACAAGGCCGCGCCTTTTCGCCAGTTCGCCCGGAAAGCAAGGCGCGGATGCGTTTCGTTTAAAAACCATGTCCTCCGCGTGGCCGCTAGATGAAGAGTTGTTCGCCAAGGGGCCACCCTTCGACAAACGGCGGGTGTCGACCGACGAAGCGGACTTGGTTTCGTTCCCGAAATTTATCGCGGGTGAACAACGGCCATTGTGGGCTCTGGTGACGCCAACAGCCTTTGCGAGGCCTCATTCGCCGCCTAGATAGGGCCGATGGTGAAACCAACCGTCGTCATCCACACCAACGACAAGCAGATGCTTGGCGCGCTCGTTTCCGCGCACAGCTTCCGCCGCAACAGCCGGACGCCGGACGCATTCGAGGTGCGCGTCGTGAATGCGAACGAGTTCCCGCAGCTGCAGGAGCGGGGGCATTCGCTGCTTCGCGGCGGGCATGTGCGCGAGTGGGACCCGGACGATCTCCAGTCGTTCACGCCGGTGCGGTTCGCGATCCCCGGCTTGCTCGGTTACGAGGGGCTGGCGGTC
>Ga0070681_10007120_pt1 | contig 10893 bp, 13 predicted proteins | sample KBSC83BmetaG_FD_65650 | JGI IMG/M metagenome (GOLD analysis project Ga0070681, IMG submission 65650) | Corn rhizosphere microbial communities from Kellogg Biological Station, Michigan, USA - KBS C8-3B metaG | ecosystem: Host-associated > Plants > Roots > Rhizosphere | place: USA: Michigan...
GGCGCGGTATGCCGGGCTGTTCAGGCAGGCGGCGGCGACGCGCCGGCCGTCGTCGAGCACCTGGCAGTCGTCGGGATGGAGGGCCACGAAGCGGCTCTCGGCCTCGCCGCCGAAGGTCCGACCGAGCCCCCAGGGGCTCGCCTGCACCCACAGCCCGTGCCGGTGCGAGATCGCGACGAGCTCGCGCATCGTCTCGCGGTAGTAGGCGAGGTCGTTCTCGGACAGCGTGTGCAGCACGCCCGTGTAGCCGCGCGCGGCGAGGTCGACCATGTCCCGCTCCACGTGCCGCGGGATCCGCACGCCGAAGTACGACGCGCCTGCGCGCGAACCGGTCATGACCACTTACCCACGGACCGCGCCTGCGGTCAGCCCGAAGGCGATCCGCCGCTGCACGAGCAGGAAGAAGACGACGACGGGCACCGCGATGAGCGCCGAGGCCGCCATCAGCGCGCCCCAGTCGGTGGCCCGCCCGGTGCCGAGGAAGTAGGAGAGCCAGAGGGTGATCGTCTGGTGCGACTGGTCGTTCAGGAGCGTGCGGGCGAAGATGTACTCGTTCCAGCTCGTGATGAACGCGAAGACGGACGTCGCGACGAGCCCGGGCGCGACGAGCGGCAGCAGGATCTTCACGAAGGCGCCGAGCCGCGTCGAGCCGTCGACCATCGCCGCCTCCTCGAGGTCCTTGGGGATGCCGACGATGAAGCCGCGCAGCATCCAGACGCAGAACGGGAGCGAGAACGTCAGATACGTGACGATCACGCCCGTCAGCGCGTTGACCTGGTGATAGCGCGCGAGCACGACGTAGAGCGGGATGATCAGCCCGGCGGGCGGCAGCATCTGGATGCCGATGATCAGGACGACGAAGAGGCCGCGTCCGGTGAAGCGGTACTTCGCGAGCGCGACCGCGGCGACGAAGGAGAGCGCGATCGCGATCACGACCGTCGCGAGCACGACGATCAGGCTGTTCTTCACGTCCGTCCAGAAATAGGGCCGGTCCATCGCATCGCGGAAGTGCTGCATCGTCGGATGCGAGGAGAACCACGTCGGGTCGATGCTGTGGATCTCGTCGGTCGGCTTGAACGCCGTCGAGACCATCCAGAAGACGGGGAACGCCATCAACGCGAAGGCCGCGACGCCGACGACGTCCCAGCCCATCCGTTTCGCGCGCTTCGAGCTCACGTTTCCTCACCGACCTTCAGCATGCGGCGAACGTACACCGCGCTCATCGCGGCGACGATCAGGAGCATGAGAATGGAGATGGCGGCGCCGCGGCCGAATTCGGTGCGCACGTAGCCCTCCTGGAAGAGGTAGATGCCCATCAGATAGTTGTCGGGGACGATGTGACCGGGACCGATCAGCAGGTACGGCTGCGTGAACACGCCGAAGTCCCAGAGGATCGACAGGCTCGTGAGGATCAGGAGCGCAGGCTTGATCACCGGGACGGTGACGTCCTTGAACGCGCGCCACGCCGGCGCGCCGTCGATCGACGCCGCCTCGAGCAGCTCGCGCGGCACCTGCGAGAGCGCGGCATAGAGGGTGATCGCGACGAACGGCAGCGCCCCCCAGACGACGAGCGTCGTCACGACCGCGAGCTGCGAGAAGGGCGTCTCGTACCAGTTGTGCTGGAAGTAGTCGCCGACGTGCAACTGCGTGAGCACGTAGTTGAGGACGCCGTTCTGGCTGTTCGTCATCCAGTTCCAGATCTGCACCGCGACGACCGGCGGTGTCGCCCAGACAAGCACGAGCCCGGCCGCGAGCAGCAGCCGCACCCACGTCGAGACGCGCACGAGCAGGAGGGCGAGCAGCGTCCCGAGGCCGATCGTCAGGCCGACGTTCGCCGCCGTGAAGACGACCGTCCGAAGCAGCGTGTGCCAGAAGACGGAGTCGCGCAGGATGCTGCCGTAGTTGTGCAGGCCGACGGGGATTCCGTGGTGCTGCAGCAGCTCGAACAGCCCGTACTGCTGAAACGAGAGCCGGACGAGGTTGTAGATCGGGTAGCCGAGGATCGCCCCCATGACGAGGACGACCGGCAGGAGCAGGAGGTACGGGACGGACGCGCCCGCCACCCGCCGGCGGCTGAGACGCCGCCGCCGCGGCAGCGTTGCTGTCGCGGCGGCGGCTCCGAGCGTGGAGGGTAGACGCTCGCTCAGAGGGGACTACTTCTCGTTGAGGGTCTGGGCGATGTTGTCGCTCGCGACCGTCGCGGCTTGCTTGACGCTGAGCTTGCCGGTCAGGATCTGCGCGAGCATGGTCTTGAGGATGTTGCCGTTCTCGACGTCCACCCAGTGCTTGGCCTGCGGGACGAACCAGCTGCGGGCCGCGGCCCGCTCGTTCACGCTCGAGCCGAGCAGGTTGGTGGAGTTCGGAATGTTGCCCTTCGACTGCAGCGAGCGCTCGCTCTGCGTGCTCGTGAAGTCGGCGAGCCACTGGATCGCCTGCGCCTTCGCACCACTCTGCGCCGGCACGGCGAGGTCGGAGCCGCCGAGGAAGCCGGGCATCGGCTTGCCGGCCGTGTGGCTCGGCATCACGAACTGCGCCGTGACGTCCTTGTACTTCTTGCCGGTGCAGCACGAGTACCACGCCGGGCCGTAGTTCGCCGATGTCAGCCCCTGCGAGAAGACCTCGTACGGGAACGGGCTCGTGCCGTCCAGTGTCGCGGTCGACTTCGACTGCGTCGCGTGGAAGAAGTTCTTGAACGCGGTCAGGCCCTTGATCGAGCTCTTCGCGTCGAGCGTGCCGACCCACGTCCCGCGCTTCATCTTCGCGATCGACCCGCCGTAGTCGAAGACGAAGCTGAGCGCGGTGTACCAGTCCTCGCCGCCGACGTACAGGGGCGAGAAGCCCTTCGCCTTCTGCTTGCTCCCGACCTTGACGAGATCGGCCTGGAACTCCTTCAGGCTGCGCGGGTCCTTCTTGATCCCGGCCTTCTTGAAAAGGTCGCTCCGGTAGGTGATCACGCGCGAGCCGGCGTAGTACGGCACGCCGAACGTCTTGCCGCCGTACGTCCCCGACTTGGCGAGGCCCGACAGCCAGCTGGACGAGTTCTGGAACTGCGACTTCGCTGACGTCAGGTCGGCGAACGCTCCGGCCGCCATGTACTTCGTCATCTCGGTGTTGCCCATCTCGATCACGTCGGGAGTGTCGTTACCCGCGATCGTCGCGTCGAACTTCTGGAGGTGGTCGCCCCAGTTCTGGTATTGCACGTCCACCGTCCAACCGGGGTTCTGCTGCTGGAACTGCTGATTGGCCGCCGCGACAACGTCCGGCCAGCCGTTCTGGGCGTCGACCTGCAGCCACACGGTCAGCTTGTTCGCGGCCGCCCGGTTGCCGCTCGCCTGCGCGGACGCGGCGACGACCCCGAGCAGCACCGCAGCCGTGGCCGCTGCGACAACTCGTAGCCTCATTGCAATCTCCTCGAGCCGTCGACGCGTCGCCTCGCACGGGCGGGAGCCCGGTGGCCGGCGGGGCTTTGCGCGCCGAGTGGTCTATACCAATTGGCCACGGCCGGACACTCGCACACCGGACCGGTGCTTGTCAAGGGCTCAGGCGCGCGGCCGGCTGAGCTCGGTGACGATCCTGTAGCGGTCGCCCCGGTACACCGACTGCACGAACTCCACGGTGCGGCCTTCCCCGTCGCGGCTCGTCCGCTCGAAGAGGAACGCCGGCGAGTGGAGCGGCACGCCGAGGGCGCTCGACTCGTCCTCGTCGGTGACGGTCGGCTCGATCGCCTGGACGCCGTCGACGATCCGGATCCCGAACCGGTCGCGGAGCAGGTCGTAGAAGGAGCCGTTGTCGAGGTCGCGCGGCTCCAGGCCGGGCACGATCGCCTCGGGCAGGTGCAGGGTCTCGATCGCCATCGTCTCGCCGTCGGCCAGGCGTAATCGCCTGATTACCAGGATCTTCTCGCCCGGCGAGACCTGGAGGAAGCGCCCGAGGCGGGCGCCTGCGAGCTCGCGCGCGAGTGACAGCGTGCGGGAGCCGGGCACCATTCCCCGCCGCCGCATGTCCTCGCTGAAGGAGGTCATCGTCAGCTCCTGGGCGATCTTCGGCTGCTGGACGTAGGTGCCGCTGCCGCGCCTCCGGACGAGGTAGCCCTCGCGGGCGAGGGCGTCGAGGGCGGCCCGGACGGTCAGCCGGGAGACGCCGAGATCGGCGCTCAGCTGCCGCTCGGAGGGGATCGCCGTCCCGACCCCGAGCTGCTCGATCAGGTCGAGCACCTGGCGGCGCGTCTCGCTCTGCTTCGTCACGCGGGGGCCGGCGGTCACGCGTCGACTATAGCCCAGTTGGTCGAAATTGGTCAATGCCATTGCGCCGAACGATCCGGTGCGGTATAGATCCACTCCGTGGCAGGCATCCTGCTCGACCACGTGATAAAGGAGTACTCCGGCGGCGTCAGGGCCGTCGACGGCGTGCAGCTCGAGATCGAGCCGGGCGAGTTCCTCGTCCTCGTCGGCCCGTCGGGCTGCGGCAAGTCCACCCTGCTGCGGATGATCGCCGGCCTCGAGGAGGTCACGAGCGGGACGATCTGCATCGGCGGCGACGACGTGACCGACCTGCCGCCCCGCGCCCGCGACATCGCGATGGTCTTCCAGACGTACGCGCTCTATCCGCACATGAGCGTGCGGCAGAACCTCGCGTACGGCCTGAAGGTGCGCAAGACGCCGAAGGCCGAGACCGCGCGGCGCGTCGAGGAGGTCGCCGGCCTGCTCGGCCTCGACGAGCTGCTCGACCGGAAGCCCGCCGCGCTCTCGGGCGGCCAGCGCCAGCGCGTGGCCATGGGCCGCGCGATCGTGCGCGAGCCGAAGGCGTTCCTGATGGACGAGCCGCTGTCGAATCTCGATGCGAAGCTGCGCGTGAGCATGCGCGCCCAGCTCGCCGCACTGCACGCGCGGCTCGGCACGACGACGGTGTACGTCACCCACGACCAGGTCGAGGCGATGACGCTCGGGCACCGGGTCGCGGTGATGCGCGACGGGCGGATCCTCCAGGTGGACACGCCGCAGGCGCTCTACGCGCGCCCGGTCGATCTCTTCGTCGCCGCGTTCATCGGCTCCCCGGCGATGAACCTCGTCGAGGCCGAGGTCGCCGACGGCGTGCTGTCGTTCGGCTCGTTCCGCCTGCCCAGCCGCCTGCAACGCTCGCCGCGCGTGATCGTCGGGCTGCGGCCGGAGGCCTTCGTGGAGGCGCGGCTCGCCGACCCGAGGCTGCCGCAGGTCGAGGTGGAGGTCCAGGTCGTCGAGGATCTCGGCGCCGACGCGCACGTGATCTTCCAGATCGACGCGCCGCCAGTGGACGTGACGGCCGTGCGCGAGGCCGCGGGCGACGACGAGACGCTGCTCGTCACCGACCGCGCGACGTTCACGGCGCGGGTCGACCCGCAGACGAGCGCCCGGCCGGGGCAACCGCTCCGCCTCGCCGTCGACCCGGCGAAGCTGCACTACTTCGACCCGACGACCGGGCGGCGCTTAGAGGCCGAGCCGCTCGAGCTGGGACTCGTCGCGGCGCCAGCGGGGTCGTACCTTGACGGTTAGGTCGAGGAAGACCTGACGGCCCAGCAGCGCCTCGATCTCGGGGCGCGCACGGGTGCCGATCTGCTTGATCATCGCCCCGCTCTTGCCGACGAGGATCTGCTTCTGCGACTCCGTCTCGACGAGCAAGAACGCGCGCACGACCTTCTCCCCGAGCTCCTCGAGCTCGACGGAGATCGCGTGCGGCACCTCGTCGCGCGTCAGCCAGAGCGCCTTCTCGCGGATCAGCTCCGCGACCTGGTCGGGCTCGGCGAGGTCGGTCGCCTGCTCGCGCGGGAAGTAGAGCGGCCCCTCCGTGAGCAGGCCGACGAGCTCCTCCCGCAGGCCGGGAATCCCGTCACCCGTCTTCGCGCTCACGGGATGGAGCGCGTGGAAGTCGCCCAGCTGCGACGCCGACGTCATCTGCTGCGCGATGTGACCCGCCTTCAGCCGGTCGACCTTGTTCAGCGCGATCACGACCGGCACGCCGAGTGCGAACACGCGCTGGGCGATGAAGCGGTCGCCCGCGCCGATGCGCTCGCGGGCGGAGAGCACGAGGAGCACGCCCTCCACGTCCTCGAACGACGAGTCGACCGTGTGCTGCATCCGCTCGGTGAGCGCGTCGCGCGGCCGCTGGAAGCCGGGCAGGTCGGCGAGCACGAGCTGCCAGTCCTCCCCGTTCGCGACGCCGAAGATGCGGCGGCGAGTTGTCTGCGGCTTGTCGGAGACGATCGCGATCTTGCGCCCGCAGAGCGCGTTCACGAGCGTCGACTTGCCGACGTTCGGCCGGCCCGCGACGGCGACGAACCCGGACCTCACGGGAGGTTCCACGTGTCCGGGAGCAGCTGCGAGGCGGGCGCGTAGTCGGCGATCGACCCGTCGTCCCGGCGGAAGTAGACGCGCTCCACCTTCCACTCGTGCAGCCACTGCCGGCAGCCGCCGCACGGCGAGGCGGTGATCGCTGCGGCATCGATGTCACCGGGCCTGACGCCCTCGCTCGCCGCCTTCGCGATCGCCGCCCGCTCCGCGCAGACGCCGAGCGGGTACGCGGCGTTCTCGACGTTGCAGCCGGTGTAGACCCGGCCGTCCTTCAGCAGCAGCACGCAGCCGACGAGGTAGTTCGAGTACGGCGCATACGCGGCGCGCGCGGCCTCGTCCGCCTGTGCGACGAGCTCCTCGCCCGTCACGAGCCGCCGCCGATCAGGAAGTGGCCGTTGGCCGTCGAGCGCAGCTGGAGCTCGAAGCCGAGCGGCGCGACGCGTGCAGTGAGCTCCTCCGGCAGCCAGCGCCGCTTGACGATGTCGAATGCACGTCCGTCCGCGAGCGTGCGCGTCTCCGTCTCGCCGTCGGTCCGCCACGCGTGGCGCGGATCGCCGCCGCCGCTGTCGACGACGAATACGCGGCCGTCCGGCCTCAGCGCCGAGCGTACGGTCGCCCAGAACGCGTCGAAGCGCTCCTCGGGCACGTGCGAGAGCCAGAAGGAGAAGAAGCAGAGGTCGAACCGCTCGTCCGACTGCCACGCGAACAGATCGACGACCCGGAAGTCGGCGTCCGCCGGGTTGAGCGCGAGCACCTCGGCACTGGCGTCGAGCGCGACCACGCGCTCGGCATCGCGCGCGAGGCGAGTCGTCCAGAGACCCGTGCCGGCGGCGAGCTCGACGACGTCGCCGTAGACCCCGAACGCGTCCAGCGCGGCCTGCGCCTCCGCCACATCCGCCTGCCACCGCTCCAGCTGCTCGGGCTCGAGCGCGTACCGACCGCGCCGGTACCACCAGTCCTCGTACTCCGGCGCGCGCTCGGCGTAGTAGCGCTTCTGGCTCTCCAGCAGCTCGCTCACGACAGCACCTGGAATACCACCAACGTGATCAGCGCGCCGAGCGCGCCGCCGTAGAAGACCTCGAGCGCGGAGTGGATGCCGGCCTCCACGCGCGTCTGGGCGACGAGCAGCGCGCCGATGAACGTCAGGGAGGAGATCAGGAAGCGGTGGTTGTCGTCGATCACGTACGTCGCCGCCATCCAGATCGCGAACGCGACCGCGGCATGGCCCGACGGCAACCCGCCGCGGAGCGGCGTCCCGCGTCCCGTCCAGGCCTTGGTCGCGATCACGATCAGCACGACGAGCACGAGCGACACGAGGGTGACCTCCGCCGGCGCGTCGCGCACGCGATCGAGGAAGCGCGCGCTGCGATGCGCGGCGGCGTGCGCGAAGACGAGGTAGCCGACGCCGAGGGCAGTCACGGACGCGATCAGGACGGCCCCGGCCGCCACGTCCTTCGCCAGCTTCGCGTTGGGGTCGAACGACGTCGTGGAGACATCGATCGCCCCCTCGATCGCCGAGTTGACCATCTCCGCGACGAGCACGAACGCGATGGCGAGCAGGAGCACGATCAGCTCGAGCCGGCCGACCCCCAGCGCGGCCGCGGCGGCGATCACGCCGATTGCGATCGCGAAGTGGATGCGGAGGTTCCGCTGCGTCCGGAGGACGTGGATGATCCCCTCGAACGCGTAGTTGAAGCTGTCGAGGATCGTCGGCGCACGACCGGGCGCTGGGCGGCTCATGAATAGAGCGCCTCCCGCGCGTCCATCTCGTCGCCGTGGTCGTAGCCGAGCAGGTGGAGGAGCGCGTGCACGAGCGGCGCACGCCAGGCAGGCCCGACCACCTCGGGGCAGACGACGACGTCGCCCAACTGACGCGGCATCCCCTCGGGCAGCACGTCGCGCGCGTCGATCGGGAACGCGAGCGCATCCGTCGCCTCGTCGATCCCGAGGTGTTCCTGCTTCAGCGCGCGCGACTCGTCGGCGCCCACGAACGCGAGCCCGAGCTCCCCGGCGTCCACCCCTTCGCCCGCCAGCACCCGCCGCGCGAGCTCGCACGCGGCGTGCTCGTCGACCTCCACGCCCGACCGGTTGTCGACCTCGATCTCGATCACGCGTTGCGTTCGGCGTGCCGCTTGTACGCCTCGACGATCCGCTGCACGAGCTTGTGCCGGACGACGTCCCGATGCGAGAAGTGCACGAACTGGATCCCGTCGACGTCCCCGAGGATCTCCTGCACGATCACGAGGCCGGACCGCTGCTCGCGCGGCAGGTCGACCTGCGTGACGTCGCCGGTGACGACGACCTTCGAGCCGAAGCCGAGCCGCGTGAGGAACATCTGCATCTGCTCCGGCGAGGTGTTCTGTGCCTCGTCGAGGATGATGAAGCTGTCGTTGAGCGTACGACCCCGCATAAATGCCAGCGGCGCCACCTCGACCGTGCCGCGCTCGATGTACGCGTTCAGCTTCTCCGCATCCATCGTGTCGTAGAGCGCGTCGAAGAGCGGACGCATGTAGGGGTCGACCTTCGCCTGCAGGTCACCGGGAAGGAAGCCGAGCCGCTCCCCCGCCTCCACGGCCGGCCGCGTGAGGATGATCCGGCCGACCTGGCGCTCGGTGAGCGCGGCGACGGCGAGCGCGATCGCGAGGTACGTCTTGCCGGTGCCGGCCGGGCCGATCCCGAAGGTGATCGTGCATTTGCGGATTGCGTCGACGTAGCGCTTCTGCGTCACTGTCTTCGGCGTGATCTTCTTGCCGCGGTGCGACCAGAGGACGTCGTCGAAGATCTCGCGGACGTCCTCCGCCTCGTCGATCGCGTTCAGCACCGTGTCGACCGTGCCGGCGCCGATCTCCTGGCCGCTCTCGACGAGATCGACGAGCTCCTCGACGACCGCGCGCGCGGCGGTCACCTTCTCGTCGGCGCCCTGGAGCGTCAGCCGGTTGCCGCGGAGGTTGATCTGGCAGCCCAGCCGGTCGCGAAGCGCGCCCAGCACGCCGTCGCCGATGCCGGCGAGCTCGGCCGCGACCTCGTTCGGGACGTCGAGTGTGTCCTGCACGCGCTCAGTGTAGGGCGGCTACGAGAGCGCAGCCGCGACGGCGTCCCGCAATCCGAGCGGACGGACGTCGAAGTCGCGGGCCGCGGCGTCGTCGCGCACGTCCGTGTCGTGACGGAGGCTCTCGAGGAGGTTCGCGGCGATCCGGGCCCGGCCCGGGATGAGCCTCGCGAGCTGCTCCGGCAGCTGCGACGCGTCGAGAGGCGGCACCGGCATTGGCACGGTCACGTCGTAGGTCGGGCGACCGAGTTGCGTCGCGACCTCGTTGACGAGGTCGCGGTAGCGGACCCGGTCGGCGCCGCCGATCTCGTAGACGGCGCTGCCCTCGACCGGCACGTCGAGCGCCGCGACGAGGTACGCGACGACGTCGTCGACCGCGATCGGCTGCGCAGCGTTGTCGAGCCAGTCGGGCCCCACGAGCCCGGGCAGGCGCTCGACCAGCGTGCGGACGAGGTCGAACGACGCGCTGCCGTCGCCGACGACGATCGACGCGCGGAGCTCGATCGCGGGCACGCCGCTCGCCCGCAGGATCTCCCCCACGTCACGCCGGCTCTGCAGGTGCGGGGAGAGATCGTCGCCGTGGACGATCCCGCCGAGATACACGAGCCGGCCGACTCCGCGCCGGCGGACCGCCTCGGCGAACGTGCGGGCGCCGTGCCGCTCCTCCTCCACGAACTCGCCGGCGGTCGCGAGGCCGTGCACGAGGTAGTACGCGGCGTCCATCCCGTCGAGAGCGCCGAGCATCGCCTCGCGGTCGGCGACGTCGCCGTCCTCGCGCGTCAGGCGCCGAACGTCGTGGCCGCGTCGTTCGAGCTCGTCCGCGAGGCGTCCGCCGACGTGACCGGACGCGCCGGTGACGGCGACCTTCACGCGTCGTCCGGGAGTCCGATGCCGAGCAGGGCGCCGAAGATCGCATGACCCACGGTGGCGGACGTGAACGCGCGGCCGTTCGCCAGCAGCGGCGGCCACTCGCCCGACCTGCGCTTGGGGTGGATCGGCTCGAGGAGGCCGATCACCGGCCACAACACGGTGTTCTCGACGACCGCCGCAGCCACGCCCGCGCGGACTCCGCGGCCGCCGAGCCGCTCGAACACGTACCCGAACGCCGCACCGCCGGTCATGTGCGTGACGAGGTTCGCGAGCCACTCGTACCGCCCGGTCGTGATGAACGGGCCGAGCACCTCGGAATCCGCATACGGCGACGCGAACGCGCGCTTCAGCAGCGGGTCGTAGGCGTTCCAGATGCCGGCCGCAACCGCGCCGGTGAGCGCGCCCCGAATCCTCACCCGGCAGGCATGCCCGTCTACGCCGGCGTTACGCCAGCTTCTCGCGGACGATCTGGCTGACGACGGAGCCGTCCGCACGGCCGGCGATCTGCGGCATCACGTCCGCCATCACCCGGCCGAGGTCGGCCATCGACGTCGCGCCCACCTCGGCGATCGCGTCGTCGACGATCTCCTCGATCTCCTCCTCGGAGAGCGGCTCCGGCATGAACTCCTCGAGGATCGCGAGCTCGCGCTC
>Ga0070681_10007121_pt1 | contig 10893 bp, 7 predicted proteins | sample KBSC83BmetaG_FD_65650 | JGI IMG/M metagenome (GOLD analysis project Ga0070681, IMG submission 65650) | Corn rhizosphere microbial communities from Kellogg Biological Station, Michigan, USA - KBS C8-3B metaG | ecosystem: Host-associated > Plants > Roots > Rhizosphere | place: USA: Michigan...
TCGCGCGTTTCAAGCGACGAGGACGGCTTGTCGCCTTTCTCGAACCGACCAGGCGCCCTACCAGACCGGATGACAGCGGGTGGCGCGTCAGATTGACGCGTTAGGTGTCCACCATCGCCCAGGGGCGCGGTGCGGGCACGGCATCCTCGCGGCTGTCCGCGTACGGCGCGGTCACCGGGAGGCCAAGCTGCTCGCGCCATACCAGCCAGAGGTGCGCGAGGAACAGCTTCTCGGTCATGCGGAGCGCCGTGAGGTGGCGGCGCCGCGGAATCCAGTCGGGTTTCGATGCGTCGAGACGCGCGCGCTGCTCGTTATAGTACCGGCGGTAGGCGTCGCCCTGCCGAACGAATGACGTGCCGATGAGATAACAGAGCTTCTTTGCCTCACGATCGTAGGGCGCGTTCTCGCCGCGGGACGGGCGAGGTTGCGCTACTCGCCGCGGCCCTTCCCCGATCGGCGCGAGCGTTCCGGCGCATGGCAGACCAGACCCCGGTACGCGATGCGCCGCCCGAAGATGCCGCCCATCCGGTAACGAGAGCTCGTAACCACACTCCGAGCAGCGATAGAGCTGCGCGGCAACGGTCGCGAGACCGCAGTAGGACCAGAACGACGACGGCGTTGGCGCACGGTCGATCTCGAGCCGCGCGAGCAGGCGCGCCGAGAGCGACGGACCGAGGCCGCGGACCCTCACGAGCCACGGCCACGTCGGGTGCCGAGCGATGCGCTCGGTGAGCGCCCGCAGGAGGACGCGCTCTTCATTCCACTGGCGCCGGTAGGCATCTGCCAGGGCCGGAGCGGAACCCAGGGAACCCCCCGCTCGAATGCGGGCGAGTAGCGCCTCGACCTGCGCGGCGCCGTTGTTCCCATTCCCTATTTTCGACTCCCCATTCCCTATCAGTATCCGGATTTGCTCACCCGTTCTGAGTCGCTGCGCCTGCGCCGACTCGAACGCGGCAGCAATCGATCGAAGCTCCTGCGCTTCCCGCAGGACGGACATCGCGCTGACGTCGCGCGGACTGGAGGAGGAGGCCACCTGAATCACGGACGGATCTCGACTGAGGTCGGTAGCTTGGGTGCCTTGACCGCAACGTAGAAGCGTGGCCCGACGACCGCGCGCTCCGTGTGACAAAGCGCGCGCCCCGTTATGCAGGCCGCTTGTGCGTGACGAGAGCCGAACTCGGCACCACGACGATTCGGCCCACCCCCACCCCTGCTCCCCACGGATCGCGCGCAGCACGATGCAAGAAGCCCGGAGCGATTGGCTCCGGGCTTCCGCAAGAACGTTAGGCGCCCGGCGGACGCTGGGCGCCTAACCAGACACGCTCACTCGCTCCGGGGGCGAGGCTGCGTGGCGGCGGCCAGCAGGTCACGCTGCGTGCCAGCGTTGTGGAGCAGCTCGACCGCCCGCTTGAGCTGCGTGTCATACGACACCGTGCGACGGAACGCCGACGAGTCGCCGAATGCCATGGAAGCGATACGGCGTTCCAGGTCTCGGTCCACCAGCTCATGGGCGGCGTCGAACGCCGGTCGCGTGATCTGCACGCCGGCGCGCGTCAGGCGCGCGTACACCGAATCGCGCCACGCTTGCGGAACGGTGAACGACGGTTGCACGGCACCTTTCTGCTCGAGCGCCGTCCGATAGAGAACGAGGTAGCTCTCCTGCGATTTCGGCGCGAGCGCCTTGAGGAACGTCTGCTCCGCGTCGGTGATCGTGTCCGCGGGAACGATCACGTCAGGCGTGATCCCGCCACCGCCGTACACGAGCCGGCCGCCATCCGACTTGAACGCCGGGCGCGCCTTTCGCACCGAGTCGGTCTCGAGCGAATCAGGGATCACCTCGACGAGCCGCCCATCCTCGAGGAGCTTGCGCTCCCGCTGAATCGAACGGCCGCTCGGCGTATACCACTTGCCCGTGGTCATCTTGAGGCCCCATCCACCCTCGAGGGTGAACAGCGACTGAACGAGTCCCTTCCCGAACGACGTCGTCCCGATGATCACGCCGCGATCATGATCCTGCAGGGCGCCGGCAACGATCTCCGATGCAGAGGCGGTATATCCGTCCGTAAGCACCACCAGCGGCGCCTCCGGCACGATCGGTTGATCCTCGGCGCGACTCACGACCGGCACCGTCGATCGCGACCGCACGGTCACGATCTCCTGGCCGCGCTTGAGGAACAGGTTCGCCATGCGCAGGGACTCGTCGAAATCGCCACCGCCATTCCCGCGGAGATCGAGGACGAACGACCGGGCCCCCTCGCCGGCGAGCTGGCGCAGCGCAGCCTCGACCTCGCCGCCGGACGTCTCGTTGAACTTCTGCACCGGGATGTAGCCAACGCGGTCATCGAGCATCACGGCGAACGGAACGGCCGGGATGTGCACGACCGCGCGCGTGAAGCTGGACTCGATGGGCTGGGCCACACCGCCGCGCGCGAACGTGACGCGGACCGACGATCCAGGGGTTCCCGTTAGGCGACCGGAGACGCCTTCGAGCTTGAGACCACTCGTGCTCACGCCATTCACGGACACGATGCGGTCGCCGAGCTGCACGCCGCCCGCTTCGGCCGGCGTGTGCGGGTAGACTTTCGCCACCGCGAACGTCCCCTGCTGATCTTCGATCAGCATGCCCACGCCGCCGTACGAGTTGCCGAGGGAGTTGCGTGAGAAGCTGGAAAGCTCCTGCGGCGAGTACAGATCGGCGTAGGGATCGTTCAGGCTTTTGACCAGGCCGCGGGCCGCTTTCTCGTACATCGCGTCCGGCGTGACCGAGTCGACGGCATCGGCGGCAATCCGGGCGAACACCTGGGCGAAGAGGCGAGCCGCGTCGGTCGCCTCTCGACGCTGAAGCATGAAGCCGCCCGCTGCCAGCGGCAGCCCGACGACGGCGGCGGTCACCAACGCGATCCTGGAACGCTTCATTCGTCGCCTCCTGGGGCGATCGTGTCCCTTGTCCCACCTGGTGCGGCGACGGCTTCGCAGGAACGACGCCGTCGCGAGTTGAGTGCCCGATGGGTGTTTGGCGCAGTGAAGCACGTCACAACGTCGTCCCGGCGGCCCGATGCAACACCGATTGTCGCGACGGCGCATCCGATCCGCCAGGTCAAACTATGAACCTGCGTCCCATTCTGATTCGCAGTCGGGACGATAGGCTCCCGGACAGGGATAGACGGTAACCGACCGGGACGTAACGTGCTGCAAGCTGCTGCTATTTACCGCCCGGCGTCGTCCCCAGCGAGCTCCGTTGTCATCCCGAGCGGAGCGAGGGATCCTCATCGTCCCGAAAGCGGGGATAGCCCTCTGTCGGGAGCCTGAGGATCCCTCGCCTGACGGCTCGGGATGACAACGGGGCTCGGGATGACCCGACTTCTTGCCGCCGCCAGTCGCCGGCCGCCAGTCGCCGGCCGCCAGTCGCCTGCCGCCTTGCTCGCCCTGCGTTTAACGCCGAACGGTCTATCCCAGACCATTTGGTCCGGGGTGAAACGATCTCCTATCTAGCGGGTGCGACGCGCCAAACCGCGCGCCGCATTCTCGCGACAGGAGATTTCGTATGCGCTCCGCGTATCCGGCTGTCTTCCTTTGCGCACTCGCGTGCGCCAGTGCCCCGTCGTCCTCCGCGCACCTCTCCAGGACCGGGTCAGTCGCCCCGACGTTCACGTCGTCCTCGTCCGCTGGCTCGACGCGTGGCGTCCTCCTCACCGGGTCGCAACCCACCGAATACTTCGGCGGAGAATCGCTCTACGATGTGCTCCGGCTCCGGGCACCCATGTACCTCAAGCCCCGGCCGGCCTTGAGCCTCGAGAAGAGCATCAACAACGACCCGCTCGCCGTGTACATCGACGGCAGCTTTGCGGGCACGTGGGAGGTTCTGCAGCTGCTGCCGGCCTACACCATCTTCTCGGTGGAACGCCTCTCCGCGACCGAAGCATCGCTCAAGTACGGGTCGAGGAACAACTCGAGCGGTGCCCTCATCGTGACGACGGTTCATCGCTGAACCAGCCAACCTGCCGCGAACGCGGTCCACTCCAAAAAAAACCGCCCCGCGCGCCACGTTGGCGCGCGGGGCGGTTCGACGTTAGGCGCTCACGGGATCCGGTGCATCCGCGATTGCAGCTGCTCCCGGTACGTGCGACTCAGCTTGAGCTGCCGGCCATCGCGCAGGATCACCACGTAATCGCCCGCGAACCACGGCTGGAGCTCCTTGATCCGGTCGAGGTTCACGATCACCGCGCGGTGAATACGGGCGAACATCTGCGGGTTGAGCGAAGACTCGATCCCGTTCATGGTCTCGCGAATGAGATGGGACGTCTTGGCGACGTGCACCCGCACGTAGTTCCCCGACGCCTCGAACCAGTCCACGTCGGCCACCTTCACGAAGAACACGCGGCCATCACTCTTCACCATGAGCCGGTCGAGATAGCCGTTCTTCGGCGCCGCGTGCGTGCCGGATGCTCCGAGCAGAGCATGTGCGGCGGAGCTGACGTCGACGCGGTCGTCCTGCAGCACCTGCTCCAGGAGCGTCTTGAGCCGCCGGCCCGCCTGCGCCGTCGTCACCCGATCGATGTGCTCGCGCGCGCGCTGGAACGCGCTCTTGAACCGCTCGGCGTCGAACGGCTTGAGCAGATAGTCCAGCGCGTTCACCTCGAACGCCTTGAGCGCGTACTCGTCGTAGGCGGTCACGAAGATGACCGCGGGCATCTGGTCCGCGCCTAACGCCTGCACGACGCCGAAGCCGTCGACATCGGGCATCTGCACGTCGAGAAAGACGAGGTCGGGGTTGTGCTGGCGAATGGCCTCGATGGCCTCGCGCCCGTTGGACGCCTCGCCGATCACCTCGACGTTGCTTTCCGCGCGCAGGAAACGGCGGATCCGCCGCCGCGCGATGGGTTCGTCGTCCGTCACTAACACACGAATGGACATGAGCGTCACCTTACGCGGGTTGCGCGGACAGGAGCGCGGGTGCGGAATCCCGCGACGCTTCCGCATCGCGATCGGCCAGCAGGACGATCGCCGTCATCGAATCCGGGAAATACAACGACACCTTTCGGTCGCGCTCGGCCAGCGTCGCCTTCTCGACCGCTTCTGCCCATCCGCCCGGACGGCCCGCTTCCGCGGCGTCACCGTCAGGCGTTGCGGCGTGCACCCGAACCCTCGTCGCGCCGCCAACGAGTCGCTCCGACTCCACCGTTACTGCCACCGACTCGGGCGCCACGAGGCCGCCGGACCCCATCAACAGATCATCGATCAGCGTCCGCAGCAGCCGGTTCGGCAGCTGCACCGAGAGCGTCTCCGGCGCGACGTGCAGCGTCAGCGACGTTCCCGGACGGACACCAAGGTCGTGCACGTCCACGTACGCCCTCACGAGCTCCAGCTCGCGGCGCAAAGACGTCTGCCGTTCACCAGCAGCATCCAGCGTCAGGCGAAGCACGTCGGCCAGTCGCGCGATCAACCGCTCCGTGCGATTCACGTCCTCGTGCACGAGCCTGGCGAGCAGCTCGATCGTGCCAAGCAAGAATTGCGGACGCAGCTGGACGCAGAGCGTCTGGTAGCGCGAGCGCGCAATCGCGGCCTCGAGGCGAGCCGCCGCGACATCACGTTCACGGTACCAGGCGTAGAAATCGCGACCATGCGACCAGGCCAGCAGGGCGAAGTAGATGAAGACGTTGCCCGAGATCTGGTTGAAGCTGAGCGACGAGAAGATCCCGAAATCACCCATGACCCCCGATGCTCGCACGACCGCCACGTGTGCCGTCGCGACGGCCACCGCGAGTACCGAGTGGATCGCGATCCGGTACGCCCAGTTGCGCCGGCCGACGCGAAGCCGCCGCGCGAGCCACAGCACGATCGGCGTGAACAGTGCCCACGCCGCTGCCGACACGAGGTGCGCGAGTATGTACTGCAGCTTGTCCCCTTCCTCGGGGAGCCCGCGCGCGACCGCGAAGTAATACACCTGAAGCGACCAGAGGATCGCGCTGAAGAGCCACACGCCGCCGATCGCCAGCCAGCCGCGAGCCGATAGCCGAGGCGACTCGCGACCCGGCTTCACGGCCTGGGCGTCGCCTAACGCTGCCTCGGGGACGGCCTGGTTCGCCTGTTCGACCTGCTCGGTCACCGACGCCGTTCGCGCGAGCGAGGGCGGGCCGTCGCCGAACACTTCGTTCGCCTCGAGCCCGTTCCACCGCGACTGGGCGACCGTGGCCGCGTTCACTTGAGCGGGGACCGCGGTACCAGCGGCCGGCGTGGACCACAGCCGCTGCGGTGGCATCATCGACCACTCGCCGGTCGCGCTCCAGTCCGGCGGCGGCTGATCGGCAAGCAGCGCTCGCGAACGGAACGGGATCTCGAGCGCGACGACCGTCCCGCCATTCTCGCCCGACCGCAGCTCGAACCGATGGTCGTCGCCGTAGAGCTGCGTCAGTCGGTTCTTCGCGTTCTTGAGCCCGATGCCCGGCCGGAAGGACGTGCGAGTCGGCGCGAGGCCAACACCGTTGTCACGCACCTCGAGGTGCAACCGCGCGCCCGTCACCCATGCGCGGACTCCCACGGTGCCTGGTGCTGATCGCACGGCGAGGCCGTGCCGGATCGCGTTCTCCACGAGTGGCTGCAGAATCAGGTGCGGCACCAGCGCGAGTCGAGCGCCGTGTTCGATCTCGAGCTGCACCGTGAGCCATTCGCTGAAGCGCGCGCGCTGGATGTCGAAATACGGATCGAGGCTCGCCAACTCTTCGTCGAGCGTCACCTCGTCCTGCCCCACACGCTCGAGCGACAGTCGAAGCAGCGTGTGAAGCTGTCTCAGCATGCGCTCGGCCGCTTCCGGCGCTTCGTGCGCGAGCTCGGAGATCGCGTTGAGGCAGTTGAACAGGAAGTGTGGCTGGAGCTGCAGCCCGAGGAATTGCAGCTGGGCGCGTGCCAGCTGGACCTCGAGCATGTGCGTTCGGACCGTGCGGTCGCGGTACTGCGTATGAAGCCCGAGGGCCCACGCCACGACCACGACCATCCCATAGGTGAGAACGTTGACGTCCAGCCAATAGACGTAGCTGGGCAGGAGGCCACCCACGTCGAGCGGCGACAGCGTCCACTCGAGCTTCTGGCGTACGACGGTCACGAGCAGCGCGACAGCCGGGGCTATGACGACATGGGCAGCCAGCGAGCCGACCTTCCCGAGATGCGCTTCCTCGATTCGCCGCTGGATCCAGACGATGCCAGGCGTGAGGATGGCCCAGAACCACGCGACCCCGGTGCAGATCTCGACGGCCCACCACCATCGCATGCCCGCGAGAGTCACCTTCAACAGCAGGCCCTGCGAGATGCCGTACGCTGTCCACGCAGCGAAGATCAGCGCCCACCGTACCCATCGTCGTCGAGTCGGCTCGCGAGGCGGAGCCGTCTCGATGAAATGGGGAAGGAATGGAGCGGCGGCGCTGCTATTCAATGGATGTCTCGACGTTTTCGGTTCGTCCCTGCGCTGAATGAAAGGCGCGGGTGGGAGGAGCGCCAAGCTGCCTGGGACGAACCGATGCAACCAAATGACGAAGCGCGCATGTAAAGGCTCAGCTGGGTTCTTCCTCGCGCTTGCCTTCACACTGCCACGTCATTGTCTCCAAGGAAGTTACACGGTTATACTCCGCGCCTCATCACTACGGTACAGGCGCTGCGACCGACATGTCGAACGTGGCCACGATTCTCGTGCTGGGCTTTTTCCTCGGGATGCGGCACGCGACCGATGCCGATCACGTCATCGCGGTCGCGACGATCGTGTCACGAGAGCGAAGCTCGCGCGCTGCCGCGATCATCGGCGCGGCCTGGGGCCTCGGACACACGCTGACGATTCTGGTCGTCGGCGGCGCGATCATCCTGCTGGGCTGGGTGATCCCCCCGCGCGTCGGCATGTCCATGGAGATGGCGGTGGGCTTCATGCTCTGCGTGCTCGGGCTCGCGAACCTGCGCGGAATCACGGGCTGGGTCCGCGAAACGGTCGATGCCACGCGCAAAGGATCCACCCAGCACGTGCATTCGCACGCGCATCGCCACGGCGACTACGTCCATACGCATGCGCACGCGCACGAACCGGAATCGCACCCGCACGACCCGACTCGGACGCCCGTCAGCTGGCTGGATCGCCACTTCGGCCGTCTCCACGCGTACGCGCTCGTGCGGCCACTCGTCGTGGGCGTGGTGCACGGCCTCGCGGGCTCTGCCGCGGTGGCGTTGCTCGTGCTCGCGACCATTCAGAGCGCGCGCTGGGCCCTGCTCTACCTGCTCGTGTTCGGCCTCGGGACCATCGGCGGGATGATGCTGATCACGGTGGCCATCGGGCTTCCGTTCGCGGCAACAGGCGACCGCTTCGCGCGCCTGCACCGCGGGCTGCGATTTGCCGCCGGGGCCGTGAGTCTGGTGTTCGGGATCTTCTTCGCCTACGAGGCCGGCACCGGGCTGATAGCGCGTTAGGCGCGAGGACAGCCCGTTCCGTGTGCCGTCACGGGTGCGACGGCAGCTTACAGGACGCACGCGCGAAAGTGCCAGCCTTGTGTTTTGCACCGCCCTCGCCGACGAGCAGCAGCGTGCCGTCGTTCGCGATGGCGACGCCTTCGCCCTGAGGCTCCTGCAATGCGGTCACGTCGAATCTGAGGCGTTGGCGGGCCGTTCCCGTCGCAAACTCATCGGCCGCGAAGAAGCTGACATATCCGTGCGTGCGAAGGACGACCCATTTGCCGTCAGGCGACGCGCCGCCGCCGGTAACTCGATCGCCGCGCTTGGAACGCCCGGGGACAATCTCTGTCTGCTTCTTGGCGTGCTTGGATGACTTACCGCTCTTGTCGTTCTCGTCGTGGATGCCGTTCTTGCCGCTCTTGCTCCCCTTTCCGTGCTTCTGCTCGGTCTTGGGCCCCTCCTCGGCCACTCCGCCGTTGCTTTCGACATGTCCGATCCACTCGAGCGTGACCGCCTCTCCGTTGCGGAACGGCGTGGGGAATTTGTAGACGTACGACGGGCCATCCTCGCCCTTGGTGATGACGAACATGTCGCCCTTCGGGAGCACGACGAGCGCTTCGGCGTCGCGGGGCCCATTCGGATAGGTCGCGTGCATGACTTCGGCCTCGTCGGTGGACTTCGCGTTAGGCGCCGGCTCGGGGACGCGATAGATCGCGATGGATGACCGCGACGCGTGGTTGTCGCCGATATCCCCGATGTACAGGCAACTTCCACCTGGACACGGGGCAACGGCGATGTCCTCCCAGTTCACGATTTCCGCTCCGGTCACATGGACTGTGCCGAGCATTACCCCCTTGTCGGACAGCGCAAACACGATCGGCTTCTTCGAGTCGTTGTGCGTCCAGATTACACCGGGCGTGCGCGCGCTGAACGCCACGCCACTGGCTTCCGTAACCTTCGGCAACTGGAGCGGTGAACCGTCAATGGTACACTCGGTCGCCGTTAGGCTCGTCCGGGCCGAGTCGGTGCTCGTCGTGCCAGATGACGAATCGGGGACCTTCGCGCTCCGGTCGGCCGATTTGCGACAGGACGCGGTCGCCGCCAACGTGATCAGCACGAGCGCGCTTGAACGGATCATGGCTGCGGAGGCGTGAGGGGTTTATTTGGGGGGAGTCGCCTGTCCTTCGCGAAAGAAGCTAGCACGGGGCTGAATACTCGCTAACATCTCGCATGGCCCGGCTCACTCGGTGGTTCGACGCGGTTCGCCAGGACCTCGCGTACACGGCGCGTGGGCTTCGTCGCGATCCGCGGTTCTCGGCGATGGTGGTCGCCACGCTCTCGCTCGGTATCGGCGCCAGCGCCACGCTCTTCTCGCTCGCGGACCGGCTGTTCTTCCGCCAGCCGGTGGGTGTCGTCAAACCCGACGAGCTTCGACGCATCTATGCGCGGACGAACTGGACACTCGGCAGCGTCACCGAAATCAGGGACGTCTTCGAGTATGCGCAGTTCGACGCAGTTCGATCGGCGCTGGCCGGACGCGTGGAGCTAGCCGCGTACACGCCGCCGGACACATTCAGGACTGGCGACGAGGTTGGAGCGAGGAATGCACGCGGCGTCTACGCATCGGCGAATCTGCTGCCGTTGATCGGCGCGCGCACCGCGATCGGCCGAACGTTCACGGCGGACGAAGATCGCATGGAGAACGGGTCGGACGTCGCGGTGATCGGGTATCGGCTCTGGAAGAACGCGTTCGCCGGCGATCCATCGATTCTCGGACGCGTGGTATCGATCGCGCATTTGAAGGTCACGGTGATCGGCGTGATGGCCGATGGGTTCACGGGCGTCGATCTCGATCCGGTCGACGTCTGGCTACCGCTTGCGAAGTATCCGCCGAACTGGAAACCCAATGTGCCGTGGTATCGAGAATGGCGCTACGGCAACGTCGTGCGCGTGGTTGGTCGTGTCTCTCCACTCGTATCCGATACCTGGATCAGCTCCGCTGCAACAACGGCATTCCGTCGCGGTGAGATCGCGAACGTTCGGCTAGAGCCGGACACGGCAACGATCCTCGCAGGCCCGATCCTCGCCGCGCTGGGTCCGTCGATCAAGCCGAAGACTGAAGTCGCGATCACGTCGCGACTCGCGGGAGTCGTCGCGATCGTCCTGCTCATTGCGTGCGCGAACGTCGCGAATCTGCTGCTCGTCCGCGGCATCAAGCGGCAGCGCGCGCTCGCCGTCCGCGTCTCACTCGGCGTGCCGCGATGGCGATTGATCATGCTTCCGATACTCGAAGCGTTGTTGCTTTCACTCTCCGCGGCAGTGGTCGCGATGACCATCGCTTCATGGGGAAGTATTGCACTTGCACGGATGGTGCTTCCGCCGACCGACGCGAAGATTCCGCCGATCGATCTCCGCGTCGGCGCCTTCACGATTCTCGTCGCCGTCCTGTCGGGACTGTTGGGAAGTGTG
>Ga0070681_10007124_pt1 | contig 10892 bp, 7 predicted proteins | sample KBSC83BmetaG_FD_65650 | JGI IMG/M metagenome (GOLD analysis project Ga0070681, IMG submission 65650) | Corn rhizosphere microbial communities from Kellogg Biological Station, Michigan, USA - KBS C8-3B metaG | ecosystem: Host-associated > Plants > Roots > Rhizosphere | place: USA: Michigan...
CTGCCGCTCAAGGCGGGCACGGCGCCGTTCACCGTCGCGGTCGACGCCGGCGACGAGCCGTTCCTGGTCGATCCCAACACGCTCACCATCACCTGGGTGCCGGCGACGGCGGGCACCAAGAACCTCCACGTCACCGTCACGAACAGCGCCGGCTCGGCGAGCATCACGCTCGCCGTCAACGTGATCGCGACGACGCTGCCGGCGCCGGCGGCGATGCTGACCGCGTCGCCGTCGTTCGGCCCCGCGCCGCTGTCGGAGACCGTGACCTTCGCCGTCACGCCGGGCAGCGGCGCCATGCCGGTCAAGACGCTCGTCGACTTCGGGGACGGCGCGACGCCGTCGTATCTGCCGACGACGACGCACGTCTACTCGCGCGTGGCCGGCTATCAGATCGCCGGCACCTTCTGGCAGAACGACGGGCAGCAGGCGACCTCCAAGTCCGCGCTCGCCGTCACCACACCCGACGGCATCGTGCCGCCGACCGTGGCGGCGACGGCGACACCGATGGGCGGCATGAGCGTCTCGTTCGCCGCAGCCGCGCAGCCGGGAACCAACCCGGTGACCTATTACAGCTGGGACTTCGGCGACGGTGCCAGCGCGCCCGGCCAGAACGCGCAGCACACCTTCGGCGCACCGGGCAGCTACTCGGTCGTGGTCGTCGCCACCGACAGCCAGACCTTCTGGGGCTCCGACAAGGTGCTCGTCGTCCTCAACAGCGACGGCAGCATCGAGCCGACCGTGCGCGCGTCGGCCGATCCGGTCACCGGCGACGGGCCGCTCCTGGTCACGCTCAAGGCCGACATGGCCAACGTCGGCGCCTCGGTCAGCTCGATCAAGTGGGACTTCGGCGACGGCTCGATGCCGGCCGTCGGCCCGACGCTGAGCTCGGTGGTGCACACGTACGATTCGGGCGCCTACACCGCGCACGTGACGGTGCAGACCGAGGCCGGCGCCGAGGCCACCGACGCCATCACGGTCATGATCACCGACCACGGCGGGCTGCCGCCGCAGATCATCACCGTCGGCGGGGCCACCGCCACCGTCGGCAAGGCCTATACGTACGACGCCGATCAGACGATCCACGCGCGCGCCGAGGGGCCGGTCAGCTATTCGACCGGGCCGGGCACGCCGAGCGGGCTACGCATCGATCCGCAGTCGGGGTTGGTGACCTGGACGCCGAGCAAGAACGACGTGGGCGTGCAGCGGCTGAGCTTCCTCGCCACCAGCGCCGGCGGCGTCGGCATGCAGGCGTTCGACGTCACCGTCGACAAGGGCAGCGGCGGGGGCGGCTGCGCGCTGGCGCCGGGATCGACGGCCACGGGCGCCTGGCCGCTCGTCATGCTCGTGGGGTTGGCGCTCGCGGTGGCGCGCCGGCGCCGCGTCAGTCGGTGAGGGTCACGCGGCGATCGATGCTGGAGTTGCCCGGCACGACGACGGTGATGGTGCGCGCGGGGAGGCCGGGGTTGACGAGGGTGACGCGATGGCGGCCCGCCGCGAGGCGCAGGCCGACGACGGGGGTCTGACCGACGCCCTTGCCGTCGACGACGACGTTGGCCCACGGCGAGCTCTGCAGGTTGAGCGTGCCGAACGTGGCGGGCGTCCTGGTCCTGGTGGTGATCGGCGCGGTCGCGGCGCCGCTCGGCGGCGGCGTCGGCGGCGCGACCGGCGGCGACTGCGGCTGCGTCGTCGTCGGCTGCGTCGTCGTCGGCTGCGTCGTCGTCGGCTGCGTGGCCGTCGGCTGCGTCGTCGTCGGCTGCGTGGCCGCGACGGGCGCTCCGGTCGCGCCGCCGTCACCGCCCGCGTGCGGACGCGCCGCCACGATCACCACCGCTGCCACCACCGCCGCGGCGCCGGCCGCGAGCACCGCCGCGCCGCGCCGTCGCGGCACCGGCGGCAGCGGTGTCTCCACCTGCCCCATCGGCGACGTGACCTCGGCGCGCGCCGCGCTGGACGGCGTCGCCGGCGATTTGCCCGCGCGCGTCGGCGACTCCACGGGCGGCGTCGCGGCGCGGGTCGCGGCCGTCGCCAGCGCGCGCCGCGAGGAGTCGTCGTCGTCGCGCCCGCTCTCGGAGAACCCGCGCATGCGCGCGCGATGCTGCTTGAGCTCGTCGCCGCACAGCTCCGCCATCATGCGCGCCAGATCGCCCGGACCGAACGCCGGCGCCCGCGAGCGCAGCGCCCGCTCCAGCTCGGTGGCGAGCGCCTCGCCCGTCTGAAAGCGCGTCTCGCGATCGACCTGCATGCCGCGATCGATGATCGCGCGCACGTCCTCGGGGATGAGCTCGGCGTAGCGATCGCGCTCGGGCGCGCGCCCCTGTTGCACCAGCTTGAGCGCCTGCACGTCGGAGTCGGCCTTGAACGCGGGATGGCCGATGACCATCTCCAAGAGCACCGTCGTCAGCGAGAACAGATCGGAGCGCCCGTCGATCTCGCTGCCGCCGGCCTGCTCGGGCGACATGTAGCGGATGGTTCCCTTGAGCTCGCCGCCGCGCGTGTGATGCAGCCGCACGTGCGACGCCGCGCGCGCGATCCCGAAGTCCACCAGCTTCACGTCGCCGCGAAAGGAGACGATGATGTTCGACGGCGTCACGTCGCGATGAACGATGCCGAGCGGCCGCTCCTCGGCGTCGCACGCCTTGTGCGCGTAGTCGAGCGCGCGCGCCACCTGCGCCGCGATGTAGAGCGCGCACTCGAGCGGAATCGGCTGCTGCGTCTTGAGCGCGTGCTGCAGGACGCCGCGCATGTCGACGCCTTCGATGAGCTCGAGCGCGAGAAAGATCGCGCCGCCCTCGATGCCGAAGTCGTGCACCGTGCCGATCGACGGATGCGACAGGTGCACGACCAGCCGGATCTCGTCGAGGAACATGGTGGTCAGCTCGGCGATGTCCGAGATCTCCGGCAGGATGCGCTTGATGGCGACATAGCGGCTGACATGCATCGGGCCGTTCATGCGCGCCAGGAAGACCTCGGCCATCCCGCCGCGTCCGAGCCGCTCGAGCAGCTCGTATCGTCCGTAGCTCTGCATTTTGCGCTCCAACCGCGCGCCAGCGACGCGGGTCGGCTCCTTCATTGTAGCGCCCGCTGCACGACTCGCGCAAACACGGAGGCGCCGCGCGACTCGCGCAGGACGACGCTTACAAAGGAGCCAGATGCCGTCCGCGATCGACTGGTACCGGCTCCTGCGCAGCGAGCTCGAGCACGAGGACGCCCTGCTCACGCAGCGGCTCAACTGGTTCGTGATGTCGCAGTCCTTCCTCTTCACCGCGTTCGCCATCGTGACCGCCAACGCGGAGCGCTCCGCGGCCGCGCGCGCCGCCGTCCCGCTCGCCCTCTTCATCCCCGTCGTCGCGCTCTGCACGAGCGTGGCCATCGCCATCTCGATCGCGGCCGGCCTGCTCACGATGCGCCGCATCCGTCGCGAGTTCGCCGCGCGCACGTCCGACGGCGGCGACGAGCTGCCGCCGCTCCACGGCCGCGGTCACCTGCGCGCGCTCGGCATGGTCGCACCGACGGTGCTGCCGCTGGTGTTCACGGCGGTCTGGCTGGCGCTCCTCATCGGTGTCGTCCGGTAATCGGCGGCCGGCGAATGGCAGCGTCACCGCCGCCGCTTATCCGAGATGGACCATGGCATCCAAGATCGAAGACTACGGCGTCATCGGCGACGGACGCACCTGCGCGCTGATCGACAAACACGGCACCGTCGCCTGGTTGTGCGTGCCGCGCTTCGACTCCGACGCGTGCTTCGCGTCGCTGCTCGGGCGCGAAGAGCACGGCGAGTGGCTGCTGCGCCCGGTGACGCCGGTGCGCGCGGTGAAGCGCCGCTATCGCCCCGACACGCTCGTCCTCGAAACCGAGATCACCTGCGACGAGGGCAAGGTCCGCCTCATCGACTTCATGCCGGTCCGCGACCGCTCGACGGTGGTGCGCATCGTCGAGGGCCTCGAAGGCGAGGTGGCGATGTACTTCGATCTCGCGCCGCGCTTCGGCTACGGCGTCGATCTGCCGTGGGTGCGCCCCGACCTCGACGGCTTCGCGTTCCTCGCCGGGCCGGAGGCGCTGCGGCTCGAAGGCGGCGGGCGCTTCGACGTCAAGCTCGCCCACGTGATCTCCGAGTTTCGCGTGCGGCCCGGGCAGCGCATCGCCTGGTCGCTCGAGTCGTTCCCCTCGCACGAAGCGCCGACGCGCGGCCTCGATCAAGAGGCGCTGTTGCGTGACACCGAGTCGCGCTGGCGCGCCTGGACGTCGCGTTGCACCTATCACGGCCGCTGGCGCGACGAGGTGATGCGCTCGCTCATCGCGCTCAAGGCGCTCACCTACGAGCCGACCGGCGGCATCGTCGCCGCCGCCACCACGTCGCTGCCCGAGGAGCTGGGCGGGGAGCGCAACTGGGATTACCGCTTCTGTTGGATCCGCGACGCGTCGCTCACCATCTCGGCGCTGCTCCTCGGCGGCTACCGCGACGAGGCCAAGCGCTTCCGCGATTGGCTCCTGCGCGCCGCCGCCGGCGATCCGGCGCAGGCGCAGATCATGTACGGCGTCGCCGGCGAGCGGCGGCTCGCCGAGCTCGAGCTCGACTGGCTGCCCGGCTACGAAGGCTCGAAGCCGGTGCGCGTGGGCAACGCCGCGCATCAGCAGTTCCAGCTCGACATCTACGGCGAGCTCATGGACACGGTCTGGCAGGCGTTTTCGGCCAAGGCCTTCTCCGGCCACGACGAAGGCGCCGAGATCGCGCACGGCCTCATGGACTTCGTCGAGCTCGCCTGGCAGCGGCCCGACGAGGGCATCTGGGAGGTGCGCGGCGCCGGCCAGCGGCACTTCACGCAGTCGAAGCTGATGGCGTGGGTGGCGATCGACCGCGCCATCAAGCTCGCCGACGGCGGCTTCGGCGACGAGCGCTGGCAGGGCCGGCGGCGGCGCTGGTCGGTGCTGCGCGACGAGATCCGGCGCGACATCCTCGACCACGCCTTCGACGCCGAGCTCGGCGCCTTCACCCAGTCGTACGGCTCCAAGGCGCTCGACGCGGCGGTGCTGCAGATCCCGCAGCACGGCTTTCTCTCGGCGACCGATCCGCGCATGCTCGGCACGGTGCGCGCCATCGAGAAGACGCTCTTGCGCGACGGCCTGGTGCGGCGCTACGCCACCGAGACCAACGTCGACGGGCTGCGCGGCGACGAGGGCGTGTTCCTGCCGTGCAGCTTCTGGCTCGCCGACAACTACGCGCTGCAGGGGCGGCTGCACGAGGCGGAGCAGCTGTTCGAGCGGCTGGTGTCGTTCCAGAACGATCTCGGGCTCCTCTCGGAGGAGTACGATCCGCACCGCAAGCGCCTGCTCGGCAACGTTCCGCAGGCGTTCACGCACCTGGCGCTCGTCCACACGGCGAGCATCATCGAGGGCGAAGCGCGGCGGCGCGCGGCGACACCGGCGAGCCCGGCGCAGCCGTAGCGCCCCGGCGTCGTGCGGCTATTTGCCGTGCCAGGCGGGCGCGCGCTTCGCCAGGAACGCGTCGATGCCCTCGCCGGCGTCGTCGAACGACATGTTGCAGGTCATCTGCTCGGAGGCGGCGCGATAGGCGCCGGCGAGGCCGAGGTCGACCTGCTCGTAGAAGGCGCGCTTGCCGAGGGCGACGACCGCGCCGCTGCGCGCGAGGATGGTATCGGCGAAGCGCGCCACCTCGGCGTCGAGCCCGGCGGCGGGGACGACGCGGTTGACCAGGCCCCACGCGAGCGCCTGTCGGGCGTCGACGAGCTCGGCGGTGAGCAGCATCTCCATGGCGCGCTTGCGCCCGATGTTGCGCACGACGCCCACCGCCGGCGTCGAGCAGAAGACGCCGATGTTGACGCCGGGCAGCGCGAATTTCGCCTCCTCGACGGCGACGGCGAGATCGCACATCGAGACGAGCTGGCAGCCCGCCGCGGTGGCGATGCCGTGCACGCGCGCGATCACCGGCTGCGGCAGCTCGGTGAGCTTGAGCATCATGCGCGCGCAGGCGGCGAAGAGATTGCGCTGCCACGCCTCGTCGCCGGCGTGGGCGCGCATCTCCTTCAGATCGTGGCCTGCGCAAAAGCCGCGGCCGGCGCCGGCGAGCACGACCACGCGCGCCGTGGCGTCGGCGGCGACGGCATCGAGCTCGGCTTCGATCGCGGCGATCATCGGCAGCGAGAGCGGGTTGAAGCGCTCGCCGCGGCTCAAGGTCAGCGTCACCACGCCGCCCGCGCGGCTCGACAGGACATAGGGAAGCTCGTGCTCGCTCATCGTCGCGCTCCTCGCCGTGCCCGGAAGATAACGCGATTTGCCAGCGCGGCCAGCGCCTAGCGCCTGGTCAGGCGAGCGTCCGCGAGCCGGGCCTGCACGGAGGTGCGCGGGCCCTTCAGGTAGACCTTCTGGCGCCAGGTCTTGCCGCCGGCGAAGGCGACCTGCACGTCGTAGCGCTGGAAGGCGGCGACGTCGAGGCGCAGCGGCGTCTTGCCCTGCCTGCGGCCTTGCACGAGGACATCGGCCGCCGACGGGGTCGACTCCACGACCAGGGTGCCGCGTGGGCGCTCGAGCGCGATGTCGAGCTTGCCGGGCGCCGCCACCGTCGACGCGACCGGGGCGTAGCGCGCTTTGGAGAGGCTCACCTGGTGCGGCCCGGCGGCGATCTCGAGCGCGAGCGGCGCGACGCCGACCGGCGTGCCGTCGACGCTGACGGCGGCGCCCGGCGGGCGCGTCGCGATCTCGAGCGACACCGTCGCCGGCGCACGCGCGGGGACTGGGCGCGCCGCGGGCTGCGGGGCGGCCGCCGTCGGTGCCGTCGCGACCGCGGTCGGTGCCGTCGCGACCGTCGTCGGTGCCGGCGCGGCCGCGTGCGCGGCCGCCGCGATCGCCGTGGCCGCGTGCGGCACCGAGCGCGCGCGCGCGACGAACATGACGACGAGGCTGACGAGCACGGCGGCCGCGAGCTGCGGCACCGGCGCGCGACGCAGCCACGCCGGCAGCGGCGCGACCACGCCCGCGAGCAGCGACGCGGCCAGCGACGTGCCCGGCTCGGGCGCCGCCTCCTGCACCGACCACTCGACGACGTACTCGGCGCCGCCGTCGGAGACCTTGCACGTATTGGCGGTCACCTGCTCGAGGTTGAACGCGGCCGTCTTCTTTTTCGGCGCGCTCGGCCGCGCATGCACCGGCTGCATGCGCGCGACCACCGTGCGGCTGCGCTCGTCGAGCGGCTCGAACGCCACGTCCATCCCCGGGATCAGGTTCGGATGGCCGCCGTGCACGCGCCGCACCGTGCCGCGGCCCTCGAGGACGCGCTCGCCGCCGAGGAGCTCGAGCCGAAAGCGCACGCGCATCCCGCGCAGCGCCGGCGCCGGCATGACCAGGAAGATCTCGTCGCCGTGGAGATAGCGGCCGTACTCGGCGACGAAGGTGTCGATGTCGGGCGCCAGGCTCGCAAGTCGGAGCACGACCACATGCAGCCCCTGCTTCGCCGACGACAGACTCTCCACGCTGCCACCGTATCCGGTGCTTCGCCGACTGTCAGTCGCCCCCGATACGAGTTGGCGCTAGCTTGATCGAGTCAGCGACGATGTCGGATTCGGTGCGCTCCGCTACTCGCTCTTGTTGTCGAAGGTGCGCGCGATCTTGAGCTCGGTCGCGCCCTCGGCGAACGCATCGGCGGCTTGCGACAGCGCCTTCTGGCTGTGACGCACCGTCACCTGCGCGCGGATGCGCGCCGCGCCCTCGGGGACCACCGGGTGGCAGAAGCCGATCGCGAACACGCCCTTGCGAAACAGGAAGTCGGCGAGCCGCTGCGCCGCGACCGCGTGACGGATGAGCACCGCGACGGCGGGATGATCGCCTTCGGCGGTCCATAGGCCGTGCTCGGCGAGCGCGTCGCGGAAGAGCTTCACGTTGAGCCCAAGTTGCTCGCGCAGCGACGGATCGGAGCGCAACAGCGACAGCGCCTCGAGCGCCGCGGCGACCGACGCCGGCGGTAGCGCCGTCGACGACAGATAGGCGCGCGACTTCTGGCGCAGCCAGGTCACGATCTCCTTGCGGCCGGCGACGAAGCCGCCGGCGCCGCCGCCGAGCGCCGCGCCGAAGCTGCCGCTGACGAGATCGATGCGATCGGTCAGGCCCAGTTGATCGTGCGTGCCGCGCCCGTGCTCGCCGACGATGCCGATGCCCTGGCTGTCGTCGACGGCGACGAGCGCGTTGTACTTGGCGGCCAGGCCGTAGATGTCGCGCAGGTTGGCGGTGAGGCCCGAGAGCGGGAAGACGCCGTCGGTGACGATGATGCGGAAGCGCGCCGCGCGCGAGCGGCGCAGGCGATCTTCGAGGTGCTCCATGTCCTGGTTGCGGTACGAGTAGACGCGCGCGCGGCAGAGCCGCACGCCGTCGGTGAGGCTGGGGCGGATGAGCTCGTCGCAGAAGAGGTAGTCGCGATCGCCGAGCAGCGACTCGAAGAGGCTGGTGTTGGCGTGGTAGCCGCTCGGGAAGACGAGCGCGTCGCCGGTGCCGAGAAACCTGGCCAGCGTCTGCTCGAGCTCGGCGTGGAGCGGCAGCGTGCCGGCGGCCATGCGCGGCGAGGCGAGGCCGACGCCCCAGGTCTCGATCGCGCCGATCGCCGCCTTCTTGACCGCGGGATGGGCCGACAGGCCGAGGTAGTCGCTCGAGGCGAAGTTGAGGAGCTCGCGATCGCCGATGCGGATCGTCGGCCCCGACGGCGTCGTCAGGAGCGGCTCGCGACGGAGAAGCCCCGCCTGCTCGAGGTGCTTGGCCTCGGTGCCGAGGAACTGCAGGAACGCGCTGTTCCTCATGGCGCGCCTCCGTTCGATCCGGTGGCGATGAACCACACGAGCGCGCTGGCGCAGGTCTGCCACGCCATCGCGTTTTCGTCGCCGGTGGCGAGACAGTAGCGATCGATGTTGCGCGCGACGTGGGCGTCGTCGGCGGCGTCGCCCATGCGCAGCCGGAAGTCGACGGCGAGCGCGCCGGCGATGCGGCGACTCTCGCGCGCGAGGTCGTGCCGGTAGTCCTTGCCGTGCGTCAGGATCTGGAGGCGCTGATCGCTCGGGATGAGCTCGGCGTCGCCGAGCATGCGGCTGACCACGAGGTCCAGGTCGACGGCGCAGCTCGACAGGCGGGCGCCCTTGCCGCGGCAGTATTGGCGGGCGGCGGTCATCAGGCACTCGACCTTGAGCCGCTGCACGCTCGACGCGCAGCTCGAGCGGTTGAGGACGTGCACGTAGTCGCTGGCCTGGGCCAGCGCCGCCGGCGGCGTCTCGCGCAACGCGCCGAGCGCGCGCTCGAGGTAGGCCACGCGCGGCTCGACGCCGTAGCCCTCGTCGGCGGCGGCGAGGCGCGCGCAGGCGACGACGGCGAGCGCGCCGGCGAGGGCGAGGGACAGGCGGCTCACAGGCGGCCTCGCACGCGCCCGTACTGGCGACGGAAGATCTGCACGTAGTTGCGGAGGTGGCGCTCGTACGGATAGACCTCGAGCAGATCGGGGCGCGACGCGATCCAGCCGGCGTCGAGGTAGATGTCGAGGCTGTCGAGCCCGTAGAGGCGCGTCAGGAAATAGTCCCGACCGGCGAACGCGGCCTGCATGCCGTCGCCGGCGCCGGCGGCGACGCCCGCTTCGCTGAGGAGCGCGCCGTAGTGGAAGCCGTGCACGAGCAGGCGCGCGACGGCATCGTAGCGATCGCTGTAGAGCGCGCTGCCCGCCGGCGACGGTGCGACGTGGATCTCCTCGGCGCTGAAGTGGCGGCCGGCGAAGTCGAACGTCGTCGTCGTCGCCGCGGCGGCGTCGCCCTCGAAGTAGCACTGGAAGCTCACGAACGCCGAGGCGTCGCCGCCGGCGCGATCGCGCGCGAGCACGGCCTCGACGTCCGACCGCGCGCCGGCCGACGCGAGCACGCTGCGTGGATCTTGCGCGAGCCGCCGGCAGGTATCGAGCGGCGCGCCCCAGTGCACGTGGAGCTCGCGGCACGAGCCGGCCGACGGCTCGTAGCGGCTCTCGAACAGGAGCTGGCCGAGGACGTGCTCGAAGACCTGGCTCGCGCGTCGCTCCCCCGTCGGCGCCGGCCGATGCGCGAGCGAGCGCAGCCGGGCTTCGCAGTCGCGCGCGCGAAACGCGTCGTCGCCGGGCTCGGGCAGGTTGGTCCACACGTGGTGCGAGGCGTGCGGCGCCGACGCCAGCAGCTGCTGCTCGGCGCGGCCGAGGTCGCCGAGCTTGCCGACGCCCCTGCCGAAGTCGTGCTCCAGCCCCTGCACCACGCTCGCATCCGCATGCGTGCGCACGCCCGACCACGCGCGCTTGAGCAGGCGCCACGCATAATGCAGCGCCGGCTCGTCGCGCTGGCGGCGCGTGCACGGCGCCGCCGCCGTCGCCTGCTGTTTTTGCGGCGCGCACTCGCCCAGGCTCTTCACGTAGCCGAGCGCGAAGGCGCGGCGCATGAGCTCGCAGCCGGGCAGGTTGGGATCGACCGTCGCCGCCGCCGGCTGCGCGATCGGATCGGGACAGTAGCTGGCGCCGATGCCCGACGGGCTGCGCTGGAAGCGATCGAGGAGCCCGAGCGAGCGCGCGTCGATGCAGGCGAGCGCGAGCAGCAACGCGATCGCCACGCACACCGCGCGCTGCAGCGCCGGCCCGAGGTCGAACGCCTCGCCGCGGTTGTCGCCGAGCGTGACGCGCCGCCGCTCGCCGCCGACGAAGTGCGCCTCGTCCGAAGCCCAGTGCGCGCGCGCCGTCGACCAGCGGAAGTAGTGACGGCTCGGCTCGCCGAGGCGCCAGAAGCGGAACATGAGCGTGCCGACGACGACCGCGAAGCAGCCGATGAACAGGAGCGTGCCCCAGCCGCGGCTCTCGAGGCGCTCGGCCGCGAGCACGCCGAAGCTGGCCGCGGCGACGA
>Ga0070681_10007125_pt1 | contig 10892 bp, 8 predicted proteins | sample KBSC83BmetaG_FD_65650 | JGI IMG/M metagenome (GOLD analysis project Ga0070681, IMG submission 65650) | Corn rhizosphere microbial communities from Kellogg Biological Station, Michigan, USA - KBS C8-3B metaG | ecosystem: Host-associated > Plants > Roots > Rhizosphere | place: USA: Michigan...
GCATTGGTCATGTAATTGATATACGTTCTCAGATCAACTGTATCTGATACAAGATCATTCACCATTTCCGCAGCGTAAATTTTAGCTCTATGATGTTCTGTGATTTTTTCACGAATATTTTCTGCAATAAATCCAAGCGTTACGGCAAGAAAAATCATTAAGAATTCCAGGAAATATTCTTTGAATCCTTTCTTTTCTACGTTTGGGTGATGATGTACTTCCATTTTATTTTACCATTTCCAAATTTTAAAATTGTATTCCTTGCCTATTACCTTCACCAATTGCACGGCTTCTTTTTTCAGCACAGCTATATCGTAGTCTATGATATTTTTTGAAAATCGAAGACGTTAAGCCAATAAGGACTTGTCCTGTCGGTGAGTAACACAACGGTTTCCGGTGTTCGCAGTTTTAGCAACAACTCAGTTAAGAATGAATAAAAAACAGGTTATCAGCGATACTCTTTTGCTGATTCAAAAAAGTATCGGGATCATCAGGGTATGAAAAATGATTTGAGGGCTGAAAGCTAAGTAAAATTTCTGTTCTATACCAATTGAAAATATTCACAGAAGATTTCACCATACGCAATTTGTTGCGTAACGGTAAAATATTAATTTATCCATTTCTATTTGGTAATTAACAACTACTTTCATTTTTTTAAGATTTTACAATAAACAGTATCAATGAAAAACGGTATACGCGTCGCTGCTCTCCTGATTTTTGTTTCGCTTTTGTCTTTAACCGGTTGTAACAAAAGATCAGGCCAACCCAAACTATTGGTATTCACAAAAACAACAGGATTTCATCACGCATCAATTGCCGATGGTGTAAAAGCGATCTATAAACTTGGGCAGGAAAATGATTTCCGGGTTGACACTACTTCAAACGCTGCGATGTTCAACGAAGACACACTAAAACAGTATGCGGCTGTAGTATTTTTAAGTACTACGGATAACAATGATATACTTCTCAATAACTATGAAGAAAACGCTTTCCAAAGATACATTGAAGCAGGCGGAGGTTTTGTGGGAGTACACGCCGCAACAGATGCCGGCTATCATTGGGGTTGGTACCAGAGGCTGGTCGGTGCTACTTTTAACGGACATCCGGAAGAACAGCAAAACGCCACTTTACATGTAGTTGATAAAGACAATATTTCCACCAAAGGATTGCCTGACCCATGGGTGAGAAAAGACGAGTGGTATAATTTTAAAAATCTGGATAGTGGTCTTCATGTATTGCTGACCATAGATGAAAAAAGTTATAAAGGAGGCACCAACGGCAACAATCACCCGATGGCGTGGTATCATAATTATGATGGCGGAAGAGCATGGTATACTGCACTTGGGCATACTTCTGAATCGTACACAGAACCGAATTTTTTAAAACATCTTCTTGGTGGGATTAAATACGCTATGGATGATAATAAAGAACTGGATTATGCAAAAGTGAAAACGCCGCCAATCCCTGCGGAAGACAGGTTTACGAAAACTCAACTGGTAAAGGGAACTTTTTTTGAACCCACTGAAATGACCATTCTTCCAAATCTTGATATCCTCGTGGCGCAGCGTCGTGGTGAAATTATGATGTATAATCATCAGACAAGGAACGTAAAACAAGTTGGATTTTTGAATGTTTACTGGCGTACGCAACATACCCCTGGCGTAAATTCTGAGGAAGGCGTTTTAGGAATTAAGAAAGATCCTGATTTTGCCAAAAATCATTACGTATATATTTATTATAGCCCGATTGATACTTCTGTGGATCGCCTTTCACGCTTTACTTTTAATAACGATTCCATTGATCCGAAATCTGAAAAAATAATACTTCAGGTCCAGGAGCAAAGGGAGATTTGTTGTCACACCGGTGGCTCTATCGCTTTTGGCAAAGACCACCAGCTGTTCTTATCAGTCGGCGACAACACGACCCCTTTTGATGAACCCGGTAAAGGTTTCAATACGCATGGCTTTGCGCCTTTGGATGACCGTCCCGGCTATGAACATTATGATGATCGTCGCAGTGCAGGCAACACGAATGATTTGCGTGGAAAAATTCTTCGCCTTAACATTAACGCAGACGGCACTTATTCCATTCCTGATGGAAACCTTTTTCCGAAAGGTGAGGACAGCACCAGGCCGGAGATCTATGTAATGGGTGATCGTAATCCTTACCGAATCGAAGTAGATCAGAAGACTGGCTTTTTATATTGGGGTGAAGTAGGACCGGATGCAAATAATGACAGCATCGCAACGCGCGGGCCGCGTGGTTATGATGAATACAACCAGGCAAGAAAAGCCGGTTTTTTTGGATGGCCATTTTTTATTGCCAACAATATTCCTTACCGGCAGTATGATTATGCCACCGGCAAATCGGGTCAGTTATTCGATCCGCAAGGAGCAGTAAACGATTCAAGGAATAACACGGGTAAAAGGATTTTACCACCTGCCCAGCCGGCCTATATCTGGTATCCTTATGCCGAGTCGAAAGATTTTCCCCAGGTAGGAAGCGGTGGCCGGTGCGCTATGGGTGGCCCTGTGTACTACACCGATATGTACCCGGATTCAACAAGATACCCTGATTATTACAACGGGAAGCTGTTTATTTATGAATGGATACGTGATTGGATTAAAGTGGTGACCATGAGGCCGAATGGCGATTTCGACAACATGGAACCATTTATGCTACACACCAAATTTAATAATCCAAGTGATATGGAAGTCGGGCCTGATGGAAGGTTATACGTATTGGAATATGGAAGTGGCTGGTTTGCAAAAAATGACGATGCCGGGCTGGCAAGAATAGATTACAATGGTGGCAACCGCCCTCCTGAAATCTCTTCTCTTCATATTGATAAAACTTCCGGTGATCTTCCTTTGCAAATAACCGCAACGGTAGATGCAAAAGATCCGGATAATGATGCGGTTTCTTATACCTGGCACATTGGTAATAAGATACAGAAAGAAACGAAAGAACCTAAGCTTCAATACACGATTAGCAAAGCCGGCGATTACCTCGTTTCTGTTCAGGTGACGGATGATAAAAAAGCTTCTTCAACCAGTAATGCAGTTGATGTATATGCTGGCAATGCTGCGCCGACTGTTGATATTAATATTGCCGGAAATAAAACATTTTATTTCCCCGGGAACCCGGTAAGATACAAGGTTGATATCAGCGATAAAGATGACACGTCAAAAGTGGATTTGAATAACCTGGTCGTTACCGCTAACTATACCGAGGAATCAGAAAACGCTACGGTTGGAGACCAGGCATTAACACAGCAACTGGCAGGTAAAAATCTTATGCTTTCACTGGATTGTAAGGGCTGCCACAAAGTAGATATAAAATCGGTGGGACCGGCGTTTGTCCAGGTTTCACAACGATATCAAAATAATCCAAAAGCTACGGCTACGCTTGCCCAAAAAATCATAAACGGCGGAAGCGGAAATTGGGGAACGGTTCCGATGGCAGCACATCCTAATTTGAAAGAGAGTGATGCGAAACAAATAGTTTCGTGGATTTTATCCCTTGCTAACCAAAATGCAAAAATAAAATCGTTACCTCAAAGCGGATCAGTAGACGCAACTATGCATAAACCGGTAAAAGCAAATGGCATCCTTAAACTTTATGCTGCCTACACTGATAATCCGGGACCGAATATACGCCCTCTCATGGGAAGCAATTCCATTGAATTGAGAAACAGCAACATGACTTTTGAAACTGTTACGAAAATGGATGGTTTCAGTAAAGCAACTTTCGGTGGCAGAACTTATTTAGTGATCCCGCAAAACACAGGTTGGTTTAAAATCGATAGCATTGATCTCACGGACATTTCTCGTGCTTCATTAAATATCGGGTGGCAAAAACCACCGGTTTCAGGATACACTTTTGAGGTGCATTTGGATTCTCCTCAGGGAGAAAAGATAGGTGAATTTTCTTTTGCCGGAGTAAAGGAAAACGGATCGGCAGGTACCAAACCACAATTCGCTTCTCTAAATTCTTCAATAACGCGGGTAAGCGATGGAAGGATGCACGATGTATATATTGTGAGCAAACAAAAAGACCAATCTGTTAGTGGCACCGCTGCGCTGGCATCCTTGCAGTTCTTTTTAAAATAGCCGGAAGGAAAATAATCGATTGTTTTGGATGAAGTTATCCCGAACTATTCATTCTTTTCATATTGATTGGTAATAAGGTAATAAGGTAATAAGGTGGTTCAGTGTAGGTCTGTAGGTTACTAAGGTAATAAGGTTTTTGGAAGATATAAATAATCGAATCTTTTTGATGAAGTTATCGGAAACTAATTCTTTTCAAATTGATTGCTTCACAAGGTAATAAAGTGGGTTCAATTTAGATGTATCTGTTATTAACGGCAAAGTTTTAATTGTAAAGCAGTATTTCGATTTTGTCTGAACCGAGGTGAATTTCAGAAAATTGATGCAGGCTGCCACACGTTTTGCCGTTTTATACAATAGATTTTAACCTTATTAGCTTAGTAACACCACATCACCTCCTTCCCTTGACCTTATTACCTTCTGTAACCTGAGTTACGGAAGCTTTTAATTCTAAAGGGATTATTCCACCTTATTACCTTCTGTCGATGTCAACTTTCCTTTTGTTTCAAAAAACCTTCTTTCAGGAATAAATTTCTCATGCTACCTTGCAAACCAACACAGTAAAACAACTTATTCTATAGATTTTTAATTTAAAATTCAATCAGATGTCCGGACGGTTACCCAGGAATTTATTTTTTCTTTTAATGTTGATGACTTGCGCTGTGGCGCGAGGCCAGGTAATAACGGGGAAAGTCATCAATGAAAAATCAGATCCTGTTGCCAATGTCAATATTCATTTGCTGAATACAACCGAAGGAACAGTTACAGACCATGAAGGAAATTATCGCTTAGACCATGTAAACCCGGGAAAATATGTGGTGGTTGTTTCGGCTGTTGGTTATGCAGATGAAAATAAGCCGGTGAGCGTTAGTAAAACCGGAGCCACTTTAAATTTTCAACTTCAGAATTCCCTGGTAAAACTTGACGCAGTGGTGGTGACCGCAGAAAAAAAAGAAGAATTGCTGCAGAAAGTACCGATTAGCGTTACGGCACTTTCAGCCAGGCAGGTGCAGCAATACCGGTTGTGGAACAGTGAAGATCTTACTGCGATTTCTCCGAATTTATTTTCAAATAATTCAGGAGATCAACGCAACGTCACTTCTGTTCGTGGCATTGTTACTACTTCGTATGATCCGGCCGTTGCCACTTACATTGATGGCGTAAATCAATTCAGCCTTGATACTTACATTTCCACCCTTTTTGACATTGACAAGGTTGAAGTATTGCGTGGCCCGCAGGGAACTTTATATGGAAGAAATGCAATGGGCGGTGTTATCAATATCATCACAAAAAAGCCAACAAACCATACCGAAGGTTTTGCTGAAGCGAGTTTGGGAAACTATAATCTTCAAAGGTACAGTGCAGGCATCCGCACGCCACTGATCAAAGACAAATTATATTTTGGTGCGGCAGCGTTATATAACAAACGGGATGGATATTATACCAATACCTTTAATAACACTTCATTCGACAAACAACAAGGAATAACGGGCAATTATTATATCCGGTTTCTTCCGGCTCCAAGATGGGATTTAACGCTGAATGTAAAGCATCAGAATAATAAAAACGACGGCGCTTTCACCCTGGTAAACGGAGCTGATGAAGCCTTCGCCCATCCTTTTAAATTAGCCCAGAACGCAATTGCCACCATGATAGATAATACATTGAATGCATCGCTTAATGTGCAATATTCCGGCAGTGCGTTCAACTTTACGTCCGTCTCAGCATGGCAGCAAAATCACCGCTATTATGATGCGCCGCTCGATGGCGATTTTTCTGCTGCTGATGCCGTTTCTATTATAAACAATTACCCCGGGCAATGGAATAAGGTAAAAGTTTTTACCCAGGAGTTTCGGTTCAATTCACAGGCAAGCACGGGTGCGCGTTTCAAATGGACTGCCGGCACTTATTTTTTTCACCAGGATAACCCGACCAAACAGGCTACTCATTTTGGAAAAGATGCGGCGCTGCTGGGAGCGCCTGATGTAAATTTTTCAACCATCAATACCACTACTGCAAAAAATACAGGTATTGCTCTTTACGGGCAAACGACTTATTCTATGTTTCCTAAACTTGACCTGATTGCGGGCATCCGATATGATTATGAAAATAAAAAACTGGCAGTGGAAGGCGAATACCAGAAAGATGGCCAACCTGCGTTAGTAACACAGCCGGATACTTCCGCCAGCGCCAACTTCAGTGCTTTTTCACCAAAGCTCGGTTTGAATTACGAAGTAGCTGACAACAGCAATGTTTACCTTACTTACAATCGTGGATTCCGGACAGGAGGATTAACACAATTGTCTTCAGACCCTTCCCAGCCGCCACTTTATCCTTACAAACCGGAATACAGTAATAACCTGGAAGCCGGCACTAAAAACACTTTTTTTAAAGACCGGCTTCGATTAAATGTTGCGTTTTTTGTAACCACTGTAACCAATGCGCAGGTGCCGACACTTATTTTGCCCGAAGCGATTACCGTTACAAAAAACACGGGAAAGCTTACCAGCAAAGGCGCCGAACTTGAAGCCGCCGCCACTCCTTTGAAGGGCCTGGAAGTAGATTACAATTTTGGTTACACAAATGCCAGATTTACCTCATTAAAAGTATCGCAAAACGGGCAGGCTGTTGATTTGAATGGTCGCAAACAAATATTTACGCCCGATATTACTTCCATGCTTGCGGCTCAATATAGTTACCCGGTTAATAAAAAACAATCAGTAAAACTGATTGGACGGGTGGAATGGAAATATTTGGGCACCGAGTTTTTTGATTTGGCCAATACGATCAAACAATCACCTTACCATCTTATTAATTTGAAAATCGGCGTTAGCTCCAAATTGTTCGATGTATTTTTCTGGAGCAGAAATACCGGTAATCAAAAATACATTGCGTATGCGTATGATTTTGGTGCTGTTCATCTTGGCGATCCTGCAACTTACGGCGGAACATTGCGGATAAAACTTTAATTATTGGAACATCGGATGATTCATAAATTATGTCGCAGAACAATCTCAAAAAAGACGAATTGCTCTTAGGTTAAAATAAAACGAGGAAAATGTTTTAGGCAACGAAAGGCAACTACATTCTACGATATCTGCGCATTTGATTGTGATTTTTGTTATAGCTTCCCTGCGGTCCAAAACGATTGAAATTAAAGGTGAAGCTTAAAAGGAAATAACGTTGTAAAATAACGGTTCCGGAGTGTGAAATATAGTTCCCGGCAATGCTCCGGTTTATGTTACTATTTTGATTCAGAATATCATTCACCGGGAATTTTATGTTGTTACCGAAAATTTGCAGGATTTTAAAGGGCAGCCGGAAATTATTGTTGCAACGCCGGATCAAATAGCAACACCCGTTGTGCATCATCTTCCCTTTATTCCTTATGGAAAGTATCTTCTTTTCCTTTGATTCCAGTATTTGATTCCACTTATAATGTTCATGAAGAGGAATTATTTTAATATAAACGGTGCTCAAATGCATTATTTGAAAACGCTTTATCAGAAGAATCCCCGGCAGCAACACTAAACTGCTACCTCCGTACGTTTTCATAGGGGCTTCCTTGTGTATAATACCGTGTTAAGTCCGGGATATGCCGGACTTATGCCGGACTTGAGTGGGCGATGGTACGGCTATGCTATGAAGATGATATACTTAAGACATGGAGTATTTATACTTTAACCGGCGGGGAAAGATGCTTTAATTATCATTATAAAATATATTATTATGCCATCACAAATTAATTTGCAGATCACCGGAAGAATACAAAACATCGTGTTTTATAAACGCGGCGACAAATATTATGCGCGTTCTGTTTCCGGTAGTATAAAACAAACCAAAGCCACCAAAAAGCGGGCGGGTGAATTTGGTAAAGCATCCGGTGCCGGAAAAATTCTGCGGCAACAACTTCTTCCGGTGATCCCGTTTCCGGCAGATAATAAAATGCAAACGAGGCTTGTATCTGATCTGTGCCGTTGGTTACGATCCGGATTTAACCCGGAGCAACCATGTGATCCGGTGCCGTTTTTGAACGACTTTAGCTTCACAGAAGGGGATACGATCGCAGAGAGGTGGAGGGTTTCTTTGGAAGTAACGAAAGCGGCTGAAGACATGCTGCAAATGAAAATACCGGCCTTTGTGCCTGCCAAAGAGATTCTGGCGCCTGGCGGTACGGTTTTAGTGAAATGCCATATCGCAACAGCCGGCTATGATTTGAAAAATGGGGGCAACACAGGTGGCACCAGCACCACTTTAAATTTCCATTATGATAATGAGCCGGTTACTGAACAAATTATATCACTGCCCACAACTACATCATCCCAAACGCTTATTGTAACTGCTGTTTCTCTTGAATATTATTTTAATAAAAACGGCCACCTGCAAAAATCGGTGAATAAGGCGTTTATACCCGCGGGAATTGTGAAAGCTATCTATCTGGCATAAGAAAAGTTATTGAAATTGGTAATTCTTTTTTGTGGCAATCGTTAACCCACTTTGCGTTTAGGATGAGAAGTAAAAAGTATATTAAGAGTCATTAATCCAATAAAGAAAGAAATAATTGGGATTTGTATTTTTCTCATAGAACTTTTAGGAGATAACTGTATATTTGATCATAGAAATGCTGGAAATATTCTAACTGTTGCTGTTAAGAAATAAAAGCTGATTTTTAATTAAAAAAACAATTACAGTTTGATTCATTAAATTCTTATCAACCCGAACTGCCAATGTATTCAAAAGAAGAAGCCCATTCACAAATCGCTGCGCTGGTAGAACGTTTTCATGAACAATTGCCTTCTTATAAAAAAAGCGATTACAACGAAGCGCTAACTCGTAAAGATTTTATTGATCCTTTTTTTAAAGCGCTTGGTTGGGATATGAACAATTCAGCCGGAAATGCAGAGGCTTACCGCGAGGTGATCCACGAAGACAAAATAAAGATCGGAAGCGCTACCAAAGCGCCCGATTATTCTTTTCGCCTCCCCGGTGGAAAACGTTTGTTTTTTGTGGAGGGCAAGAAACCAAGTGTAGCGGTGAAAGATGAAACAATGCTTCGACAGGCTCAATATGACAGTGCTTCGACAAGCTCAGCATGACAGCACTTAATGATCTTCAAACGTTGAAATTAAGAACAGTGCTTCGACTAGTTCAGCATGACAGCACTTAATGATCTTCAAAGATCAAAATTAAGAACAGTGTGCTTCGACAGGCTCAGCATGACAGCGCTTGGACAGGCTCAGCATGACAGTGCTTCGATAAGCGTGCTTCGACAGGCTCTTCGACAGGTTCAGCATGACAGTGTAAATAATTTGTAGCAAGATTACACTTTCCACTAACCGGATTAAAATGTGTTTCGTGTGACACGAACCATGGTCGCAAACGTTTTTAGCGCCGTGACAGTGAACAACTTACAAGTGTTGCTAAAAGCGGTTAGCAAACGATTTTATGAAATTTTATATAAGGGTCTGTGTTGAGGGAAGTGATTTATGTATAGCAATTAAATTATAATATTTTGCAACTTTCCCCGTTATAATTTTGAATTTCTAAAGTATGAAGAAGATACTGTTTATCCTTTCATTTCCATCTTTTGTACTTTTTGCATCTTGCAAAAAAGACAACAACCATAACACACCTTCTCCTGTAGCCAGCGACACTCTTACTACAGGATGGCAGAAAATAAACTTTATTGATACATCTGATATCTATAATATATCCTTTGATATCTATAATATACCCTTCATTAACAATACTGGTTTTGCCTCGGGCTCAAATATTTATAAATCAACAGATGGCCGAAAAACATCGGGAAAAGTAGTAGCGTTGGCATCAAACTACTTTATGGAATTGCATTTTACTGACGCTAATCATGGATGGGCTTGTGGTGAAAAAGGCACAGTATTAAAATTTACTCAATAAGCTTTTTCCATCTGATCAACACAAAACCTCCTTTTTAAAATACAAAGCACTAATTCAATGAAGTATTTATTTATTATGTTCGCTATGCTTTTAATGGTTCCGGTAGCGCATGCTAAACCTTATTCTAAAGCAAAAATCATTTTACTGAATGGAACGATAATGGAAGGCCTCGCAACATTTCCTGAAGGCCCTGCGTCGATACCGATTCTATTTAAAACAGATAAAACATCCAAGACTCAACCGATCAATAGCGATAGTATCAAAACTATCATATACACAACTGATGCCGGTATAACCAATGAGTTTGACCGCCTGGCAGGGTACGTAAACGGTCCCCATGAAAAGCCGGAAAGGCAATGGTTTTATGTAGTTTTTCGCGGCGCGGTGACTTTGTACACTTATGGAAGCAGGGGTGATTTGAATAGATATGATGACATTACAACCTCGTGGCTTTGTATAAGGCAAGGAGAAGCTATAGCCAGCAAGATGACCTCTACCTATTGGAAAAACAGAAGGAACTTTTTTGTGGATTCTGCATCTGAATATTTCAAAGACGATAATGCCTTGGTGAAGAAAATTCAATCAGGCGGGTATACCTGGAAGGATGTGGAAAAAATAGTTAATGAATATAATGAGTGGAAGAAAAATAAAGTGTAAGGCACGCTGTGCAAGAATTCGTTTACTCGCGCAACCAGATGCGCCAACACCAGTGACCTAAAAATTTTAATTTTTAAAAAGTAATTAATATTGCAACAAATTAACTGCAATGCTTCCAGCCTATCAATTTTTATTCCTTGGTTTATTTATATTACCGGCAATCTTTTTTCTGATCACTTTGCAAAATACTTTAAAGGCAATTTCTTCTGA
>Ga0070681_10007127_pt1 | contig 10892 bp, 9 predicted proteins | sample KBSC83BmetaG_FD_65650 | JGI IMG/M metagenome (GOLD analysis project Ga0070681, IMG submission 65650) | Corn rhizosphere microbial communities from Kellogg Biological Station, Michigan, USA - KBS C8-3B metaG | ecosystem: Host-associated > Plants > Roots > Rhizosphere | place: USA: Michigan...
TCCGCCTCCTGGGGGCGACGCAGCCCGAGAGCCGGCGCCTGCCGGTGGTGTTCGACCCCCTGGTGGCGGCGGCGATCCTCGGCGTCATCGCCGGCGCCCTGAACGGCGAATCCGTCCTGAAGGGCCGCTCCATGTTCGCCACCCGGCTGGGCGAGATGGTGGCCGCGCCCCACCTGTCGATCGTGGACGACCCGACGAACCCCGAGGCCTTCGGCGCCGCCGGCTACGACAGCGAGGGCGTGCCGACCCGGCCCGTCCGCCTGATCGAGAACGGGACGCTCAGCCGGTTCCTCCACAACGTGCAGACCGGCCGGCGCAGCGGGACCGGTACGACGGGGTCGGCCGTGCGGGCGGGCTACACGTCGACGCCGGGCGTCGGCTCCCGGGCGCTGCAGTTCGAGCCGGGCACCGCCCCGCCCGAGGAGCTGTTGCGCCGGGCCGAGGGCGGCCTGTTCGTGCAGGCCGTCACCGGCCTGCACTCGGGCGCCAGCCCGGTCACCGGCGACTTCTCCGTCGGTGCCGACGGGCTGATCATCCGCGATGGCGCCCTGGCCGAACCCGTCCGGGAGGTGACGGTGGCCTCGACGCTCCAGCGGATGCTGCTCGACCTCGAGATCGGCAACGACCTGCAGTGGCTGGCCGGCGGCGCAGCCGGGATCACGATCCTCGTGCCCGAGATGACCATGAGCGGTTCGTAGCCGGCCGGCGGTAGAGTCAGCGACCCATGAGCAAGAAGACGAGCAAGCGAAAGCTGAAGTGCCGCCGGAACAAGGCCAACCACGGCAAGAAGCCCAACGTGGGGCGCCGCTGACGGAACCACGGCCGGCTGGGGCCCGGCGGGGGAATAAGCATCGGATCCTGGTCGGCACCTGTTCCTGGACCGACCAGACGCTCGTCAAGGAAAGCGACTTCTATCCCCGGCGCTCGATGAAGGCCGAGGAGCGCCTGCGGTACTACGCCTCGATCTTTCCCGTCGTCGAGGCCGACGCGCCCTACTACTACCCGCCGACCGAGGAGATGGCGGGGATGTGGGTGCAGCGGACGCCCGACGGCTTCACGATGGACATCAAGGCCTACTCGCTGTTGACCCAGCACCCGACCCGGCCCGACTCGCTGTGGCCCGAGGTGGCCGACCAGGTGCCGATGGAGCACCGGGAGAAGCGGTCGGTCTACCTGTCGCACCTGCCGGAGCCGGCGGTCGACGAGTCGTGGGAGCGGTTCCGCCGGGCGCTGATGCCGCTGCACTCGGCCGGCAAGCTCGGCGTGGTGCTGTTCCAGTTCCCGCCGTGGTTCCGGCCCAACCACGAGAACCGGGCCTACCTCAAGACGCTGCCGGGCCGGCTGCCGGACTATGACCTGGCCGTCGAGTTCCGCCACGGCTCGTGGATGACCGAGGACGAGCGGGGCCGGACGCTGGGGCTGCTCGAGGCCGCGGGCCTGACCTACGTCTGCGTCGACGAGCCGCAGGGCTTCGACTCGTCGGTGCCGCCGGTGGTGGCGGCCACCGCCGACATCGCCGTCGTCCGCTTCCACGGCCGCAACACCGAGACGTGGGAGGAGAAGTGGATCTCGGCCGCCGAGCGCTTCGCCTACCGCTACAGCGACGAGGAGCTCGCCGAGTGGGTCCCGGGCCTGCGGGAGCTGGCCGCCACCAGCCGGGAGACCCACGCCCTGATGAACAACTGCTACCGGGACTACGCCGTCGACAACGGCCGCCAGCTGGCCGCCCTGCTCGACGTGGGCCTCCAACCCGGGGCGATGGCGGAACTGTGACGAACGCCGCCGGGGTCGCAAACCGGCGTTCCTGACCGCGCCATGCCGGCGGTGGGGAACGCCAGGACGAGCTTCCGGCCGCCTGGCAACCAACTGGCGTTCCTGACCGCGCCATGCCCGGGGTGAAGCACGCCGGAATGGGCGGGCCTAGCCGACCCGGCAGACGGGGGACGTGCCGAAGCGGGCCGACATCATCTCCTTGAGCCCTCTCGGGAAGTCGACGCGGCTGGCCTGGTGGGCGGCGGTCAGGCGGCGCTGGGCGGCGGTGTCGCCGGTGAAGGCGGCGATGCAGCCCTCCGGCTCGATGTTGGCCAGGGAGAGGATCGCCCCGGCGCAGCCCAGCGGCCCGGCGAACGACAGGATGGCCGACGAGCCGGTGTAGAGCGGGCGGCCCCACTCCAGCTCGGCCAGGAGGCGCTCGGGGTCGCCGGAGGAGTCCTTCAGCCCGGCCACGGGGAGCTTGGGCAGGATGTCGACGGGGATGCCGGGTTGCGACGCCTGCGGGAAGTGGTAGGCCAGCACCGGCAGGTCGGCCGCCGAGCGGACGACGACGTCGTAGTAGGCCGACGGGTCGGCCACGCCGGGCGGGGAGAGGGCGAGGACGGCGTCGGCGCCGTGGTCCGACGCCGACAGCGTGAGGGCCGCCGCCTGTCGGGCCGACGGGGCGCCGGTGCCGGCCAGGACGGGGACGTCGTCGGGGACGGCGTCGCGCACACCCTCCAGCAGCAGCACCCGCTCCTCGGCCGACAGGGTGGCGGCCTCGCCGGTCGAGCCGCTGATGAGCACCCCCCGGATCCCCGCCTCGACCAGCCGGGCGGCGTGGGCGGCGGTGGCGGCGACGTCGATCTCGCCGTCGTCGTCGAAGAGCGTGACGAGCGCCACCCCGACCCCGGTGAAGACGGGCTCCACGCCCCTGAACGTACCCGGCCGGCGGGGCCGGTCAGTCCTCCAGGAACCGGAGGGTGGCGTCGATGGCGCCGAAATCCTTCGGAGTCGAGAAGTGGTCGGCGCCGGGGAGCACCACGAGCCGGGCGTCGGGCAGCGCCTCCGCCAGCGGCTCGCCCGGGCCGGCGAAGTCGCGGGCGCCGATGACGACGAGCGCCGGGGCGGTGACGCGGGCGCAGTCGTCGGTGGTGAGGAGCCGGACCGGCGCTTTCAGCAACGCCGCCAGCGCCGTCCGGTCGGCGTCGGGGTGGCCGGCCAGGCGGGCGAAATAGGCCGCCGCCGGGTTCTCGGGGTCGGCACCGGACTCGACGGCCCGGAGGATGGCGTCGGTCCCGCTCGACTCGAAGACGTTGCGGCCCACGCCGAGGGTGACGATGCGGCGGAAGCGACCCGGCCGGTCGGCGGCCAGGCCGAGGAGCAGCCGGGCGCCGAGGGAGAAGCCGACGGCGTCGACCGGGCCGTCGCCGGCCGGCAGCCGCTCCGCCACCCAGCCCTCGAGGTCGGCGTAGGCGGCCGGGTCGTGGGGCTTCTCCGCCGAGCCGTGCCCGAGGAGGTCGATCGGCACGGTCGGGCGCCCGGCGTCGGCCAACAGGTCGAGCCAGCCGTTGTCGCCCCACGTGCGGGCCGACGAGGTGGCGAAGCCGTGGAGCAGGACGACGGGGATCGACTCGGTCATGTCGGGATGACTACCGTATTCGGGTACCTTCGTGTACTTCGAAGTTCTTCCTGGGGAGTGGCCATGAACGTTCTTCGCCGCAGCCTCCCGTTCCTCGTCGCCGTGGCAACCGTGGGTGCGATGGCGCTGGCGCCGGTCCGGTCATCGGCGGCACCGTCGCCCGGGCCGGCGGCCCAGACCGCCGACACCCGCTACGGCCCGATCCTCGTGCCGCCCACCGTCGGCGACCACCCCGGCGAGTTCACCGCCGTCGTCCCGGCCCTGCCGATGCCCTGCGTGAACTGCTTCCTCACCGGCACCAGGGTCGACCTGGTCTTCGAGGACGGGCGCTCGGCCAACCTCGACCACGGCGTGATGCTCCACCACGTCGTCGTGTTCAACTCCGGCCGGCCCGACGCCACCTGCGGCCCCGACACGCCGGTCGGATCGCTCGGGGAGCGGTTCTTCGCCGCCGGCAACGAGCGGACGGGCGGATCGCTGCCGCCCGGCTTCGGCTACCACCTCGGCACCGACCGGGTGGCCGGGGCGATCGACATCATGAACCACTCGAATCAGCCGCAGGCCGTGTACCTGCAGACGACGACGACCTACGTCCCCGACCCGGCGCCCGACATGCGGCCCGTCCGGCCGGTGTGGCTCGACGAGGGCGACTGCGGATCGTCGCACTACGCCGTGCCGGCCGGCCCGTCCGACCGGGTGTGGCGCTGGACGTCGACGCTGACCGGGCGCGTGCTGTTCGCCGGCGGGCACGTCCACGACGGCGGGATCAGGATCGACTTCGCCAACGAGACGACCGGCCGGCATCTGTGCACGTCGTACGCCGGCTATGGCGACAAGCCGGCCTACATGGGCAACATCGACTCGATGACCACCTGCTCCTGGGACCGGCTGGGCACGGTCCGCAAGGGCGAGGTGCTCTCGATCGACGCCTTCTACGACCCGCCCGAGCCGCAGTCGGACGTGATGGGGATCGTGCTGGCCTACGTCTACGAGACCGACGACCTGGCCGGCCGCACCCCGCCGCCTCCCGGCGTGCAGGCCCCGGCCCCCGCCTGGCCGCCGCCGGGCGGCGTCCCCAGCGGCCACGACCACAGCCACAGCCACTCCGGTCACCACCACTGACGCCGTCGCCCCAAACCGGCGTTCCTCAGCGGGCCATGCCGCCGGTGAGGAACGCCGGTTCGGTGGGTCCCGATCAGCGCAGCCAGGGGTCCTTCAGGTCGAGGTACTCGTCGATGACGATCGCCGCCATGAGGTCGCCGAACATCGCCTGGAGGTCGGCCGGCATGTCCTGGAGCTCGCCCCGGCGGGCCGCGGCCTCCGAGCTGAAGTACACGATGTCGCTGTAGGTGCCGTCGGGGTGGCGGGCGATGACGTCGCCGATGACGTCGGGGCGGAACCGGCGCATCACCGCCTCGAACTCCGGCGTGCGGGCCTCGATCGCGGCCAGCTTCGTGGTGTCGACCACGTGGCCGAGCATGACCTGGACGAACCCGGCCTCGTCCGAACCGCCCCCGAGCATCGTGGTGATCTCGGTGCTCTCCTTGAACGCCACGCCGTTGATGTACTTCTCGGTCTCCGTCCACCAGGCGCCCTGCTCCTCGCGGGCGCTGTTGCGGCGGGCCGCCGCTTCCGACTCGAACCGGGCGGCGATGATGACGCGGCCGTCGTCGGTGACGCCGCCCGTGCTGCCGAGGAAGCCGATGGCACCGGGGCGCACCTCCTGCTCCCAGCGGTCGGCCTGGCGGCGCAGGCCGTCGGCGTCGGTCGTTGTACCCGTGATCACCTGGATGAACATCGCCCGCCTCCTGCTCCTTCGTGGGTTGAGGCCAGCCAGACTGGCAGCGTTGCACCCGGCCCGACACCCCTGCGGCCGGCCGCCCGGCAGCCTTGCCCCCTTCGCGGCGAAGATCCCCCGGCCGAGTAGCGTCCGGAACCATGGCGACCAAGACCGGGCCCCCGATCGGGCCGTTCCCTGCCGGCGTCGAGACCGACGAGCAGCGGGAGGAGTACGACAAGCTGCGGCGGCGGGTCCTGTGGAAGATGCCGTACGGGCTCTATGTCGTCGGCGCCCGGGACGGGGAACGGCGCAACGGCATGACGCTCAACTGGGCATCGCAGGTCAGCTTCGAGCCCAAGCTGGTGGGGATCAGCGTGGAGAAGATCGCCTTCACCCACGAGCTCATCGCCGCCGGGGGCGTGTTCAGCCTCAACGTGCTGTCCCGGGAGGACCGGGCCGTCGTGCGGAAGTTCGTGAAGCCGGTGGAGGTGGACGCCGGAGCGGGAACGCTGAACGGCTTCCCGTTCCACGACGGGCGGACGGGGGCGCCGATCCTCGACCAGGCGGTGGCCTTCGTCGACTGCGAGGTCCGCAACCCGGTCGACTGCGGCGGGCACACGTTCTTCATCGGCGAGGTCGTCGACTGCGGCTTCGGTGTGGAGGACGAGGAGGCCGAGGTCCTCCGCATGGAGGACACCCGCATGAGCTACGGCGGCTAGAGAAGCGCCCCGTTCGTCCGCGGTATGTAACGCCGGCCGCGGTCGGGAGACCGACCATCGTGCGTATCCTCGAAGATATGGACGGAACGCCCGTCGGGCGGCGTGTCTTCCTCGGCCTCGCCGCTTTCGGCGTCTCGGGGATCGTGTGGGGGTCGAAGGCGGCCGGCCTGATGGAGCGCCTCCTCGGGCCCATCACGGTGAAGGACGGCAGCGGCCTCCTCGGTCTTCTCCCCACCGGCCGGTTCCGGATCTACTCGGTCGTCGGCTCGCTGCCGAGCCGCAGCACCGCCGACTGGCGGCTCGACGTCGGCGGCCTGGTCGGCGCCCCCTACACCATCGGCTACGACGAGCTCCTGGCCATGCCGGCCGTCGAGCTGACCAAGGACTTCCAGTGCGTCACCGGCTGGCGGGTGCCCGACGTGAAGTGGAAGGGCGTGCCCCTGGCCGAGGTCCTCGACCGGGCCCGGCCGCAGCCCGGCGCCACGGCGCTGCGGCTCGAGTCGTTCGACGGCGCCTACACCGAGAGCCTGACCCTCGACCAGGCCCGGCGCAGCGACGTGATCGTCGCCTACCAGCTGGACGGCAAGCCGATCTCGTCGGCCCACGGCGGGCCCGTCCGCCTCTACGTGGCCCCGATGTACGGGTACAAGTCGCTCAAGTGGCTGCAGCGCATCAGCCTGGTCGACAAGGTCGCGCCCGGCTACTGGGAGGACCAGGGCTACGACGTCGACGCCTGGATCGGCCACTCCAACGGCCGCAGCGACACGCCGGTCTGAGAGCATGCAGCGCTTCGACCGCACCGAGCGCTGGCTCCACTGGGCCAACGCCACGCTGGTGGGCGTGCTGGTGGCGACCGGCGCCGTCCTCTACTCGGGCGACCTGTCGAGCATCTTCGGCCGGCGGGCGCTGATCGAGCAGATCCACGTGATCGCCGGGCTGTGCCTGCCGATCCCGTTCCTGCTCGCCCTGCCGGGGCGGCGGGGGCGGGCCCTGCGGCGCGACCTCAACGTCCTCAACCGGTTCAGCGCTGACGACGTGCGCTGGCTGCGGAGCCGGGGCCGCGACCACACCGTCCGCCTCGGCAAGTTCAACCCGGGCCAGAAGCTGAACACCGCCTTCGTCGGCGCGGCGCTGGTGACGATGCTGGCCACCGGGCTGGTGCTGCGCTTCTTCGGCCCGTTCCCGCTCGCCTGGCGGACGGGCGCCACCTTCATCCACGACTGGACGGCGCTGGCCCTCGGTCTGGCCATCGCCGGCCACATCGCCCTGGCCGTCGGCGACCCCCACGCCCTGCGGGGCATGCTGCGCGGCACGGTGCCGGAGTCGTGGGCCCGGCGCAAGCGGCCCCGCTGGTACGAGGCGGAGCACCGGCCCGACCGCCCGCCGGAGGACGGCGGCGTCAGCGGGCGGAAGATACGGGAGCGAGCAGGAAGCTGACGGCCCGGCCCATGACCGCCGCCTGCTGGGCGGGGGTGGCGATGTCCTCGAAGCCGAAGCCGAACAGCAGCGTGGTCGGCGTCTCCACCGCGGCGGCGGTGCCGGTGCCGTGCCGGGAGGCCCCGGAGGCGTCGGGACCGCCCCGGCCCGGCCGCTCGACCCGGTAGCGGGCGGCGGTGGTACCGGGCAGGGCCGGGTAGGCCGGACCGAGCCGCTCGGCGGTGGCCGAGAAGGCGGCGGCGTTGCGGCCGGAGGCCACGCCGGTGGCGGCGAACGCCCAGTCGAGCCCGTCGAACGGTGCCCGCACGCCGTCGACGGGGGCGATCTTGGAATCGCCGTCGGCGCCGCCGGCCGGGGCGTTCTCGAAGGCCCCCAGCCAGTACTGGAAGAACTCCGGCGACAGGGTGACGCAGGCCCCGGGGACGCCGGCGTCGCCGTCCTCGCTGCCGGCCGGGGCCAGCCCCGCCACGATGAGCAGGTCGGGCACGCACGGGCCGTCGGCCACCGGGTCGTACCCGGCGCCCTCGGAGTACGGCCGCCCGGCGTCCCGGCCCATGTAGAGCAGCCGGCCGCCGTCGTTGAGGTAGTCCCGCAGGGCCAGCATCTCCTCGTCGGCCAGCCGGGACACCGTCTCGGGGACCCGGCCGGTCGAGTGGGTGGAGGCGGCGTCGTCGGCCGTCCAGATCACCGCCTCGTAGTGGCCCAGCACCCCGAGGTGGTCGGGGGCGACGTGGCCGTGGGCCTCGACGTCGTAGGTGTCGGCGTCGACACCGTTGGCGCCGAGGGCGGCCAGCACCGGTGCGAGCCGCCCGGCCGGCGCCGCCGCTTCGTCGGAACCGGACCGGCCGGCCGGGGGCCCGGGCACCACCGGGCCGGGCGGGTGGGTGCCCGCCCGCGGGCTGTGGTCGCCCCCGACGACGACGAGGACCCTGGTCGACCGGTGGGGCTCCACCTGGTAGGTGAAGGCGTCGCTGGTCACGCCCCCGGCGGTGAACCACACCGCGACGCTGTCGCCCGGCGCCGCTCCGGTGACCGCCCCCCGCACCCGGTGGGCCCACACCGAATCCGTCCCGCCGTAGCGCAGGCCGCCCGGCCACTCGACCGCCGGCGTCCGGTGCTCCGGCCCGCTCCCCACCCGCCAGTGGAGGGTGACGGGCCCCAGGCGGCGCAGCGCGGTCGCCTGCACCGGCTGGGGATCCCCGTAGGAGACCGGGAAGCGGTCGACGGTGATCCCCGGCACCTGGTTGCCGAGATGCGACGCCGGCCGGGTCGGGTCGACGGCCGAGCGGGCCACGTCGACGGCGAAGGGCCGGTTGACCTCGTACTCCTGGTCGACCAGCGCCTCGTTGTCGGGGAAGAGGAAACCGCTCTCCGGGATGCCCTCGCCGAGCTCGACGGTGAAGGCCAGCGTGCCGGTGTTGGCGTGGGCCCAGCTCGACGTCTCGCCGTTGGTGGAGTACAGGTCGGCCGACAGCTCGGGCTTGTAGCCGGGGATGGCCGGGTCGACCGGCGTCCCGGCCAGGGCGGCGTAGATCGACTGGTCGGCGGTGGGCGTCTGCTCCTGCCACCCGATCGGGTAGAGCACGAGGCGCCCGAAGGAGTGGTAGTTCACGATGAACCGGAACCGCAGTCGGCTGCCCAGCCCCACCAGGGCCTTCGTCTCGGGCTCGGACGCCGGCGACGGGCCCCGGTAGCTCTGGTCGGCGGGGACGCTGGAGGATCCCTCCGGGGTGTAGCCCCAGTGGTCGGGCAGGTTGCGGTTGGGGTCGACGCCGTCGTAGACGTCGATCTTCCCGTCGTGGTTGTTGTCGGCCGTGTTCTTGCGCCACAAACGGTTGCCGGGCTCGAAGGTCCGCTCGTAGCCGTCGGGATTGGCCACCGGCAGGAACCACAGCTCGGTGGTCTCGAGCAGCTTCGTCGTCTCGGGGTCCACGCCGTAGCCCTCCACCATGGAGTGGAGCAGCCGGCGGGTGACCTCGCCGCTGATCCACTCCCGGGCGTGCTGCAGCGACAGGTACAGCACCGCCGGACGGGCGCCGTCGGCCACCCGCGGGGCGTCGGCCGTCACCCGGACGGCCACGATGTCCCGGCCCTGCACCGACTTCCCGATGACTTCGGTGCGGACCAGGTCGGGATGGTCGGAGGCCAGGGCGTCGATCTCGGCGTGGATCCCGCCCGGCCCGTCCCAGCGCTTCCAGACCGAGTACCCGGCCGACGCCTGTCCCCGGGCGAGGTCGGCCACCGAGCGCCCGTGCCCGTCCCGCCAGGGGACGGGGGCGAACCCGAGCGCCGCCAGCCGGGCGGCCTCGTCCGGACCGGCCACGATCTCGGCCCTGCCGTCGGGGCGGGTGGCGGCCACGTCGAACCCGGCCGTCGCCAGCCGCCGGGCGGCCCCCGGTGACGCCGTGATCCGGTAGAGGTCGGGCCCCGACGGGGCGGCGCCGCCGGCCGCCCGTCCGGCCGGGGCGGCGAGGCCGGCGCCGGCGGCCAGCGCCAGCACGGCGACCATGACCCGGACCACTCGCGACAACCCCGACCTCCCCTCGAAGCACTCCAGGTTGTCACATTCGGGGGGCGACGCCCCCCGAGAACCCCCCGAAAGGCGAGGCGGCGCCTTCGGCGCCCGCATCCTGTTCCGGCAAAGCTGCTCCTCGCTGCGCTCGGGCTTTGCCGCTCAGCCCCCGAGCGCCCCGGCCAGGCGGGTCAGGCCCTCGACGAGGGCGTCGTCGCCCAGGGCGTAGGACAGCCGGGCGTACCCCGGTGCCCCGAAGGCCTCGCCGGGGACGATGGCCACCGCCACCTCGTCGAGCAGGACCTCGGCCAGCTCCAGCGTCGACTCCGGCCGGCGGCCGCCGATGTCGCGGCCCAGCACGCCCTCGAACGACGGGAAGGCGTAGAAGGCCCCCTCCGGCTCGACGCAGGTCACCCCGGGGATGCCCGACAGCAGCTCGTGCATCTTGCGCCGGCGGACGTCGAAGGCCGCCCGCATCATGGCCGTGAACTCGAGGTCGCCGGTCAGGGCGGCCAGCGCCGCCGCCTGGGAGACATTGGAAACGTTGGACGTGGTGTGGGACTGGAGGTTGGTGGCCGCCGCCGCCACGTCGGGCGGCCCGATCAGCCACCCCACCCGCCAGCCGGTCATGGCGAAGGCCTTCGAGACGGCGTTGATCACCACGCAGCGTTCGGCCAGCTCGGGCACGACGACCGGCATCGACGGAGCGGTGCGGCCGCCGTAGACGAAGTGCTCGTACATCTCGTCGGTCACGACCCACAGGCCCCGCTCGACGGCGAAGCGGCCGATGGCCTCGATCTCCTCCCGGGTGTAGATGGCGCCGGTGGGGTTGGACGGCGAGACGAAGAGCAGGGCCTTCGTGCGGGGGGTGCAGACGCCGGCCAGCTGGTCGACGGTGGCCCGGAAGCCGGAGTCGACCGTGGTCGAGATGGGGACGGGGACGCCGCCGGCCAGGGAGATGGCCTCCGGGAACGTCACCCAGTAGGGCGCCACGACGATGACCTCGTCACCGGGGTCGAGCAGGGTGAGGAACGTGTTGGCGATGGCCTG
>Ga0070681_10007128_pt1 | contig 10891 bp, 4 predicted proteins | sample KBSC83BmetaG_FD_65650 | JGI IMG/M metagenome (GOLD analysis project Ga0070681, IMG submission 65650) | Corn rhizosphere microbial communities from Kellogg Biological Station, Michigan, USA - KBS C8-3B metaG | ecosystem: Host-associated > Plants > Roots > Rhizosphere | place: USA: Michigan...
TGCTCTCGAATTCCATCCGGGCAACGCCCGGGTGGTTCACCACGCGAACCTCAAGGTCGATGCGAGCGGATCGTCGCGCCGGCTCGATGCCGAAGACGAGGCGCCGGGATTTGATGGCAGCAGTCGTGACGCGAGATTTCCGGACGGCTATTTTCTGGGCTGGACGCCAGGGCAGCGCGCCCATGCCGCACCGGAACAGTCATGGTATCTGCCGGCCGGTGCAGATCTCGTGGTGGAGCTCCATCTCACGCCCACCGGCAAACCGGAACGCGTTCAAGCCAGTCTTGGACTGTTTCTGAGCGATGTCCCGCCTTCTCGCACGCCGTACATGATTCGGCTCGGCAGCCAGCGGATCGATATTCCGGCCAACGCGCGTGCCTACACGACGAGCGACCGATACATCTTGCCTGTGGCTGTCGATCTGCTCGCGGTCCAGCCGCATGCACACAACCTGGCGCGAACGATGAAAGCATTTGCCAGGCTGCCCGACGGCCGTCGCGAGTGGTTGATTGACATTGAAGACTGGGACTTCCGCTGGCAGGACGTCTATCGGTATGCGGCGCCCGTTCATCTGCCACGAGGGACCGTGCTGGAGATGGAGTACACGTACGATAACTCCAGCAGCAATCCCCGAAATCCCAACCAACCGCCACGGCGCGTGACGTTCGGACAGACGAGCTCCGCCGAAATGGGCGATTTGTGGCTGCAGGTCGTGACAGCGAGCGACATCGACCGCGCCACGCTCGACGCGGACTACGCGCCCAAAATGCTTCGCGAGGATATTGCCGGCGACGAAACCACGTTGCTGACTCATCCGAACGACGCCCGTCTACACAGGGATCTCGCCTTGTGCTATCTGGACGACGGACGTGTTGACGAGGCGATCGACGAATTCGAACGGTCGCTGGCGCTCGTGCCCAGTGCCGCAGATCAGCACTATGAGCTCGGCGTCGTGCTCCTGAAGGCGGAGCGCTTCGAAGCCGCAGAGACGCATTTCCGCCGGGCCATCAACCTGAAGCCGGATGATGCCGAGAGCTACAACGGTCTCGGTGCGATCGCGTACGCGCGGGGCAGGAACGAAGAGGCGATCCGTTTCTTCCAGCAATCGTTTGCGGTTCGGGACAACGCAATGGCGCATTACAACCTCGGGCGAGTCCTCGCGCGTGATCATCGCCTCAACGAGGCCGTGAGACAGTACGAAGCTGCGCAAGCGATCAAATCGGATGATCCCGACACGCACGTGGGTCTGGGTGCGGTCCTGGCGGAGCTTGGCCAAACGGCGGCCGCCATCGAACAGTATCGCGAAGCGCTCCGCGTGAAGCCGAACCTTGTCAGCGCGATGACGAATCTCGCATGGATTCTCGCGACCGTCGCGGATCCGTCTGTAGGCCGTCCCGCTGAAGCCGTGACATTGGCGGAGGAAGCGGTGCGGCTCACAGCATCGAAGAATGCCGTCATTCTGGACACCCTCGCGGTGAGCTACTTCGCGGACGGCCGTTTCGACGACGCGATCCGCACGGCGCGCTCGGCGGTTGATCGGGCGGAGGCTGACCACGACGCCGCGACGGCGGCGCGGTTGCGTGTGAGGCTGCGTTCGTATGAGGATCAACGTCCGCGTTGAACACCGTGCGAAGGATCCTCGTTACATTGTTCGCGTTCGCGATCGTCGTGTTCCCGGACCGTCCCGCCCGGGCCACTGATCTTCACAACGTACTGACCGATTACGTCATTACCTCGTGGAACAACAAAGAGGGGCTGCCGCCGGGCGTGGTGTGGGCGCTCGCGCAGGATGCCGACGGCTATCTCTGGGTCGGGAATGACGCCGGTCTGTTTCGTTTTGATGGCGAGCGCTTCGTTTCGTGGAACGCGCTGTCTTCGGCGGTCGTTCCTTCGGTTCCGGTTCGTTCCCTGACATTTGCCCGCGACGGCAGTCTCTGGATTGGGTTCGGCGGCACTGCGGGCATCGGCCATCTCGTGCAGGGACGTTTGCGCCGATACGGCGAAGCCGACGGCCTTGGTCCTGGCGCCGTCGTGGTGATCACCGAGGATCACGAGGGCGGCGTGTGGGCCGGAAGCAACAGCGGGTTCTATCGCTTCGGCAACGAACGATTTTCCAGGCAGGCCATCGGTGCCCCGGGTCAGCCGACGGCTGTATTGAGCGCCTTCACCGATCGCACGGGCGCACTCTTCGTCGGCACAGCGTCGGGACTCCTGAAGTCCGATCCGCCGTACATGCAGTTCCGCACAGTGCAGACGACCGACGATGCGGTCCGCGCGGTGGCGGACGACGGTCGTGGCGGCATCTGGATCACCGATGCCGTGACCGGCTTTCGCGTGGTGGAAGATGGTTCCGCAGCGACGAGCCATTTCGACAGCCACCAGGAACGCGGCCGCGGGATGCGGTTGCTCCTCGATCGTCGTGGCAACATGTGGACGGCCACCGGCGGTCAAGGTCTGTGGCGCACGCGGCTTGATGGCCGGGACGCCCTGAAGCGCCTCCCCTCCCCTGAAGGCGGTCCACGTATCGAGCGCGCGACGAGTTTGACCGGACTGCTTGGCGACGGCGTGTACTCCCTGCTGGAAGACCGTGACGGCAACATCTGGGCCGGCACTACCGAAGGGGTGAATCGGCTCACACCGCGACGAATCAGCCAGATGATCGACCTCGGGATCGTGCGCGGCCTGGCGGTCACCTCGTCGGGCGTCTGGGTGGGAACGGTGGACGGCCTCGTGCAATTCACCGCCGACGGTGGACGCGCTCGCGAATGGAAAGCATCGGGCGCGCGCGTGACTGCGATGTACGCGGACGCGCAAGAAACCATCTGGGTCGCCACGGACCGCCAGTTGCTGCGGCTCACGGACGGGAAGCCGTCGCCGGTTTCCCTTTCAGTCCCTTTGAATCAAATCGAGAGCATCACATCAGACGGAGGGCACGGGATCTGGTTGTACGACGTCGAGCGCGGACTGCTGCACTGGCAGGATGGACGCGTGGTTCCGCTTGACAGCGCGATCGACTTTCATCAGGTTCGCGTGACATTCGCGTACACCGATCGGTCGCGTCGGGTGTGGTTTGCCCTCTCTGATGGCCGCGTGCTGCGAGTCTCTGAGGACGGGGTGGAGACTTTCGGGAAGACAGACGGTCTCGACGCCGGCGTGTACGATGCCCTGGCCGAAGACCAGCACGGCACGATCTGGCTCGGAGCCAGCGCTGGCATCTCGCGCTACGGTGATGGACGCTTCACCACACTCCATAGCTCGAAAACCTTCCCTGGCACCGGCATCGTCTCGATTGTGAGCGACCGTTCCGATTCATTGTGGATCGGCGGAAGCGCGGGCATTCTGCACATCGCCACCACGGAACTGGGCAGGGCGATCGCCAATCCCTCCGAGAAACCGCGCTTCACGGTGTTCGATCGCTCGGACGGCATCGCGGGCGTTCCGGTGGCGCTCGGGAACAGCCGTCGCGTAGTCGCGGCGAGCGATGGCCGCCTCTGGTTCATGACGGCGCGCGGCGTGACGATTATGAATCCGAACGAGCTGCAGCAGCCGCGCGACCCCTCGCCGGTTCGCATCGAAGACGTCATTGCGGACGGTCGGCCGTTCATCGCCCAGCCCTCGATGGAGCTGCCCGCCGGCACGCGGCGGCTTGAAATCGACTACACCGTGATCAATCTGACGTCGGCGCTCAAGGCGCGCTTCCGGTATCGCCTCGAGGGATTCGATCCGGATTGGATCGAGTCGGATGCACGGCGTCAGGTGTACACGAATCTTCCGCCGCGCGACTACGTGTTCCGGGTCAGTACGACAGACGATTCGGGCCCGGGAACCGAGAGCGAATGGCGATTTTCAATCGCGCCGATGTTTTACCAGAGCCCGTGGTTCTACGCGGTCATTGCCCTCGTCGTGGCCGCAGCGTTCGGGTTGGCCTGGCAGATTCGGCTGCGCAAGGTCCGCAAGGAGTTCGCGCTGCTGCTTGGTGAGCGCGCGCGAATCGGACGGGAGATTCACGACACGCTGCTCCAGGGATTGGTCGGCGTGTCGCTCCAGTGCGACTCGATCGCCGCCGATCTCGAGGGTGACTCCGGCATCAAGCCCGACAAGTTCGTGCGGATGCGGAAACAGGTTCAGGAGTACATCCGCGAGGCGCACGACGCCATTTGGGATCTGCGATCGGGAAAAGTGCAGGATCGAGATCTGGGTACAGCGCTTCGCGAGTCCACCGAACAGGCGATCAACGGCCACAACATTCGCGTGCACTTCGCCGGGGTCACGCCGTCGACGCGCCCACTGCCGAAAATTGAAGAGCAGGTGCTCAAGATCGGCAAAGAAGCGGTGTTGAACGCCGTGCACCACGCGGGCGCGACGGAAATCAGCGTGGATCTTCGGTACGATGCCGACGTGCTGACGCTTCGCGTGTCGGACGATGGGTGCGGCTTCGATCCGGCGTACCTGGGAGATGATCGTCACTACGGTCTCGTCAGCATGAAGGAGCGCGCCGCGGTAGTCGGCGGCCGGCTGACGGTCGCGACCGCTGTCGCGCAAGGGACGTCGGTGACGGCGGTCATTCCGCTGACCTCAAGGCATGCATGATCGGCGAGTCATTGAGTCATTTGGTCATTCTGTACTTGGCACGTGTCGGCGATTCTTCGAGGAGCAGATGACTCAATGACGAAAATTCAAGGAGCGTCGTAGTTGATCCGGATTTTGTGTGTCGATGACCATCGAATCGTTCGCGAAGGGATCGCCTCGCTGATCGACCGCCAGCCGGACATGCGGGTCGTGGCGTCTGCGGCGTCGGGCGAAGAGGCGATCGACCTCTTCATCGAGCATCAGCCCGACATCACGCTCATGGACCTCCAATTGGGGGTCATGGACGGCATCACGGCGATCAAAATCATCCGGCGAGGTTCGCCCGGCGCGCGCATTGTCGTGCTCACGATGCGGCGCGGCGACGAAGACATTCATCGCGCCCTCGAGGCGGGGGCGTCCACCTATCTGATGAAGGACACGATTTCTGACGATCTGATTCGAGTGCTGCGCGAGGTCCAGGCCGGTGCGCATCCGATGCCAGCCGATGTAGAAGCGCGGCTCGCCGAACGTGCGACGCGCGGAACGCTCACCAATCGCGAGGTGCAAGTCGTCGAACTTGTCGCGCAGGGCATGCGGAACAAGGAAATTGGCGTGTCGCTGGGCATCAGCGAAACGACTGTCCAGGTCCACGTGAAGAACATTCTCTCCAAATTGCAGGTGCAAGATCGCAGTGGCGCCATCACCGCCGCGATCCGGCGCGGCATCATTCACATCTCTTAACAAGTGAGGAAGTGAGGAAGTGAGGAAGTGAGAAAGTAAGGAAGTGAGGAAGTGAGGAAGTGGGAGAGCCAATTCCTTAGATCCTCACTTCTTCACTTCCTCACCTTTGAGTCCCACTACTTGCTTTTAGGTATTGCCACCCTCGGGCTGGCAAGCTAGAACTTCGAGGTTTTTTACGAGTTTCGCGCCAAATTTTGTGGTTTGGCGCTTGAGGAGAGGATATGGAGCCCGTGAAGTGGTCGAGGTTCGTGCTCGGCGTCCTGTTCTGCCTGCTGGCCGCTCCCATGGCGGCCTATGCAGACAGCGAGATCGCCGGCATCGTCACCGATGCGACCGGCGGCGTGTTGCCGGGCGTGACCGTTGAAGTGACCAGCCCGGCGCTCATTGAGCAGACGCGTTCGGTTGTGTCCGACGCGGCCGGTGCCTATCGCATCGTGGATCTTCGTCCGGGCACTTACAAGGTGACCTTCACCCTTCCGGGATTCAACACGTTCGTGCGCGAGGGCATCGTGCTCGAGTCCGATTTCACTGCCACCATCAACGCGCAAATGAAAGTAGGCGGTGTGGAGGAAACGATTACGGTTTCCGGGGCATCACCCGTCGTGGACGTGTCGAGCACCATGAGCCGCACGGTCCTTTCTCAGGAACAGATCGAAGCGCTGCCGACCGGACGCAGTTATCAGAGCCTGTCGGCGACCATTCCTGCGCTGTCGCCAGCCGGTTCCGGACGATTCGACGTGGGCGGTGCGTCGCAGATGTGGCAGGGCACCGTCGTCGCATACGGTTCGCTGGCCAACGATACCGCGCTCGAAGTGGATGGCATGAGCGTGATGACGCTCCTCAATCAGGGGTCGATTGCCGGCGTGTACCACAATCAGGGCGCTTACCAGGAGATGTCGTATCAGGTGGTGGCCGGCACGGCCGAGTCCCAGACGGGCGGCGTGCGGATCAACATGATTCCGAAGGAAGGCGGCAACCGTTTCAGCGGTGACTTCCTCGGCATGTATTCGAACGAGCACTTCAGAAGCGACAACAACGATGCCGACTTGAAAGCGAAGGGACTGACGGTCCCACCGAGCCTTCGTGGTATCTACGATTTCAACGGCGGCATTGGCGGGCCGATCGTCAAGAGCCGCGTCTGGTTCTTCCACTCGACGCGCCGCTGGGGTGCCGCCAACTACATCGCCAATCAGTTCTTCGATAACGGCGATCCGGCATACGACCGCAGCAAACTGCAGGCCTATACGACACGGTTGACGATGCAGATTAACCCGAAGAATAAGCTGTCGGTGATGTACGACGCGCTGCCGAAATATCGGGATTACTTCGGGAGCGAAACGGGACGTCAAACGCCCGACGGATCAGGCAATCAGGATCAGTTCGGTTTTGATGACCAGGCGAAGTGGACGTCTACGATCAGCAGCAAAGTCCTCTTCGAAGCAGGATTGTCCAAAAACTATCTCGGCTACAACCTGAAATACCAGTCGGACGTCGCCCGCGCCAGCGCGTCGAATCCATTTGGAGACATTTCGAAGAGCGACGTCGGGATTGCATCGAAGACGGTGTACAACGCCGCGACGACGGAGTTCTACAACCCGTTTGTCGCCAATCAGGCAGTAACGACCCTGTCGTACGTGACCGGCTCGCACAGCATCAAGGTCGGGATGCAGTGGAAGTACGGCTGGATCAAAAACACCGTTACCCAGAATGCCAACATGGTGCAGGTGTACAACAATGGCGCACCGCTGCAGGTGCGCGTGTACAACACGCCGATCCAGTCGCGTGCGAATTTGAACGGCGACACCGGCGTCTACATCCAGGATTCCTGGCGCATGGATCGGCTGACGCTCAGTCCCGGTATCCGCTGGGAACGGTTCAACGCTGAAGTCGCCGAACAGAGTGCGCCTGCCGGCCGGTTCATTGCCGCCCGTCATTTCGACGAGATCAAGAATCTTCCGAACTTCAAGAACTGGGTTCCGCGACTTGGCGCCGCATACGACCTGCGCGGCGACGGCAAGACCGGTCTGAAATTCAGCATCGGCCGGTACATGCAACAGGACGCCAGCTCATTTCCGCAGACGTACAACCCGATGGCGCAGACGTCAACGGCGCTTTCGTGGACGGATCTCAACAAGGATGACATCGCGCAGGGCGAGCTCGGTTGCGTCTTCCAGACGCCGGGCTGCGAGATCAATTTCGCCCAGTTATCGTCGACGTTTGGCGCGCGCCGGAACAAGAATCCCGACCCCAATCTGAAGCGTCCGTATCAGATGGTCTACAACGCAGGAATCACCCAGGAACTTCGTCCCGGGCTCGGCGTCGCGGTGAATTACTTCCGGCGGGAATTTCACGCCATCAGCTATACCAACAGTCTCTCGATACCGATGTCGGCATACACGGCGTTCCAGATTCCCGACCCGCGAAATAACGGCCAGCGCATTCCCGTCTACAACGTGAATCCGGCGGTGTTGTCGGCGGCGATCAACGAAGTCGACACGACCTCGGCGAACAACAAGTCGGCCTTCAACGGGTTCGACGTGACCTTGAACTCGCGCTTCTCCAACGGCGCGATTGTGACGGGAGGCACGTCGACGGGCCGAACGATCTCGAGGCTTTGTGACGTGACCGATCCGAACTATGTATCGGCCGCGGCATCGGGGCTGCTGTACTGCGATCAGAGTCAGATCGAGATTCCGTTTCTGACGACCTTGAAGCTGTCAGGATCCTATCCGCTGCCGTACGGCGTCCGTGTGAGCGGCGTATTCCAGAGCACGCCCGGAGACCCGGTCGCGACAACCTACGTGCTCAGCGCCGCGAACTTCCGCACCATTACCGGCGTCGCGATGGGACAGTCGTCGATCACCATGAGGTTGAACAAACCCGGTGAGGAGTACCTGCCTCGCGTCAATCAGCTCGACGTGACCCTTTCGAAATCCTTCAAGGTCGGGTCTGCGCGCGTATCGCCGGAAATCAGCCTGTTCAACATGCTGAACGCGAATCCCGTGCTGAGCGAATCGACGGCGTATCCGGCCATCGGCACACCGCTCAGGATTCTGGATGGGCGGTTGCTGAGATTCCAGGCGCAGATTCGGTTCTGACGATGTAATTAGCGACTCTGACGGTGTAATTAAGAATAAGGAATGAAGAATTAAGAAGCCGAGTGAGAAGGGTGCGCCTTCTTAATTCTGAATTCTTAATTCTTAATTTCTATAATCACCTGGTGCTCCAGCGCGCTCTGGCAGTCCTCCTCATAAGCGGCGCCGCACAAGGTGTGTTTGCACAGCCGCGCCCTGCTGTTACCTTCACGCGCGACATTGCACCGCTCCTTTTCACACACTGCGCCACCTGTCATCGCCCCGGCGGTTCAGCGGCGTCGAGCCTGCTGACATTTGACGAAGCGCGCCGCAGGGCCCGGCAGATCGTGACGATGACGGCGTCGCACGCGATGCCGCCGTGGAAGCCCGAATCCGGCTTTGGGGAGTTCGAGGGTGAGCGCCGCCTGACCGATCCGCAGATCGCGCTCTTTCAACGGTGGGTGGAAGACGGCCTCCAGGAAGGCAACCCCCTGGATTTGCCGAAGGTGCCCGAGTGGTCCGCGGGCTGGGAACTCGGGCCGCCGGATCTGATTCTGACGATGCCGGAGTACACGTTGCGGTCCGGCGGTCCCGACATGTTCAGAAATTTCGTGATCCCGGTGCCGACCACCGCGAACCGTTTCGTGCGCGCGTGGGAATTCCATCCCGGGAATCGTGTGGTGCATCACGCGACGATGCAGGTGGACACCGAGGGCGCCTCGCGGCGTTTTGACGAGCAGGATCCGGACGGTGGGTACGAAGGGCTGATTGCGCCGTCCGCGCGGGCGCCGGACGGATTTTTTCTCGACTGGGCTCCCGGTCATCGTCCCAGCGTCGCGGTGGAAGGCACCGCCTGGCCGCTGCCCAAGGCGAGCGATCTCGTGATGATGCTGCACCTGCGACCAAGCGGGAAGGAAGAGAAGGTGCAGGCGACCATCGGCCTGTACTTCAGCGAGACGCCGCCTGCGAAACTTCCCGTCATGGTCCGCTTGAATCGGCAGGACCTCGATATTCCCGCGGGCGAACGGCAATTCCGCACGACAGATTCTTTCACGCTGCCTGTCGACGTCGATCTGTACACCGTTCAGCCGCACGCGCATTACCTCGCGCGCGAGATGCGCGGCACGGCGCGGCTCCCTGACGGCGCGATCAAGCCGCTGATTTACATCAAGGCGTGGGACTTCGACTGGCAGGATGTGTATCACTACGCATCGCCGGTCTTTCTGCCGAAAGGCTCGACACTGTCGATGGATTTCACCTACGACAACTCGTCAGCCAACGTCCATAATCCGCACGCACCGCCGGTTCGAGTGACCTATGGTCAGCAGACCTCGGACGAAATGGCGGAATTGTGGTTTCAAGTCGTCCCGCGACATTCTTCGGACCGTGCTGCATTGACGCGTAGCCTCTACGCGAAAGTGTTGCCCGAGGAAATCAAGGGCCGACAGATGATGGTAGCGAAGGACCCTGGCAACGTGGCGCTGCACGACGATCTCGCGCTGATGTATGTCGAGGCGGGGCGGACGTCGGCCGCCGTCGACGAGTTCCGGGTGTCGCTGAAGCTCCGCCCGGATTCAGCGGCGGCGCGATTCAATGTTGGCGCCGCATTGCTGGCCGCTGGCAATCGTTCCGGCGCGCGGCCATACTTCGAGCAGGCGTTGCAGGCCGATCCCGCTCACGCGATGGCGCACAACGATCTCGGCGCGCTGCTGCAGGCCGACGGCGATCTCTCAGGCGCAATGGCCCACTACCGTCAAGCCCTTCAACTGGCGCCGAACGACGCCGAAATCCAGCTGACCGCCGGCGTCGGGTTCGCCGCGACGGGTGACCGCGCCAGCGCGCTCGCGCACCTGCGCGCGGCGATCACGCTCAAACCCGATTGGCCCAACGCCCAGGCGGCGCTCGCGTCAGTGATCGCGGATTCGCCGGCGTCGACGACCGAGGATCTGAAATACGCGTTGGCTCTGGCGGAGCGCGCGGTGGAGGCCACTGACGGGAAAAACCCCGCATTTGTGGACATTCTGGCGGCGACGCGCCGCGCGCAGAAATGACATCTACCTCGTTTTAGGTATTGCCGCTGATAGTGGGGGCGCAAAAAATACCCCAACTTGAAGTAGTGCGGACCTTTATCCCTGGGCGTTGCTCGGGAGACCCTGAGCCAAGTCGAAGGGCAGGTCCGCCTTGAGGTACGCATGAAACGATTCTTACCGTATGGAATCGCGGCCGCTGCCGTTGCCGCATTCATCTGGACCGCTCCACATCTGGCGGGACAGCAAGCCAGTCGGTCCACGTCGGCAACATCCAATCCAAATGAGTGGCCGACCTACGGCGCCGACCTCGGGAACTCGAAGTATCGGCCGCTCGATCAGATCAACGCGTCGAATTTCAGCACGCTCGAGACCGCCTGGACGTTCCGCACCGACAATCTCGGTCCGCGCCCGGAAGGGCGCCTCGAAGCGACGCCGCTGATGGTGAAGGGCGTGTTGTATACGACCGCCGGCAGCCGC
>Ga0070681_10007130_pt1 | contig 10890 bp, 4 predicted proteins | sample KBSC83BmetaG_FD_65650 | JGI IMG/M metagenome (GOLD analysis project Ga0070681, IMG submission 65650) | Corn rhizosphere microbial communities from Kellogg Biological Station, Michigan, USA - KBS C8-3B metaG | ecosystem: Host-associated > Plants > Roots > Rhizosphere | place: USA: Michigan...
GCCGGCTGCGGCTTCGTCTGGTAACGATCCACCTTGATGTCACGAACCACTCCGATGACCTCGCGCGCCCGTTCTTCTGGGACGAGGTCGAGCGTGACGTGCTTCCCCATAGGATTTTCATTGGGCCAGAACGTCCGCGCCATAGTCTGGTTGATGACTGTCACCCATGGCGCGGAGGCGGTGTCCCGGGCCGTGAAATCGCGCCCGCGCAGGAGCGGCGCTTTCAGCGTGGAGAACAGATTCGCTGTCACCGGAAAGAACATGGCGCTGAGCACGTTCTTTTCCGCATCGTTTGGCGGTTTAGGCCTGCCCTCGATCGTGAAACTCATACTTTCGCCCTCAGTCAGCGGAAGGTAAACACTCCCGGCCGCAGACTGGACTCCGGGTGCCGCCACGATTCGCTCGTATAGCCGATCGAACGTGCGCGCGGGCACGGGGCTGACATCCACCAGAGGGTAATTGTGATACGAACCGATCGATTTGACGTACTCATCGCCTGGCAGGATGAGACGAAAGGTCACCAATCCGGTGGGGTCGCACCCCAGATCGGCTCCCTGCAGCCGGAGAAAGCTGTTGATCATGAGACCGGCTCCCACCAGCAGCACGAGAGCGAGGGCGATCTGCCCCGCCGTCAGCGCGCCCCGGAAACGCTGGCGCGCCAGCCCGACCGCGGAGCTGCGCGCGGATTCCTTGAGAGATTCGGCCAGATTCGACTTAGACAATTGCAGGGCGGGAATAACGCCGAACGCGAAGCCCGTGGCAACGGACAATGCCGCCGTAAATACCAGCACGCGCATGTCGAGGCTGATCTCATGGAGGCGAGGAAACCACGGAGGGCTTATGACAACGAGCATCCGGATTCCAACCCAAGCCAGTAGCGCTCCGAGCACTCCGCCTGAGACCGAGAGCAATATGCTTTCAGTGAGGAGCTGACGCACAATGCGCGAACGGCTCGCGCCCAATGCCGCCCGCACCGCCACTTCTGTCTGCCGCGATGACGCGCGTGCCAGAAGCAATCCAGCCACGTTAGCGCAGGCGATAAGCAGCACGAAGGCGACCACGCCTTGAAGCATCCACAGCGGCTGCCGCATCCAACCGAACAGCGCATCACGAATCGGTTCCACGCGGACGCCCCGTCCCTTGTTGCGTGTCGGAAAGTCCCGCGCAAGCTGGTTAGCGATGCTCTCCATCTCCGCCTGCGCGCGCGGAATCGAAACCCCGGGCTTGAGACGACCGACCACCGATAAATAAGGTCCTGAGCCCTGCAATTGGAAGCGGCTGATCGCGAGGGGCATCCAAAATTCGGCATCGTCGTTCCGAAAGCGAAAATCGGGCGGCATCACGCCGATGATGGTGAGGGTCGTACGATCTGCCCGGAGGGTCTTATTTACAATGTTGGGGTCTGAGGCAAAGCGCTGCTTCCACAGCCGATGGCTGATCAGGATCACGGGCGCAGGTGTATCGATCTGGTCCTCGTCGTCGGTAAATGTACGGCCTAAGATTGGCCGAACGCCCAGGATTCGAAACACCGCCGGATTGAACTGCTCACCCTGGATTCTCTGTGCGGGCGACCCGCTTTCCGACGCGCCTAAGTCGAGGCCGGCGCCGCTCAGGGCTCCGAGGTTTTCAAAACTACGGCTCCGCTCCTTCCACGCTATATAGTCGGGAATCATCGCGCCGTCGGTTTGCTCGGGATGCCCAGGCGGAGTGGTTCCGATCATGACCAGGCGTCCCGGCTCACGGAATGAAAGTGAACCCAGCAGGATAGTATTGACCAGGCTGAAAATTGCGGTGTTGGCGCCGATGCCCAGCCCGAGAGACAATACCGCAATTGCAGTGAACCCGGGCTTTTTCGCCAGCATGCGAAGTCCGTAGAGTATGTCCTGCCACAGCATCGTCATAACTTAGTCGTAGGAAACGCGGCTGGCACGCAGATTCGAAGCTGGCGCGCCTCTCGACATTATGGCGGTGATGGTTCCAACAATACCAGCGGCGAAAACTCTCTAGGTCTGTTCAAATGGGGTAGCATCTCAAGAGTCCGCTCTTTAAATGTGATAAATGTCCATTCCTAATGGGACACGCCTTGGTCCGTACGAGATCCTCGCTCCACTCGGTGCGGGCGGGATGGGCGAAGTCTATCGCGCCCATGATACGCGGCTCGAGCGTGATGTGGCCATCAAAACCCTTCCGGAACGTCTGGCGGGGGACCCCCAGGCCCTGGCACGTTTCGACAGGGAAGCCAAGGCCATCGCCGCGCTGTCACACGCGAACATCCTTTCCATTTTTGACGTCGAGCTCAGCCGTCCGCCGCTATTTCTGGTGACTGAATTACTCGAAGGAGAGACCCTGCGCCGCCGTCTTAAGGATTCGGCTCTGCAGTGGCGGAGGGCCGTAGAAATCGGAGCGGCAGTCGCGGAAGGATTAGCGGCCGCGCATGCGAAAGGGATCGTTCACCGGGACCTCAAGCCGGAGAACATCTTTTTGACTAAAGACGGCCGGGTCAAGATCCTTGATTTCGGCTTGGCGCGTTTCAAGGAGGCTTTGGAACTCGAAAGCAGGACCCACGCCGCGACGCTTACCGATGCCGCCGTTGTGATGGGCACGGCCGGCTACATGTCTCCGGAACAGGCGCGAGGCGAGTCGGTGAGTACGGCCAGTGACCTTTTCTCGCTCGGATGTGTGCTTTACGAAATGGCGACTGGCCGGCGCGCATTTCATCGTTCCTCTCCTGTCTCAACCATCGCGGCGATTTTGAATGACGAGCCGGTTCCGGCAACCGAGTTTGTGAAGGAAATTCCTTCCGACCTGGAGCGCTGGATCGTCCACTGTCTTAAAAAAGATCCTGGGCAGCGGCCGCAGTCCGCTCGCGATCTGAGTCTGATCCTGCGGGATCTGCTGAGTGAGGCGGCGCGGCCTGGCCACTTCGCGGCGCGAGGAGGCGGTCCCAGCATTGACTCGCTCGCAGTGCTGCCGTTCGTCACGACCAGTAGCTCTCCCGATGCGGATTACCTGGGGGACGGGATCACGGAAAGCCTCATCAACAGCTTCGGCCAGCTTCGGCGCTTAAAAGTCATGGCTCGAAGCACGGTGTTTCGACACCGCGGCGAGGACGTCGACCCGTTGCAAGTGGGCCGCGACCTGGGAGTGAAAGCCGTCCTCACAGGGAGAATCCTTCAGCGGGGCGAGATCCTGGTTATCCGAGCCGAACTGGTGGATGTGAACAGCGGGTCCCAGCTCTGGGGCCAGCAGTATAAGCGGCAGTTAACCGACATCTTCGCCATTCAGGACGAAATTTCGACGGAGATCTCGAGCCGCCTGCGCGTGCAGTTCACTTCCGAAGAACAACAACGGCTCACGAAACACTACACGGAGAACCCTGAAGCCTACGAACTTTACTTGAAGGGCCGCTACTTCTGGAACAAGAGGACATTGGAGGCAATGAAGAAGGCGCTCGGGTATTTCGAGCAGGCAGTCGAGTGCGATCCGATTTATGCGCGTGCTTATACGGGCTTGGCGGACTGCTCTGCCATGCTGTCTATTTATGGCGAACTGGCGTCGCGGCAGGCCTTCACCAAAGCAAAGGCTGCGCAGGCGCGGGCGCTGGAGATCGATGCGACGCTGGGGGAAGCGCATGCCTGCCGAGGATTCAGGCTTTTACTTTTCAATTGGGATTTTCGTCAGGCTGAGCAGGCGCTGCGACACGCGCTCGAGCTGAATCCGGGATACGCGTCCGCACACCAATGGCTCGGCTTTGTGCTCGGATTGACGGGGCGGCTTGAGGACGCCAAAGCCGCCATGAAAGTGGCTCAGCAACTCGATCCCTTTTCGGCGAGCATCAATACTACCGCATTCTGGCCCAGCTACTGGGCCCGCCAGTTTGATGAAGCGATTGCAGGATTCCGGGCCGCGGCCGAACTCCATCCCAACTATTGGATCGCACATTACTTTCTGGGGCTGTGCTACGCACATAGAGGCGATCTGGCGCAGGCGATCACAGCGCTCCGCGAGGCAGAAGCCATCGGCGATTCTCTCTGGCGCTATTCGGGTTTGGGATTTGCCTACGGGCAGGCGGGTCAGCCTGCTAAGGCTCGAGAGCTGCTAGCGAAGCTAGATGAGTTGTCCAAGCAGCAGTACGTATCCGCGCATGTTCGTGCCCCTATCTGTCTGGGACTGGGAGAGAAGGATCTGGCTTTCGCGTGGCTGGAACGGGCTTTCGAGGAACGAGACTGGCAGATGGCCTGGCTCGCTGTCGATCCATTCTGGGACAGCGTGCGTTCCGATTCGCGTCTCAGGCGCCTGATCGCCAAAACCGGATTGGACAGTCATGCCGGGTCCCCAAGCGGCGATGTCAGTCGGCTTGATATCTGACAGCGAGGAGGAGGTTCGACCCGGGCCGTGGCGGCGCTCGCACAAGATCCCAATGTGTCGCGCTGGAACGGAAAGTCGCTATCCAGCGGACAGCTAGCCAAGATCTACGGCTTCACCGATCTCGACGGTAGCCAGCCCGATGCATGGCGGTACGTCACCGAATTGCAGGACGCGGGCAAACCCGCCGATACAACCGGCTATCGCTGACCGCCAGGCACACCGATCGCCATTGACAGGCGCCGCTTTCAGGGCGCATACTTCCATAGACATCTATAGGTCACGGTGAAAGTCAATCCTGACTATCGCCGGCCGAGGTATAGAGGAGAAGCGGGACCCATTAACACGCGCCGTTGCGAGGGTTCTGTGATTTGCCTGAAGGAGGATCGATGTCCTGGATCGACCGGCTGCGCAATTCGCTGAGGCAGAACCAACTAGAAGACCAGCTCGATGATGAATTGCAATTTCACATCGAAATGCGAACGCAGGAGTTCATTGCGTCCGGGATGACGCCTGAAGAGGCCCGCTATGCTGCCCGGCGCCTGTTTGGCAACCAAGTGCTCCTGAAAGAAAGGACCAGAGAAATGGATACGATCGCCTGGCTTGAAACTGTATGGAAGGATGTATGCTACGCGGCCCATATCCTGCGGAAGCGTCCTGGTTTCACGGCAGTTGCCGTTCTCTCGCTTGCGCTCGGCATCGGAGCCAACACTGCCATCTTCAGCCTATTGGACGCAGTACTGCTGCGCCTCTTACCCGTGCGCGATCCGCAGCAGCTCATCATTTTCAATCGGGTAGGCGAAGATCATCAGCGTGATAACAGCTTTTCTTACCCCGTTTATCTCGACGTACGCACGCATGCCGATATGCTTGCCGGTATTTTCGCATTTTCATCCGTGGCGCTGAGCTTGAATGCTGGGATGGAGACCGAGCGTATAGACGCCGAGCTTGTTACCGGTGATTTCTTTTCTACGCTCGGCGTCCCTGCGCACCTTGGCAGGGTCCTCAACGCTGAGGACGATTACCGCAATCGGGCTGCCCCGGCGTGCCTCCTGAGCTACGGCTTCTGGAAGCGCCGGTTCGGCGCCGATCCCGCGATCGTCGGCAGCAAGATCGCGCTGAACGGTTTACCGTTTACAATTGCCGGCGTTGCGTCGCGGCGCTTCAGCGGCATCCGTCTGGAGTCTAACCCCACTCTTTACGCGCCGCTATCGATGTATGAGCGGCTGTTCCCCAACGACCGGATTCTAGACAGCCCGTTCACCAGTTGGTTGCAGATAGTCGGCCGGCTGAAGCGGAACGTCCGTCTTGCTTCCGCACAAGCTGCACTGTCGGTCGCCTACCAGCAGAGCAAGCAGGCGAATTTGCCGAGCCTGGGGGCGAACGTCCCACCCGATATCCGGCGCGGGGTACTGAGCGAGCGTCTGCTGCTTGAACCCGGTGAGCAAGGATTTTCGCAGTTCGATGCCAGGCCTCTCTGGCTCCTGATGGGCATCGTCGGGCTGGTCTTGGTGATAGCCTGTGCGAACGTGGCTAATCTGCTGCTGGCCCGTGCGCTGGGGCGTTCCAAAGAAATAGCGCTCCGGCTAGCAATCGGCGCCAGCCGCTCGCGCATCATTCGCCAGTTGATGACGGAAGGTCTCCTCCTGGCGCTACTTGGCGGGGGCATGGGGTTGCTTCTGGCCTTTCCAGCGATCCAATTACTGGCCAAGTTTATGTCGGCAGGCGACTCCTCCCGCACTCTGGAGATCCGACCGGATTTGTTCATGTTGGCCTTTACACTAGCCATCTCGTTCCTAACCGGTCTGTTGTTTAGCCTCATTCCGGCCATCCAAGCGACTCGGCCGGAGGTAATGCCGGCTTTGAAAGAGGAAATGGCCGGCGTTGTACTGCGACGCGCGCGGTACTTGCCCCAGTTTCGAAGCATGTTGCTGGTGGCACAACTGGCGCTGTCAATCATGCTGCTCACAACCGCCGGTCTGCTGCTGGAAACGGTCCACAATCTTGCGCGCCTGGATCTCGGTTACACCCGCCAGAACCTTCTGCTTGCTTCCCTCCATCCCGGCGAGGGCGGCTACAGCAAAGCGAAAAGCGTCGAGCTATGTGAGCAACTCCTCGAAAGAGTCCGCGCTTTGCCGGGTGTGCAAGCCGCTAGCGTAGCGCTAGTCGATGTGCTTGGAGGCGGCGGCAGGCGGCAGACAGTCTTTGTACCCGAACACAACGACGAATCCGCAGCCGATATGAATCCCGACGAGAACCTCATCAGCGCTGGCTACTTCGCCACGATGGGTATCCCCATGTTGCTGGGACGTGACTTTACTGCCGAAGATACCGAGGGAGCATCAAAAGTGGCGGTGGTGAACGAGAGTTTTGCAAAACACTACTTCGGCAGGGAAAACCCCATCGGCAAACGGCTTGGCTGGCTCGGGGTTACCGAAAGGAAAGCCGACATCGAAATCGTCGGTCTCGTGAAGGACATCAAACAGCGTAGCCTGCGCGATGCTCCACCCCGCATCGTGTATGTACCTATACTTCAGGACCCAACCGACACGATGACGTTGCACGTACGAACGGGAATTGCGCCAAGCGCAGTGGCTTCAGCTATCCGTCGGCAATTGCGCTCTATCGACCGAAATCTACCCCTATTCCAAGTGCGCACGATTCAGCAGCAGATCAATGGCGCCTTGGCCGAAGAGCAACTGACGGCCGGACTTGTAGCCGCATTCGGCGCACTCGCCACCCTGCTCGCTGTGACGGGTCTCTACGGTGTGACGCTCTATAGCGTGAACCGCAGGACCAGGGAAATCGGCATCCGCATGGCGCTGGGAGCACAGAGCAGCGATGTGATGCGGTGGGTCATGCGGGAGATGCTGGCGCTCGTGCTGATCGGCGTATTGCTTGGAACGGCGGGGACGCTGGCGGCTTCGCGCTTGATCGGGAGTTTTCTGTATGGGCTCGAAGCGACCGATCCAGCAACGATCGCCATAGCGGCGCTGTTACTTACGACTACCACTTGCTTTGCGGCATACCTTCCGGCGCGCAGAGCCTCGCGCGTTGATCCAATGGACGCGCTGAGATATGAATGAGTCCCCCCACAAGCGCGGGGTATCGGGGCGACAACGTCGCAGCTTGTGGAGCGGCATGACAAAAAAGCACCCGGCAAGGATCGTCAGAGCACATCAATCTAGTAAAATGCCTGCCCTCCAGGGAACTCCGAGCCCTGCAATCGTGTCTAATCTGAATCGGCATGAATCCAAACCAACCTGCCGCCTTACTGGAGGCCAAGGGGCTCTCGAAATCCTATGCTGGATTGCCTGCGGTGGACGGAGTCAGTTTTTCGATCCGGCCCGGCGAGATTCTCGGTTACCTGGGGCCGAACGGCTCCGGTAAGAGCACTACCGTCAAGATGCTGGCCGGACTGCTCGAGCCATCGAGCGGCGAAATTCTGTTTCGCGGAGAGCGTATCTCGCATGACCTTGCGGGTTACAAGCGCCGCTTGGGCTACGTTCCCGAGGAGGCCAACCTTTACTCGTTTCTAAGCGGCTGGGAGTATCTGGACCTCGTCGGTACACTGCGGGGCATGGAACGGCGGCGGCTGGCGGAAAAAAGTGCTGCACTCCTCCAAGGTCTTTCGCTTTACCCGCATCGGCACACTCCTATCTCGGCGTACTCAAAAGGCATGCGGCAGCGCATCATGGTGATTGCCGCTCTGATGCATGATCCAGAGGTTGTGATTCTGGATGAACCTTTTTCCGGTTTGGACGTCATCAGCACGTTGATCCTTCGAAAAGTGATCAAGGCGCTGGTGGTGGATGGCAGGGCCATCTTCTTTTGCTCCCCCGTATTGGAGGTGGTAGAAAAGGTGTGCTCGCACCTGGTGATCCTGTGCCGCGGTTCGGTGGTGGCCCACGGCTCGATTGACGAGATACGCGCGAGCACGCTTACGCAGGCTCTCGAGGACATGTTCCTACATCTGACGGAGCAAGTGGATGCCGATACAGTGGCCCGTAACATCCTGGCTGCAGTCAAAGCTTGAGCGGCCTTTCCCCAGGCTCGTGGCACATTTCGCCGCCACGATCTTCGAAGGCGAATCGGCCGCGCAAGATGTCGAGTTCGGCATGGGAGGCCTGCTCGCACTGCTGGCGGTCCCAGGCGGCTTCGTATCATTGCTTTTGTTCGATAAATACTCGTCGCTCATGTTGTTCTTGCGTCACCGCCCGGCGCTCAATATTTATACGGAGTCGCTGCCCGACAAGTACTTCTTCATCGTTTTCTCGATGGCCATCACTGGAGTGATCACGGTTCTCAAGTGGGATCGCATTCTTCCCGGCCTGAGGGATTACGCGAATCTTGCGCCGTTGCCCATCTCCGCGCGGACCATTTTCAGCGCCAGCCTGACTGCTATTTTCATCACCGCATCGTTATTCGCCGCTGACGTGAATGCTGCTTCGGTCGTTTTATTCCCAATGGTGGTGGTCGCCAATCGCGGCTCGGTGGGAGAACTCGCGGCGTTCGCGGGTGTACACGCACTCTGCGTCATGCTAGCGAGCGCATTCTCCTTTCTGGCCTGTTTCTCGTTAATGAGCGCGCTGATGGCGCTGTTACCCCATCGCGCCTTCCGCCGGATTTCGCTCTACGTCCGCATTTTACTCATCGTTTCAATGGTGGCGATGCTGGGGACCGTTTTCGTTGTGCCGCAGATGGTGGCGGTTATGCCAGCAAACGGGAATTCAGCCGTAGCGCTGCTTCCGCCGGTCTGGTACCTGGCCCTCTACCAGTCGCTACAGGGCCATGCCAGCCCCGCTCTCGCGCGATTCCGGGGCACCGGTCTGAGAGCGTTATTCGCGGCGTTCGCGACGGCGCTGCTGTTTTGCGCGCTGAGTTACCGGCTATATTTCATGCGTATTTCCGAGTCCGCCGGGACACCGCTATTTCGGCGCCGCGCGGGGTGGCGTCTGCCCGGAAGATGGTCACTTCCGTGGACCAATTTCCAGCGCGCCTGCTACACCTTCGGTCTTACCGCGCTTTTTCGCAGCGAAAAGCACTGCATCTTTTTCGGCGGATTCGCCGGCATGGCCCTGGTCGCGGCGTCGGAAACCGCTCTTACTTCATTCGCGGAGCGACGGCCTGGCGTGCCGGACGCCGGCCTGCTTTCTATTTCGCTCATCGCTGCCTACTTCGTGATTCTCGGCCTGCGATTTGTTCTCGAAATGCCGGTGGAGCTGGAGGCGAATTGGATTTATCAGGTCATTCTCGATCCATCCAACAATGAAACTGCCGCCGTGGCGAGGAAGATCATGTTGACAGTGCTTTGCGCAGGCGTGATTGCACCCACCGTGGTCGTGAGTGGATTTGCATGGGGCTGGATGACTGCGCTGCTGCACGCCGGATTCGTGCTGGTGCTCTCGATACTGCTGATCGACACGCTGCTGGTCGGCTTCCGGAAAATACCCTTCACTTGCTCGTTTCCGCCCTTCCGGAATAATGTGGTCGTGCTCGCTCTGTTGGGGGTGCTCGGCTATTTCTTCTTCACCGGAAGCGGCGCTTCGGTCGAGCATTGGATGCTGCTTCGGCCGTTTCGGTTCTTGTGGCTGGCGCCGGCGGCCGCGGTTACCTGGGAGGTCTTACGGCGGATTCGAAACGACATTCCGCCCATTGATACCTGTCTCATTTATCGGGAGCAGACGATGGCCGCTGTGCAACCGCTGAACCTGTCTGGGAATTAGTGCCGCTCGCGATCAAATGCCTTTTACCTTGTAGCGCGGGGCCACGCGGTTTGTGCGGGGACCCGCGGACTTGTGGTGAGGCCCGGCAAAAAGACCGCAGGGCCCCGCAAAAGGCGCGTGGCCCTGCGCTACACGCGCCGCGTATGCAGGCTTCTACGCTCGGGCTCCGGTTGCCACCCTTCCGTACAGCTTCACAACGTTCTCGATCATGCGCAGCCCGCAGTCGCCTTCCAGAGTCAGAATCGATTCCGGATGAAACTGGACCGCCTCGACCGGCAACTCTTTATGCCGCACGGCCATAATGATTCCGTCTTCGGACTCGGCCGTGATCTCGAGACAGCTCGGGAATGTTTCACGTTTGGCGAACAGCGAATGATACCGGCCTACCTGGAAGCGCTCGGGCAACCCTTCAAAGAGTCCCTTGCCGCGATGCGTAATCCAGGACGGCTTGCCGTGCATGGGATATGTCAGCACTCCGAGTTCGCCGCCGAACGCCTCTACAACACCCTGCAAACCCAGGCACACTCCGAACACCGGAACACCCATCCGCACAGCATGCTTCACCAGATCGGGTACGCCGAAATCGGATGGCCGCCCCGGCCCCGGAGAAATCAGAATCAGGTTCGGCGCGATTTCGCGGATCATCTCCGGGGGGAATCCCGCGCGGTACGTGATTACCTCCGCGCCGGTTTGCCGCGCATAATTGGCAAGCGTGTGGATAAAGCAATCGTCGTTATCGACCAGCAGCAGCCGCACGCCGGCTCCATCTAATTCGCGCGCTTGCAGTTGCGGTGTTACC